>Ga0181528_10000537_pt1 | contig 26596 bp, 16 predicted proteins | sample PEATcosm2014_Bin_47_FD_119742 | JGI IMG/M metagenome (GOLD analysis project Ga0181528, IMG submission 119742) | Peatland microbial communities from MTU Mesocosm Facility, Houghton, MI, USA - PEATcosm2014_Bin10_10_metaG | ecosystem: Environmental > Terrestrial > Soil > Wetlands > Peat | place...
CCGCGGAGTGGTGCAGCTCTGGGTAAAGGTCACGGCCGATGGCACCGTGCGTGACATAAACGTCGTGGGCGGCAACCCAATCCTGGTGGATACCTGCGTGAGCACGGTAAAGAAGTGGCGCTACGAGCCAACGGGCAAGGAATCTCTGGAGCCGCTGCGCTTCAGCTTCAACTGATCCTCTAAACTTTTCGTACCTCAATACGAAACCGCCATACCCTCGGCCCAAGCCGTTGAGGAATGGCGGTTTTCCTGTCTGAAATCAGAGTCCGCGCTGTGGCTGGGCCACTGAGGCGGCGAAAGTCCCGGGGATGATAGCATTGGGAGTTCTGTAACCCCTTTTAAGGACTCCCCGGTGCGCATCCTGTTCATTGGCGATATCTTCGGCCGTCCGGGCCGCAACATGGTGCGGGAGCACCTTTCGGCCCTTCTGCGGCAACATCAGGTGGACCTCTGCGTCGCCAACGGTGAAAACGCCGCCGGAGGCTTCGGCCTGACTCCGCAGATCGCCGAGGAGTTCTTCGACCAGGGCATAGACGTGCTGACCACGGGCAACCATGCCTGGGACAAGCGCGAGCTGAGCGAGTACTTCAACGCCGCCGCCAACGAGCCTTACAGTCCGGCGCGCCGCGTGCTGCGTCCGGCCAACTATCCTCCCGGCACGGCCGGAACCGGCATCTACGAGGGCACCTCGAGGGCGGGCGTTCCATACGCGGTCATCAACCTCCAGGGACGGGTCTTCATGGCCAACATTGACGACCCCTTCCGCGCCGCCGACCGCCTGCTGGCCTCCACCCAGGCCAAGGTCATCCTGGTGGACTTCCACGCCGAGGCCACCAGTGAAAAGGTCGCCATGGGCTGGTATCTGGATGGCCGCGTGACGGCCCTGCTCGGCACCCATACCCACATTCCCACGGCGGATACGCGGGTGCTCGCCGGCGGCACCGCCTACCAGACCGACGTTGGCATGACCGGCCCGTATGACAGCGTGATTGGCGTGCAGAAGGAGCAGATTGTGCAGCGCTTCCTTACGGCCATGCCCGCCCGCTTTGAGCCCGCGACAGGGGACGTCCGCCTGTGCGCCGTGCTGGTGGAATGCGACGATGTCACCGGCCGCGCAATCAGCGTGCGCCGCATTGTGCGCAACCACCACGGCGAGCCCGAAGCCAGTTGGCAGGGTGGCGATGGCAACTGACCGGGAGCCCGTCCAACCCGGCGAGGCCTTTGACTGGCGCGCCTTTGACGCCTATCTATTCGACATTGACGGCACCCTGCTGAACTCCCGCGACCGCGTGCACTACGAGGCCTTCCTCAACGCCATGCAGGCCATGTATGGCCGTCATATCCCACTGGAGGGCATTACCCTGCACGGCAGCACCGATCCGCTGATCCTGCTGGAGGCCATGGTGCGCAGCGGCATCAGCCCCGCCGCGGGCCGCGCCGCCTTGCCGGAGGCCGTGGAGCGCATGTGCGACGAGGTGGATGCCCGCGCCAGTGAGTTGCGCCCCGAGCTCTGCCAGGACGTTGCCCGCCTGCTGGACGAACTGGACTCGGCCCGCAAACTGATGGCCCTGGCCAGCGGCAACGTGGAGCGCATCGGCTGGGCCAAGGTCCGCGCCGCCGGCATACACCAGTACTTCCGTTTCGGCAGCTTCGCCGGGGAGCGCGAGACGCGCACGGAGATCTTCCGCTGGGCTGCCGACGAGGCGCGACGCCTGCTAGGCGCCGATGCCCGCGTCTGCTGCGTCGGAGACACTCCGGCCGATGTGCAGGCCGCCCACGCCTGCCAGCTTCCGGTCATCGCCGTGGCCACCGGCATCTTCACCGCCGAACAGCTTGGCAAGGAGCGGCCCGAGCTGTGCATTCCAGCTTGCGAAGTCCTTCTGCGCTCGGCACGCTGAATGGTTTCCGGTAAAATCGGGCGTATGCGCCGCGCACCGCTCACCCCCGCGCTCACCCTGGCACTCGCCTGCGTGCTTTGCGTTGCCGCTCCGCTGCGCGCGCAGGATGCCGCGCAGAATAAGAGTGCAGAGCCGACGCCAGCGCAGAGCACAGCGCACACCGACGTTACGCAGAGTGACGCCGCGCATGGCGTGGCTTCCCAAATAGATGTCGCGCAAACTGCCATCACCAATCTATCTGACGCGCTGCCCTGCTCGGATGTAGAGAAAGGCTTTCCTGCCTGCGGTGCGCTGCGTGAGGCCCGCAAGAAGGCGCGCGAAGCTTATCGCCGCGCCATGCGCCTGGAGCGTCAGCATGATTACGAGGGAGCGTTGCAAGCCGCGCGCGAAGCCCACACCGCCGTGCCGCGCGACACCATTTACCTCTCCGCCGAAAAGACCCTAACCGAGAAAGTCGTCTCCGCCTCCATCAAGGCGGGCGACCAGGCCATGCTCAAAAGCGATGCCACCACCGCGCTGAAGGATTTTCAGCGCGCCGCCGAGCTGGCTCCTGAGAATGTCTACGCGCTGCAGCGACTTGGCGACTCCCAGCCGCGCCCGGCCCCGAAGGCTCGCGCCTGGCACGTGGAGGATGGCGGCGAAGTTCGTTTGCAGCCGCTGGCCATCCGCAAGGACTTTGAATATCGCGGGGCCTCGTCCTCGTTCCTGCAGCAGTTCGGCAGCGCCTTCGGCATCAGCGTTCTCATCCAGGAGGGCGTGATCCAGCACTCGCTGCGCATCAAGCTGGATGACCTGGACTGGGAGACCGGCGCGCCGATCGTGGAGCAGATGTGCAAGGTGCTCTTCATTCCGCTGGACGAGCACCAGGCGCTGGTGGTGAATGACACGGATGAGAACCGCAGGGCTTACATGCGCATGAGCCTGCGCTCGTTCTATCCTCCGGCGCCGGCCAGCCTGCAGGAGTTGAATGATCTCTCCACCGCCCTGCGCGTGCTCTTCGACTTGCGCTTCGTCAACACCAACGCCAAGGCCGGAGCCATCATCGTGCGCGCTCCGCAGAAGACGATGGACGCCATCGCCACTTTTCTGGACGGCTTCAGCGAGCCGCTGCCGGAGGTGATGCTGGATGTGCAGATTTACCAGATCTCGCAGCAGTTCAACCGCCAGATCGGCACTACGGCTCCCACCAGCTTCACGGTCTTCAATATCGCCAGCGAGCTCAGCAAGTTGGCCACGAGTGCGTTGTACGGCCAGATCGTCAGCCAGTTGGAGGCGGCCGGGCAGACGGTGAACGAAGCGACGATCCTGCTGGCATTGATCGCTGACGGCTCCTCTCTGGGCGTCAACTCGCCCCTCACCAGTCCCTTTGCCACATTCGGCGGCGGCCTCACCCTCAGCGGCGTCACCATCCCCTCGGTGAGCGCGGAGTTTTCTGACGTCAACTCGCAGACGCGCCAGGTGGACCACGTGCAGTTGCGCGCCCAGTCCGGCAAGGTGGCCAACTTCAAGTTCGGTGAGCGCTACCCGGTGGTGACCGCCCAGTACAGCGCCGCCAGTGCCACCAGCAGCCTGTTGGCGAAACTTGGCGTCAGCGCCGCGGCCCTGGCCGGGTTCACCGGAGGTTCCACCACGGTTCCCGCTCCGCAGTTCACCTATGAAGACATTGGACTGGTTCTGAAGGCCACTCCCCGCCTGCACGGAGAGCTGGTGACCCTGGAGTACGAGATGACCCTGCGCTCGCTGGAAGAGACGACGGTCAACAACCTGCCCATCATGAATAACCGCGACATGAAGGGCGTCATCAGCACACTGAATGGCCAGCCAATTGTCATCGCCGGCATGGTGGACAGCGAACAGATGAAGAGCATGACCGGCATTCCGGGCGTCTCTTCCGTACCTGTGCTGGGCGATTCGCTCTCCAGCAAGTCCGTGTCCAAGACATACACTGAGCTGATGATCATCCTGACCCCGTATCTGACCTCGTCGACTAAGACGCAGGGCACCTACATCCTGCTTCCGCAGGCCAGCCCGAAGTAGACTTTCCGCGCGCAGCTCGGCACAACAAAAGGCGCTCCCGCGGGAGCGCCCATTGCGTGCAGAGAGTTCGTTACTTCCCGGCCTGCTCCACTTCAAACTGCACAATAGCCTTCAGAGCCTCATACGGAAGCCCCCCGGGATTGCCGATGAGCCTGCCGTTGACGTAGAGCGTCGGCGTGCCGCTGACCCCAAGGTCGCGGCCCACCTCAACGCTGCGCCTGATGCGCTCGGCGGTCTCCGGCAGATCGGCGCAGGCCTGGGTCTTGGCCACGTCGGCCCCGGCGGCCTCGGTGTAGTGCTTCATGCGGCCGGTCACCTCGGCGTCGTCAATCTTCACCTTGCCGTCATCGCCAGTGCGGCGCACGATGCTCTCAATCTCGCGCTGATGCCCATACACGCCATCAATGAAGGCGAAGGCCTGGTCCTGATTTTGCCGCGTGATGCAATCCAGGTACGCCGCGCCGCGCGCTGCCCAGGGATGCAGGCTGGTCAGCGGATAATTTTGGAAGATGAAGCGCGCGTCGGGAAAATCCGAGTAGAGCTTCTGCATGATCGCCTGCGCCTCGCGGCAGGAGGGGCACTCCAGATCGGCAAACTCCACGATCAGCACCTTGGCGTTCACCGGGCCGCGCGTCGCTCCAAAGGCCTTGCTGGCCAGCGCCGCGCGATCCGGCGCGTAGGGGTCGGCGCCAAAGGGACGCAGCTCCCCGGCGATGACGTGCTTCAGATCGTGCGTCACATACCAGCGCACCACCTGCTGCCCATCCGGTGAGGCGAAGATCGTCACAACCTCAAAGAGCTCCGGCGAAGTGGAGGCCTGCACGGCGGCAACGCTCACCTTAAGATTCGGATCGTAGCCGTAGGCGCGTTGAAAGTAGCTCTGCACCAGCTCGACGCTGGGTGCACCCGTCGGCGGCGCGGGCTTCGCATCTTCAGCGGCCTTGGCCGCCTGGGCGAAGAGAGCAGAAGAGAGCAGCAGAGTGACGGCAATCATCGTGATGGAAAACTTCGTGACGGCAAACTTGAAGAGACGCATCCGGTTCATCCTTACCTTTGTGACCGCGCACAGCGCGGAGTGAGAGTGCTTTCAACTGCGAATCTGTTCGAGCATACTTCCCTGTTACGAAATCTATTTCTACGAAACTTGATGGTGTGCCGCAATCGGAAAGCGGCGTCCAATGCCGAATGCCTTGGTGGAAATGCGAATTCCCGGCGCGGCCTGCTGGCGCTTGTACTCGCTGCGATTGATGAGCCGCACGACGAAGCGCACCGTCTCCTCATCGAAAGCCGTCAACCGGACGATCTCCTCCACCGATTTCAGGTTCTCCACGTACTCTTCCAGAATGCGATCCAGCACCTCGTAGGGCGGCAGCGAGTCGCTGTCCTTCTGGTCGGGCCGCAGCTCGGCCGAAGGCGCCTTGGTCAGCGACGACTCCGGTATAACCGCTGGTCCGGTACGCCGATTGATATACCGCGCCAGGCGATAGACCATCGTCTTCGGCACGTCGGAGATGACGGCCAGCCCGCCCACCATGTCTCCGTACAACGTGCAGTAACCCACGGCAACCTCGCTCTTGTTGCCCGTGGTCAGCACCAAGGCGTTGAACTTGTTGGCCACGGCCATCAGGATGGCTCCACGCGAACGTGCCTGAAGATTCTCCTCGGTCACATCCTCTTTCGTTCCGGCGAAAACCTTGCTCAAGGCCGTGCGGAAGCTGGCGAAGATATCCTTGATGGGCACAACCTCAAAGCGTATGCCGAGATTCGCCGCCAGTTCGCGTGCGTCGGTGATGCTGCCCTCCGACGAGTACTCACTCGGCATCCCGACGCCGATCACGTTCTCCCTGCCCAAGGCCTCGGCGGCGATCACTGCCGTCAGCGCCGAATCAATTCCGCCGCTCAGGCCGACCACCACTTTGCCGAAGCCGCACTTGCGAACATAATCCCGCGTGCCCAGAACGAGCGCGGCCAGCACGCTTTCCTCTTCCGCTTCGGTGGCCGGGTGCAGGTCGCCGGTCATGGTGTCGGTGTCCACCATGATGAGATCTTCTGCGAACGAGCGACCTGTGGCGATGACCTCGCCCTGCGGATTCAACGCCAGGCTGGAACCATCAAAGACCAGGCTGTCATCGCCGCCCACCTGGTTTACCAGCAGCACAGGAACCTTATGCTGCCGTGCCAGCGATGCCAGCATTGCCCGCCGCAGCGCCTGCTTGCCCACGTGGAAGGGCGAGCCGCTGATGTTGAGCACAATCTCGGCTCCGGCGCGCACCAGGTCCTCGACCGGATCGGTGCCATACAGGCGGCGGCTCCAGAAGGCCTTGTCGTTCCAGGCGTCCTCGCAGATGGTCAGCGCCACGCGGCGGCCGTTGAGGGTGAACAACTCCTGCGCGGCGGCCGGGGCAAACGTGCGCGCCTCGTCGTAGACGTCATAGGTGGGCAGCAGCCGCTTGCTCTGCACAAAGTCAATGCGCCCACCGCGCAGCAGGGCCGCCGAATTCATCACGCTCTTGCCCGTCTCACTGGCCGCGGGAGACGGAAAGCCCGCGACGATGGGCAGCGCGGGAAACTGGCCGGCAAGCTCTTGTAGTGCCATCCTGGCGCCGGCCACGAACGACGGCACCTCCACCAGGTCGCGCGGCGGATAGCCGCAGATGGAGAGCTCGGGAAAGACGACCAACTCGGCTCCGCGCTCCGCGGCCTGCCGTGCAAAGTCGGCGTGGCGGGCAAGGTTGCCGCGAAAGTCCCCGATGGTCGGGTTGATCTGTGCCAGAGCAATCTTCACGGAAACAGTGTAAAGCCGCGCGGGGCGGCCCTCCAAACATTGCGGCAAACAAGTTGGGCGGCGCACGTGGCGCCGCCCACACTCTGCCCGCAGGGGCTAGTTAATGTAGAGCACATCGTAGGCTTGGCCCTTGACGTCCGTGTTGTACTGCGACGTGATGGTGGCTCCGGCCTGCGTGTACATGTAGAGCTCACCGCCCTCAATGGTGTACACGTCACCGCTGTTGACCGCCAGCGTAATGCCCGTGGCGTCTCCCTTGGCGGGTTGCGGCAGCGGAGTGGCCGAGGTCAGCGCGCTGTTTACATTCGTAATGCAGGTTGCAACGCCGCAGTTCTGGGCGCCAATCCACCACGTGCTCTTGATGTTGCGGATGATGCGCTTGGTTCCCGGACCCAGTGCGATCACCGTCGGCGTGCTGCTGAGCGAGGCCAGGCTGATCTCGGTAAACCAGCCGTCCAGCACCGTATTGCCGCCGGAATCCACGCTGGTGGCTCCGGTGGAACCCGCCAGGTAAAGAATGTTGTTGGTCGTGTCCATGTAGCCGGCCTGTGCGCCCTTCACGGTCCACTCGCCCAGCACGGTGGCCGTCAGAGTGGTGATGCCGCTGGTTGGCGTGCTCGGGGTGGTGAAGCTGGTCAGGTCCACCACGGTAACCTTGGCCGAAGTCGGCCCGCCGCACTCCGGTCCGCAGCTCAGGATGTAGGCCTTTGTGCTATCCGAGGAGAAGAAGACCTGCCGCGGCTGGCTGAGCGTCACCGGGCTGTTGGATGCGGTCACCAGCTTTAGCGGGTAGTAGCCCGGGACGCCGGTCGTCGGATCGTCGGCCGTCAGGTCCACCCAGTAGGCGAGGTAGTCGGTGTCGGTAAAGGCCAGCAGGTGCTTCTCCAGCCCGTCCATGCCGAGGTAGTGCACGCTGGGAAACTGAATCTGCGTGTTCAAGCTGCCGTCGGTGGGGTTGAAGCGCACAATAGCGCCCGGCGTGCGGTAGGTTCCGTTGTTGTAATTAGAGACTGCGGCAAAGCCAAACTTGTTGTTCACGGAGCTGACGAAGCTCTCGGTGAAGCCGCTGAGCGAGATCGTACCCTTGACCGACTCCTGCAGGTTATTCAGCGAGGAGATGGCCTCCGACCCTGTGTCATTGACCAGGGTCAACGTGGTGTCCGGCGAAAGCTGCATGTAGGTCGGTTGGCTGCCCACGGCAAAGGTGTAGGTGGTCAGCCGGTTCTCAGTCGAATCCATCACGGCCAGGTTGCCGGTGTAATGGTTGGAAACGACGGCACGGTGGGAAAGATGCGTCACCGGCTTGTACGGCTGGTCGCCGGAGCCATTGTTATAACTGCCCTGGCTGGTGGTGTCACCGTTACCGCAGCCCGCCAGCAGGCAGGCGTATAAAAGGGCAAAGAACAGGATAGCTCGCTTCAAGCAACGCACTCCAAAAGATTGATTTCACAGCCGCGGGAACGCTTGATTATACCATCCGCTCCATTTGGCCTGCCGGGGGCTGTGATAAGGTTCAAGAAAACCAGCTTCTGCGATAAACTGCGGAGCTTGAGGGTATGGGCTATGTCCCTGTTTGCGGAACGGCTGAGCCGCGCTCCGGTGCTGTGCGATGGCGCCATGGGCACGCTTCTGTATGCGCGTGGCGTCTTCATCAACCGATGTTATGACGAGCTCAACGTCTCGCAGCCGGAGATGGTCGCCGCGATTCACGCCGAGTACGCCAAGGCCGGAGCCGAGGTCATTGAGACCAACACTTTCGGCGCCAATCACTATCGCCTGCAGCGCCACGGTTTTGAAGGCCGCGTCGAGGAGATCAACCGCGCCGGTGTCCGCCTTGCCCGCTCGGCCGCTGGCCCTGAAGTCTTTGTCGCCGGCAGCGTCGGCCCCCTGGGCGTGCGCATCGAACCCCTGGGTAAGATCGCCCGCGAAGAGGCTCGTGCCGCCTTCCGCGCCCAGATCGAAGTCCTGGCCGACGAGGGCGTGGACCTCATTCTGCTGGAGACCTTCGGCTCTATAGACGAGCTCTACCAGGCCATTCTGGCCGCCCGCGAAGCCGCACCCGGCCTGCCCGTGGTGGCCGAGGTCACCATTGACGAGGATGGCAACGCCCTCGACGGCGCCGAGCCCGAGGCCTTCGGCGTGCGCCTGACCAACTTCGGAGCCGACGTCATCGGTTGCAACTGCTCGGTCGGCCCGGCCGCCATGCTGGATACCATCGAGCGCCTGCGCCGCGTCACCAACCTGCCGCTGGCCGCGCAGCCCAACGCCGGAATGCCGCGCAGCGTCGAAGGCCGCAACATCTATCTCTGCTCGCCGGAGTACATGGCCAGCTACGCGCGCAAGTTCGTCGCCGCCGGAGTCTCGCTCATCGGCGGCTGCTGCGGCACCACGCCGGAGCACATCAAGGCCATGAAGAACGCCCTGCGCATGGGCGAGGCCCGCACTTCTTCGTTCCAGGTCACGGTGGCCCGCCCTGCCCAGCAGCCGGAGCTGAAGCCGCTGGCCGAGCGCAGCAAGCTGGGCAAGAAGCTGGCCGCCGGCGAGTTCGTTACCATGGTGGAGATCGTTCCGCCCAAGGGCTGCACTCCAACCAAGGAGGTCGAGGCCGCACGCTACCTGCGCGGCGTCGGCATTGACGCCGTCAATATTCCCGACAGTCCGCGGGCCAGCGCCCGCATGGGCAACCAGGCCCTGTGTACGCTCATCGAGCGTGAGTGCGATATTGAGACCGTGCTGCACTACACCTGCCGCGATCGCAACGTCCTCAGCATCCAGAGCGATCTGCTCGGCGCCAGTGCGCTCGGCCTGCACAACCTCATCTGCATCACCGGCGATCCGCCCAAGCTGGGCAACTACCCGGACGCAACCGCCGTCTTTGACGTGGATGCCATCGGCTTGGTCAACATCGTGCGCAACCTCAACCTTGGCGTGGACATCGGCGCCAACCCAATCGGCTCGGCCACGGCCTTTGTCATCGGTGTTGGAGCCAATCCCGGCATTAGTGACCTCGACGAAGAGATCCGCCGCTTTGAGTACAAGTGCGAGGCAGGGGCCCACTACGCCGTCACCCAGCCCGTCTTCGATATGCGCCTGCTCGAACAGTTCCTGCGCCGCGTGGAGCACTGCAAGCTGCCCATCCTGGCCGGCATCTGGCCGTTGACCAGCGTGCGCAACGCCGAATTCATGCGCAACGAGCTTCGCGTCAGCGTGCCGGATGAAATCATCGCCCGCATGTCCGCCGCAGGAGAAAGCGGCGAACACGCCCGCGCTGAAGGCGTGCTCATCGCCCGCGAGATGCTGTTGGAGGCGCGCAGCATGGTGCAGGGCGTGCAGGTCAGCGCCCCGTTAGGCAAATTCGCCGCCGCCGTGGATGTCATCGAGGCCCTAGGCGAACGTTAGGTTCTTCAATCGCGTCATAGCAACGAAAAGGCCGCGCACCGTGCGCGGCCTTTCACTTCCCTGCGGATTTCAAACAGCCAATTCATTTCGCCAGCGTCGCCGGAATCTCAATCGCGATCTCCAGCCCATGCGGCTGCCGATTGCGGGCCGTCACCTTGCCGCCATGGAACTTCACCGCGGCGCTCACCAGTGAGAGTCCCAACCCGCTACCTCCGGTGCTCGTGTTGCGCGCGTCGTCCACCCGATAGAAGGGCTTAAACAGCCGCGGCAGCGCGTCTTCCGGCACGCCGGGACCGTTGTCGCTCACGCTGATCCGCGCCACTCCACCCATCACGCTCAGCTTCACCTCAATGCGTCCGCCGTCGCCGGAATAGAAGATGGCGTTGCGCAACAGGTTTTCCACGGCGCTGCGCAGCATGTTCTCATCGCCCACCACTGTCAGCTCGGGCCAGCCCTCGCCGCCAACGATCTCGGCATTGCTCTGGCTGGCCTCAAAGCGCGCGTCTTCCAAAGCCTCATCCAGCACCTGGCTCAGCGACACCGGGACCTTGGGCGTCTCCATCTGCCCGCTCTCGAGCCTTGCCACGGTCAGCACCTGCTCGATCATTCCGTTCAGCCGCAGCAGCTCCAGTTCGATGCGCTCCAACAACTCGGCGCGCTCGTCTTCCGGAGCGTTCGCAGCCAGCGACAAGGCCACCCGTATGCGTGCAATCGGCGAACGCAGATCGTGCGAGACACCCATCAACATGCGCTTGTTGCTCTGCACCAGGTCGCTAATTTCCGTGGCCATGCTGTCAAAGTCGCGCACCAGGTCGGCAATCTCATCGCGGCGGTCGGTCGGCCCGCGTCCGGCGCGGGCATCCAGGTTGCCCCCGGCAATGGCCGCCGCGGCGTCGCGCAATCGCACAATGGGCCGGGTCAGGTATTGCGCAAGAATCGCGCATAGCAATGATGTCAGCAGCGAGCTGAACAGGATGACGATAAACACGCTGACCGGAAGCGATTGCAGCACCGGAGGATGAAAGAATTCGCCGACAAAAATATAGGTGTGCCCGCTCGGCGGAGTCAGTTTTTCCGTCAGGAATGCGCCATGGCGCGTGATGGCAATACCATCGTGCTGTAGCGCTTTTTTTGCAGCTTCCACGGCATCTGGAGCCAACCAGTAGCCGCTCAACTCGTGCCAGTTTTCATCAAATAGCCAGTAGGCGGCGCGGCGTGGCAGCGCTATGTCGTGCAGCAGTTCACGCAACCCCTCCTGCCCGCGCGTATCGTAGCGCCAGGTGGCGGTGCGGGCCAGTACAGGAATGGCGCGGCGCTCCGGCTGCAGCCACCATGGACGCTCCGGCCCGAAGCTTTCATGCACGCGGTAGGCCAGGAACAACATGATGACCGTCTGCATAATCCAGAACGGAAGGAATATTTTCCAGAAGATGCGGCTTCTCACGGCTGCCCTGCCTTGGCCGTCACGGCGTAAAAGTATCCAATGCCACGCACCGGACGAATGCGCTCTTCGCCCCCGGCATTCAATCCCAGCTTCTTGCGCAAACGGCTGACGTGCACGTCCACGCTGCGGTCAAAGGCCGAAAGCGGACGCCCCAGTGCGGCCTGTGCCAGTTCCTCGCGCGTCACCACGGCTCCGGAGCGGCGCAGCAGCAAGGCCAGCATGTTGAACTCCGCGCCGGTCAGCTCCACCGCCTGCCCGCCGCATTGCACGCTGCGCGCCAGCAGGCTCAGCTCCAGGTCGCCGACGGCCAGCGTCTCTTCCGTAGCACTTTCGTTGTGGTTTTCCTGCGAACGCCGCAGCACCGCCCTGATGCGGGCCACCAGTTCGCGCGGATCGAAGGGCTTGGGTACGTAGTCGTCCGCGCCGATCTCCAGGCCAAGGATGCGGTCCACAGCCTCGCCCCGCGCAGTCAGCAGGATGACCGGCACGCGGGAATGCTGGCGCAGGCTCTTCAGCAACTCAAAGCCGCTGCCGCCGGGCAGCATCACGTCCAGGATTATGGCGTCGTGCTCATGGCGCAGCGCCGCCTCCAGCCCGCTGCGGTGGTCGTAGACGGCCGTCACCTCAAAGCCCTCGTTGCGCAGGTAGCGCTGCAACAGGCTGACCAGTCCCTGGTCGTCGTCCACAATGAGTACGCGGTTCATGCTGTCTATTGTCTCCGCCGCAAGCATAAAACGGCTGTGAATAACTGTTACGAATTGCCCAATTGGGTTCACAAAAGTTTACCTTGCGCGCAGGGCGTCCGCAGGGGCTGGCTCTTAACACTTTTTTACCCTGCCGCGGCCCATGCAGGCGTAGGGTCATAGGAGTGTGGAAGCCGGCGAAATCGGGCGCTGTATCCGGCCCCGCTTCGTCGCCCCCTAGCAGATGACATTCGACGGGTCCGGCATTAAGCTATTGGATGCCGCTTTTCCCGCACTTGCGTAACGGCAACCTCGTTCCGCACGCAGGCATATTACAGGCCATACCACGAAGGAACCTTAGCGATGCCAGAGACGCCCTCCAACGCCCCCGCCGCCCCTAACTCCACCCCTGCTCCGCAATCCTCGCGGGGCCGGCACCTCCTCATTTGGATTGTGGTGTTGGCGGCATTCGCCGGGCTCTTCTACCTGGTGTACTACATACAGAGCAGGCCCAACCCCGCCACGGTGGCGGCCAAGAAGGGCGCATTCGGCACCGTCAGCGTCACTCCGGCCACGGCCGTCACCGGTGACATCGGCGTCTACCAGGAAGCCATCGGCACCGTCACTCCGCTTTACACCAGCAACATCACCAGCCAGGTCACCGGACTGGTTGTGGCCGTGCCCTTCAAGGAGGGCCAGCAGGTGCACAAGGGCGATGCGTTGATCGAGCTTGATCCGCGCCCCTTTGCCGCGCAGCTCGCCCAGGCCCAGGGCACTCTCGAAAAAGACAAGCAGACGCTGGCGCAGGCCGTCATGGACCTGGAGCGCTACAAGGCCGCACTGGCCCGCAACGCCGTCGCCAAGCAGATCTATGACGACCAGGAAAAGTTGGTGGCGCAGGACCGCGGCACCGTCCAGGCCGATCAAGGCATGGTGGATTACGACAAGGTGCAGCTCGGCTACTGCCACATTGTGGCGCCCTTCAACGGCCGCGTGGGCCTGCGACTGGTGGACCCCGGCAACGTCGTGCAGGCCAACGGAACCTCGGCGCTCGCCGTCGTCACCCAGGAACAGCCCATCACCGTCATCTTCACTATCGCCGAGGACGCCATCGCCGAAGTCCGCTCCCAGGCCAACAAGGGACAGGGCCTGCCCGTCTTCGCCTTTGACCGCACCGCGCGCAAGCAGATCGCCGCCGGCAAGCTGCTCACCGTGGACAACCAGATTGACACCACCACCGGCACGGTCAAGCTGCGCGCCGTCTTTGACAACAAGGATGGAGCGCTCTTCCCCAACCAATTCGTCAACACCCGCCTGCTGGTCAAGACCCTGAAGAATCAGACTCTGATTCCGACCTCGGCCATCCAGCACAACGGCAACGTCGCCTTCGTCTACGTGTTGCAGGGCGGCAAAGCCGTGCTGACCAACGTCAAGACCGGCACCACCGACAACGGACTGACGGCCGTGGAAGGCCTGCACCCGGGAGACCTTGTGGCCAATAGCAGCTTTGAGAAGCTCCAGCCCAACGCTCCGGTCAGCATCAGCCAGCCCACCGCCGCCAACGGGAGGACGTAAGGTCTGTGAGCCCGTCGCGCCCATTCATTCTTCGTCCGGTCGCCACATCGCTGCTGATGGTGGCCATCCTGCTGACGGGCATCGTCGCCTACACGCAGCTGCCTGTCTCGGCGCTGCCGCAGGTGGATTACCCCACCATACAGGTGCTGACCTTCTACCCCGGCGCCAGCCCGGACGTGGTGGCCACCACGGTCACCGCCCCGTTGGAGCGCCAGTTCGGCCAGCTCCAGGGCCTCAGCCAGATGACCTCGACCAGCTCCGGCACGGCCTCGGTCATCGTCATGCAGTTCAACCTAAGCATGAACATTGACGTGGCCGAGCAGGAGGTGCAGTCGGCCATCAACGCCGCGCAAAGCTACCTGCCCAGCGTGCTGCCCGCGCCGCCCACGTATAGCAAGACGAATCCGGCCGACGCGCCCATCCTGACCCTGGCCATCACCAGCGACTCCATGCCGCTTAGCCAGGTCGAGGACTTGATTGACACACGCCTTGCTCCCAAGCTCAGCCAGCTCGCCGGCGTCGGCCTGGTCAGCATCAGCGGCGGACAAAAGCCGGCCGTGCGCATCCAGACCAACCCTTCGACGCTCGCCGCCTACGGCCTCACCCTGGAGCAGCTCCGCACCGCACTTCTGCAGACCAGCGTCAACGCCGCCAAGGGCAATTTCGACGGCCCGCGCCAGGACTTCCAGATTGACGCCAACGATCAGTTGTCCGGCAGCGCCGACTACAAGAACGTCGTCATCGCCTACCGCAACGGTGCGCCCATCCTGCTGAAGGATGTGGCCAAGGTCGTGGACGGCGTGGAGAACGAGAGCCAGGCCGCGTGGATGAACCAGACGCCGGCGGTGATTCTCAACATCCAGCGCCAGCCCGGCGCCAACACCATCAGCGTCGTCCACAGCATCAAGGCCATCCTGCCTCAGTTGGAGGCCAATCTGCCGGCCACCATCAAGGTCACGCAGATGACCGATCTCACCATACCCATCAAGGCCTCGGTGAGCGACGTGCAATGGGAGCTGATGCTCACCGTCGTGCTCGTCGTGCTCATCATCTTCGTCTTCCTGCGCTCGGTGCGCGCCACCATCATTCCGGCCGTGGCCGTGCCCATTTCGCTGGTCGGCACCCTGGGCGTCATGTACGTCCTCGGCTACAGCCTGGATAACCTCTCCATGATGGCCCTGACCATCGCCACCGGCTTTGTCGTGGACGACGCCATCGTGATGATCGAGAACATCAGCCGCTATCTGGAAGAAGGCCTGCCGCCGCTGGAGGCCGCGCTCAAGGGCGCCGAGCAGATCGGCTTCACCATCATGTCACTGACCATCTCGCTGATTGCTGTGCTCATCCCCCTGCTCTTCATGGGCGATGTCGTCGGCCGCCTCTTCCGCGAGTTTGCCGTCACCCTGGCCGTCACCATCATCCTCTCCGCCGTCGTCTCGCTGACCTTGACGCCGATGATGTGCGCCCGCATCCTGCGCAGCACTGCCGACGACAAGCCCTCGCGCTTCGCCCAGTGGAGCGAGCGCATGTTCGAGGACATGATCGCCTTCTACGGACGCACCCTGAAGTTTGTGCTGCGCTTCCAGCCCATCACCCTGCTGGTCGCCCTCGGCACCCTGGTGCTGACCGTCTTCCTGTACATCGAGGCGCCAAAGGGCTTCTTCCCCGTGCAGGATACCGGCGTCATCCAGGGCATTTCGCAGGCGCCGGAGACGATCAGCTTCCCGGCCATGGCCGCCAAGCATCAGGAGATGGCGAAGATCATCCTCGCCGATCCGGCCGTGGACAGCCTCACCAGCTTCATCGGCGCCGATGGCACCAACACCACGCTCAACAGCGGACGCTTCTCCATCAACCTGAAGCCGCTGGAGCAACGCGACCTCAACGCCAGCGACGTCATCCGCCGACTGCAGGGCAAGCTCGCGGATGTGCAGGGCATCCAGCTCTTCATGCAGCCGGTGCAGAACATCACGGTGGATGACCGCGTCAGCCGCACCCAGTACCAGTACACGCTGGAAGATCCCGACACCACCGAGCTGAACCTTTGGACCAACAAGTTTATTGACGAGATCAAGAAACTGCCGGAAATGGAAGACGTGGCCACCGATCAGCAGACCGGCGGACTGGCCGTCTCCCTGATGATTGATCGCGTCACAGCCTCACGCCTGGGCATTGCCCCCTACACCGTGGACAACACCCTCTACGACGCTTACGGCCAGCGCCAGATCAGCACCATGTACACGCAGCTCAACCAGTACCACGTCATCCTGGAGACCTCGCCCGACTTCCGCCAGGACCCGGCGAATCTTTCCAAGCTCTACATTCAATCCAGTGCCAGCAGCGGCGGCAGTGGAGCCTCCGCCAGCACATCGTATTCGTCTTCGGCCTCGTCTTCGGCCGGGTCTAACGCCTCCACCTCCTCGGCGGCCTACACGGCCAGCTCCGGAGTACTGTCCGCTCCCACCGGCGCCATCGGCACCCGGGCCCTTACCACCGCGGCCACCACCGTCGCCGGTGCGGTGCCGCTCTCGGCCTTCACCCAGATGCAACGCGTCAACTCGCCGCTCTCCATCAATCACCAGGGCCAGTTCCCCTCGGTCACCGTCAGCTTCAACCTCACCTCGCGCACCGCCCTCGGAGACGCCATCACGGCCATTGACAAGGTGGAGAAGAAGCTGCGCGCCGATGGCATGCCGGCCAGCGTGCAGGCCGATTTCCAGGGCACCGCGGCCAGCTTCAAGAACTCGCTCTCCAACGAAGCCCTGCTCATCCTCGCCGCGCTCGTCACCGTCTACATCGTGCTCGGCGTCCTGTATGAGAGCTTCATCCACCCCATCACGATTCTCTCCACCCTGCCGTCGGCCGGCGTGGGAGCCCTGCTCGCCCTGCGTCTCTTCCATCAGGACCTCAGCGTGGTGGCCATCATCGGCATCATCCTGCTCATCGGCATCGTCAAGAAAAACGGCATTATGATGGTGGACTTCGCCCTGGAGGGCGAGCGACAGCACGGCAAGACGGCCACCGACGCCATCTACGAGGCCAGCCTTCTGCGCTTCCGCCCGATCATGATGACCACCATGGCCGCTTTGCTCGCGGGTATTCCGCTGGCGCTCGGCACGGGCATCGGCAGCGAGTTGCGCCGTCCGCTCGGCATCTGCATGGTCGGCGGATTGCTCCTCAGCCAAGTATTAACGCTCTACACCACGCCGGTCATCTACATCTTCTTTGACAACCTGGCGCAGCGCTTTGGCGGCAAAGAAAAGCCCGTCGGCGAGGCCTCGGCGGAAGGGCAGGCGACCGAGGCATGAACCCCTCTCGACTCTTCATTAACCGTCCGGTAGCCACCACGCTGCTGACGGTGGCCATTGCCCTGGCCGGCCTCATCGCCTATCACGTGTTGCCCGTCAGTCCCCTGCCGCAGGTGGATTCGCCGTACATCACGGTGGGCGCGGGCCTGCCCGGCGCCAGCGCGGAGATCATGGCCGCCAGCGTGGCCACGCCCCTCGAACGCCAGCTTGGACACATTGCCGGCGTCACCGAGATGACTTCCAGCAGTTCGCTCGGCACCACATCCATCACCATCCAGTTCGACCTCAGCCGGGATATTGACGGCGCGGCCCGCGACGTCGAGGCGGCCATCAACGCCGCCCGCACCTACCTGCCCGCCAATCTGCCATCCAACCCCACCTATCGCAAGGTGAACCCCGCCGACTCGCCCATCATGGTCATCGGCCTCACCTCGGATGTTTACGACCGCGGCCACATCTACGACGAAGCCAGCACCATCGTGCAGCAGAAACTCTCGCAGATTCAGGGCGTCGGACAGGTGCAGGTCGGCGGCGGCGCACTGCCCAGCGTTCGCGTGGATGCCATCCCCACGCAGCTCAACCAGTTCGGACTCACCCTCAGCAGCGTGCAGTCCATGCTCAGCCTACAGAACGCTCACCAGGCCCGCGGACAGTTCGCCAACGGCAATGAGACGGCGGATATCATCACCAACGACCAGATCCGCTACGCCGCGGACTACAAGCCGCTCATCGTCGGCTACAGCAAGGGCTCGGCCGTCCGCCTTGAGGACGTGGCCACCGTGACCGACTCGGTGCAGAATGTGCGCTCCGCCGGATACGTCAACGGCAAGCCCGGCGTCATCGTGCTCATCTATCGCCAGCCCGGTGCCAACATCATTGACACGGTTGAAAACATCCGCCGAGAGCTGCCTTCGGTCAAGGCCAGCATCTCGCGAGACATCCAGACCACCATCGTCCTTGACCGCACCACCACCATCAAAGCCAGCGTCAGCGACGTGGAGCGCACTCTCTTCATCTCCATCTGCCTGGTGGTGCTGGTCGTCTTCATCTTCTTGCGCAACGGCCGCGCCACGCTCATCCCGGCCGTCGCCGTGCCGGTCTCGCTGGTGGGCACGTTCGCCGTCATGTACATGCTGGGCTTCAGCTTGGATAACCTCTCGCTGATGGCCCTCACCATCTCCACCGGCTTCGTGGTGGATGACGCCATCGTGGTGATGGAAAACATTTCGCGCTACATTGAAGCCGGCATGGAGCCCTACGAAGCCGCTCTCAAGGGCGCGCAGGAGATCGGCTTCACCGTCTTCAGCATCAGCATGTCGCTCATCGCCGTCTTCATCCCTATCCTTTTGATGGGCGGCCTGGTGGGACGCCTCTTCCGCGAATTCGCCATCACGCTCTCGACCGCCATCCTGGTCAGCATGGTCATCTCGCTTACCACCACGCCGTGCATGTGTGCTCACCTGCTCAAGGCGCAGAAGCCGCAGCATGGCTGGCTCTACCGCCAGAGCGACAAATTCTTTGACGGAATGTTGCGCGGTTACCGCCGCTCGCTCTCCTGGGTGTTGGATAACCCTGCGCTCACGCTCACCGTGCTCGTGCTGGTCATCATTCTCAACGTGGCCATCATCAAGGTCATCCCCAGCGGCTTCTTCCCGCAGCAGGATACCGGCATCATGTATGGCATGGTGCAGGGGCCGCAGGATGCCAGCTTCCCGCTGATGAACGATTCCGTGCAGAAGATCGTCAGCGTCATCAAGAGTGATCCCGGCGTCAACAACGTGGTGGCCTTCACCGGCGGCCAGGGCAGCACCAACGGCGGATTCGTCTTCATGTCGCTCAAGCCGCTCAACGAGCGCAAGGCCAGTGCCATGCAGATACTGAACCGCATGCGCCCCAAGATGGCAGCCTTGCCAGTGGCCTCGGCTTACTTACAGCCGGCGCAGGATCTTCGCTTCGGCGGCCGTGGCGGCGGAGCCATGTATCAGTACACGATTCAGTCCGACAGCGTGCAGGATCTCTCGCTCTGGGGCCCCAAGCTCCTCACTGAGATGCGCAAGCTCCCCGGCTTCCAGGACGTCAACTCCGACCAGCAGAACGGCGGACTCGACCACTTCCTGAACTTTGACCGCGACACCGCCGCGCGCCTCGGCATCACCACGCAGAGCTTTGACAACGCGCTCTACGGGGCCTTCGGCCAGCAGGAAGTCTCCATCATCTACACCCAGCTCAACCAGTATTACGTCGTGCTGGAGGCAGCGCCGCAGTTCCTCGACAACCCCGACGGGCTCAAGTACATGTATCTGAACCCCACCGGCGCCGGCAACATTCCGCTGCGCACCATTACCACCGGGGCCACGCGCAACATTCCGCTCTCGGTCAATCACACCGGGCTCTTCCCTTCCGTCACCGTCAACTTCAACCTTGCGCCGGGCGTGGCCCTCAGCGACGCCACCAAGGAAGTCGCCGTGATGCAGGCGCGCCTCAACATGCCGCAAACCGTGCGCGGATTCTTCAGCGGCATCTTCCAGGTCTACCAGGATTCGCTCAAGTCGGAGATCTGGCTGCTCATCATCGCCATCTTCGCCGTCTACATCGTGCTCGGCATTTTGTATGAGAGCCTGATCCACCCCATCACCATCATCAGCACCCTGCCCTCGGCCGGCGTCGGAGCCATGCTCGCGCTGCTCCTGTTCCGCATTGACCTCAACGTCATCAGCATCATCGGCATCGTGCTGCTCATCGGCATCGTCAAGAAAAACGCCATCATGATGATTGACTTCGCGCTGGTGGCCGAGCGCAACGAGGGCAAGAATACCCACGACGCCATCTTTGAAGCCTGCATGCTGCGCTTCCGCCCCATCCTGATGACCACCATGGCCGCCATCTTCGGAGCCCTGCCGCTCGCCTTCGGCACCGGCATTGGCAGCGAACTGCGCCGCCCCCTGGGCATCACCATCGTCGGCGGACTCATCATGAGCCAGTTGCTCACCCTTTACACCACGCCGGTCGTCTACCTGGCAATGGACCGCCTGCGGCTGCGCTTCCAGGCCCGCAAGCACAAGGCTCTGCCGCCTGAAGCCGCAACCGCCCCCGAAGGAGCCCTTTAGCCGGGAGTCATCACTATGATCATGAAACCTTTAATGCGCCGCTTTTCCAATGCAACGCCCTCGAACTCGAGCTTCTCGCACCTGGCGCTTCCTGTGTTGGCCGCCCTTCTGATGGCCGGCTGCACCGTCGGCCCCAAGTATCACGCGCCCGCTCCGGTTGCACCGCCGGAGTACAAAGAAGCCAAGGCCGCACCCACCATCCCCTCGCCCGCCGCCGGCTCGCCCGATCCCACGCTCCAGGGCCTTGGAGCCTGGCAGGTGGCCGCGCCCAGCGACGCCACCCTGCGCGGAAACTGGTGGGAGCTCTACAACGAGCCCGAGCTGAACGCCCTGGAAGCCCAGCTCGACATCAACAACCAGAACATCCAGCAGGCCTACGAGAACTTCATGGCCGCCAGGGCCACCGTGCGCCAGGCCCGCGCCGCCTTCTTCCCCACGGCCACTATCGGTGCAGGAGGCTCACGCAACCGTACCTCCAGCAACGTAGCCGGCTCCACTGGCAGCACCTACACTTCTTTGGACCTCACATCCGGCATCAGCTGGGAGCCCGATCTCTGGGGCAAGGTGCGCAACAGCGTCCGGCAGGCACAGGCCAACGCGCAGGTATCGGCCGCTACGCTGGTCAACGCGCGCCTCTCCGCCCAGGCCAGCCTCGCCGAATACTACTTCGAGCTGCGTGGCCAGGACGCTCTTCGCCAGATTCTGACCGAGGCCGTGCAGGCTGACCAGAAGTCGCTGGACTACAACCGCGCGCAGTACGAGACCGGCATCGGCATGGAGCTCACCGTAGCCCAAGCGCAGTCCACGGTGGAAGCCGCGCAGTCCACGCTCATCAATCTCGGCGTCGCCCGCACGCAGTATGAACACGCCATCGCCATGCTTATTGGGAAACCGCCGGCGGAGTTCAGCCTTGCCGAGCGGCCCATGCTCATCACCCCTCCCTCGATTCCCATCGGCATGCCCTCCCAGTTGCTGGAGCGCCGCCCGGACGTGGCCTCCGCCGAACGCACCCTGGCCGCAGCCAACGCGCAGATCGGCATCGGGAAGGCCGCCTACTATCCCACGGTGACGCTTTCGGCCACCGGAGGCCTGGATAGCTCCTCGTGGAAGCACCTGATTGACTGGCCCAGCCGCGTCTGGAGCATCGGCCCCTCGGCCACGGAGACGGTCTTCGACGCCGGGTTGCGCCGCGCCCAGGTGCAGCAGTACGAGGCCACCTATCGCGCCGATCTGGCCGCCTACCGCCAGACGGTGCTCACGGCATTCCAGCAGGTGGAAGACGCGCTCTCCTCGCTGCGCATCCTGAGCGAGCAGGTGCAGCAACAGCAGAGGGCCGTGCAGGCCTCGCGCCGCGCCCTCGACCTGGAACTCATCCGCTACCAGGAGGGACTCGACCCGTACATCAACGTCGTGACCGAGCAGAACCTCCTGCTCAGCGCACAGGAGACGATGGCGCAGATCGAGGTCCAGCGCGCCGTGGCCAGCGTGCAACTCATACAGGCCCTTGGCGGAGGCTGGCAGCGCGGCCAGCTACCAACCGACAAGCAGGTGACGCAGAAACCTTCGGCAGACGCAAAGCCAGCCGACGCCACGGCGCAGCCCGCGCCTGTTGCCGAAAGCAAGCCGGTTGCCGATACAGCGAAGCCGTAGGCAGGTTTCAAAGTCTCAAGATTTCAAGGTTTCGAAAGTGTCGGAAGTTTCGGAGGTTTCGCATCCCGTTTGACGGCGGGTGGCCCATTCAAACCTTCTTTTGGCTTGAGTGGGGTAGTTATTCTGCATCCAATCATCACTCTGAGGGTGCCCTACCCTTCCGCCTTCTGTTGGCGGAGGGTGGGGCTTTTGATTTTGCATTTGATCTAGTTTCTACGCTGTCATCCTGAGCGGAGCGCAGCGGAGTCGAAGGATCCCTACCGTAAGAGTAAGTCCTAGTGGCCGTGTAGGTGACCTTGCGCGGATGCGGCGGAACAGATTGGGTAGGGGGCCTTCGACTGCGCAGGCGCTGACGCGCCCGCTTCGCTCAGGATGACACTCAAAACAAGAACAGGACCAAGACCAACTACCCCACCCTAGCAACTGCGGCTAGGATGGGGCACCCGGCCAGACCTTTTACGACGTTGTGCCGAGCACCAATGGGAGAAACCCCAAGAAATGCAAAGGGCGAACAACCCTACCGCCCACCACAACGAGGACCCATTATTCGTTGCCGGCCACAGGCACAAAACCCATACAGTCAATGAAACACTATCGAGAGAGTTGGGCGGATTCTTCGCAAATCTTGCCATCAACAACAGTGACACCAAACAAAACAAGGCAATTCCGACAGACTCCGCGAGGGTAAAAGATCTATGAGGCGGAAACATATCCTTGCCCGTCACCATAATCGTGAGGCATTTTACGAAGCCACACAGCATACATCCGGCAAGCAATTGGTACCATATCTGTGCCGACATCACCAAGGTCACAGCCCCAACGATTAGTTCAATCCATCCTAACCAGTTAGACCAGATTATTGACCGTACGGGTGCTAGCAAACCAACTCCCCGAAACCCCAGGCCAATGAGCATTGCTCCAATTAGGAAGAGACCTAACCCAGAGCCCAGCCGGAGCCCATTCGCAATCTGTTGTCTGATGCTCCTAGTCATAATCCACCATTCATAAAAACTACTGAGGAATTAGGCATCCAATCGCCTCGGCACCTGTCAGTCCAATATCAGCTGCCATCTTTAGCTCCGCCGACGGGTGGCCCACCCTAACAGTCTGTTTCATCCGTGCCCCCGCGGGTGCCCCATCCTAGCCGTAGTTGCTAGGGTGGGGTAGTTGCCTTTGCTCTTAACCTCTGAAACTTTGAAACCTTCGAAACCTCCGAAACCTTGCTCCAGTTACCTCTGAAACCTGCTCCCCTACTTCTGCCACTGGTCCGTGTGCTTGGTCAGGTACCAGCACGGAGGGTTCCACGTGCCGTTCGCGTACTGCGGAAACATGGCCTGCGCGCAGTTCTTTGTGGACGCGCCCAGGTAGTCGTACTCCGTCGCGCTGCCCTTGAGCTGCGTGCTCAGGAACTCATCCACGGCCACCGGTTGCAGCCCTCCGCCGCGCGCGCGGCGCAGCTGGAAGGCCGCCCAGTCCAAGATGTATAAGGCCACGGCAGCCAGCAGCACTCCCAGCACAATCTTCTTCCACAGGCTCACACGCCCTCCGCGGCTTAATTGATCAAGTTCCATATTCATCAAGTTCCATCATCAGATCAAAACATCAAATGCGATCATCCCATTCAATCATCACATTCATAATCATGCGTCAGGCATCGCGCAATCTAACGGCACCAGCATAAACCACCGGGCAGCAGAAAAGGACGGCCGAGGCCGTCCCTTTCCGTGCTGCTCTCCCGGGGAGGAGTTGGTTAGAAGGTGAACGTGGCCGACAGGTCCACACGGCGGTTCGCCGTGCCGGAGCTGAACGGTCCGCCGGCCAGGCTGTTCGACTTGCCGAAGTCCGTGGAGCTCAGGTTGCCCACCGGCGAGCCCGGGTTCCAGGTGTTAAACAGGTTGCGCGCCATGGCCGCCACCGTCAGGTTGTATTTGTGCGTCGTGGTGGACGAGCCGAAGACGTTGCTCATTCCGCGCGGTCCGCCGCCCGGAGGCGGACCACCGGGGCCGCCGCGTCCGGGGCCGCCGCCCGGAGGTCCACCGCCCTGGTTGCCGCTGGCGGAATTGTCCTTCTTCAGGTCGGGTCCAAAGCCCCAGGTCTTGCTGACGCGCAGGTTCACCTGCACGTTGGCCGGCCCGTGCCCATAGTTGATTGGGATGCGCTTGTCGGTCGCCGCCGGCGTCAGGTTGAAGCATCCGTAGGAGTTCTGCACGATGTTGGACGGCAGTGTGCCGCTGCAGGTGGCGAACGACGGCCGGTCGTTGTAGAACGAGTCGCCGTTCAGGTCCGTGCCGGTGGTGATGTTGAACGGCGCGCCGCTGTTCATGATGACGAATGGGCTGATGCGAATGTTGTGCGCCAGGTTCGCCGTGCCGCTGAGGAAGACGCGGCTGCGGATGTCAAAGCTGGCGCGTCCCCAGTCGTCGCCAAGGTGATAGTTATTGGCCAGCGTGGCGTTGGTCGGGTTGCTGCCCAGGCTGCCCACGTTGCTGTCTGCCCAGCCAAGGGCGTAAAAGCCCATCAGCGAGAACTTCTGCGAGACGCGGAACTGCACGTTGGTGATGATCTGGTTCTGGCGGTACTCACCCTCGCTGTAATAGCGGTAGAGGTTTTCATTGCCGTAGGGGTATATCCACTTCTGTTGGGCGGAATCATACGTCGGCGCGTTGGCGTTGATGGTGTCGAACTGATGGCGTCCCAGAGAGTTCAGATACGTCACGCTGATGGTGCCGATCTTGCCTACCTGCTGCTCCAGGCTGGCAGCCAGTTGCATCATGTACGGCGCGTGCAGGTTGGAGCTGATCTGGTACACGGTGGGCGTGGAGTTGGCGGCCGTGGGCGGCGTGCACTGGCTGAAGCTGTACGCCACCGGCATCCCGTTGGCGTCATAGCTGCCCGTGGGGCAAACAATCGGACTCGTCGTGGTGCCCGTGTAGATGGTCTCCTGCTCGGTCACGCCGTTCAGCCGATTCGCATTCAGGATGGAAGTGGAACCCAGCCGGTCGTAGAAGATGCCGTAGCCCAGGCGCACCACCGTCTTCGGTGCGCTCTTGCTGCTGCCCAGGCCCCAGCTGAGGCCGATGCGCGGCGCCCAGTCGTTCTTGTCGTGAATGGTGGACTGCGACTCATAACGCACGCCGTAGCTCAGCGTCAGGTTGGGACGCAGCTTCCAGTCATCCTCGGCGTACAAGCCCACGTCGGCATAGCTGACGCTGGCCGAAGGCGAGCCGGTCACAATACTGGCCTGCGCCGGAGTTCCAGCCAGCCATGCCTCCAGAGGATTGAGCGTGGCGGTGCCCATGTAGTTGATGCTGCCGTTGAAGTTCGCATACGACAGGTTGTTGTCCTCGGTCACGCGCAGTCGCCCGCCGAACTTCACAAAGTGCTTGCCATGGCTCCAGCTGGTGTAGTTCTGCAACTCGTAGTAGTTGCTGGTGTCGCTGTAAATTCCACCGTTGTAGCTGCCGTTGTTGAACTCGCTGGCCACGTTGATGCTGGCATAGCCCGGCGCCACAGGAAGCTGGGTGTTGATGTCATGCATGTACTGGAAGCGCGTCTCGTTGACCAGGTGCGTGCCGAACAACTGCGTGTCGCTCACTTGGAGGGTCTGCTGATGTTCGTGCAGGCCGTAGGCGCGTTGCGCCAGCGTGAAGGCGCCGATGCCCTGGTTGTACTCGTTGTTGTCCATGTACTGGTAACGCGCGGTCAGCGTGTTGCCGTTGCCAAGCTGCACGTCCAGTCGCGGACTGAAGTTGGTGCGATCCTCCGGCGAGAGCACGGCCGAGCTGTAGTTCAGCGTCTTGCCATCCACGGTGGTGGCGTCAATCGCCGAAAGCTCGTTGATGTCACGCCGCTCAAAGTTCAAGAAGATCGAGCTCTTCTTGCTCAACGCGCCACTCAGGTTTCCGCTGTAGCGCTCCGTGTGGTAGCTGGGGATGTTGGTGTCCGTGACGTAAGGGTTGCGCGTGTTGATCGCCTTGTCGCTCTCATTGAACATCAACTGGCCGTGCCAGGTGTCGCTGCCGGGCTTGGTGAAGACCTCCACGCGGCCAAAGCCGGGGCGGTCATACTGCGCCGAAAGCGGATTCTGGTTGATGCGAACTTCGCGGATGCTGGACTTCGGCGGCAGCGTGCCGTTGCTGAAGCCGTCAATGAAGATCTGTCCGCCGTTCGGTCCCGCCGCCGGGCCGGCCAGGGCCAGAAGGTCCTGCTCCAGCTCGTCGGGATCGTCGCTCAGGGCGTCCAGGTCCTTGTCCTTCAGGATGGTGGCGCTGGCATTGTTCTCCGGGTTCACGTCCACTCGGGCGCTCTCGGCTTCCACCGTCACCTGCTCGCTCTTGCCGGCCACGCTGAAGCTGATATCAAGCTGCTGGCTGGCACCGGCGGGAACAATCACATCCTGCAAGGTGTAGGCCGAAAAGCCCGCGGCCGTGGCCGTCAAATTGGCGTTGCCCGCAGGCAGGCTCTTGAAGATGTAGTTGCCAGCCTTGTCGCTGGTGGCCTGCTGCTGGCTGCCGTCGGAGGCCTTCACCTTGATGACCGCGCCCACAACCACGGCGCCCGAGGGATCGGTGGCCTGGCCCTTCAATACACCCGTCTTCAAAGCTGTTCCGGGAGTCTGCGCAAACAGCGGCGACAGGGCCAGAACCAACATCATGCAAAGGATGAGACTTCTTCTATAAATCACTGATTTTTCGCTCCATACCCTGGTTC
>Ga0181528_10000539_pt1 | contig 26501 bp, 19 predicted proteins | sample PEATcosm2014_Bin_47_FD_119742 | JGI IMG/M metagenome (GOLD analysis project Ga0181528, IMG submission 119742) | Peatland microbial communities from MTU Mesocosm Facility, Houghton, MI, USA - PEATcosm2014_Bin10_10_metaG | ecosystem: Environmental > Terrestrial > Soil > Wetlands > Peat | place...
CGGCGCCGGCATCAAGTGCGGCAATCTTCTCATCCTCGCCGTCGCGAACCGTGAGCACGAGCACCGGCACCTGGGACCATTCCCGGATGCGACGTATGACCTCCTTCCCGTCGATGTCTGGCAGCCCGAGATCGACGATAATTCCCTTGGGCGGGCGGATTGCAGTCTCGTTGAGCCCTTGTTGGCCGTTGGGCGCCTCGTTTACCTCGTAGCCGACGGCTTCCAGCGTCAGCCTAAGCAATCGGCGGAACTGGATTTCGTCTTCAATCACGAGCACCAATGGAAGGGTGGGCGCGCTCATAGAGTTGGCTGATTCTGGCGCAGTGGCTGCGGTAGACAAATCGTAAAGACCGTTCCGCCGCCGGGATTTTCGCTCATCGACACGTCGCCTCCCTGCGCCATTGAGAACCCCCGCACGATGGACAGCCCCAGGCCGACTCCACCTGCCTTCGTGGGTTCGCCGCGGACGAACTTCTGGAACAGGCGACCGCGAATCGCATGGGGCACTCCTGAACCCCGGTCGGAAACGCGGAGAAGAAGTCGGCGGTTCGTTTCTTCGAACCCAGCAGAAAGCGACACTGGCGTCCGCGCGGGAGTATGGTTGGCTGCATTCAGCAGCAGGCAGGTCAATGCGTGCTCGGTAAGGGTCCAGTCGACAAAGATCGGGGGGATTCCGTCGGGAACGTCGATGCTCACCTCGCGATCGGAAAGGGCGTCACCCACGCTTTGAACGGCGGACTGAATCAACTCATCCACGCCGCACCATTGCGGGCGTGGACGGAGGGCGCCGCTTTCAAGACGGGTTTGGTCCAGGAGGTTCCCAACAACGCGGTTAAGGCGGAGCGCGGCAATGCGAATCTCGCCGAGAAGAGGGCCGCGCGCCTCGGGCGAAATCTCATCGAGGTCCTCGGCTGCGCTGGCGATCACGGACAGGGGCGTGCGCAATTCGTGTGAGACGCTGTCGAGGAGCGCGCGGTGGAGGCGGTCGGACTCTGCCAGGAGTTTCTCACGCTCTCCAGCCCGACGCAGCTGCTCGCGCTCGACGATCAAGGCAAGCTGCAGGGCGAAAGTCTCGATAAGCTCACGTTGAGAGGCCGGGAGCGCCCGCTCCTTTGAAATCTTTACACCGAGCACGCCCAGCGACCGGCCTTCTCGCACGAGCGGCACGTAATAGCCCTCGCATGATGCCAGGGTGGAGCTGAACCTTCCTGCAGGGCGTTGGTGTCGGAACGCCCATTCCGCCGCCTCCCGCTCCGCGGGCACAAAACCAAAGGAGCTTGCGGAGTGCAGGACCAGTGAGCCCTCCTCGGCCGACGGCAGCACAAGGACCGTCTTCGCCCCGAAAAGGCGGTCCATTTGCCGCAGTGCCGACTCGACGGCTTCGTCCAAAGTTGCCGCTTCGGTCAGTGAGTAGGTAAGGCGGAACAGGGCTGTGGCCCGTTCCTCGCGCAGCCGTTCGTTGTGGGCTTGGGCGCGTATGCGAGCGGTCAGCTGACCGGCGACAAGGGCCACAACAAAGTAAGTGCCGAACAGCAGCGCGTCCTGGAGGCTGGCGATCGCTATCGCAAACTTGGGTGGAATGAAGACATATTCCCAGGTGAGTGCACTAAGAACACCCGCCAGAATCATCGGGCCTCTCCCGACTCTGAGGCTGAGCAGGATGATCGTCAGCAGGTAGACGAGGCCAACCGATAGGTAATAGGATTCGGGCACCAACAGACCTGTCGCGGTGACTCCGGCCAAGATTGCAGCCACCAGGGCGTATTCGCTCCGACCGCTTGGAGTGGCGAGATCCAACCGAAGGCGCGGGCCGGCTGATGGCTGGCTTGCCGCGGGAATCATGTGGATGTCAATCTTGCCTCCCAGTTCGAACAGCCGCTCGACCATTGTCCGACCGCGAAAGACGTCGTGCCAGCGCCGGTCGGATGGCTTTCCAATCACGATCTGGGTTGCCTCGCGATCCTGCGCCACCCGGACGAGCGCGGCAGCGACGTCGTCGTCGCGCGTAACAATGACCTCGGCACCGAGTTCACGAACCAAGGCCAGGTTGTGCTCGATCCGGCGGCAGTCTGCGTCATCAAGAGGGCGGGACACCTCGACGTACACACCCATCCATGAAGCGCCAAGCGATGTGGCGGTGCGCCGCGTCCAACGGATCAGCTGGGTGGAAAAAGGACTGGGTCCGACGGCGACGATCAATCGTTCTGCGCTGCGCCACGCCTGACCCTGGTTCTTCCGACGCATCGTGGCCAGCCTGTGCTCGGCGTGTTCTGCCGCGAGGCGAAAGGCGAGAACGCGCAGGGCCCCGCGCTGCGCCTCGTCCAATGTCGCGCCCACAGAGCCTGCTTCGATAAGGCCGACAACATCAGCCTGCTCAAGAAAGGGATCGGGGACAGTGTCAGAAGGCGGACATCCTGTAATCGCTGCGACTGCATCCGCGCGGGAGGCGACTTCGCCGATGTTTAGTATCGCGAACACATCGACGCCAGCTTCCTTCAACTCAATCGCATTCTGCCACCGCCAGGCGTGCCTTTGTCCGGGGTGGTTGGCACGCGACAGCTCGTCCAACATTACAGCCGCCGGACACTCATCGAGCACAGCCGCCAGATCGGAGCAACTTGCAGCGTTGAGGCGGGCATCGACAATGTCGCTCTTGCACCTGCTTTCGGCTTCATGCTGAAGGGCCGCGGTCACGTCGCCCGCGCCAGGGACAATCAAGTAAACACTGAGTCTCCCGTGAACGGCCGCTGAGTGCTGTTTGCCGGTAGCGGTGGAAGCCGGCGCGGAAGTCGGCATTTTGTGTGACGGACGGGACGGCACGGTTTGGAAGCCAGACGGTGTGCGGACGGCGTCGGACTAGCGGGAGAGCCGGCCGCTCAATGCTTGGACTTAAAATACGCGAACATCAGGAAGCCCAGCACCAACTGAAGGCCGACCAGGCCCGCAATCATGAGCCACATCGGCTTGCCACTCTTCCACGGCTGGGGAGCGCGCAGGCGTTGGAATCGGTCGGTCAGCGAGACGAGCTCGTAGTTGTCGAGTTCGCGTTTCATCGCGTTGGCACTCTCGAATCGTTTCTCGGGGTCGCGCTCGATGGCGTGAAGAATTATTTCTTCAACAACGGGCGTCAGATTGGGATTCACCTTGCGGGGCGCTTCCGGATCGCCGGTCACGCGGGCGTTCATGACGACGTACGGGCTTTCGCCCTGGAACAGGGTGGAGCCGGTGGTCATCTCATAGAGGATGGCCCCAAGGCTGTAGATATCCGTCCGATGGTCACCGCGCTTTCCCTTGACCTGTTCCGGAGCCATGTAGTCGGGCGTGCCCATGGTTGGGCTCAGTCCTGCGAAGGTCAACCGGCGGGCCTTTTCAACACGCGCGATTCCGAAATCGAACAGGCGCAAACTTCCATCGCGGCAGAGCATGATGTTCTGCGGCTTGAGATCGCGATGGGTGATCCCGTTTGCGTGCAGGTAGTCAAGTGCCTCGCAGATGCGGCTGGCGTAGCGCACAGCATCCGTCTCAAGCAAGGGTTTGTTCCGGTTCAACACCTCGGCGAGAGTCTCGCCGTCGAGAAATTCCATGACCAGGTACGGGCGGCTCTTCTTTTCCTCCACCTTGATCACCTTGAGCACCCCGGGATGCTGAAGCCGGGTGCCAATTTCCTCTTCCCGTTGGAAGCGTTCGTAGCCGGCGACGTCGCTCTCGAGCGTCATCAGGGGCGCCTTGATGGCGACGTCCTCGCCGGTCTTCCGGTCCCTCGCCTTGAAAATCGACGCCATATTGCTGCGCGCGACCAGATCGGTGATCTCAAAACGGGAGTCGAGCGTCATGCCCGGAGCCAGTTCTCCCGTGCCGTGAAAGATCGGGGTCGTGGCGTTTTGAGGTGTCGATTTCACCACCTTCTCCCAGTCACGTACTTCCAACAACTGCAAGGAAATGTTATCGTCGCCGCCCCGTTTTTCGGCGAGCTCAACGAGGTGGCGGCAGGCGTCATAGGGGTGATGCCGGCTGACCAGTTCGCAGATCTCGTCGTCCAGCACAAATGCGTGCAGGCCGTCGGTGCAGTGGAGGATGAAGTCGCCATGCTCCATGAACTCCGTCGTGAGATCAGGGTTGCAGAATGGATTCAATCCCACGGTCCGGGTGAGCTGGCACCGCTCGGCGCTGGCCATGGCTTCGCGTTCGAGGATCAAGCCCAGCTTTACGGAAATCGCGTTGGCGACGTGGTCCTTGGTCAGGCGGAAGATCTTTTTCTTGCGAATGAGGTAGGCGCGGCTGTCGCCCACATGTGCAACGTAGGCGACACGGTCACGCACGATGGTGGCGACGAGGGTCGTTGCCATGGTCTGCCCCTGGTACTCGCGCAGCGATGCATCATGCACCCTCGCGCATGCGGCGATGAACATCCGCCGCAGGGTTCCCTTCGCATCCAGCTCAAGCGGGGTTTTCTGGAACATGTCCAGCGCGGTGTCGACCGCGAGACGGCTGGCTACCTCGCCTTTGAAAAGCCCGCCAACGCCGTCGGCCAAAAGCGCAACGCTGCCCTGTTTCTCCCGGACCAGCGGATCCTTGTCCTCCCAGAAATCGATCGAATCCTGATTGACCGGGCGAACGGGACCTGGGGTGGTTAGGCGGGCATAGCGCAGGCGCATGGGGAAAAAAATAAGCTCCGCCGCCCTGAAAGGCGAGCGGAGCTGTGATTGATGGATTATTACTCGGTTGCGGACGGGATCAAGCGCTCACAGGTGCAGGGCGTTGGCTGAGGAGGATCTCCTTGCCGCGCTTCTTGCTGCTGGAGCGGAAATAAATCAATCCGTAGATGCCCCAGATCGCTGCGACACCGAGAGCGATGTAGGACTCATGCCAGCTCATGCCGCTCACGCTGAAAGGTCCGATCAGATAAAACAGCATGCAGGCCAGGTTTGCCAGCAACCCGAAGATCGGGATAACGAAGTGCTTGATGCCGTGGAAGGAGTGATGCTCCCTAAAGGCCACGATTGCCACAACATTGGTCGTCATGTAGAGCAGGAACGTTCCGAAGTTACTGACCAGTGTAACGATGAGAAGTGTGTTGGGCAGCCAGGTGTACGCGTGCGGCGAGAATATGCCGAAGCTATACCAGATGTTGTGCTTGTCCAACGGCGCGAGGTCGGAGCCTTGGGCGCCGAGGTAAATGGACACCGAGATGATGGCGATGATGATCGAGATGAACGTCAGAACCCAGATCGAGCGGTGGGGGGAAAGGTTCTTTCCGTGCAAGAGACCGAAGTGCGAGGGAACTTCTTCATCCTTGCCCATCGCATAGGTGACGCGGGCTCCCGTGTTGATGCATGCCAGCGTGGTGCCGATCAGCGCGAGGAACACCGTGAAGGCCTGCACAATCATGAAGGCGCGGCCTGCGGCATAACTGCCGAACAGCCATGTGCCAACCAGCACCATCATGTCTCCGATCGGGGCTCCGGAAGCACCGGCGCTCGAGATCGTATAGCCGCTGTTCAGGAAATAATTGGCGCCAAAATACTCGAACAAGTAACAGAAGGCGCCTTGGATCGCCAGCGACAGCAACACCGCGCGGGCGATGTCCTTCTTGGGATTCTTTGCCTCTTCGCCCAGGGCGGTCACGGATTCAAAACCAACCAGCAGCAGGATCGCGATACAGGCCTGAACGATCAGATTGCTGATTCCGTGCGGCGCGATGACGGACTTGGCGTCGGTGTGGAGATTAAACGTCTGGGGATCCTTCGCGTCGCCAGCCTTGCCGGTGATGCTGTCCTCGGGCTTGTAGCTCAGGATGAACGGATCTGCAATTGCATGCCCGTCCTTGTCGAGCTTCCACTTCCCGGCGTCGTCCTTCTGAAACACCGGATAAGGATCGCCCACCCCCAGGCCCATCGCGGTCAACGAAGCGAGCAGAACGGCGTCGGTGTTCTTGGCCTTGTCCAGATCATCGGCCGTGACTTGACGATCCTGCGTCTTGAAAACGGGTTGATTCTTGTCGTCGGTCTTTGGGGAGTTGTCGGCCCAAGTGTCCTGGATGGGTTTGCCCTTGTCATCGGTTTGATTGACTTGGTCCACATTGTAGTTGACCGGCGTTCCGTTTGACAGATGCAAGCCCTGGGAGCCGGTGGGATGATGCAGCCGGTAACCGATGGCAATGAAGGTGAACGTAATCAATGCGGCGATCTGAATGATGTTGATCGCCATGTTGACCGCGGTGCTTCCGTTGACGCCGCGGAAGGCGATGTAGCCCACCAGCAACGCAAACACGATGCTGAACAGAATCATGAACAGCGGACTGTTGTAGGTGCTGCTAAACGTGTCGGGCCAAAACTGACTGGCCAGGTATCCGCCCAAAAGCGCGGTCACGCCAACCATCAAACCGGGATAAACCCAATAATAGAGATGGCTCGCCCAACCCGTGAAGAACTTGACCACTCGCGCAAAACGATACGCCTGGGTCTTCGACAGGAACGCTTGCTCGGCGTAGAAATACGAAGAACCTGCTCCAGGATACAATTTGGAAAGTTCAGAATAGCTAACCGCAGTGGCAAAACAAAGCGCCAGGGCCGCCAGAAGGCCGAACCACATGGCGCAGCCCGCCATTGGCGCCCCGTATAGCGATTGTTCCTGGAATGTCAGCCAAAGGAAGGCGCCCGGTGCGATCAGCGCCATGGCATTGATGGTGAGACCGGTAAGCCCAAGCGTGGGCTTGGTTGTTGGACTAGGTGCTGAGGTTGGTTGTGGCATGTTTGGGACGGCTGAGTTGCGGTTGGTGGGGAGATTGGAGAGCGCTGACGCGGTTGGTTGTGTTCAACGCTTCGCAAAAAAGAACAATCAGGGATCTTTTTTGCTCAGAGAGCGGCGGCAAAAAGGCGGATTCCAAGGGTGTTCATAGCTTTGCAGATGGTTCCACATTAGCTTTTTGCATGCCTTTAACATCAATCAAAGTTCGAAAAAAAGATGCACAAAAGACCTAAATGAAACCATAAATGGCATCTATTCTGCTAATACATTCGGATTCCCTTCAAATCCGTCCTCAGAATAACTATAACGCGCTGATCAACAAACCTATGAGAATCAGAAACACCAAAATCACCCGGATCAGCACGGCCCTGCTTTGGGTCGCGCTCATCTGCAGCTCGGCCTTGCCGGGCCTGAGGGCAGACGATCCGAAGCCCGATCCGGCTGGCACCGCGACTGGAACAATTTCCGATGTGCCTGGATTTGTTGTCAGTGCCCCGGCCGACTTGAGCGCCGACGACAAGAAAGATGCGACCAAGGTGAAGGCGTACGACGACGCGAAGAAGGCGGCGGACGATTATGCGTCGCAGGCCAAATTGGAGCCCCTCGCAGTGAAACTCGCCGATGGCGTGGGCCACAATCGGGTGGCGATCAACTTCACCTGGACTTTGGTCACCGGCTTCCTGGTCATGTTCATGCAGGCGGGATTTGCGCTGGTGGAGACGGGACTTTGCCGAGCAAAGAACGCCGGCCACACGATGGCCATGAACTTCATGATCTATCCCATGGGCATGCTGGGATTCTACGTCTGTGGGTTCGCTTTCATGTTCGGCGGCATGGCTGATCCGCAAAGCTTGGTTAACGGAGGCATCGGCACCATGGGCGGTTACGGGGGATTGAACCACGAGTTGGGCCTTACGCTTGGCGGGCACTTCTTCGGTCTGCTGGGGTGGAAGGGATTCATGCTCCAGGGCGCCGGCTACGACACGGCTGCGTTTGCGCTCTTTCTCTTCCAAATGGTCTTCATGGATACCACGGCGACCATTCCGACGGGCGCTGCCGCGGAGCGATGGAAGTTCTCCGCGTTCATGATCTATGGCGTATGCATCGGCATGATCATGTATCCGATCTTTGGAAACTGGGTGTGGGGAAACGGCTGGCTCGCGAACCTGGGTGCAATGTTCCCCGGTCTCGGTCACGGTCACGTGGATTTCGCCGGCTCATCCGTCGTGCACATGCAAGGCGGCGTGATCGCGTTGATCTTCGCGTGGTTGATCGGACCGCGCTACGGCAAGTACGACAAGACGGGCAAGCTTGTGCATCCCATAACGCCGCACAGCATTCCGATGGTCATGTTGGGGACCTTTATCCTGGCCTTCGGCTGGTTCGGATTTAATCCCGGATCGAGCTTGGCGGCAACCGACCTGCGCATCGCGGTGGTTGCGGTGAACACGATGATCGCCTCGGCGACCGGGGCCCTGGCCACGACACTTTACATGTGGTGGTTCAAGACCAAGAAGCCTGATCCGTCGATGATGTGCAATGGCATGCTTGCCGGTCTCGTTGCGATCACCGCTCCCTGTGCCTTTGTGAGCGCGGGTGGTGCGGCCATTATCGGAATCGTTTCCGGCATCCTCGTGGTCGAGTCAGTCTTCTTCTGGGACAAGAAGGGCATCGACGATTGCGTCGGTGCCATCTCGGTTCATGGCGTCAACGGTGCCTGGGGCTGCCTCTCAATCGGATTGTTGGCCGACGGCACTTATGGGGACGGCTGGAATGGTGTTTCCGGCACCGTGCGGGGCCTTTTCTACGGCGGCGGCATGGGCCAGTTCTGGGCCGAACTCATCGGCGTGACCACGTGCTTTGTTACGCTTTCGGTGCTGTCGATCATCGTCTACAAGATCGCTGAGGTACTCGTGGGCAACCGGGTCTCGAAGGATGTCGAAATTGAAGGTCTCGACGTGCCTGAGATGGGCGTGCCCGGTTATGCCGGCATGGTCATGGACAAGCAATCTGAGACGCCGATGACACACTGATCTTCAAATGTTACAGGAGGAGCATCGCATGAATGAACGCCGCTCCTCCACACTCACTCGCAACCTTCCGTCTTCCGATCTCCATGGAAACTTCTCTCTTCACCTTTGTTCGAATCGTTCTTTCCCTCGGTGGCGGCGCGGCCATCGGCTACGGGTTTGGCCTGATTCAGGCCGCCGCCCAGCGTCGCAACGATCGCCGGCAGCAGAGTGGCGAGCTGAAGAATCCGTGGTCCGTCATGCCGGGATCCGGACTTCGTGTGGCCTGCCTGTTGTTGGCACTGGTGGCAATTCAAGTGATTTGTCCGGTGTTCTTCGCAGACGGCACACAATGGTGGATCTCCGCCGGCCTGGCTGCCGGCTACGGATGTTTGCTGTTCAAGCAATTGCAGGCACGCCGGCTGTCGAATTCGGCCGGCTTGGGTCGCAGTCGGTAGGCTGGGCACGCGCCTTGCTGACGAACCACAATCCCATCAATTCATTTACTGATTACCGTTACCACTTATGAAGCTTATCATTGCCATCATCAAACCCTTCAAACTAGAGGAGGTCAAAGAAGCTCTGGCCGAAATTGGAAGCGAAGGAATCACAGTTACTGAGGTCAAGGGCTTCGGTCGCCAAAAGGGCCATACAGAGGTATACCGTGGAAGCGAATACACCGTGGATTTCCTTCCAAAGGTTAAGCTCGAGATCGCGGTTGGCGACGAGCTTGTTTCCAAGACCGTCGAAACCATCATAAAAGCCGCCAAGACGGGCAAGATTGGCGATGGAAAACTGTTTGTTCTGCCTCTCGAAGATGTAATTCGAATCCGCACGGACGAACACGGCGAGGCCGCCATCTGATTTTCTTTGGCAGCAGTCGCAAGCGTCTGCGGTTTTTCCGCCAATCTGCGCGAGGGCCGGTCCAATTGGGCCGGCCTTTTTTTGTCTCTTTATCAGAGGAACGGACGCGCGCGTGCCTGGGTTGTCGGGAGTTGGTGGCGTGTTTCCTGCATTGGCATGGCTCTCAAGCACAATGCGCAGTTTTGCCCACTGTGTGATCAAAGATGTTCATGCTATTCTTTTTGCTCATGCCAGGTACCCCCATTCCATGAAACTCATCATTGCAATCATCAAACCCTTCAAACTTGAGGAGGTTAAGGACGGTCTTGCCGAGATCGGCATCGAGGGAATGACCGTCACCGAGGTCAAGGGCTTCGGACGCCAGAAAGGCCACACCGAAAACTATCGCGGCAGCGAGTACACAGTCGACTTCCTACCGAAGATAAAGATCGAGATAGCCGTCAGCGACGACCTCGCAGTCAAGACCGTGGAGGCAATTACCAAAGCTGCCAAGACCGGGAAGATCGGCGACGGAAAGATCTTCGTTGTCCCCGTAACTGACGTGATTCGCGTCCGGACCGAAGAGCGGGGCGATGCCGCGGTCTGAGCTCCGGCTGCCACAGGATTTGTTGAGAACAAATTCCTGACGCCCGCCGCGCTGTCGTTCGTCTCCGTTGCTGGTGGCGATTCTTGCCACCCAATGCCGCCGTCAATCCTCGCTGAACCGGTAGCCGATTCCGGATTCCGTCCGGAAGAATCTTGGCTGGTTGGGATCGTCTTCCAGCTTCTGGCGCAGATGGGTCATGTACACGCGCAGGTATTGTGTCTGCTCCTCGGCCTTGGGCCCCCAAAGTTCGCGCAGGATCTGGCGATGCGTGATCACCCTTCCTCGGTGGAGCAAAAGCAGGCGCATAAGACCGTATTCCTTTGGAGTCAGCTTCACCGGGGCGCCGCCCTTTGTGACCACCCGCCGGGAAAAATCGATTTCTACGTTGCCGAAACTCATGCCGCTCTCTTCATCCTTGGTTTGCACGCGCCGAAGCATCGCCCGCAAACGTGCAAGAAGTTCGCCACCGCCGAACGGCTTGCTGAGATAATCGTCGGCTCCCGCGTCGAGGGCTTCGATCTTGTCCGCCTCCTGCCCGCGCACAGAAAGTATCAGCACGGGCAGGCGGCTCCATTCCCGCAGCCGCTTGAGCACGGCGATTCCGGGCACGTCTGGCAGACCGAGATCCAGGATGATGGCGTCGGGCCGCTTGGTCGCCGCCTCGATCAGACCCAGTTCACCGCTCTCTGACTCACGCACACGGAATCCCGCGCCTTCAAGCGTCACGCGCAGCAGACGGCGGATCTGCACCTCGTCGTCAATGACAAGCACCTCGGGTTCAAATGGGGCATCGCTCATTCGGGCGGAACACTAGCAGGGCGCTCCAACGGAAGGAAGATTGTAAAGCGCGCGCCGCCGCCCGGCAGGTTGGCCGCCTCTATGCGGCCACCGTGGGCCTCGGCGAAACCTCGGGCGATCGACAGGCCCAGCCCGAGTCCTCCCGAGCGCCCGGGATCGCCGCGAAAGAATTTGTCGAACAGGCGCCCTTGCTGGTCGGCGCGGAGACCAGGTCCATTGTCGGCCACAGACAGCCAAATCTCGTGCGCCGCCTCGTCCGCCCCGCCGGAGAGTGTGATGGCGGCCGACGACGGGGTGTGGACACAGGCGTTGTGAATGAGGTTGGCCAGCGCCTGCTGGATCAGGCCGGCGTCCGCACGCACGAGCGGGAGGCCGGGAGGCAGGTCGGTCCGCACTTCCCGGCCGCGCAGGGCGTCCACCGTGGTTTCGCGCGCGGCATTGATGAGATCGGCCGGGTCGCACCAGTCACGGCGCAACTTCAGCATGCCCGACTCGAGACGGGTCATGTCGAGAAGGTTGTTCACGAGCCGCTGCAGTCGCTGGGTTGCCGTGCGGATCTCGGCCACCAGCGGGCCGTCCGGCAGGTTCTCCGCGGCCGAGGCGATCACGGTGAGCGGCGTTTTCAGCTCGTGCGAGACGCCGTCGAGCAGTGTGCGGTGAAGTTTTTCCGACTCCTGCGAAAGCCGCCCCGCTTCCTCGGTGGACCGCAGGCGTTCGCGGTCCAATGCCAGGGCGATCTGCGTCGCGAAACTCTCCAAGAGTCCGCGTTGGCTTGCAGGCAGGGTCCCTTCCGCGGGCGGCTTGACTCCCATGGCCCCGACGCAGTTGTCGCCGGCGAGCAGCGGAAGATAAAACCCCTCGGCGGCCGGAAGCGTGTCGGTGAATCGCCCGGCTGCCTTGTGGTTGCGAAATGTCCAGGTCGCGACGCCCTGCTCCTTCTCGTTGGCGATGTAGGTGGCCGCGGGGTGGAGCACGAGCCGGCCTGGTTGGGCCGGATCCACGGTGAAAATCGCCAGGCGCGCGCCGAACAGCTCCTGCACCTGCGCCGCGGCATTGCGCAATACCTCGTCGGCTGAACGGGCGCCGGCTATTCCCCGGGTGAGCTGGTAGAGCGCGGTGGCCCGGTGCTCACGCTGGCGCTGGTCGCGCTCCTGGACGCGCAGCCGGCCCGTGAGGCGTCCGGTGACCAGCGCGATGACGAAGAATATTCCGAACATCAGGCCGTCCTCAAACTTGTCGATCCGGAACGTGAAGATCGGCGGGATAAACAGGAAATTCCAGGCGAGGGCGCTGAGGGTGGCGGCGAGCAGGATCGGCCCCTGGCCCACGAAGAGCCCGAGCAGCACGACCGCCGTGAGGTAAAACAGCGAGATGGCCGTGTAGCCGGTCCAGCTTTGGACGCCAAGCCCCAGCATGGTCATTCCGAGAACCGTCACGAGGGCCGTGACGTATTCACGAGGCTGTGACGCGGAGGTGACGGCCCATTCCCGCCACCGGCTGCGCCCCGTGCGGGGCTCGGCGGGCACGACATAGACGTCGATCTGGCCGCTGCGGCGGATGAGCCGGTCGGCCAGCGAACCGCCACGCACGAAGTCCAGGACGGGGGAGCCCCGCGATTTGCCGATGACGATCTGGCTGACGTTGTGCTGCTGGGCGACGCGCACCAGCGTGCCGGCGACATCGCGATCCGGAATCACGATGATTTCGGCGTTCAGTTCTCGGGCGAGGGTGAGATTCTCCTCCAGCGTCTTCCGGTCCTCCGGTGTGTGCGGCGTCGGCGTCTCAACATTGACGGCGATCCAGGGCGCATCGAGGGCGTACGCCATGCGGCGGGTCCAGCGGATCAGTCGTGTCGAGAACGGGCTGGCGCCCACGGCCACGAGCAGTCGCTCACCGCTTCGCCAGATTGCGTTGACCTGCCGGTCATCTCGGAGCTCGCGGAGCTGCTTGTCGACTCTCTCCGCTGTCAGGCGGAGGGCGAGTTCGCGCAGCGCCGTGAGATTGCTGGCCTTGAAAAAGTTGTCGGCTGCCGCCGCGGCACGATCTCCCATGTAAACCTTGCCCTCGGCAATGCGTTCGCGGAGCTGGACGGGCGTGAGGTCCACCAACTGGATCTCGTCTGCCGCCTCGATCATCGAGTCCGGCACGGTCTCCCGCACGGCCACCCCGGTTATCTGGCGGACGGTGTCGGCACGGCTTTCGAGGTGCTGGACGTTGAGCGAAGTGAAAACATCGATGCCCGCGGCGAGCAGTTCTTCGACGTCCTGCCATCGCTTGGTGTGTCTCGAGCCAGGAACGTTCGTATGCGCAAGCTCGTCCACAACCACCAGACGGGGACGGCGCGCCAGCACCGCCTCCAAATCGAGTTCTCCAAGCAGCGTCCCGTGGTAGGAGGTCTCCTGGCGTGGAATTATCGGCAGGCCGTCGAGCAATCGCTGTGTCTCTGTGCGTCCGTGGGTTTCGACGAGCGCGACAACGACATCCATTCCCTCGGAGTGCGCCTTGCGGGCCGCCTCCAGCATCGCGTAGGTTTTGCCAACGCCGGGCGCCATGCCGAAGAATACTTTCAACCGACCTCGAGTTTCCTTGGCTTCGGAGCGCCGGATGGAGGCGAGGATGGCGTCGGGATCAGGGCGGAGGTCAGGCATAAGCCGTTGAGTGATGATGACGGAAGACTTGGACCAGCGCAAGATTGACCGATCCAATTCTCATTCGACAACCCAGTACCGCTTGAGACCGCTGCAGGCGATTGATGTGCCAGCCTGAAGGGTCTGCTTTGGCGGGTGAGACATGCTCGCTAGTGGATTAGAATGGCGCCAAGAAGCAGGAGCCAAAGCAGTGTCGCTGATGACAGGAGACGGATCATGAATCGCCTTGTTCGGGCGAGAGCTTCCGGGGCAGGTTCGAAGCAGGAGACGTCCACGAGCCAGCGCACGCTCGAGCCCGATTGCCAGCCACTCGGCGCCAGCCACTGGAAACAATCCGGAATAAAGCCTTCCGCAGCCAATTCGTGAAGAAAATATGCCTTTCGGTCTTCCGAGAAGGTATTGCGGGACGTGCGGACCACGACCTCCCCGGCACGGTCCTCCACTTGGACAAGGGTATCCAGGGTTGGAAAATAGAACTGAAAGAAGCGTGGTGCTGCCGAGGCGGGCTTCATGGCAGAATTATCCAGGCGGTTGATGGTGGGAATCGGGATCGGCAGCCGGGTGGGTCCCTTCAACGGAATGCCCCGGATGCCTTGATTTCATTTGTGGTCGGACGCAGTCGACTGGGGAACCTGCGTGTCCAGGCGGGGAGGAGGTTCCGGCACATTGTAACGCGGCCGGAAGATCCATCCCGCGAGGACGCAAAATACAATCCAGAGCAGGACGAGGCCGAGGCGGCGCCTAAGTGCAGGATTCATTGCGATGCAATAAAACGCAGGTGAGTGCAGTCGGTCACCGCGCGGCCGAAGGCAGGCGGTCGAGGGCGACATTGAGGAGAAGCACGTTCACTCCAGGTTCGCCGAGAATTCCAAGATCCGGTCCGGCCGTGTACTGATCGATCAAGGCGCGGATTTGGGTGAGTGGCAGGCCGCGCGCCCGGGCCACCCGGGGCGCCTGCATTTCGGCATTTGCCAGGCTGATGTGCGGATCAAGACCGCTGCCTGAGCGGGTGACAGCATCGGCCGGAACCGGATCGGTGTCCTTCAGTCCGTTGGTTGTGCGATACGCAGCCACCAAATCCTTGATGCCATCGAAGTTTCCCGGATCGTTGACATCCTTTCCGTCCGCGCCCTTGGCGTGGCTGCCGTTGGCCAGCTTGGCGCTGGTGGGACCGAGGTTGGTGCCTCCGGAACTGGTGGCGTCGAAGCCGGTTCCGGCTGCCGAGGGGCGGGGCTGGAAATATTTGTCACTGCCGAAATTTTGCGCGAGCAGTGCCGAACCGCGCACGGAGCCGTCGCGGTCGAGCACCAGGCTTCCGTTGGCTTTGGCTGGGAAAAGAACCTGTGCCCCGGCCCAGACGGCCAGCGGGTAGACGCCGCACAGCAGCACAACGAAGACGAGCGTGAGCAGCAGGGCTGATTTGAATTCGGCTAGAACAGATTTCATGGCGAAAAAGATAGGGATGGACCGCCGGGCCGACCGGGAAACTCCAAAAGGCGCGCCGGGCGCTCGCTGCCTGGCTTACACGAGGTGTGCGGCGTTGATGAGGACATCGATGATTTTGATGCCGACAAAGGGGATGAGAATGCCGCCAAAGCCGTAGATGAACAGATTGCGCCTGAGCATGGCGGCGGCGCCGATAGGCCGGTAGGCCACGCCGCGCAGCGCGAGAGGAATCAGGGCGATGATGATGAGTGCGTTGAAAATGACCGCGCTGAGGATTGCGCTCAACGGGGAGGCGAGTCCCATCACATTGAGCGGTGCGATTGCGGGAAACGCGCCGACCAGCATCGCAGGGATGATCGCGAAATATTTCGCGACGTCGTTGGCGATGCTGAACGTGGTCAGGGCCCCGCGCGTGATCAGGAGCTGTTTGCCGATTTCGACGATATCGAGCAGCTTTGTGGGATTCGAGTCGAGGTCGACCATGTTGCCCGCTTCCTTGGCCGCCTGCGTCCCTGTGTTCATTGCGACGCCGACGTCGGCCTGCGCAAGCGCCGGAGCGTCGTTGGTGCCGTCGCCGGTCATCGCGACCAGGTGCCCGGCGCTTTGCTCATCGCGGATGCGGCGGAGTTTCATCTCCGGCGTGGCCTGGGCGAGGTAGTCGTCAACCCCGGACTCGGCGGCGATGGCCGCTGCGGTGAGCGGGTTGTCGCCGGTGATCATCACGGTGCGGATGCCCATCGCGCGGAGCTGGCCGAAGCGCTCCTTGATGCCGCCCTTGACAACGTCCTTGAGGAAGATGACGCCGAGCACCTCGCGGCCTTCGGCGACGACCAGCGGAGTGCCGCCTTCGCGGGCAACGGCGTCCACCACACCGGAAACGGCCTTGGGATACTGCCCTCCCTGCGACTCGACCCAGGCACGAACGTTCTCCGCCGCTCCCTTGCGAATTGAGCGGGCGGGCTGGCCGTCGACGCTGGTCATGTCCACGCCGCTCATGCGGGTCTGGGCGGTAAACGGCACAAATTGGACGTGTGGTGCGGCGAGGTCACGCCCGCGCAGATTGAACTCCTCCTTGGCGAGGACGACGATGGACCGTCCCTCGGGAGTCTCGTCGGCCAGTGAGGCGAGTTGCGCGGCGTCGGCCAGCCGTGGAACCGCCACGCCCGGCGCGGGAATAAACTCGGTTGCCATGCGGTTGCCGAGCGTAATGGTGCCGGTCTTGTCCAGCAGAAGCACATCGATGTCACCCGCGGCTTCGACGGCACGGCCGCTCATGGCAAGGACGTTGCGCTGAAGCAGGCGGTCCATGCCCGCGATGCCAATGGCGCTCAGCAGGCCGCCGATGGTTGTCGGTATGAGGCAGACGAGCAGCGCGATCAGGGTTGTGATTGAGAACGCCACGCCTGCATAGACGCCGTAGGGCTTCAGCGTGATGATGACCAGGAGGAAGATGAAGGTGAGCGCCGAGAGGAGGATCGTGAGCGCGATCTCATTTGGCGTTTTCTGGCGTGTCGCGCCTTCGACCAGGCTGATCATGTGATCGAGAAATCCTTCGCCGGGATCGGCGGTGATTCGAATCAGCAGCTGGTCGGAAAGCACCCGCGTGCCTCCGGTCACGGCGCAGCGATCGCCGCCAGCCTCGCGGATGACCGGTGCGGATTCGCCGGTGATGGCCGACTCGTCCACCGAGGCGGCTCCCTCGATGACATCGCCGTCTCCGGGGATTTGTTCCCCGGCGATCACGCGAACGACATCGCCTTTTCGCAGGTCGGGAGCATCCACTTGCTCGTAGGAACCGTCTTTGCGGCGGCGCTGGGCTACGAGTTGCCGGCGCGACGCCCGAAGCGCCCGGGCCTGAGCCTTGCCGCGGCCCTCGGCGACGGCTTCCGCGAAGTTCGCGAAGAGCACGGTGAACAGCAGCCACAGGGCGATCTGCAGCACGTAGCCGAACGGCTCCTTCGAGGTGAAAAGCTGGAAGAAGCTCAGAATCGCGCCGATGAGCGTCACAAACATCACCGGATTCTTCAGCTGAAGACGCGGATGGAGCTTCCGGAAGGAATCAACAATCGCCTTCAGCAGGATATCACGGTCAAAAAGGGAGACGGCCTTGGTGCTCATTGATGGAAAATGGCGGGGGCGTTTTGCCCGTTATTTTGAAGAGTGTGGTCTGCGTGTGTGGCTGGAGCGCGACGCATGGTTTGTCGTTTTTGCTCAAAACAGGGTGCCGGCATGCATCAGGAAGTGCTCGACCACCGGGCCCATCGCGAGCGCCGGGAGGAACGTGAGCGCGCCAACCAGCATCACCGTGCCGATGAGCAGCGCCATGAACGTGAAGCCTTCGCATTGGAATGTGCCCGCGCTCGCAGGAATCAGCTTCTTGCCAGCGAGATTGCCGGCCAGCGCCAGGATCGGGACGATCATGAGAAAGCGCCCGATCAGCATCGCCATCGCCATCGTGGTGTCCCAGTGCATCTCGTTGCCTGAAAGCCCGGCGAAGGCGCTGCCGTTGTTGCCGACGGCGGAGCTGAAGGCGTAGAGGATCTCGCTGAAGCCGTGGGGGCCGGAGTTGTTCAGCCCCGCCTTGCCCCAGTCGGCGACGGCCGCCCAGGCGGTGAATGCGAGAATGGTCGTGGACAGAACCATCAGCACCATCATCACCAGCTTCACGTCATAGGCCTCGATTTTCTTCCCCAGGTACTCCGGAGTGCGGCCAACCATCAGGCCGGCGATGAACACGGCGAGCACAACAAAGACGAGCATGCCGTAGAGTCCGGCGCCAACGCCGCCGAAGATGACTTCTCCCGTCTCAATGTTAAACAATGGCACGAGACCGCCGAGCGGCGTAAAAGAATCGTGCATTGCGTTCACCGCGCCGCACGAGGCGTCTGTCGTGATGGTGGCGAAAAGTGCGGAATTGAAGATGCCGAACCGCACTTCCTTTCCCTCCATGTTGCCGTCGGCTGCGGCGATGCCGAGTTTCTGGTGGATGGGGTTGCCTGCCGCCTCTGCTTGCCATGCGATCACGACGCCGGCGAGGAACAGAATGAACATTGCGCCCCACACCGCCCAGCCATGGCGGTGGTTCTTCACGGAGCGACCGAAATACCACGTGAGCGCGCTGGGAATCGCGAAGATCGATAGCATCTGGAGAAAATTCGAGAGGGGCGTGGGGTTCTCGAACGGATGCGCGGCGTTTGCGTTCACGTAGCCGCCGCCATTTGTCCCGAGCATCTTGATCGCCATTTGCGAGGCCATGGGTCCCTGCACGATCGTCTGCGTGTCGACAACCTGATCGATCATGACAGGTTTGCCGTCGGCCGTTGCAACGGGCTTGCCTGCATCGTCGGTCTTTTGGACGGAGGTGGTGTACGGCTCCAGCGTCTTGGCCACCGTGTAGGGCTTGAAATTCTGGATGATTCCCTGTGAGACCAGGAACAGCGCGAAAACCAGGCAGATTGGGACGAGCACGTAGTAGGTGATTCGCACAACATCGACCCAGAAGTTGCCAATCGTCTGCGCGGTGTGCCGGGCGATGCCGCGGACAAGGGCCGCTGCGATCGCGATGCCGGTCGCCGCGGATGCAAAGTTGTGCAGGGTCAGTCCGACCATCTGCGAGAAATATGACATGGTCGATTCACCGGTGTAGAACTGCCAGTTCGTGTTGGTCGTAAAGCTCGCCGCCGTGTTGAAGGCGAGGTGTGCGTTGACGCCGGGCAGCTTCTGCGGATTGAACAGGGCCTGAAAGGGCAGGGCGTCCTGGTAGCGCAGGATGAAGTAGGTCAGCAGCATCCCCGCGAGGCTGAAGAGGAGCATTGAAATCGTGTAGGCCAGCCAGCCTTGTTCGTGCTCCGGATCGATGCCGCACACGCGGTAGGTCAGGCGTTCCACAGGACGGACGACGCGGTCGAGCCACGTCTGGCCCTCTGTGTCGAGCACCTGCACGAGGTACAGGCCGAGCGGCTTGGTGATCAGGAGCAGTGCCCCGACATAGAGCACGAGCTGGATCCAGGAGTTGAGATTGTTCATGTGGCGAAGGACGCTTTGTCATCCGTTAAATGACAAAGCCTGGGGATCGATGGATGGCGCGGGTCAGAACTTTTCCGGACGCAGCACGGCGGCGACGAGGTAGAGGAGGAGGAGAACCGCGATTATGCCGATGATGAGATTTTCCATGTGGGAAGCGGGCCAGGGTTGTTCGGACGCGGTCAGCGCACTTTCTTGCAGAACCAGGCGTACGCGACCGCAAGGGCGAAAAATGCCACTGAGATGCCTCCAAAAACCAGGTCGCTCACGACGGGCGAGAGTTCAGCCAACAGGGCGTGTGAGTTCATGCCGTCATCATAGGGGCATTTTTCAGATTCGCCTAATTAAGAGGACACCCGCAGACATTAAAAAGGTATTAACGCCCGGTGCTCGATGGATCGCAGTTTGCGCTTTGCATTCATTGTGCCGAGTACCTTCAAGATACGACCTCGCGCACAGTAGCGTTGCCTTGGGAGCGATCCCGCCTAGAAACACGACCGAAGATTTCAAATGACGACCTTTCGGGCAGGCCCCGCCTTGGCGATCAGCTGGTTCCCGAGCACGATCGGCGGATTCATCCTGGTCATGTCGCTGCTGTTTGCCTTCTCCTGGTGGCTGACGGGCCGGATCTTTCGCGAGCGGGATCAGACCACCACGCTTTTCCGCGGAATGGTATCGTTTATCGCATGTTCTTGCATCGCCCTGTTTCATTATGCCTCGGTGAATATGATTCTCCACGGGCCCCTGGCAGAGTTCGTGAAGACAAAGGCGGAAAGGGATGCGCCGCTTCAGGAAAACATGCGAAAATGGGTGCTTGCTGAGGCCTATGATGCCTGCTGGAACCCTTCGGCCACTGATTCCCGCAAGCCGGCGCAGAAGCCTCCGGCGAAAAGCAAGGACTTCGATGCGAGACCGATTAGTCCTGCGTTTCTGGTCGGTTCAGCGCTGCGAGGCCTGACGTGGATGGCCATGGAACACCGCCGATCGCCGTCGTTAGGACGCAGCGCATCTCCCCATGCGGAACGGGGCACCAAAGTCCTGAACGACTTTAACGCGTCCCAGGCGCAGGCGATGTTTGACTATATCCTGATGGTCAGTCCGGAGACGGAGCGCGACGCCCGGCCGTTTTTGCAGGATGCGCTCGCCTATTGCCGCGAATCGGCTCAGGCGGTCCCAGTGGTCGCGCAGTCCGCGGAGCAGGCGGAGAAGAAGGCGTCCGGCCGGTATCCGTCCATCGTGATCAGGAGGGAGACGCCCCGTGGCGGCGAGTTTGTCGTTCGAACCTCCGCGACACAGACCAGGGTGATTGAAGCTGCTTCGGAGGAAGAGGCACTGAAGATTGCAAGGCAACCGTAGCTGGCGGTCGGACTTCGCCTCCGGGCTTGTTCAAACGGAGGCGGCCATTTGACTAGGAACGTGGTGTGCGAAGCCCGGCAAGTTCCCGGGTGTGTCGGTTCCGCTTCATTTGATCGGACTGAGGCCGCCCCAGGGGGCAAGCCGGTTCAGCGCGGGAAGCAGCGCCCTACGCAGTTTGAGAAAATCAAGTTCGCCGGTCTGGCGATACAGAACAGTGCCATCGTCCGAGAGAACGAGCGTGTGCGGCAGCGCGCCACTCCATTCGGGGTCGAGCGCGGCCATGAGCTTGTATTTGTCCGTCTCTCCGAAAATGAGATTGCGCGTCGATGCGTGATGCCGTTGGAGGAACTTCAGCACCTTGTCGGTCTCGTCGGGAAACTGCGCAGCGACCGTGACGAGTTCAAAATCCCGATTGCGGTAAATCAGGTTCGTCTCGATCAGCTGGTCGAATTCCGAGACGCACGGACCGCACCACGTGGCCCAGACGTTGACGACGCGGATCCGGCCTGAGCGGTTGGCGCGCAATTCGCGCAGGGCCGCGGCGTCGGCCTGCTCGATGGAAACAGGTTCCTTCGCCACCTTGGCGAGCCATTTGCGGTTGGACTCCGCTTTCTCGGCCCACTTGACCGAACAGCCGAAAACCATGGTTTCCTTCACAGGCGGCTCGCGATCGGCAAGGAGTGCGTCGAGTGCGTTGCGCGTGTCGAAATTCTTGGCCAGTTCCTCGCGCTCGGAATCGTCGATTCGTCCTTGGAAGCGCAAGGTTCGCGTGGCGTCGAAAATGAAGACGTGTGGCGTTGCAACAGGCCCGTACTTCGCGGCAACCGTTTCCGTCGGGCCGTCGTCAAGAAACGGATAGTTGAAGCCCCGGTCGGCAGCGCGGAGCTTCATGGAGTCGAACGTGTCGTCGAGGTCGGTGTAGCCCTGCTCATCGAGGCGCACACCCTCCGGATTGTTTGGATTGATGGCGACGAATGCCACGCCCTTGGGACCATAGTTTTCGACCAGCCGCTTGATCCGTCCCTCGTAAGCCTGAGCGGTGGGGCAGTGCACCGAGGTGAATATCACCACAAGGATTTTGGACTTCGCGAAATCGGCGAGGGAGTAGGTCTTTCCGTCGACTCCTGGAAGGCTGAAGTCGGGCGCGGGCGAACCCAGCTTTAGCGTTGGGTGATCCAATGTTTCAGCCGTCTGGACGGCGGCAGCGAATACCAGCGTGCAGAAGATAAACAGAAAGAGGCGCATGGCATGATTGAATCACGAGCGCCCAACCGTTCAAGACTACTTGGCAACGGCAGTGCCGCGCCAATCGGCAAAGTTGTCGGTGTTGCGGCGTTCTGATCAACACCATGGTCATGCCTTGGCGAGTCCGCCGTGCGACTGGAATGAAAGCAATGTTTGGAGGGTGAGGACGCCCTTCCATTCAAGCTCTGCCTGGGGCCAATCCTGAGGGAAGAGTCCACCCCAGTTCCAATTTGGCGCCCACGCGCCATCGGGACCCTGCCGGTCGATCTCAAACTGCAGGTTTTTCTTCACCACTTCTTCGAGCAAGGGTGCGAGCAGCGAGTCGGACCTTGGCGCCAGCAGCAGGGGCTTTACCCCGTAGCCGGTCCATGCCCCGGCATCGCGAGCGACGATCGTCGGGCCGGTTTGACGCACATAGCGAGCTGCCTGGTTGCGAAGCAAGGCCGGAACCGATGGGGTTTCTGCGAGCTGAATGACGCAAAGGAGGTCGTGCATTTCCGGCCGATCAGGGATGCGGGCGACGAATGCTTCAGCCAGGGCAGTGACCTCCGATAGGAAGGTTGGGTCGACGCCTTCGCGATAACGCCAAAGGTGTCCGACAAACTCGATGCCCGGGTTCGCGGTGAACTCTGGCTGACCCTGGGCCGACCAGGTCCACCAAGGCGCATGCGGCCAGTTATTGACGTCCGAAGGCACCGCGGGCCAGCGGCCGAGCGCATGATCGAAGGCGTCCTGAGTCCAGCGGACAGCCGCCCGGACCATCGGATCGCGCGCCGGCATGCCTGCGTCGCGGAGGCATCGAAAAGCCTGGGACGTGGCGATGGCCGATGACGTCGGCAGGCGGAAGTCAGGCTCAAGCGCATTGCCGAATCCGCCGTCGTCATTTTGAAAGGCGGCGAGAGCGGTCCGGACGTCTGCAGCCGGGCCATTCTGGAAATGGAGGCGGAACAGGGCGCGCTCCAGCGGGCGGGCGCGCTGCAACAGAAATTCCTGGGCGAGCGTGAACGATGCAGGGGTAAGCATCATGGGGGAAGGATTTCAGCCGAGATTGAGTTTCGCCCCTAGCTTTGCAAACATGTTGCGGCGATTTGATTTTGGCGGACTTGAACCGAAACCCACGGCCGTTTGTTTTGCCGAGGTACCTTGATGGAGTTCACGGATAGGGGGCCAGATTGATGATACGGTCGCATCACAAGAATGGCCACGGTTTCGGCCGGCAGAACAAAGGGCCATGAGCCAAAACCGAGTCTTATTGAGAATACCCTTGCGTCGTCCGTCCGCATGCTTCTTCTATCTGGCCTCTTGGTTCGGGCCGTGGCGCAGCCTGGTAGCGCACTTGCATGGGGTGCAAGGGGTCGTGAGTTCGAGTCTCACCGGCCCGACCATTTAACTTATTGTTGTATAACAACATAGGTTAATAGATGGTCGGATTTTAGGGATAGATATTAAAACCTATTTCCCTCGTTGGCCGGGTCTCTAAGGCCCCGGCGGCAACGAAACGAAACCGCCACGAAGAGTACTAGATCAATTCCCGATGGTGGTTCAAGAAACCAACTAAATCCGGGAGGCGCTGCTTCGCCATGGTCATCAAGTAATCGTCCACCGATTGAGTCGGGGACTTCAATCGCAACCTACAATTCTTGACTGCTCCGCAAACAATCTCCGGCCGGAGGTTACTGAGATGACCGACAAATTCGTCCGGATGCTGAACTTCGAGATCGTATTTTTTCAACTCCTGCGGTGGAAAATGCTTTAGATTGTACGTCACAATGACGTCACACCGCCCCCTAATTGCCGCCGCCACTACATGGCAGTCATTCGGGTCGGGTAGCTGGATCGCTGGAATCAGCGCCGCGTAGTCTACGATTAAGGCATCGCGAACGTTAGCATCCATCAAATCCCGAGTCCTCTGAAGTTGTTCGGGCTTTAGATCGGTTCTAACTTTAAGCAAAGAGCGAATCCACTCATCATGAATAGCGGCGCTCCACTTGGCCCGGAAGAGATCGGTTATCGCTAACTGCAGGAGCAAGTCCGGGAGCGGAGCGGGATAAAGAACGCAGGCGTCGTAAAGGGCGGTATAACCGGCCATGGGGTAGAATAACCCGACCGCAGATTCAATACCCCATATTCAATTCCTGCGCCTGTTGCGCAAGTTCATCCAGCGCAGCTACCCGGTCACGATCGATCTGCTGTTTGAACGCCATCAGATCCGAGAAAAGAATCCGGCGATGGGTACCAACCTTCCGGGCCGGGAGTTTCTTCTCCTCAATCAAGCCGACAACGAATGGGCGCGACACATTCAAAAGGTTCGCGGCCTCCTGCGTCGTCAATTCCGCATGGATGGGGATCATCGTAACGCTGTTCCCCTTCGCCATTTCAGAGAGCAACTCTACCAGAAAACGTACGGCAGCCGCAGGCAATACCGCAATTTCGGAATGGCCAGGCCCATCACCAATTCGCACAGTCAACCCCCGACGGGCATTGAGATGCGGCGCGAACAAACGGCTCGCTTCACGAGCGACCTGACGGTCTTCCTCAGTTGGTATCACTGAAGGCCGGGACGGAGTATCGGCGAGTTTCATAGGTCTTCCTTACTGCTATCGACAGTAAATCAAACGAAACAAACGAAGCAAACAAAATAGGCGAAACAGCTATGCAGGGTCGCCAGTCCGACGACACCGAGCGCGACGATGATCATCGACGCCTAGACGAAGACCTCCTCTTAGGACGTGAGTGCTCCGGCCTGCGCGGCGGCAAAGACGCTGGCATGCGGCACCCGAGCGAACTCCTCGCGATCACTTCGCGGCAAAGACACTCGGGTCTGGCTGTATCTCACGGCCGTTGGAAAACTCGTCTTGACCGGGCACGCATTCGGCTGACGCTGGGGTAAACCGTTCCTTTCATCGCCATGCCCCAACGCCTTGCTGGAGTCCTGACCATCGTTCTTGTCCTCGTTGGATCCTTGCTCATGGGATGCAAACCCCGTATTGACAGCGCCAATTCCGCAGAGCGGCGCCAGGCGGTGGCGGGCGTGACGGATCCCGCCGTCCTTGCCAAAGTCGCGCAGACCGACTCGGCCGACGATGTGCGCGCGGCGGCGGCGGCGAGAATCACCGATCAGGCGGTGCTCGCGAAGATCGCGGAAACAGACACAGCCGGGCTCGTAACCAACGCGGCGCTCCAGCAGCTGCACGATCAAGGCTTGCTTGGGGAAACCGCCTGCGCCAAACGCGTCAACCCGCAAACCGGGGTCGCCGCAGTCGAAAGGATCACCGATCCGGCGGTGCTTTTGCAGGTGGCGACAGCGGATTGCGACGAGTCAATTTGGAAGGCCGCGATCAAGAAGATCACTGACCAGGCTGCGCTCGCGAAGATCGCGCTGGATCAGAATAGTGAACCGGTGCGCCGCGCCGCGATCGAGCGCCTGACCGATCCGCGTTTGCTGACCGATGTTGCCGTCGCTTCCCGGGATTCCTCCCTCCAGCAGGCGGCGGCCGACCGCGTCGCCGACCCAGCCCAGCTAGTGCGCCTGGCGATCGAGCACACGGACCCCGATATCGTCAGGAATGTGATCGTTAAACTGACCGAGCCCGCAATGCTTGCCAAAGTCGCGACCGAGGCGCGGGTGTTCGTGTTCCCAGAGATGGACGCAACGGCCGCGGGAAACATCGCCGGGGTAAGGGATGAGCTGCTCCAGAAGCTCACCGACCAGACACTGCTGGCGACTGTTGCGATGGAGACACCCGACAGCGAATTGGCCGAGGCCAGCAAGGAGAAGCTGACGGACCCGGCGGGGATTGTCCGGGTGGAGGCGTTGGCGCTTCGCTTGAAGCAGATCGAAGGACTGACCGACGAGGCCGAGCTCGCGGCCGTGGTCACCCTCGATAAGAACCGCAATCTCCGCGCGGCGGCCTTGCGGCGCTTGACTCGGCAAGAGGTTGTGGCGCAGGTTGCGACCAGCGATCCGGATGCCTTCATGCGTGCCGCGGCGGTCGCCCGGCTGGCCGATGAAACCCTCGTGATGAAGGTGGCGAAAGGGGACCGCGATCCTTCGGTGCGATTGGTGGCCATCGCCCGCGTTTCTGATCCGGTCGCACTTGCAAGGGCTGCCACCGAGGACCGCGAGCCGTCCGTCCGGCGCGCCGCCGTCGGGCGGTTGGGCGACAACGCGGTGCTTGCCAGGATTGCGCTCGGGGACATGGACCCTAAGGTGCGGCTTGCGGCGGTGGAGGCGATGGTCAAAGCGGCAGCGGGTCAGGCGGCTTTGCACGAAGTGCTCGTCCGGGAAAAGGAGCAAGAGGTGCGACTGGCCGCGTTGGGTGGAATTGACGGGCAGAAGGATCTGTTCGAGATTGCCACCACAGACCGGGATCCGGGAGTGCGCGGGGCAGCGACGGCCCGTTTGGACGGCCAGGCTGATCTGGCCGGGGTGGCGACCCAGGACAAGGAGACCGAAGTCCGACTGGCCGCCGTCGAGAGACTCGTTGACCAGGCGGTCCTGGGAAAGATCGCTGCGAGCGACGAGGACGATCAGGTCCGCCAGTCGGCCATCAAGAAGGTGAATGATCAGGCGGTTTTGCGAAAGGCGGCGCTGGAAGATACCTCGGAGGCCGTGCGCGCGGAGGCGATTGCAGAGGTCAAGGACCAAGCGGCGTTGTGCGAGGTTGCACTCAAGGACAAGAGCGCTGAGGTGCGCGCAAAAGCGGCCGGCCGCGTCGAGAATTTCGGGGTGGTTGTGAAGATTGTCCTTGAAGACAAATCGCGCGCCGTCCGGGCGGC
>Ga0181528_10000540_pt1 | contig 26493 bp, 20 predicted proteins | sample PEATcosm2014_Bin_47_FD_119742 | JGI IMG/M metagenome (GOLD analysis project Ga0181528, IMG submission 119742) | Peatland microbial communities from MTU Mesocosm Facility, Houghton, MI, USA - PEATcosm2014_Bin10_10_metaG | ecosystem: Environmental > Terrestrial > Soil > Wetlands > Peat | place...
CCCTCGATAAGCTGGCGGCCTATAGTTTTCCATTCGAGATGAACGAGGTGACACGCACCTACTTTGCCAATCTGGCCAAGCAGGAGACCGGCCAGTCCGCCGCGGATATGCGCGCGATTTTGGCCTCGCCGCCGGATCTGGCCGCTGCCGCGCGCCTCGGCGCCGAACCCAGCTTCAATGCGAACTTCCGCACGACCTGCGTGGCCACGCGTCTTAATGCCGGGGTTGCCAATAACGCACTGGCGCAAACCGCCCAGGCCAACGTGAACTGCCGCATCTTTCCCGGCCACTCGCCGGAAGAGATCCGACAGCAGTTGATCGCAATCTTCGCCGATCCCAAGCTGAGCGTGAAGTATGTTTCGGACTCCTTTGTCGTCTCCGATACCGCGCCGGAGAGAAAAGCGATGGTCCCGCCCGCACCGATCAAAGAGGTCTTCGACCCCTTGACGCGGATCACGCAGGCAATCTGGCCGGGAGTGCCGGTAACGCCGATCATGGAGAATGGCGCCAGCGATTCCATCTACTTTGCGCAAGCCGGGATTCCCTCCTATGGCTACTCGGCCATCGCCATGGAGCGCGACGACGACCGCGCCCACGGCCAGGACGAGCGCCTGCCGGTGGATTCCTACTGGAAGTCTCTGGATTTCTTCTACTCGTTTGCCAAAGCGGTGGGCGGGGAATAACTGCAATCTTGCGCGGCGATGACGAAGTTTCGTCAACCCCATCACTGCTAAACTGATTCAACATGATTCTCCCGTTTGTCCGCGAAATCTTCGCGGAGCTGGAGCACTCTTCGGGATTTGAGCGCGTACGAAGGCATCTGAGCCTGGCTGCGGGGCGGAGGCGTGTCTCTGGACTGACAGCTACGGCGCGATCGATCTATCTGCCGCTGCTGGCGCGCGCCAGCCGTCAGACAGTGGTTGTGGTGGTGGCCGACAACAAGGCTGCCGAGGCGCTGGAACCGATGCTGCGCGCCGGATGCGAGTTGACCGGCGCGGTGGATCCGGCGCAGGTGGTGCGCCTTCCGGCTCACGATGTGCTTCCCTTCGAAAATCTGTCTCCTCATCCCGATGTGCAGGAACAGCGCGCGGCGGCGCTGTGGAAGCTGGCCACGGGCGCGGTCGCTATTTTGATCGCGCCCGTGGAGGCGGCGGCGCTCCGGCTCTTTGATCGCGATTACTATGCAGGACTGGCGGTAACTCTGCGGCGCGGAGAAGAAGTCGACGTCGAGGTGCTGACCGCTCATCTGGCCTCAGTGGGTTATACGCAGATGGATCTGGTGGAGATGCCGGGGCAGTTCACGCGGCGCGGCGGAATTCTCGATGTCTACTCACCGGAGGCCGACCGGCCCCTACGCATCGAGTTCTTTGGCGATGAGATTGAGACGATACGGAAATTCGATCCGGAGACGCAGCGCTCGCAGAGCGGCCTCGACGAAGCGCAGTTATTGCCGTTGACCGAAACGCCTGTGACGGAGCACCTCTTGGCTGCGGTGCATGGGCGACTAAGCCGCCAGCGCGTGGAGTTGGAAGACACCGATGAAGATGAGCAGATGGCTGCCGGAATGGCCGCAGCGGGCGGAGTCAGCGTTTTTCCAGGCTGGGAGTTTTTTTCGGCGGTGGCTGGCGCGAATAAGTCGCTGCTCACTCTTCTGCCCAAGTGCGCGCTTTTCATTGAAGAGCCTGCCATGGTGCGCAACCAGATTGACCGCTGGTGGAACAAGGTCGAGCAGCGGCATGATCGCTCGGCGATGGGTTCGCTGATTACTCCAGAAGATATTTATCTGCGCCCTGAGATTTTGCAGGCGCAACTGGATGCGCATATGGGGCTGGACCTCGATCAGTTAGGCGTGGTCGATGTGCTGGATGTGGATAGCACACTGGGCGAGATTGAGTTGGCCACGCGGCCCACGCTGCGCTTTCATGGTTCGATTCCAGCACTTACCGAACAGCTACGGACACTGATGGCCTCTGAGACGCGGATTGTGCTGGCCGCGCCGCACCAGGGCGACGTGGAGCGGCTGGCAACGGTGCTGCGCGACTATCAGATTCCCTACCGGCTCGGCAGCCGCAATCCGCATCCCGGCGAGACCATGCTGGATGAGGCAAGTTATCTTGCTGGGGATTTGCGCGTACCGGTCATTGTCAGGACGCCCATAGCATCGGGAGTCAGCTTCCTCGACTCGAATCTGATTGTCTTCGGAGCGAATGACTTATCCGACGATGCGGATGTGGCGGCGCGACCGGAGCCGAAGCGCTCGAAGACCGCGGCTTTTGTATCGGACTTCCGTGATCTTACGATTGGCGATTACGTGGTCCACGTAGAGCATGGAATCGCACAGTATCAAGGTCTGAAAGAGATCGTGCAGGACGGGCTTTCAGTCGAATTCATGATTCTGGAGTTTGCTGAAGCCGCCAAGTTATATGTGCCGCTCACGCGCCTGGATTTGATTCAGAAATATCGCTCGACGGACACCGGGCCTGCGCCGGTGCTGAATAAGCTGGGATCGCAGCAGTGGGCCAAGACCAAGGCGCGTGTGCGCAAGGCCATGCAGGATATGACCGGCGAGCTGCTGAAGTTATACGCCGAGAGAACTACAGCCCAGGGAACGGCCTTCTCGAAGGACAACCAATTTCAGAGCGAATTCGAGGAATCATTCGACTATAGCGAGACCGATGACCAGTTATCGGCGATTCGCGCCATCAAGTATGACATGGAATCGGCAACGCCGATGGATAGGCTGTTGTGCGGCGACGTGGGCTATGGCAAGACTGAAGTGGCGATGCGCGCGGCCTTCAAGGCTGTGCAGGATGGCAAACAGGTCGCCGTGCTGACGCCGACAACGATCTTGAGCTTCCAGCATTATGAAACTTTCAAGAAAAGATTCGCGCAGTTTCCCATCAATGTGGAGATGATCTCGCGTTTTCGCACGGCAAAGGAGCAGAAAGAGATTGTCGAGCGCGTGGAGACGGGAAAGATCGACATTCTCATCGGTACGCATAGGCTGCTCTCAAAGGATATCAACTTCCAGGATTTGGGCCTGCTGATTGTCGATGAGGAGCAGCGCTTCGGTGTGCGCCACAAAGAGCGGTTGAAACAAATGCGCAAGGAGATTGACGTGCTGGCGATGAGCGCCACGCCCATTCCGCGCACGTTGCATATGTCGCTGGTGGGCCTGCGCGACATGAGCGTTATTGAGACGCCGCCCAAAGATCGCATGGCGATACAAACGGTAGTGGCAAAGTTCGATGAGAAGATCATCCGCTCGGCGATTGAAGTGGAGTTGGAGCGCGGCGGCCAGGTCTACTTTGTGCATAATCGTGTGGAGTCGATTTACGAGATTGCCGCGCGCATTCAGGAGTTGGTGCCAACGGCGCGCGTTTGCGTGGGCCATGGACAGATGGGCGAGACCGAATTGGAGCGCGTGATGCTGGCCTTCATGAGCCACGAATATGACGTGCTGGTGGCGACAACGATCATCGAAAACGGGCTGGATATTCCGCTGGCGAACACCATGCTCATCAATCGCGCCGACCGTCACGGCTTGAGCGAGTTATATCAATTGCGGGGTCGCGTGGGAAGATCGAATCGCCGTGCTTACGCATATCTGCTGATTCCGCCGGAGAAGGAGCTGTCGGAAATCGCGCGCCGGCGCCTTGCCGCATTGAAGGAGTTCAGCGATTTGGGAGCCGGCTTCAAGATTGCCGCACTCGACTTGGAACTGCGCGGAGCGGGCAATATGCTGGGCGGCGAGCAGAGCGGACACATCGAGGCTGTCGGTTTCGAGTTATACACATCCATGCTGGAGGCCGCGGTCAAGGAGATGAAAGGCGAGACGAGCGAGGAGCGTCCGGCAACACAGCTCAACCTGGGAATCGCGCTGCGCATCGACGAAAGCTATGTACCGGAAGAGAATCAACGGCTGCGGCTTTACAAAAAGATTGCCGGTGCGGCGAGCGAAGCAGCGGTTGCCGAAGTGCGCGCGGAGATGGAAGACCGCTATGGCGCGCCGCCGGATGCTACTGTGTATCTATTGGAGGCATCGCTGATTCGGCTGGAATGCGAACACATTGGTATTGCGCAGGTGGATCGCAAGCGCGCTGAATTGCACATTCGCTTTACTGAAAATGCCGCCATCGATCCGCAACAGTTGATGCGACTGGTGGCGCGCAACGCCAAACGCGGGGCGCAGTTCACGCCGCAGGGCCTGTTGAAGTATCCTCTAGCTGCTACGCGCAGCGACGAAGTTCTGCTGGAGATTCATGAGTTGATTGCCAATCTGGCTCCCGCGCCGGTGAATGCATAAGAACACGACGGATTGTGAGGAAACGATGAAAAAAATTGTCACACAGCTTCTGATTGGAGTTTGTATGGTTTCCGTAATAAGTGCCCGTGCAGAGAAGGATAACTGGAAGCAGCAGTTCCAGATGGCTTCCGATGAGTACTTCGATCAAGTGTACTTTCCCTATGCTCCCACGCAGGGCACTCTGGCTGGCTATCACCAATACGATACGCAATTGGAAGATTACTCGCGCAAGAATATCGACGCCGAGATTGCCGCGCTGAAGAGCTTTGAAAAACGCATCGAGGCGATTCATCCCGATGATAGCGCCGCGGACTTTGTGCCACGAAGCGACCGCGAGATTGTACTCGCTAACATCCGCTCGGAGTTGCTGACCCTTGAGACGATTCGGCCGTTGGAGAAGAATGCGGACAACTATTCGAGTACCTGCGCAAATGGGGCGTTCACGCTGATGGAACGCAATTTTGCGCCTCTCGATGAGCGGCTACGCTCGCTCGTTGCGCGAGAGAAGCAGATGCCCGCTGTTTTGGCCGAGGCGCGCGTCAATCTGAAGAATCCTCCGCGCATCTTTACCGAGATCGCCATCGAGCAGTTACCGGGCATTGTAAGTTTCTTTGAGCATGATGTGCCTGTAACCTTTGCGGATGCGAAAGATAATGCTTTGAAGGCGGAGTTTGCTCAGACGAATGCGGCTGTTGTTGCGGCGTTAAAAAGCTATCTCGATTGGTTGAAGACGGATCTTCTGGCTAAGTCGAATGGTGATTTTCGCATTGGTGCTGAGACCTTCTCAAAGAAGCTTCAGTATGACGAGATGGTGGACTTGCCGCTCGATAAACTGCTGGAAATCGGATGGGCCGATCTGCGCAAAAATCAGGCGCATTTCAAACAGATTGCCAATACAATCCCACCGACAAAGTATCCGAGCGTATTGTATGAACTAGGTCTGAATCATCCCGCGCCGGACCAGCTTCTGAATAGTTTTCGCGCCACCTTCGATGGACTGGTGAGTTTTATCCACGCACATCACATTGTTACCATCCCTTCGGATGTGCGGCCCATCGTCGAGGAGACGCCGCCGTTCATGCGCGCGACAACCTTTGCCAGCATGGACACGCCCGGTCCATTCGAAACTCATGCAACGGAGGCTTACTTCAATGTAACTCTGCCCGATCCGTCGATGACTCCGGAGGAGGTGGGAGGATATATGACCTCGTTCAATGTAGGAACGATCATATCAACCGCGGTGCATGAAGCTTATCCAGGCCATTACATCCAGTTTCTCTGGCTGCCGCAGGCTCCGAGCCGGGTGCGCAAGCTGTTAGGCGCAAATACCGATGTGGAGGGCTGGGCGCACTATTGCGAACAGATGATGCTCGACGAAGGATACGGTCAGCCCGGCGTGGGCGCAAAAGATGAGCGTGAAGCGAAGTTTCTGCGGCTAGGTCAATTACAGGATGCGCTGCTAAGGAACGCGCGTTTTATCGTCGGCATTCAAATGCATAGCGGCAAGATGAGCTTTGACGAGGCGGTCGAGTTCTTCCAGAAGGAAGGCTATCAGTCAAAGGAAACGGCATTGGTGGAGACCAGGCGCGGCGCCGGCGATCCTACTTATCTTTACTACACGCTGGGCAAGCTGGAGATCATGAAGCTACGCGAGGACGTGAAGAAGAAAGAGGGCGCGGCGTTTTCGCTGGAAAAGTTCCACGATGATTTCTTGCGGCAGGGCTTCCCGCCCATCAAGATTGTGCGTCAGGCAATGCTAGGGGATGATTCGCCGACACTGTAAAGATGAATATCTACTCGAATTCAGATAAAGGAGATCGAATGAACAAGCGAGTGCGAAAGGCGGTTTTTCCAGCAGGCGGACTGGGCACGCGTTTTTTGCCAGCCACCAAAGTAATCCCCAAAGAGATGCTGGCGCTGGTGGACAAGCCGATTATTCAGTACGGCGTGGAAGAAGCGATTGCGTCGGGGATTGAACATATCATCATCGTCACCGGACGCGGCAAGGGAGCCATCGAGGATCACTTCGACCATAGCTTCGAACTGAATGCAACGCTGGAGCAGAAGGGAAAGCATGAGCTGCTCGCGGTCTCGCGCGGTGTCTCGTCGCTGGCGCGGATCAGTTATGTGCGACAGAAAGAGCCGCTGGGGCTGGGCCATGCCGTGCTCTGCGCCAAGGATCTGGTGGGCAACGAACCATTTGCCGTCATCTTGCCCGACGATGTGATCGACGCGGCGGTTCCGTGCCTCAAACAAATGATGGATGTCTTCGATGAGCGGAACGGCTCAGTGCTGGCGACACAGATTGTGGAGGGCGAGGGGATCAGCGCATATGGAGTGCTGTCCGGATCGCAAGATTTTGATAACTTCAGGATTTTTAACTGCACCGGCATGGTGGAAAAACCGAAGTTCGCCGATGCGCCCTCAAAGCAAGCAATCATTGGCCGCTATGTACTGACGCCGCGTATCTTCGAGTTATTGGAAAAGACAACGCCCGGCGCAGGCGGCGAGATACAACTTACCGATGGCATCAAAGCGCTGCTCAAAGAGGAGAAGGTCTTTGGATATGCCTTTGAGGGTAAGCGCTATGATGCTGGCGACAAGTTCGGAATGTTACAGGCAACCGTCGAGTTTGCGCTGAAGCGGAAGGATCTTGGCCCGCAATTCCACGCTTATCTGAAGGGGCTGGCACTGTAAGGGCGAGTCAGCGAGCCGGCAGGTCAGTTGCTGACTCGCTGGTTTTACGCCTTCCACTTGATGTTGCAACCAATGGATGGCTGTTGTTCTTTCGGCACCGGCTTGCCGGCGAGCACTAAGTCGATGGCAGCGCGCAAATCTTCGCCGGTAACCGGGATGCCGTTGCCGGGACGGCTGCGGTCGAATTGGCCACGATAGACGAGGCGTTGATTCGCGTCGAAGAGAAAGAAGTCGGGTGTGCAGGCAGCCTTGTAGGCACGAGCCACGGCTTGCGTCTCGTCATATAAGTAAGGAAAGACGAAGCCAAAGCTCTCGGCCTGCTGCTTGAGTCCTTCAGGACTGTCGGCTGGATGAGTCGTTACATCGTTGCTGCTGATAGCTACGATGGCCAGAGGCTTGCCCGTATAATCCTTGCCCAGTGCGGCCAGGCCTTTCTCGATATGCTTGACGTATGGACAGTGGGCGCAGATGAAGAGAACCAGCAAGGCTTTCTGATTGCGAAAATCGTCGCGGCGGACGATCTTGCCACTGACTACGTCGGTAAGTGCAAAATCCGGGGCGGTGGTGCCCAGTTCCAGCATGGTGGATTCGGTGAGTGCCATATTTTTCTCCTGAAAGTTCTTCAGAGGGCAATCTTACAGCCGCGCCGCGAGGTTCTCTGCCGATGATTTCCAATTATCGAATTCGTCTGACTCGCCCCATAGCTCCAATAGCTCGGATGGTTCTGTGAGGACCCGCTCAACGGAATGACGAGCCTTGTCAAATAGATCCGCGGAAGGAGAGAGTTTTGTTCGCCCGATCCATTCGTTAAGCGCCTGCGTTGCTTTGCCGACTTGGGCTGTCTTGTCTTTCAAGCGGACCAAAATGGCGGCAGCAGCCATTGCCTCCTCAGCAACGGGCGCTTCAATGTACCCCTGTTTGACCTGCAAAACGCGATCGATTGCAGTCTCAATTGGGAAAAGAGTAGTGCCATTTACAACGTCGTAGACGAAATCGGCAGCACAATCGTTTTCAAACACCCCTGTGCCCCAGCAACCCATAAGAATTCTCCTATTGTTATTATAATTCCGCTCTTCTAAAACAGCGGCGTCTGTCTTCCCGGCATTGCGATTCCAAAGTGTTCGTATGCGAGGCGCGTGGCCACGCGGCCGCGCGGGGTGCGATCAAGAAACCCTATCTGAATCAAGAATGGTTCGTAGACCTCTTCCAGTGCATCCTGCTCCTCAGCCAGGGTCGCAGCCAGCGTGCTCAGGCCAACCGGTCCGCCGTCATACTTCTGAATGATGGCCAGCAGTAGCTTGCGGTCGATCTCGTCAAAGCCGTGGGCGTCGACTTCGAGCATGGTGAGGGCAGCGTTGGCCGTGGGTCGGTCGATCTGGCCGTTTCCGCGCACCTGGGCAAAGTCGCGCACCCGGCGCAGCAGACGATTCGCAATTCTCGGTGTTCCGCGAGAGCGCAACGCAATCTCCGCCGCGCCGTCCTCGTCGACAGGAATCTGCATCACTTCAGCGGAGCGCTCGACAATCACGCGCAACTCCTCTTCGGTATAAAACTCCAGGCGCAGCAGAATGCCGAAGCGCGACCTCAAAGGAGACGAGAGCAGGCCGGGCCGGGTGGTGGCGCCGATGAAGGTGAAGGGCCGGATCTCCATCACGTGAGTGCGCGCCGCCGGCCCCTGGCCGATGATAATGTCCAGCTTGTAATCTTCGAGCGCGGTGTAGAGCTTTTCTTCCAGAACCGGCTGCATACGGTGTATTTCGTCGAGGAAAAGCACCTGGCGCTCGCGCAGATTGGTAAGGATCGCCGTCAAATCGCCCTGGATTTGCAGCGCCGGCCCTGAGGTCTGCTGGAAACCGACATCCAGTTCGTTGGCAATGATGGTGGCCAGTGTGGTCTTTCCCAGGCCGGGAGGGCCGAAGAGAAGCACGTGATCCAGAGCCTCGCCACGGGATTTGGCAGCTTCCAGCGCGATCGCAAGTTGTTCTTTCGCTTTGGATTGTCCGATGAATTCGCCCAGCCAGCGAGGGCGCAGCTTCAGCTCGAAGCCCTGCTCTTCATCAGCGCGCGAGGCGCTGACCAGCCGTTCCGGAGTGTCGTTCCGCGCAATGGCCATGCTGTCATGAAGTGTAGCGGGCGCAACGAGCGGCTGCAACCGGAGAAGAAATGCAGCGGAAATGGAGCAGATTTTGCCCCTGGGCCAGCTCCTGACCACAATCTGCTGGTATCTGATTCCGCCCAGACGTATACTTATGGTTAACTTTTGCCCCTAGATTCTGTTTGCAAGTGAGCCAGCTTCGGAGAGATACTGTTGCGTAAGAATGCAGTAAACGTGCGTAGCGGCGATGAGGATTTGCTGCGGTTCATCGCAGGATGAGTAGATGCTGTTGATCGGTCGTACCAGGAGATATTCATGTCGAATCGTATTGGTTTAGGAGTGCTTCTCATCGGTGGCCTTGCTGCTGTCTTTACCGGATGCACCAACTCTTCTTCGGGGCTGGATTCCATCAAGGTGACATCCCCCGCCACGGCCATGACAGTGGGTGGCGCCACTCTCCAGCTAGCGGCTACTGGAACCTTTGGGAATGGATCGCATCCCAGCTATGGCGATGTGACGGATACCGTGAAGTGGAGCTCATTGCCTACCGGCATAGTAACCATCAGCTCCTCCGGACTGGTGACCGCCGTTTCCTCCGGCCAGACCACGATTACTGCTTCAGCAACCGCCTACACCGGATCGATTACAACCAGCAGCGTGACCATCACGGTGACCGGGGGATCGGGTTCGGGCGGAACAGGTACAGGCGGCGGAACGGGGCTGATTTCGATCAATGTCCTGCCCGGTAATGTCGTTGTCGCCGCTGTTGGACAGACCGCGCAATACTACGCGTATGGCACCTACGGCACCGCGCCAGTCACCCGCGATATCACAAACCAGGTCACTTGGTATTCCGGCCTGCTCGACGTTGCCTCCGTCGAATCCTCTGGAACAAACGGGGAGGATGGCGGACTTGTTACGGCGATGGGATATACCGGCATTTCTCCCATCTGGGCCGAGTTGGCCGACGAGACCGGCTCTATCATCATCTCCAACTCAATCACATTTACCTGTAAAGATCCGAATGATAAATGTGAACAGGTAACTCCTCCATCCCAATTTGTGACACTGACCGTCTTCAACGCCGGTGAAAACAGTACCACTTGGGAGATTTCCGCTCCGGGCGACACCAACCAGCCGTTGATCCACTGCGGACCGGGTGCAGGCCAAACAGCATCGGGAGCAAGCAACTCTGTTTGCACGGGAACCTATGAGACCGGCTCTCAGGTCACGTTGACTTCAAACATCACTGGAACTGGCTTTGGCGGCTGGTCGTCGGGGGATGGCTTTGGTGGTATTATCTGCACACCGGCAGCGGGCAAGAGTCTCCTCAACTCACCAACCTGCACGGTGACTTTGTCAGGTAATACATCCGTCGGAGCGATCTTCTACTAAACAGCACTCCATCCAGCAACAGAAGGCCGCTCTCCGGAGCGGCTTTCTTGCGTTTTATATAGCGATCTGCGGCTGAGCGGACTGTGGGCCATATAGACTGGTAGCTGTACCTTGAGCATGAACGCCCATCGCTTCGCACGGATTCGCCGCTTTCGTTTCAATCTGCCGCAGCGCATTGCCGCCTGCCTGCTGGCGGCCTTTCTCTTGCAAGGACTATGGCTCACCGGCCGCCAGACGCTGACCGATCGCGATTATCAATATGCGCGTTGCGGACGCGAGATGTGGGAGCGGCCCTCGCAGTTGGCCGGCTACTTCACCAGTTGCGGCAATATCCACGATGGGATTCTGGCTTACCGGCTGGCTGGATTGCCGCTGACGCTGAATCTGCTGGCCGAGCGCGGGCTTGATCGCTTCCGCCAGCCCGAAGACCGCGTCGTGCAGAGCGCGGGCGGGACTTTCGCCGCAAATGTGAGCACCTGGGAGCTGCGCCATCAGATGACGCATATTCTACTGCTCTTGCGGCTGCCCTTTCTCGCCGCCGGATGCCTGCTCGGCGGCTGCCTGTGGTGGGTGACGCGCCGGCTCTACGGCAATCTGGGCGGCTACACGGCGCTGGGGCTCTACTGCTTTTCACCGGCGATCCTGCGAGCCTGCATGACTCCCAATCCCGAAGTGCTAACGGCGCTGGGAGTCTATGGCGCGGTCTATACCTGCATTGGCGTGGCTCATGCGATGCAGGGGCCGCGCCGCAAATGGCGTCCGCGCATCGTGCTGCTAACGGCGATCTGCGGCGTCGCGGCAGCCTCGCACATCGCTTCTCTGCCGCTGGTAGCCCTGATCGGACTCGCGGCGATGCTGTGGATCGCCGAGGGGCGGCGCAGCCAGGTGCTGCCGGTGGTGCTGATCGCCGCTGCGGGGGCGCTGCTCCTGGTCTTCGCATGCTATGGTTTTTCCCCCGACGCCTTCAGTTGCCTCTTCCGCTCCGCCTCTGGATTTCTCTGGTTCTCCCTCGATCCTGCGCGCCGCTTCTTCTCTACCTTTGCAAATGCCGGGATCACAGTGGCCGCCGGGGCTGCTGTCGCGCTCTTTCTGGGAGTGCGCAAGTCGCGCTATTTTGGCAATGCGGTTCCGCTGTTGTGTGCTCTGCTCCTCTTTCTTCTGGTGACTACCGGCGTGCCCGGCACTCCCTGGCTCTGGGCACTACCCTTTCTGCTGACCTTTGTAGGCGGCGTCTTTGCCGACGCCTACGAAGGGCCGCGGAGCCGTATGGCATTGGGAGCCGCCGGGGCGATCCTTCTCTTGCAGGCAATCTTTTGTCTTCTCACTCTGCCGGGATTGCTCTGAGAGATGCGGCAGCAGCAGCCCCCCAGCACTGGGAGATAGAATTGCGGAAGCGGAGCAGGACGGGCGCGGGCCGGTCTTTGCGATCCACTGGAGTCCGCGCTGAGCGGTAAAACATCCAACAGCGAGAAAGACACTGACATGAGCGCCGTCAAATACGACCTGATCGTCATTGGTTCCGGGCCATCCGGGCAGAGGGCTGCCGTGGCAGCCGCCAAAATGAAGAAGCGCGTGGCTGTTGTCGAGGCGCGATCCATTGTGGGCGGCGTCTGCATCAATACCGGAACCATTCCTTCCAAGACCATGCGGGAAGCTGTCTTGCATCTCTCCGGCTATCACTACCGCTCCGTCTATGGCATCAATTACCGGGTCAAGGAAAAGATTACGATGGCCGATCTGGCCTTCCGCGTTCAAGCCGTCATCAAGACGGAAGCGGATGTGACCGAGGCGCAGCTATCGCGCAATGGCATCGAGGTCGTGCATGGCATTGCCCGATTCGCCGATCCCCATCAAATTCGCGTAGAAGGCCCACAGGCCGATGCGACCCTCGAAGCAGAGCGCATCATCCTGGCCGTAGGCACCAGACCGGCTACTTCGCCCAAGGTGCCCATCAATGGCCGGACGATCGTGAACAGCGATCAGATTCTCGACTTGCCAGAGCTGCCGCGCTCGCTGATCGTCGTCGGCGGCGGCGTGATCGGTGTCGAATACGCTTGTATGTTCGCCATCCTCGGTGTGCGCGTGACCATCATCGAAAAACGCGACCGGCTGCTAGAATTCGCCGACCGCGAGATGATCGAAGCGCTCAGCTACCACCTGCGCGACAGCCGCGTCACGCTGCGACTGGGTGAAGAGGTTGAGAGCGTTGAAGAGCTGCCCGGCTCGACGGTTGTCGCCAATCTGGCCAGCAACAAGAAGGTCTCCGGCGATGCACTGCTCTTCGCAGTCGGCCGTCAGGGCGCCATCGACGAATTGAATCTTGCCGCCGCCGGACTTGTAGCCGACTCGCGTGGCCGCATTCCCGTCGATGAGCACTACCAGACCGCAGTCGAACACATCTTTGCCGTCGGCGATGTGGTGGGCTTTCCTTCGCTGGCCTCGGTCTCCATGGAGCAGGGGCGCATTGCCGCCGCGCGCGCCTTTAACGACTGCGCTGCCGCCTCTACTCCCGCCTTTTATCCGTATGGGATTTACACCATTCCCGAAATCAGCTTTATCGGCAAAACCGAGGAGCAGTTGACCGCCGAGGATGTGCCCTACGAGGTGGGAATGGCATACTACCGCGAAACCGCCCGCGGTCAGATTCGCGGCGATACCACTGGGCGGTTGAAGCTGATCTTTCATCGCAACACACGCGCCGTGCTTGGCGTGCATATCATCGGCGAGGACGCCAGCGAACTGGTTCACATCGGTCAGGCGGTCATGGTTTTAGGCGGCACGATGGATTACTTCATCGACAATGTCTTCAACTACCCCACGCTGGCCGAGTGTTATAAGGTTGCCGCCTTCAACGGCCTGGGCAGGCTTCATCGCTACCAGACCGAGTAAGCCTTCCCCATCTCCCAGGAGGGTCCAATGACCACCGCGATCGGCATCGTCATGACCGGCCACATTGTGGCAGGCAGACTGGAAGATCTACATCTCGCCGGAAGACTCCTGCGCGATTCCGCCGAAGTGGACGGATTGAATGCTCTTTCCGCGATCCCCGGCAGCGAACTGTTGGAGATCCTGGCTGAAAAGGCACGCATCCTGGCCGCCGAGAGCACATATCCAGTGGAGGCCATCTGTGTCGCCGTTCCCGGCATCATACGCCACGGCGTCGTGGAGGATTCTCCCAATCTCACGCAGATCAAGGGAATGCACCTCGCCGACGAACTTGCCAGGGCACTGGCTGAGCGGGGCATTCATGCTCCCGTTCATGTGGCCAACGATGCCGACGCCATTGCCGCCGGTGTTGCCGCAACCCGCGGTCGCCTCGACAAACTCACCCGTGTATGGACGATCGGAACAGGCATCGGCTATGGGCGCTGGCCTTATGTCGAGGGTGTCTGGGAGGGCGGCCATATCACCGTCACGCTCGACCCCAAAGAGAAATACTGCGGCTGCGGCGGAGTGGGACATCTTGAAGGCATCATGGGCTATCGCGCCATGCGCATGAGATTCCTCGACCTTGAGCCGGAAGAGATCTTTGCCCAGGCCCGTCAGGGCGATGCCCGCTGCCGTGAGTTCGTCGATCTCTGGCACCGCGCGCTGGCCGCCGGAACCGCTTCCTTCATTCATCTTGCCGGTCCCGGCCGCTTTTACTTTACCGGACAGAATGTCAGCTTTCTTGATCTGAATCTCTTGCGCAGCCACCTTGAAAGCATGGTCCGTATGAGTCCCCTTCAGAGTTTTTCGCTCGAAATCCTCCCGCCTGGCGATGAAACCGCGCTCCTCGGCGCAGGTGTCTCCGCCCTTCGCGCACTCAATCTATAACGACCTCATGAGGATGGTCCTTCTGCGCTTTCCCGGATTCTTGGAAGCATGAAGTGTCAGGGCATGGCTTCAACCGTGCCGATGCGGAGCAGGAAAAGCGAGGGCTTATAGCCCCAGCGGTGTCTATCTCCCCGCCGCAACGACCGCTTGGACTGCTGCTTTCATTACTCCACAGTTGGAAAAGAAGCGGACAAGATCCGCTGTGAGCGGCTCCGCGCTGCGGGCATTGAAGCCGGAAGCGATCGCTGCGCTCATGGCCGTGCGCGTCTCGCCGGTTCCCTGCGCGTCCAGTATCTGCCCTGCCAGCTTGCGGGCCAGCTCCAGCGGAAAGCTCTCCGTGACGAAAACCATCTTGCCGCGAGTGGTAATGACGACTGGTCCCTCGCTGGTCGTGTAGACCTGCTCATCCGCAGTGGATGAGATGGGTGTCAAGGATTCATCGGGCGGCGTCGGTGGGGGCGGAAAAACGGAGAATTGCTTGGGGCGGCTGAGCTTGATGCCGGAGTATTTGCGGCCCAGTCCTTGGGCATAGAGGCGAACGAAGCTCTGCGCGGAGGCCTCGCTCTTCCAGACCGAGAGATAAAAGAGAGCGATGGAGCCGGTGCTTGCCTGTTCGGCGGGCGTCTTGGCGCTGAGCTGCTGCCCCGCCCAATAGAGGCCGCCGTTCCAGGCAGGAGTCAGGTCGCGCGCGGCAACCTCGCCGCCATAGATTTCTGCCAGAATGTGCAGATCGAGCTGGCCGATCTGGCCGATGTCGTAAGGCCTGTAGAGAGGGTCCACCAGCGGATGAATGTCGGGCAAGAGGGGAATGGCCGGCGCGTGCTGCTTTTCATATTCGCGCGGATTCATGATCTCCCAACTCGAGGTGGGAGGACGATCCAGAGTCCCCGCAAAGGCCGCCGTCCGGCCCTGATCCATCCACACATCCTGCTCGAAGCTAAGGCCCTCGCTATAGGGAAAGAGCAGGGATTCGGAGAGTAGAATCGGTGCGCGCCCCAGCACCGGCGAGTTATCCGATCCGTTCATATGCTGCTGCACCAGATCCATCAGTTCGGGATTTTTCACCAGGCTCTTGCCGATCGGCTTGAGGACGTAGTCCATCATGACGGCTGTGGCCTGCCCCTCGACGACTGCGGTGCGCGCCGTGTCCATCTCGTCTTTGGCAAGGTGGTCGGTGTCGCCCGGAGCATTCAGCGAGACGTCGTCCGGCGTCTGGTCATTCCATTTCTCCAGGTCGGAGTGCTGGTCCTGAAGCGCGTGCGTCAGTTCGTGGGCCAGCACCGGCTTCTGCTCTTCGATACCCACCCAGTCCAGCATATACACGGTTTTGGTCTTGGAATCGTAATAGGCTGCGATCTGCTCCTTGAGCAACTGCAAAAGAAAGGGCTTGAGGTCGAAGTCGCGGTCGAGCAGGCCGAACTTCTTGAGCACGACTTCATCTCGCTGCAACCGCTTGGCGCTCTCATCCTCTTCAAACTTCTCTTTGAGATATGCTTCGACGGCAGTGCGCGATGTGATCTGGCGCTTCACATCGCTCTTGATGGGCAGGCCGCTCTCGACGGATGAGAACTTGATCAGTTCGTCAACCAGGCTGAAGAGCTGGCGCGCCTCGTCCGGGGTGATCTTGCCCGCGGACTGCGTCTGCGGCGCGGTTGCGACGGGGGCTTGCTGAGCGGCTGCCATCCATGCGGCAAGGCACAACTCCGGCAAGATAGCCCATCCCCAAGCTATTCTCTGCTTCCTGCTCATTGATTCTCCATGTCTCTCTACAAGGCTATAATCAGAATGCGGTCTGGTGCGGGGTTTTCCCGAAAAAATCCGCGCTAGAACTGAAAAAGATCCCCTATGACGGAAACGGCTCCTCCCCAAACTCTTCCGGATGAATCCGCTGCCGGCGAGACCCCCTTCGCGGCGTCGCGGCAGACTCCGCTGGCTCGGCTGCTGACTGCGGCCTCAGCTCCGGAACTCGCAGCCTACCGCGGCCTGCTTACCCCGCATGAGTTGGACGCGCCGGAGCGGGAAGCGGCAGCGCTGGCCTTTGGCGCGGCGGTTCACGACCTCGGCTGGCTGCGGCGCGTTGCTGTGCGCGGTGAAGACCGCTTCCGCTGGCTCAGCGGCATGGTCACCAACACCGTCAACGATCTTGGCGCCAATGCCGGCGCTTGGAATCTGGTGCTCAATGCGCAGGGACGCATTCAGGGCGACCTCTACGTTTGGCGCGATGGGGAAGATCTGGAACTGGTAATCGCCGCCGACCAATACGAAAAGCTGCGCGCTCACCTGAACCGCTTCATCATCATGGATGATGTCGAACTGGTGCCGCTCACCCTGGACGCGAATCAGGAAGTGACTGGCGCAACGGCGCTGGGAGTGGCAGGCCCGATGGCGGCAGCTCTGCTGACTCGCTTGGGCCTACCTGCACCGCAGGAGCCGCTGACCGGCCTTTGCTCCGAGTGGAATGGCTGCAAGATCAAAGCCGTGCGCGCCTACGGCCTGCTGGCGCCGCATTACGAACTGTGGATTCAGAGTACGGAAATCGCCGCGTTGTGGCAGGCGCTGACCGCTGCCGGCGCAACCCCGGTCGGCGTAGCGGCCCTGGAGGCCTTTCGCATCGCCGAAGCGATTCCCGCCTACGCCATCGACATTGCCGAGCGCGATCTGCCCCAGGAGACTGCGCAGATGCGAGCGCTCTGCTTTGACAAGGGCTGCTACCTGGGCCAGGAGATTGTCGAGCGCATTCGATCGCGCGGCAGCGTTCACCGGCATCTGCGCGCACTGGAGATCTCTGGACCGCCCCCGGCTGCGGGCACAGAGCTGTTTTCAGAGGCTGGAGAGGCCGCCGGGCAGATCACCAGCGCCGCCGGGTTAGCGCTTCCCCAAGGCCGCCGCATCTTCGCGTTGGGCATGATCCGCGACGCCGCCGGGATTCATAGCCACGGCTTGACCTACACCGCCGGCGCAACCACGGGATCGGCCCGCATTCTGGATGCGCCTCTCGTGTTGAAGGCGAGTTAGAGTGCTGTGCAAGCCGCTGGTTTTTCAATGGAAGATTCGAAGAAGCTGACAGAGATCGATTGCAAGCAAAGCAGATTGGAAAGCAGAGAAACCATGAGCGATACCCCGAAGTTCACCGTGATTGACCGTCGCAAGATCAAGGCGGAAGAAGAACAGGAGAGCCAGACGCAAACTGCCTCTCAAGACGAAACAGCGGCTCGGCCGCCTGCGACGGGAGGAGGGCCGCGGCTGGTTGTGAATGAACCCAAGCCTGCTCCTGTCGAGGCTGTCGAAGCAGACAAGGAAGCCGAGCTGCCCCCTCTGCCCACCGCAGAGGAGAGCCGTGAACAGAAGGCGGCCTACGATGCCTCGGCGCAACGGCTTGAAGATCTGGTGCGTGCGCAGAATCCTGCCGCTGGTGCGCAGCCGCCTGTCGCCTTCGAGCATCTGGTGCAGCAGTTTTACGTCTCCGCGATGATTCAGATGGGCGCGGGCGGTCAGGAGGGCCAGCGTCCGCGTGTGGATATTCTCGGCGCGCGGACCACCATCGATTTGCTGGGCGTGCTGGCGGAAAAGACCCGTGGCAATCTGACTGAATCCGAGGACCACACTCTGCAAACTGTGCTCTTTGAACTGCGGATGGCCTTCATGGAGCTGACCAACATGATCAGCCTGCAGGCGATGCAGCCTCCACCACAGCCGCCTGCCAAGCGTTAGGCTGCTCGCGCGGGTTGCCGCTGAAATCGATTGCGTACGGATTTTATGGACGGTCTGCTCACATTTCTCGGCACGGGAACTTCGATGGGGGTTCCCACGCTGGGTTGCGATTGCCCGGTTTGCACCTCTGCCGATCCGCGCGACCGGCGCCTCCGGCCCTCGGTGCTCTTGCGCTGGCATGAGCAAGGCCGGGAGCGCATCGTGGTCATCGACACCGGCCCCGACTTCCGCGAGCAGGCGCTGCGCAGCGGCCTCAACCGCGTGGATGCGGTTTTTTACACCCACTCTCATGCCGACCACATCTTGGGTATGGACGACCTGCGCCCCCTCAGCTTCACGGCCTTCCGCGAGGGCGCACCGATTCCGCTATACGCCACGGCGGAGACCATCGCAGTGCTGGAGCGCATCTACGATTACACCTTCTCGCCGCAGGCCACCTATCCCAATCGCGCCCGCGTTGAACTCCGGCCGCTTGCAGATCGGACCGTTGTCCACGGCGTTGAATTCCTGCGGGTGCCGCTGTTGCATGGAGAAATGGAGATCGCAGGTTTTCGTTTCGGCGGCGTTGCATACCTGACCGACGTCAGCGCCATCCCCGAATCGAGTTTTGCTCTGCTCACAGGCCTGGATCATTTGATTGTCTCCGCGCTGCGCCACAAACCGCATCCCAGCCATGCAACTCTCGATCAGGCCGTCGGCTGGGCGCGGCGCATCGGCGCGCGTCAAACCTGGCTTACGCATATCGCGCACGAACTGGGACATGAAGCGACCAATCGCTCATTGCCTGAGGAGATTCGCCTGGCCCACGATGGCTTGAGCCTCAACGTGAATCTGGAGACCGCGCTTTGATGACAGCGGACAAAGTGATTCCGGTCTTCCATTCCGTTGCGGAGGTTCCCTCCGGCTTTGGTCCCTGCGTGGCCGCCATCGGCAACTTCGACGGCGTTCATCTTGGCCATCAGGCGATTCTTTCTGCGGTGCTTTCCGAAGCGCGGGCACAAGGCGCGCGAGCGGTCGCCATCACCTTCGATCCCCATCCGGAGCAGTTTCTCCGTCCGGCTCAAGCGCCGCTGTTGCTGACACCCATTGAGGAGCGGCTGCGGCTGCTGGGTCTTGCCGGCATCGATGCGGCGCTGGTTCTGCCCTTCAATGCTGCACTGGCTGATCTGCCAGCGCGGGAGTTTGTGCGCGGCATTCTGATGGATGCGCTGAAGATTCGCGGCATTCACGAGGGCGGCAACTTCCGCTTCGGTCATCGCGCCGAGGCTGGCGTGGCCGAACTCAAGGAATTCGGAGAGGAGTTCGGCTTCGCAGTTCACGTGCATTCACCGGTTCGCGTGCGCGGACGGGAGGTTTCCAGTTCCGCCATCCGCGAGCGCGTAGCAACGGGCGATCTGACCCGCGCCCGTTGGATGCTGGGCCGTCCCTTTCAAGTGCTTTCCTCGCAGGCGCGTGGACGCGGCATCGGCACACGGTTGCTGGTGCCCACGGTGAATCTGGCGGCGTACAATGGCCTGCTTCCCGCCTTCGGCGTCTACGTCACGCGGCTCACTATCGGCGGGCGCTGCTTTCAGGCCGTCACCAATGTCGGTAACCGGCCCACCTTCGGCGTGGCCTCCTTCGCCGTCGAATCGCACATCCTCGACTTCGAACCGGTCGAATTCGACGAGCAGACGCCAATTGTCTTGGAGTTTCTCCTCCACCTGCGCGGCGAGATCGAGTGGCCCACACCTCAAGCGCTCAAAGAGCAGATCTTCAAAGATGTCGCCAGAGCGAAGCGCTACTTCCGGCTGGCGGAGGCAAACCGTCCGCGCTCCGCGCAAGATGGTTCATCGATAAAATCTGTCGGCAGGCTCTAACTCTTTGCATTTTTCTTTGTACTGACTGCCTCGATCGTCCGCTCCAGATGCACGCCGCGCGAGCCTTTCACCAGCACCACGTCGCCTTTGCGCAGATTCTTTTTGAGCCAGACTCCAGCGGTCTCGGCATCCGGCAAAAACAGCGCGGCCACTCCGCCCGTGCAGGCAGCGGCGGCCAGATGCTCGGCGTTGCCGCCCACTCCAACCACCAGGTCCAGCCCGGCTTCCGTGGCGGCGCGTCCTGCTTCGGCGTGCAGCGCGGGGCCTTGCTCGCCCATCTCCAGCATCTCTCCCGCTATCAGAATCCGCCGCTGCGCCGGACGCGCGGCCAGTGTGCGGATCATCGAGCGCAGTGCTTCGGGATTGGAGTTATAGCAGTCGTTCAGAATGGTCGCACCCTTCGCTTCGATCACTTCGCCGCGTTTGTCTCCGGCGGTGAGAGTCTCCAGGGCCTTCACCGCATCCCCCAGATCGACGCCCGCCTCCCGCGCAACCGCCAGACCGGCCAGCGCATTCAGTGCATTGTGCGCGCCCAGCAGCTTCAATAAAAATGAGCCTTCGCTCTCACCGGCGCGATAGCGCACGTGCAGGCCTTCCAGGTCTTCGGAGGCTTTCAGAAGCTGCGGATCGGCGCAGGGGCCGGAGCCGAAGTAAACCGCCCTCCCATGGAAGTCGCGCCCAAACTGCGAGACGTATGCATCGTCGCAATTGAGAAAGACGACGCCGTTGGTGGGCAGAGCGTCCACCATCTCCAGCTTGGCGCGGGCGATGCCCGCCTGGCCGTCGGCAAAGTTCTCGATGTGCGCGGTCCCCACATTGGTCACCACTCCCCAATCCGGCGAGGCAATCCGGGCCAGTTGCGCGATCTCGCCCGGATGGTTCATGCCCATCTCGATGACCGCAATATCGTAATCCCTCTTCAGACGCAGCAGTTGCAGCGGCAACCCAAAGCCGTTGTTCAAGTTGCCCTGCGACTTCAGCACGTTGTAGCGCGCGCCCAGCGCCGCCGCAATGGCTTCCTTGGTCGTCGTCTTGCCCGCAGATCCGGTTACCGCCACCACACGCTTTCCCCACAGACGGCGAATGTGTGCGGCCAGCAACTGCAACGCGGCCAGTGAATCCTCGGTAATCAGCAGCGGAACTGCCAGGGCCGCGTCGGGCAACGTGGCCACGCGCGCCCGCGAGACCACAGCGGCCACGGCTCCGCGTTCGATGGCGGCAGCGACAAAATCGTGCCCATCATGCCGCTCGCCTCGCACCGCAAAGAAAAGCTCGCCCTCTGCCACCGTGCGCGAGTCGATCGAGTAACCGCACACCACCCGCGCGCCGGCGTTCTCCACGCTGGCCGCCGCTTCTAGCACCGCGCCCATCCCGATTGCCGCTTCCGCCAGCGTGAGTTTCATCGCCCACCACCATATCCCATTTCGCTGAGAGCCGAAAGGGCCGTCTCCACATCGTCGAAGGGAATCGCGCCGGCAGCCAGAATCTGCTCCTTCTCGTGTCCCTTGCCGGCGATCAGAACCACGTCGCCCGCGCTGGCTTCGGCAAGCGCCTTCTGAATGGCAACGGCGCGCTCCGGCTCAATTGTGTAGCGAACTCCGGTCGCCTTCAGCCCCGGCTCAATCTCCGCCAGAATCGCCAGCGGCTCTTCGCTGCGCGGATTGTCACTCGTAGCTACTACGAAGTCGCTGCCCTCACCCGCCGCCTGGCCCATCTTGGGACGCTTGGTGCGGTCGCGGTCGCCGCCGCAGCCGAAGAGCGTAATCACGCGCCTGCCGGTTTGTGCCGTCATCTGCCTGGCCAGCGCGGTCAAATTGCGCAGCGCATCGTCAGTATGCGCGTAGTCCACAATCACGCTGAAGGGCTGGCCCGCATCCACCGCTTGAAAACGCCCCGGAACCGGCTGGAGTTGCGGAATCGATTCGATCAGCTTCGCAAACGCTACGCCGCGCGCATCAGCCGCTGTCAACGCCGCCAGCAAGTTGAGAATGTTCACCTCGCCAGCCAGTGGCGAGGCCACTTTTGCCGCTCCCGCGGGAGTCTCCAGCTCAATCTCCGCGCCTGACGGTGTGAGCTTGTAAGCAGCCGCGCGCCATTCGCCCGCGCCCACCCCATAGATTCGCACCTCGGCACCAGCCTTGCGCGCCGCCGCGGCCAGTTGCTCGCTGCGCGGATCGTGCGCGTTGATCACCGCTACTCGCGGCGCCGCGTAAACGCTGCCGTCGAAGAGCAGGCTCTTGGCGGCAAAATACCTCTCCATCGTCTGGTGATAATCCAGATGATCACGTGTAAGGTTGGTAAAGACGGCCACATCGAAATCGATTCCGGTGGCCCGCCCCTGATCGAGCGCGTGGCTTGAAACTTCAGTGACCAGTTCGGTGGCGCCCTTGGCCACGCCTTCCGCCATCAACTCGAAGAGGTCACGCGGCTCCGGGGTCGTATGCACAGAGGTCCGCACTTCGCCCGCCACGTGGCACTCGATGGTTCCCACCAGCACCGTCTTGCGCGCGTCGGCTTTCAGCAGCGACTCGATAAGGTACGCCGTCGTCGTCTTACCATTCGTTCCCGTAATTCCCGTAGCCGCAAGCCGCCGCTCCGGATGGCCGAAGAATGTCGCCGAAGCCTGCGCCAGCGCCCTCCGCCCATGCTCGACCTCCAGCACCGGCAGGCCGGCCTCAAAGACCAGCAGTTGATCGAACTTCTGCACGGAGTCGGTGATAATCCCCAGCGCCCCCGCCTGAAGCGCCTTCTCAATGTAGCGATTGCCGTCGGTAGAACCGCCCTTCATCGCCACAAAAACCGCGCCCGGCCGCACTCGCCGCGAGTCGTACTCGACGCCGGTCACCGGCGCTTCAGAGCCGCCGCCCGCTCCTACCGCCGTCACTTCCGCAATTAAATCTTCCCAGTTCATCACGGCTTCCATTGTAGATTGTCGCGCTTCAATCGCATGAAAATGGAGGTAAGATGCTTGCATGGGCGAGGAAAGGACAAGCCTCTATGCAGACTTGCAACGCAGATTGGGCCGGTATCCGGTCGATGACTTTGTACGTGCGTATGCCAAAGCCTATCTGGAAGCGGATCGTGAAACCATCGGAAAATTGCAGGCATTTCTCTTGCGTGCGACCTCAGAAAACAGCGAGCCGGAAGATAGCAGTGCTCCCGATGCTTTCGTCGGCGCGCCGCTTCAGCCCCGCCCGCACCTGAATTCCGGAGCTATCGCCAAGCCTGAGCCAGACGAATTTGATTCTGATGGCTCGAAGTTCGGAAAGTGATGAGTTGCCAGCCGGAGATTTTCAGTTTGACAGAAAATTATCTGCAAGCTCCCGCTGTGTGGCAGACTCCCACTATTCGTTCGCACGGCGTTGCATGGATTCCTGAAAAAGTAATAGGAATTATCTCCCGCAGCGCACCACAATCTTTGTTCCCGGCGCTACCATCGTTCCTGCCGCGGGAGCCTGTTGGCGCACCGTGCCATTGCCGGTGATTTGGACTTCAAGTCCGGCGGCGGCGGCCTCTTCAATCACCTTGCGCATCGGCAAACCAATCAGTGAAGGAACGCGCAGAGTTCTGTTGTCGCTTACAACAACCCTGGCCGTCGTGACTGGCGTAGCGTTCTGTGTGGCTGGCGGAGCGCTCTGTGCTGCTGGCGAAGCTGGCTGCGCCGGCTGAGTTGCAAGCGCGCGCTGCGCTTCTTGCCCGCCCCCACGCAGCGGATCGTCGCTGGGCAGATCGTTGGCCGCATCGTAAAGAGCATTGATCTCACCTGCGTCCTGGTTGGCGTCGTCTTCCGCTATGGATAGATCGCTCTTGGCGGCGGGCCGGGGATGGCGCAGATCGATATCGTGCGGCACGCCCAGGTATTCAAGCACCTGCTGCGCTACCTCGGCAAAGACTGGGGCTGAGACTTCCGTGCCGTAGTAAGCGCCCTTGGGATTATCCATCACCACGGCCACCGCGATCACCGGGTTGTTGACCGGTGCGATACCGGCAAACGAAGCGATGTGCATGGTCTTCGAGTAAAGATGCGTGGCCGGATCGATCTTTTGCGCGGTTCCTGTCTTGCCGCCCGACGAATAGCCGTCGAGCTGCGCCGGCTTGCCGGTGCCAAAGAGCACCACCCCCTCCATCATCTTGCGCATCTGGGCGGCCGTCATCGTCGAGATGACGCGATGCGCGCCGGGAGGCAGTGGATTGGGAAGATCGCCGCCGGGCTTGAAGGGCTGCGGCACCTGCGGTGCGGCAGGCGATTTTTCATTAACGGTTGCGTCGACCTGCCCCGGCATCAGCACACGTGGCGGCAGATAAACTCCGCCATTGGCGATCGTCGAGACCATCGATACCAGTTGCAGCGGTGTTACGCCTACTTCTTGTCCAATCGCAATCGAGCCGATCGACGATCCGCTCCACTTCTTCACCGGCCTGAGCAGTCCGCGCGTCTCGCCCGGCAGCTCGGCTCCCGAACGCACTCCAAATCCGAAGTCGTGAACATATTGGTAGTAGCGCTCCGCGCCAACCGCCAACGCCAGCTTGACGGCAGCCACATCGCTCGATACCTCCAGCGCCTTGTGAACGGGAATCACGCCGTAATGTTCGCCCTGATTGTCGTGAATGACGCGCCCTGCCAGCGTGATCTTGCCGCCCAGGCAGTCGATCATGGCATCGGGTGTGGTCACACGCTGCTCCAGCGCCGCCGAGTAGGTCACCAGCTTGAAGACCGAACCTGGCTCATAGACATCGCTCACCGCATGATTGCGCAGAAGCGCTGCGGTGGTGTGGCGAACATCGTTGGGATTGAAGGTCGGACGGATTGCCAGCGCCAGAATCTCTCCGCTGTGCACATCCTGCACCACCACGGTGCCGTTGTCCGCATGAGTGCGCTGCATGGCGTGATCCAGTGCCCGCTCGGCCAGGAATTGAATGTTCTCGTCGATGGTGAGCACCAGGCTTTTTCCCGGCTGAGGATCGCGTTCGCTGGAGCCAAGCACGTGGCGGCGCGCATCGAGGGCAGTATACATTCGCCCCGGAACTCCGTGGAGTTGCGCCTCAAACTTTTCCTCCAGGCCGCCCAGTCCGTTATCGTCCAACCCCACGTAACCCAATACCTGCGCAGCGATTTCGTTGTTTGGATAGAAGCGCTGAAACTCCTTCTGGAAGTAGATGCCTTTCAGCGAAAGCGCCCTCACGCGGGCGGCCACCTCCGGCGTCACTCGCCGCGCTACCCAGGCAAAGCCGTGTCCAGCATCAAGTCGCGCCGCAATCTCTTCTTCGCTGGTTCGCGCGTCGCCGGAGTCGGTGTGAACGATCGCGGCCAGCGCGCGCGCGGCTGCCGGCTTGTCGTCGATCTCGGTGGGAACGGCGAAGATCGAATCCACCTGCACCGTCATCGCCAGCTCGCGCAGATTGCGGTCATAGAGCACGCCGCGCCGCGGCGCCACCTCAAAGGTGCGCTGCTGCTGCTTGGCCGCGCGCTCCATGTACTCGTTGTGGCGCACCACTTGAAGCCAGAAGAGGCGAAGGACAATCAGAATCGCCCAGATCAGAAAAAATAGACATACCAGCCAGAAGCGCGCCAGCTTGAGAGGCATGGCGCGCGCCGCTGGGTTTCGGTTTCGGCTGGGTCGGACAGGGGACGGCATGGCAATCGCTCCGCTTGGCTTACACCGCCAGATTACTGCGCGGCGAGAGCCGGAGGGGCAGCTTGCGCAAGCACAGGAGCGGAGGCTTGAGGAGAGGCATTGGGTTGAACGATCTGCCCAGGCTGCGGCTCGGCAAGGCCCAACTCGCGCGCCATCCTGTCAATGCGCTCCGGCTGCGTCAGTTGCGCTTCGCTCAGGCGCAATTGCCGGTTGTCTTCCCGCAACTGATCCAGAACCTGCTTCTCCGACTCGATGCGATAGCCGCTTTCGATGGCGCTGAAGTGCTGCAATCCATAAATCATCGTCAGCAAAAAAAGAATCGTGATGGCCGCGGAAAAGACGCGAATCTGACGCACTCGCGCCGGATCGGGCGCTTTGATCAGGCGGCTGTTGTCAAAGTTCTTGGGAAAGCAGAACTCCGGCGTGCGCACGCCACGCCGCCGCAGCGGCTGCTGCGCCATCAGCTCGGCATTCCGCTCGGCGACGCGTGCGCTCCAGCTTCTGCCCGCTTCAAAATATGTGGTTGTGCAAGCCGCCATCGCGTCCTCCTTATTCCCTATTTCCCTGGTCCCGGTTTTTTAGTCCCTGTCTTTTCCGCCGCTCTCAGCTTTGCGCTCCGTGAGCGCGGGTTGCGCTGCAACTCTTCTTCACCTGCCGTCACCGGCTTCCTAGTCAGAATCTCCCAGACTCCCTGCCGCGCGCCTTCTCGAAAACTGTCCTTCGCAATCCGGTCTTCCAGCGAGTGAAAGCTGATGACCACCAATCTTGCGGAGGGCTTCAGCAACTTCGGTGCGGCCTCCAGCAATGCCTGTATCTCATCCAACTCGCGATTGACATAAATACGAAGAGCTTGAAAGCTTCTGGTCGCCGGATGAAGGTGCGCCTGTTTCATTGCCGGGGCGGCTGAGGCGACAATCCGGGATAACTGCCCCGTGGTTGTCACCGGCCGCCCGCGAACAATGGCTCTGGCGATTCTCC
>Ga0181528_10000542_pt1 | contig 26438 bp, 21 predicted proteins | sample PEATcosm2014_Bin_47_FD_119742 | JGI IMG/M metagenome (GOLD analysis project Ga0181528, IMG submission 119742) | Peatland microbial communities from MTU Mesocosm Facility, Houghton, MI, USA - PEATcosm2014_Bin10_10_metaG | ecosystem: Environmental > Terrestrial > Soil > Wetlands > Peat | place...
CTTCCTGCTGCCGGTTCTGGTCGGCTATGCGCCGGCATTGATGTCCCGGAAGGTATGGGGAGCGGTCAACTGGGCTTACCTGTTCGCGCTCTCCCAGTTCTTTGTGGCCTGGGGCATCGCCTTTGCCTACGTGGCGGCGGCCAAAAGGTTTGACAAGTACGGCGCGCACATTCTGGAGACCCTCAAAAAAGAGGGTTATGACGACCGTCAAGACGGAAAGGAGGGCCTGTAACCATGCATCTGGATATGACTCTTCTCCTCTTCCTCGGTTTCATCGCCATCACGCTGGGCATCACGGCCTGGGCCAGTGGACGCTCCAAGAGCTCGGCTAGCTTCTTCGCCGCGGGCCGCTCCATTACTGCCTGGCAAAACGGCGTGGCCGTGGCGGGCGATTACATGAGCGCCGCTTCGTTCCTCGGCATCGCCGGCCTCATCGCCTTCTTCGGCTATGACGGCTTCCTGTTCAGCGTGGGCTGGCTGGTGGCGTATTTGACGGTGCTGCTGATTGTGGCCGAGCCTCTGCGCAATGCGGGCAAGTACACCATGGCAGACGTGCTGGCCTACCGCATGGATCCCAAACCGGTGCGCGCCATGGCCAGCCTCAGCACGCTGACCGTAAGCACCTTTTACATGATCGCGCAGATGATTGGCGCCGGATCGCTGGTGGCCCTGCTGCTGAAGGGCAGTGGCATCAGCTTTACCGTGGCCGTCACCGGCGTCGGCATCCTGATGATCATCTACGTGGTGTTTGGCGGCATGCTGGCCACCACCTGGGTGCAGATCATCAAGGCCGTGCTGTTGATTTGCGGCACCATCCTGCTGAGCGTGCTGGTGCTGGCGCACTTCCACTTCAGCTTCTATGAGTTCTTCCAGGCTGCTTCGGCCGTGCACTACCACGGCGCCGACGGCAAGGAAGTAGTGAAGGACTTCATGAACCCGGGCTTGCGCTTTAAGCTGCCCTACGGGCCATTGGAACTGATCTCTCTGGGTGTGGCGCTCATCTTCGGCACCGCCGGACTGCCCCACATCCTGGTGCGCTTTTACACCGTGCCGGACGCCAAGACCGCCCGTTACAGCGTGGTCTGGGCCATGGTCATCATCGGCAGCTTCTACATCATGACCACCTTCCTGGGCTTTGGCGCCGCCACCATCGTGGGCCGCGACTACATTGCCAAGAATGGCGGCACCAACATGAGCGCGCCGCTGCTGGCCAAGGTGATTGCCGGAGACGTGTTCTTCGCCTTCATCTGCGCCATCGCCTTCGCCACCATTCTGGCGGTGGTGGCCGGGTTGACCATCAGCGCCTCCACCTCATTTGCGCATGACTTCTGGACCAACGTCATTCACAACGGTGTGGAACGCAAGCAGGGTGAGGAGCGCTTGGTGGCTCGCATCGCGGCCTTCGTGGTGGGAGCCATCTCCATTGCCATTGCCATAGCCCTGGGACCGACGGCCAACGTCGCCTTCCTGGTGGCCCTGGCCTTTGCCGTGGCGGCCTCGGCCAACCTGCCGGTCATTGTCTTCTCCATCTACTGGAAGAAGTTCAACACGGCGGGCGCGGTGACGGGGTTGCTGTTTGGACTCGTCGGCTCGATCGTGCTGATTCTGATCGGTCCCAGCATCATGGGCGTTGATGGTCCAAATGTGGCTGCCGCGGCGCGTCATGCCATCCAACATGCTCCCATCTTCCCCTTGGAAAACCCGGGCATCCTGAGCGTGCCGATCGGCTTCTTCGGGGCGATCCTGGGAACTTACCTGGGCAAGACGGATCCGCGTGCGGTGCAGCGCTTCGAAGAGCTCGAAGTGCGCGCCAACACGGGCCTCGGTTCGGAGAAGGCCAGCGCACACTAACCCGTTCGCTTCCGGGCGGCGGAGGCCGATGCTTCCGCCGTCCGGAAATTTGATATCATGCGCAGTCCAGCTTCGGCGCCGTCATGCGTTGAGGCCATCCAAAATGCGGCAGCAAGCGCCGCCGGCAGAGCACGCGGGAACCATGCAGACACTCCACAAAATCGCTCCACGGTTGCCCGCCCGCCATATTTCTCAGGGAGATTCCTTTAATGAGTCATGATGATAAGAACGATCTGATGTCGCCCGGCTACTCCTACGACGCACCGGAGATCGTCAAACGCGAAGCCAACGTGCAGGACTACGGCGCCGAATACGCGCGCTGGCAGAAGGATCCCGATGCCTTCTGGGCCGCCGAGGCCGCCAACTACAGCTGGCTGAAAAAGTGGGACAAGGTCAGCGAGTGGGATGGCGTCAATCACAAGTGGTTTGTCGGCGGCAAGACGAACATCACCCTCAGCTGTCTGGACCGTCACGCCAAGAGCGACCGCTTCAATCGCGTGGCCTACATCTGGCTGGGCGAGGATGGCAGCGAGCGGGTAATCACCTACGGCCAGCTCTACCGGATGGTCTGCCGCTTTGCCAACGGACTGCGCTCGCTGGGCGTGAACAAGGGTGACCGCGTTGTCATCTACATGCCGCTCACCATTGAAGGCGTGGTCAGCATGCTGGCCTGTGCCCGCATCGGAGCCGTGCATTCTGTGGTGTACGCCGGACTGGGACACACCTCGCTGCGTGACCGCATCACCGACGCGCAGGCCCGGGTGGTCATCACCGGAGAGAGTGGCGTGCGCCGCGGCAAACCTGTGCCGCTTAAGCCCATTGTGGACGAGGCGATTGACGGCCTGGACAGCGTGGAGCATGTCATCGTGGTGCCGCGCGGCTCGGAGAAGTACGAGCCCAAGAGCACGCGCGAGGTCAACTACTTCGACCTGCTCAAGTTCTCCAGCGAGTGTCCGGCGCAGGAGATGGACGCGGAAGACCCGCTGTTCATTCTGTACACCAGCGGCACCACCGGAAGGCCGAAGGGCGTGGTGCACGTGCACGGCGGCTACATGGTGGGCGTCAGCTATCACCTGCGCACCTTCCTCGACGTAAATCCCCGCGACCTCTTCTGGTGTACGTCGGATATCGGCTGGGTGGTCGGTCACAGCTACATCGTCTACGGACCGCTGGCCGCGGGCGTCACTACGCTCTTCCGCGAAGGAGCCATTGACTGGCCGAATCCCGGCACGGCCTGGGACATCGTGGAGCGTTACGGCGTCACCAAGATGTTCACCGCGCCTACGGCCGTACGCATGTTCATGCGTTACGGAGAGCATCTGCCCGCCGCGCACGACCTCACCTCCCTGCGCGTCATCGCCTGCGCCGGTGAGCCCTTGAATCCCGAGGCCTGGCACTGGGCGCAGACCTACCTGGCCGGCGACGGCAAGTGGGGCTACGTGGTGGACAACTGGTGGCAGACCGAACTTGGCGGACCGACGCTTGGCACTCCAGTGACCATGCCGTACCGCACCGGCAAGGCGGGCATTCCGCTGGTGGGCGTCACTGCCGACGTGGTGGATGCCGAGGGCAAGCCCGTGGCGGCCAATGAGCGCGGACGCCTGGTGCTGAAAGGCGCCTTCCCGCACATGATGCGCACTGCCTACAACGACCACGCCCGCTACGAGCGCGACTGGAAGCAGATTCCCGGCTGCTACGTGACCGGCGACGTGGCGTTGAAGGACGAGCATGGCTACATTGCCGTGCTGGGCCGCGCCGATGACGTGCTGAACGTGGCCGGCCACCGCATTGGCACCGCCGAGGTGGAGAGCGCCTTGGTAAGCCATCCCGCTGTCGGCGAGGCTGCCGCCATCGGCATTCCCGATGCGATGAAGGGCGAGGTCATCAAGGTGTTTGTGCTGCTGCGTCAGGGGCAGGCACCAAGCGACGCGCTTTCCGCGGCACTGATTGAACACGTGCGCCGCGAACTCGGCCCGATTGCCACGCCCTCGCATCTGGAGTTCGTGACGGCCCTGCCCAAGACGCGCTCCGGCAAGATCATGCGGCGCTATCTGAAGGCGAAGGAGACCGGTCAGGAGATCGGCGACATTTCCACCCTGGAGCAGTAGCGGACGCGCGCCTTGCACGGCGCCGGCTGCATGGACGGAACTTTTTATCGGGGCCTTCGCGCCCAGCACTGACGGAGGAAGCAGCAAGCATGTCCAACGATCCCACGAACGTCAACATTGATTCCGTATTGCAGGAACATCGTGTCTTTCCGCCTCCGGCCGAGTTCAGCGCCAAGGCGCACATCAAGAGCGAGGAAGAGTACGACCGCATCTACGCCGAGGCCGCGGCTGATCCTGCCGCCTTCTGGGGCAACATCGCCAAGGAGCTGCACTGGTTCGAGCCCTGGACGAAGGTGCTGGAGTGGGAGGCGCCGCTGGTGAAGTGGTTCGTCGGCGGCAAAATCAACCTCAGCTACAACTGTCTGGATCGTCACGTAAAAGAAGGCCGCGGCGACAAGATCGCCATCCTGTGGGAGGGCGAGCCGGGCGACACGCGCACGCTCACCTATAAAGAGCTGCTGGCCGAGGTCGAACGCTTTGCCAACGTGCTCAAGGGGCTGGGCATCGTCAAGGGCGACCGCGTGGCGCTGTACATGGGCATGGTGCCGGAGCTGGCGATTGCCATGCTGGCCTGCGCCCGAATCGGCGCCGTGCACTCGGTCATCTTTGGAGGCTTCTCGGCCAACGCCATCGTGGACCGCGTCAACGATCAGCAGTCGGTTGCACTGGTCACGCAGGACGCCTCCTGGCGGCGCGGCACGCAGTTCCCGCTGAAGCAGGTGGTGGACGAAGCGATGGAGAACTGCCCGACGGTGAAGAGCGTGGTGGTCTACAAGCGCACCGGGGCCGAAGTCACCATGAAGCCCGGCCGCGACCACTGGTGGCACGAACTGATGGCCAAAGCTCCGGAGCATTGTCCCGCCGTGCCACTCGACAGCGAGGACCCGCTCTACATCCTGTACACCAGTGGCAGCACGGGCAAGCCCAAGGGCATTGTGCACACCACCGGCGGATACAGCGTGGGCACCTACCTGACGACCAAGTGGGTCTTCGACCTGAAGGACGACGACATCTACTGGTGCACGGCCGATATCGGCTGGGTCACCGGGCACAGCTACATCGTCTACGGCCCGTTGCAGAACGGCGCCACGGCGCTGATGTACGAAGGCGCGCCGAACTTCCCGGACCTGGACCGCTTCTGGGCCCTGATCGCTAAGTACAAGGTCAGCGTGTTTTACACGGCGCCCACGGCCATCCGCACGTTTATCAAGTGGGGCAATGAGTATCCCAATCGCCACGACCTCAGCAGCCTGCGCTTGCTGGGCACGGTGGGCGAGCCCATCAACCCAGAGGCCTGGATGTGGTATCGCGAGATCATCGGCAAGAACCTTTGCCCAATCGTGGACACCTGGTGGCAGACCGAGACTGGCAGCATCATGATCTCGCCTCTACCCGGCGCCATCGCCACCAAGCCCGGCTCGGCCACCAAGCCCTTCCCGGGCATCCTGGCCGAGGTGGTGGACCGCAGCGGCGCAAAGGTTCCGCTCGGCAGCGGCGGATACCTCGTCATCCGCCATCCCTGGCCGGCCATGGCGCGCACCATCTACGGCGACGCCGAGCGCTACAAAAAGCAGTATTGGAGCGACATTCCCGGCGTGTACTTTACTGGAGACGGCGCGCGCATTGATAAGGATGGCTACATCTGGGTGATGGGCCGCGTGGATGATGTGCTCAACGTCAGCGGCCACCGCCTTTCCACGATGGAGATCGAGTCCGCGCTGGTCTCGCATCCCAAGGTGGCGGAGGCCGCCGTGGTGGGCCGTCCCGATGACATCAAGGGACAGGCCGTGTCGGCCTTCGTGACCCTTGAGGGCGGCTATGCTGCCAGCAAGGAGCTGAAGGAGGAGCTGCGCGCCTGGGTGGCCAAGGAGATTGGCGCCATGGCCAAGCCCGACGACATACGCTTTACCGACACGCTGCCCAAAACGCGCTCCGGAAAAATCATGCGCCGCCTGCTGCGCGAACTGGCCACCAACGGCGAGGTCAAGGGCGACGTGACCACCTTGGAGGATATGGGCGTCATCAGCAAGCTGCAGGATAGCGACGAGTAAAGGCTTCTCTCGCAACAGTCATTCGTCCCGGAGGGCATCCACCTCCGGGACTTTTTTTGTGCGCGATTGACCGGAAGACGCCATGCGGAGAAATCGCGAAGGGCAGTGTAAACTTCATGCATAGTTTGTCGTGTGCGAAATCGCGTATGTACGATTCATAACCAAGAGGAAACGATGAACAAGGGGCCTGCCATGGCTGGCGCATCCATCTCAGCGGCAAAAAGGGAAAGCCCGTTGCCGGGCGGCCTGGCGGCCATCGGGAAACTTCCGCTGTACGTCTTTCTGCTGGCGGCTGCTTTCTATCTCATCCTCTGCGGATGCGTTCTTGCGATTTCGCTGCGCCTGACCCATGGCACATTCACCTATGCCCTGGATGACGCCTACATCCACCTGGCAATTGCGAAGAACATTAGCCTGCACGGCGTCTTTGGAGTGAACAGCCACGAGTTCGCCGCCGCGTCGTCTTCAATCCTGTGGCCGTATCTGTTGGCTTCCGTCTTCGTCTTCACCGGGCCGGCGCTGCTCGTTCCGCTGCTCTTGCAGATCCTGATTGCGCTGCTGATCCTCTGGCTCGCCTACAGGATGCTGCGCAGCTACGGGACCACATCCGGCGTGTACGCCTGCTGCGTCCTCTGTGGACTGGTGCTGGTAACGCCCATGGTGGCCATGACCTTTGTCGCCATGGAGCACCTGTTGCACGCGCTCGTCACTCTTCTGTTTGCCTTGGTTGCCGTGGGCTATCTGCACGAGGAGCGTCCCGGTATTTGGGTCGTCCTGGGCAGTGCCGCGTTGCTTACGTCGGTCCGTTATGAGGGTGGATTTCTTGTCGCGGCCGTGGCGCTTTTGTTTTTTCTCGGACGAAAGCTATGGCAGGCGGTTGCCGTCAGCGTTGCCGGCCTGGTGCCCATGGTTGGTTTCGGTTTGTATTCGTTATCGCATGGCGGATTCTTCCTGCCGAACTCGCTGCTGATCAAGGGCCCGCATCATCCGGCCATGATCGTGTATCACCTGTTCACCCTGTTCAGAGAATGCCCGGAGATGTTCGTCCTGGTGGCCGCGGCTCTGCTGCTGTTGGGCGCGGGGGAACTCCGTGGCAAGGGACGTTCTCTGCTCATTCTGTTTCTGCTGGCAACCCTGCTGCATCAGGCGCTTGCCTCCTTCGGCTGGTTCTTCCGCTATGAGGCCTACCTTGTGGCCTTCGGCTTCATCACCATCGCGGCCGTCGCGCCGGAGGCCGTGCAAAAGTTCCATCTGCGGCGCGCCTGGGCGTTGCTGTTTCTCGTTGTGGTGGCCACGCCGCTGCTCTTCCGCGGAGCACTCGCCATGGTGCAGACACCCCTTGCGACCTCAGATATCTACCACCAGCAGGTGCAACTGGCCCGGTTCTTTGCGCGCTATTACCCATCGGGGAGGATTGCGCTGAACGACATTGGAGCCGTCTCCTACTTCAGTGACCCCTACCTGACAGATCTTGTCGGCCTGGGCAGCACGGAGATCGCGCGCGCGCAGGTCAAGTCTTTCGCGCAGCAGGGCGCCAAAGGGCGGCACAGCATGGATGCCGGCTTCTATGCGATTGAGCAGAACCATATTGAAGTGATCGCGATTTACAAGGACTGGTTCGAGTTGAACGGAGATGCCCCGAAGGGTTGGATCGAGGTTGGTTCCTGGAAGCCTCCGGGGAGCCGGCTGCTGGGCCACGATTTCAGTCCGGTGATACTCGGTGGCAAGGAGATCACCTTCTACGGCGTGGGCGCGGAGAATGCCGCCCAGCTCAAGCACAATCTCGAGGAATTCCATGCCAGCCTGCCGCCGGAGAACCAGAAGCTGGCAGCGCCGTAGCCCCGCGACAGTAGCGGAAAATAGAAGGAAGAGATACCAGAAGGAAGAAGGATTTTGGTGGAGCTAGTCAGGATCGAACTGACGACCTCATCGTTGCGAACGATGCGCTCTCCCAACTGAGCTATAGCCCCACACGACGGCTTGGGAAACCGTGAAATCGTTTTTATCATAACAGCCGCCGCGGAGTTTCGCCAAGCCTCGCCCCGATGGCCGCGGTGGAAAACCCGGCTAGACTCACTACTCCAGCCGCACTTTGCCTGCGTCCAACAGGCTGTCGCGGCGGAAGTGTGCGTCGTCGGTGGCAGGATAGTCGCTACGCCAGTGGCTGCCGCGGCTCTCCCGCCGCTCGAGCGCCGAGCGCGCAATGGCCAGCCCACACTCCACAATGTTTTTTGTTTCAACCTGCAAGGCATTGGGCCGCAGCCGGTCCTCGCGCCAAAGCAGTTGGCGGTGAATTACCTCCAGCCGCGCAATGGCCTCCTTGAGCCCCTCAGCCGTGCGCACCATGCCCACGTGGGTCTCCATCAGCTCGCGAGCCTGGTGGCGCAGCGCGGCCACGCCTTCACTGTTCACGGAGGGCGACCCGGTCACGCCTCCACAAACGACGGTTTCAAGTTCAGTCGAGTTCGCCTTCGGAGATGGAGTTTGGTTCGCCGCCAAAGCCTCGTTTGGCGCCACAGCATCCTTCGCCACAGCAGTCGCAGGAGAAAAGTCCTTGGCCATCGTTTGCGCGGCGCGCGCGCCGTACACCAATCCCTCCAGCAGGGAATTGCTGGCCAGGCGATTAGCTCCGTGCAGCCCCGTGCAGGCAGCCTCTCCCGCGGAGTAAAGCCCCAGCAGGGTGGTGCGCCCGTCCAGGTCTGTGCGCACGCCGCCCATGGCGTAATGCGCCGCCGGGCGGATGGGAATGAGGTCGCGTCCCAGCTCGATGCCGTAGCGCAGGCAGGTCTGGTGGATGCGCGGAAAGCGCGTGCGCAGGTGCGCGGCGTCCAGGTGGCGCAGGTCAAGGTAGACCGCTGCATCGGGCTCACCGCTCTCCATCACCTGGCGATGAATTGCCCGGGCCACCACGTCGCGCGGAGCCAGCTCGGCCATCGGGTGTTCGTCCAGCATAAAGCGCTCACCGCGCGCGTTCAGCAGGTAGGCACCTTCGCCGCGAACGGCCTCACTGATCAGAAACCGCGGAGCACCCTTCAGGTACAGCGCCGTGGGATGAAACTGCACGAACTCCATGTCCATGAGCTCGGCTCCAGCGCGCGCCGCCAGCGCTGGACCGTCTCCGGTGGCAGTGTCGGGATTCGTGGTGTTGGCAAAAACCACTCCCATGCCGCCGGTGGCCAGCAGCACGCTGCGGGCTATGATCTTCTGCACCCGGCCATCGTCATGCAGCAGTTCCACGCCCACAACCCGGCCTTCGCGCATTAGCAGTTCGCGGCAAAATCCGTGGGCGGCAAAGCTGACGTTGGGCATGGCAGCGGCCCTGGCGTACAGCGCGCGGGCCATCTCGCGTCCCGTGGAATCGCCGTCGGCATGCAGCACGCGGCTGCGGCAGTGCGCTCCCTCGCGCGTAAAGGCCAGCTCGCCGTGCTCGTCAAGGTCGAAGTGCACGCCCCACTCAATCAGCTCGCGCACACGGTCGGGGCCTTCATCGCACAGCACGCGGGCCGCCGCCTCGTTCACTAATCCCGCTCCGGCGGCAATCGTGTCGGCCAGGTGCAAGGCAGGGGAGTCATCCGGGGCCAGCGCCACGGCGATGCCGCCCTGTGCGTATTGTGTGTTGGATTCGGTGAGTGCCTGCTTGGCCAGGCAGAGCACGGTGCCGTGCCGTCCCAGCTCGCAGACGGCGCGCAATCCGGCAATGCCGGCGCCCACCACCAGAAAATCATAAGAAGAGTTCATCTACTGCCGCCCATCCTTTCAATGCTAACACCGGCCCACGGCGCAGGCGCAACGGCGGTGACTGCCACCTTCCGCGGCTGTTAGAATTGAACCTTGATCCGCATACAGATTCCAACCCGGACGAAATCCTACGAGGTGCTCATCGAGGCGGGCTTGCTGCGCTCGGCGGGCACCTACATTCGCGACACCCTGCCCAAGGCGCGGCACTTCGTGGTCATCACTTCGGCGCCCATCCGCCGCCACTGGGGCAAGCTGCTGCTGGAGAGCTTCAGCCCTGACGACGGCGTACGCGTGGACGTGGTCGAGATGCTCGACGGCGAGCGCCGCAAGACCCTCGCCACGGTGGAAAAGCTCTCCACGGCTCTGGTTCGCCTGAAGGCTGACCGCAACACCGTGCTGGTTGCCCTGGGCGGCGGAGTGGTGGGCGACGTCACCGGTTTTCTCGCCGGCATCTACATGCGCGGCATCCGCTTTGTGCAGATACCGACAACCTTCCTCGCGCAGGTGGATTCCAGCGTCGGTGGCAAAACGGGCGTGAACCTTGCGGTCGGCAAGAACCTTGTTGGCACCTTTCTGCAGCCGGAGCTCGTGCTGGTGGACCCGCAGGTGCTCGGCACTTTGTCTGAACGCGAGTTTCACAGCGGCCTCTACGAGTCACTCAAGGCTGGAGTCATTCGCAGTCCGCGCATCTTCGAATTCATGAATGAGAATCGCGACGAGGTGTTGGCCAAGCGTCCCAGCTCGCTGGAGTGGCTGATTGCCGAAAGCGTTCGCGTCAAGGCCGACGTGGTGGGCGAGGACGAGGACGAGCGCGGCGTGCGCAAGATTCTCAACTTTGGCCACACCATTGGCCACGCTCTGGAGGCCGAGACCGCCTACAAGGTCTTCACTCATGGCGAGGCCGTTGCCTGGGGCATGATTGCCGCCGCCAGCATCGCCGTCAGCACCGGGCGATTGTCGAAGCCGGTGGCCGATGAGATCGCGCGCCTGATTCATGCCTACGGCACGCTGCCCAAGGTGGACGTCCGCGCGCGTGCCATCCTGAAGCGGCTGGCCAGCGACAAAAAGACGCTCGATGGCCTGGTACATTTTGTGTTGCCGCGCGCTATTGGCCGCGTGGACGTGGCCACCGACGTGCCAGAAAAGGCCGTGCTCAAGGCCGTGGAAGAGTTGCGCTCGGCCCAACAGGCCTAGGCGAAGAGAGTAGAAGGACGGAATGGAACCGACCCAGTTGGAAGACCGCAACTCGCAAGGCCCGGCCGCAACCGTGGGCGCACGCGTGGATTCCGCGCAGGACCAGAAGGCCGCCGCCAATGCCGTGCAGCAGATGTTCAGCAACATCGCTCCGCGCTACGACCTGCTGAACCACGTGCTCAGCATGAACGTGGACCGCTACTGGTGGTGGCGCACGGCGCGCCGCTTCCGCACAATCGTTCGCAATCCCAAGGCCAGCGTGCTGGACCTCTGCTGCGGCACCGGCGACATGACCCTGGCGCTTTATCGTCAGGGCGGGGCCAACGGTGCGTCCATTACCGGAGCCGACTTCGCCCACCCCATGCTGGTGCGTGCCGTGGAGAAGAGCAAAGGCCTGCCCCTGCAATGGGTGGAGGCGGACGCCCTGCAAATGCCCTTCGCCGATGGCAAGTTCGATCTTGTCACCTCGGCATTCGGCTTCCGCAACCTTGCCAACTACGACGCCGGACTGCGTGAGATCAACCGCGTGCTCGGCCCCACGGGCGAGGTCGCCATCCTCGACTTCGGCGAGCCCAAAGGGCTGCTCGGCAAACTCTATCGTTTTTACTTCCGCCGCATCCTGCCCGGCATCGGCTCCATCATCAGCGGGACGAAAGGCCCCTATGCGTATCTGCCCGCCAGCGTGGCGCGCTTTCCGCAGCCGGAGGAGATGCTCCGCCGCATGAAGGCCGCCGGCTTCCGTGAGGCCAACTACACCCCTTACACCTTTGGAGTGGCCGGAGTGTATTGGGGAAAAAAGTAGCCCGAGGATTTCCGTAAACATGAAAACGCCCCGCAGCGCGCGGGGCGTTTTGCTTTGCGTCCAACACGAACTATACCGTAGCCGACTGCTCTTCGCGGAAGCTATCCGTCAGCGCCGCCTCGGTCGAATACTGGATGACCTTCGGGTAGTCTGCGCCCAACAAATCCTGCAGCCGCGCCGTCGTCATCGTGTAGCTGCCGCACATGTACGGGAATGCGTCCGGTGGCACGGAGCTGATGCCGCGATCCCACAGGAACTGCAGCACCCAGGCGCACAGCCCGCGTCCCGGCAGCCGCACCAGCTTTGCCTTGGCAATCTGCGCGCAGCAGGCCAGCGTGATTGGCTCGCCTGATCCCGCCACATTCAGCACCAGCAGTTCCACGGGCGTCTCTGCGGGAGGCGTGCGATGCAGCAGCCAGTTGAAGAGCCGCGCCACATCGTCCACATGAACAAACTGGAAGAGCTTCTCGGGATACTGTTTGCCGAAGGGCAGCAGCAGCGGCAGCCGCTGATTCTTCCGCCGCATCCGCTCCGCCATCTTTCCATTGCCAAAGGCGCGTCCGCGGATGGCGTTGACCAGGTAGTTTTCCACCGAGGCCCCGGCAAAGATGTGCGGCCGCAGAATGTACACGCTGCACGCACCCATCCCCGCAGCGCGGAAGCGCACCACGGAATCAGCCTCCGCCTTTTGCACCGCGTAGTTCAGCGTGTGCGCGTTGTGCGGGGCGTCTTCGTCCACAAATGGAGGAGTCTCCGGCCCATACACGGCGACGCTGCTGGGGTACAGGAACTTGCCGACGTGGCCGCCGTTGCGGTTGACCTCGGCAATGGCCTCCATGACGCGCGCGGTGCCCGCCACGTTGATCTGCCACATGGCGTCGCGGTCAGTGACGCCGGTGCGCAGCGGGTCAATGACGAAGGCCAGGTGGACGACGGCCTCGGCCCTGGTCTCGCGCAACAGCTTCACCAGTTCGTCGCAGGAACTCTCCTGCCCGAGGTTGATGGGATGCACCGCGATCTCCGGATGCCCCGCCACCGGTATGCGGTCCACGCCGATGACGTTGAAGTCGCCGAGGAAGGGAAGCAGACGGCGCCCCAGGTTGCCGCTGACGCCGGTGACAAGAATCGTGGGCTTTTGGCTCTGTTCGCTCAAGCAAAAACCTCGCTGCTGCGCCCCGGTGCAGGCATTGGCCGCCTGTGTCCGGTCGCACCTGTGGAGTATGAAGGGCGATGGTAGCACATCACCGGGCGACGGAAACCTGCAAAAACCGCTTTACCCACAGCTTGCAAGGCACTCAGCCGCGTCGGCCTTTATAATGGTCTTCCCATGGCCGCCATCGTCCACAACCCGGAGTTCATGCAGCAGGAAAAGCAGCGCGTGGCGCGCAACAGCGTTCTGGTGGCCATTCTCATTACCTCTTTCAAGTTTGTCGTCGGCTTTGCCAGCGGCAGCCTGGGAATCCTCTCCGAAGCCCTGCACTCCTCGCTCGATCTCGTCGCCTCTATCGTTACCTTTTTTTCCGTGCGTGTCAGTGACAAGCCCGCCGACGCCGACCACACCTACGGCCACGGCAAGATTGAAAACTTCTCTGCCTTCGTTGAGACCTCTCTGCTGCTAGGCACCTGTGTCTGGATCGTCTATGAGGCCGTCGAGCGTCTCTTCTTCCACACCGTGGAGATAGAGCCCAGCATCTGGGCCGTCGTCGTCATGGGCTCGTCCATCATGCTCGACTTCTGGCGTTCGCGGGCGCTCAAACGCGTGGCCGACAAGTACAACAGCCAGGCTTTGCAGGCCGATGCCTTGCACTTTTCCACCGACATCTGGTCGAGCTCGGTGGTCATCGCCGGATTGTTTTTCGTCTGGGCCGGGCGGCGTTATCACGTCCCCTGGCTGGCCAAGGCCGATCCCATCTCCGCCCTCTTCGTCGCCGCCATCGTGGTGTGGATCAGCTGGCGCATGGCCCGGCAGACCCTGGACGCGCTGCTGGACGCCGCACCCACCGGCATCCGCAGTGAGATCATCGCGCAGGTCGGCCATCTGCCCGGCGTGCTTCAGGTGGAGCGCGTGCGCATCCGCAAGGCCGGCAGCCGTTATTTTGTGGATGTCAGCGTCGGGCTGAATCGCAACGTCACCTTCCAGGCCTCGGACCACGTCGTGGGTGAGGTGCGTCAGCGCATCCACGGCCTGCTGGGCGATGCCGACGTGATGGTGAACGCCGTGCCGCGCGAGAGCGTGAAGGAGAGCACCTTCGACCGCATCCGGGCGGCCGCCTTGCGCAACAACCTCATGGTGCATGACATCAGCGTGCAGAGCATCGAGGGCCAGATTCACGTCGAGCTGCATCTTGAGCTTGACGAGAACATGTTGCTCATCGCCGCCCACGACCGCGTCACCGCCCTCGAGGCCGACATCCGCTCCCACGTGCCGGAGATCGCCTCGATCCTCACACACATCGAGAGCGAGCCCGCCACGGTGGAAACTAGTGACGCCATCGTCGCAGACCCGGAGCTCGAAGCCCGCCTCAAGAAAATCGGCGAGAGTTTTCCCGACGTGGTGGACGTGCACGAGATCATCCTCAAGCGCGTGCGCGAGCATCTGTTTCTGTCCTGCCACGTCACCATGCAGGACCACCTGCCGCTCAGCCGCGTGCATGACGTGCAGACGGCCATCGAGATTGGTTTCCGTCGCGCGGCCCCGCAGCTCTTCCGCGTGCTCATCCATCCCGAGCCGCAAACCGACAACCGTCGCTAAGGAGATCGGCCATGCAGGCCACCGCAACCTGGATTCAAGACGAACGTTTTCTCGGCGCCGCCACCAGCGGCCACGCCCTTGTCACCGATGCCAGCGAGGAGAAGCTCGCCCCCAGCCCACTGGAGTTGGTTCTCATAGGCCTCTGCGGCTGCACCGCCAGTGACGTCGCCACCATCCTGCGCAAGAAGCGCGAGGGCTTCACCCTGCTCGAGGTTCGCGCCCTGGCCGAGCGTGCCGCCGATGTGCCGCGCGTCTTCACCTCCATCAAGCTGCTCTATCGCGTGAGTGATACGGTCAGCCCCAAGGCGATGGAAGATTCCGTGCGCCTGTCGAAAGAGAAATACTGCTCGGTCTCGCAGATGCTCGCAAAGGCCGTGCCCATCACGTATGAAATCGAGTACGTGAAGTGACCGTTGCTGCCCAGGGCTCGGCCAGAGGCTTCCAACCCTCGGCCTTGCGCGGCTATCTCTACATTGGCGCGGCGGCCCTTTGCTGGGCGGTCTCGGCCACCCTGGGGCGCGCGGTCTTCACCGGCCGCCTGCATCTCTTCGGTGGAGTCATCCCGCTTGTACCGCCCTTGATGCTGGCGCAGAGCCGCAGCACCTTCGCCGTGCTGATGTTGTTGCCCATGCTGCTGGCCACGCGCGGCGCTCGCAGCCTGCGCCTTGCGCCGAGCGATGTGCGCGACGCCGTTCTCTTCGGCACGCTCGGCATCGCGGCCTCGAACTTCTTCTACTACCTCGCCATCCAGCGCACCAGCGTGGCCACGGCCATCATCCTGCAATATCTCGCCCCGGTCTTCGTCTTGCTGTGGATGCTCGGCCGCGGACTCCAGCGCGCCACCTTCGCTCGCGTCAGTGGAGTTGTCGTCGCCGTCGTGGGCTCGGTACTCGCCATCGGAGCGGTCAGCCGCGCCGCCAATTTCCCGTGGCTCGCCATCGCCCCCGGCAGCGTGCGCTTCGATCTCATCGGCGTCATCGCCGCGCTGGTCGCCGCCGTGGCCTTCGCCTTCTACAACGTCTTCGGACGCCACCTTGTCGAGCGTCATGACCGCTGGACCGTGCAGCTCTGGGCACTCGGCGGAGCTGCCGTCGGCTGGCTCTTCATCAATCCGCCGTGGAAGATTCTCGCCGCGCACTACTCGACGCCGCAGTGGGGATTCATGGCCATCTTCGCCGTCACCAGCACCTTGCTGCCGTTTTCGTTTTACTTCGCGGGGCTGCATCATCTGGATGCCACGCGCGCCATCGTCACCAGTTGTCTGGAGCCGGTCTTTTCCATCCTTGTCGCGGCCATCGCGCTCGGCGAACTCGTCGGCCCCATTCAGATTGCGGGCATGGCACTGGTCCTGGCCTCCACCGTGCTGGTGCAGTTGGAGACGCAGAAGACCGCCGCGCCTGTGCCCTATGATTTGATGGAGTAACTTCGGCTTGCTCTACTTCTTCTGGAATCCGCGCAGCTTGTCCCGCAGCCGGAAGTAGCGCGTGGCGCGCGCGGCGTCGCGGACGATCTGTTCCTTCAATGCCTCTACCGTCGGGAACTTTCTCTCTCCGCGCAGGCGATGCAGAAAGCTCAAACGGATTGGCGTGTCCGAAGACAGATCAATCGGGTGGAAGTTCAGGATGTAACTCTCCACGGCAAAACTGTCGGTGCCAAACGTCGGACGGTTGCCCACGTTCGTCACCGACTCAAAGTCCTCGCCGTTAATGCGAATGTCCGTGACATAAACGCCGAAGGCCGGCGTCAGCTCGTCGTAGCGCGAAAGGTTCACCGTCGGCACCGTGTACTTTGTGCCGTAGCCGCGCCCGCGTCCCGGAGTACTGTCCATGCTGAAGGGGCGTCCCAACAGGTGCCGCGCGGCCTGCACGCGGCCTCCCAGCACAGCGGCCCGCACGTTGCTGCTGCTGATGACCAGCTCGCCCCATTGCATGGGCGCATGCGTCACCACGCGGAAGCCCAGCCGCTTGCCATACTCTACAAGCTTTTCCGTGCTGCCCTCGGCATGATGGCCAAAGTGAAAGTTGAAGCCTTCGTGCACTTCGATGGCGCCCAGGCCGTTGCTCAGAATCTCTTCTGCAAACTCGAAGGCCGGCATGGTTGATAGATCGCGTGAGAAGGGAAGCACCACTAGCGCGTCCAGTCCGCAGCCGCTCAGCACTTCCATCTTCGCGGCCATGGGAGTAATCAGCGGCGGTCCGCCGTGCGGCTTCAAAATCCGCGCCGGGTGCGGGTCGAATGTCACCAGCACGCTGCGCGCGTTCAGCTCGCGGGCGCGCTCGCACACCGCGCGTATCAGCTCGCGGTGCGCGCGGTGGATGCCGTCAAAGTTGCCCACGGTCACCACCGAGGGGCCGAAGCCTTCGGGAATCTCTTCCAGCGACTGGTACAGTTGCAAGGCTCAGCTCTCCAGGTTGACGGTGATGCGCAGCCCGTCGTAGGCCAGTTGCACGCCTTCGGGCAGCAGACGGTTGGTGGCCTCGTGTCCAAGGTCGTGGCAAATGTGTGTGAAGTACGTCTCGCGGGCAGCAATGATGCCACTCAGCCGCAATGAGTTTGCCACCGTCGAATGCGTGGGATGCGGCTCGTGGCGCAGCGCGTCCAGGAACACAACCTCCACGCCTTCCAGCAGCTTCATCGAGCTCTCGGGAATCTCGCTGAAGTCCGTGAGATATGCAAAGCGTCCCAGGCGATATCCGATGATCTCCGCGTCGCCATGCATCACCGGAATCGGCGTCACGGTCAGTCCATGCACCTCGAATGGCCCGTGAATCTCATGCAGCTGCACCTTAGCGATGCCGCCGTATTTGTAGTCATCGTCAAAGACGTATTTGAAAACCGAGCGGATGATGCGTGCGGTCTCCGGCCGCGCGTACAGCGGCACTCGCTTGCCAGCGGTCACCCGCGGATACGTCAGCGGCCGCAGGTCGTCGAGCCCAAGAATGTGGTCGGCGTGGCCATGCGTGTAAATCACGGCGTCCAGGCGGTTGACCTTCTCGCGTATGGCCTGCTCGCGGAAGTCCGGGCCGGTATCAATCAAAATGCGGTGGTCGTCCCACTCAAGCATGACGGAGGGCCGCGTGCGGCGGTCGTGCGGGTCTGTGCTCTGGCACACCTCGCAGTCGCAGCCAATCGTCGGCACCCCCATGGAGGTCCCGCTGCCCAGCACCGTCACCGTTCCGCTCTTCACTTGATCTTCGTCCCCGGAGCTCCCGGCGCGCTCTTGATCGCCTGCTTCTCAATCATGTTGACGATTTCCATGTAGGTCATGCGCAGTTGGAAAACCGTGTTCGTCAGGATGTCCTTCTCCTGCTCGGTCAGGTTGCCCTTGGTCTTCTCCTCCAGCACGCTGATCAGGTCAATCATCTGGCGCACGCCCACAATGTCCACGCGCCGCTCGGCGCCCGTGTCCAACGCTCCGGCGTACATCATCGCGGTCTGCACCAGCATGTCCAGCAGGTGGATGAACTCCATCTTCTGCCCGCCGAACTGTCCGCGCTCGCGCTCGCCGTTGTAGCCGCTCTCAGGCAGTGGATCAGTGGGATGGGTTGCGGACTGCGTCGCTTCCGTCGCAGCCTCTTTCGCCGCCACAGGCTTCGGAGCTTCTTTCACCGGCTCAGGAACTGCCGCCACCGGCGCAGGTTTTGCAGCCTCCGGTTTAGCAGCTTCCGCATTGGGAGCATCCGGCCGAGCCTCGCCATCCATGTTGAACTTGCGTTTATCGGTGACTACGAACTCAGGCTTCTTCTCTTTGTCCATTGCTTCCATCCCAAGGCCCAGCGTCTGGGCAATCATCTTGTCAGAACTCTTACAGCGTAAAGGGCAATGCCACCACGCGCGCCGCAACGCCCGCAGCCATCACGGCAACTTCTGCGGAATCCTTCTTCAGCCCCGTCAAAAACTCCTGCCGCACGTAGGCCAGTGCAAGGTTGTGCTTCACTCCGTTGATCTCGATTTCCGCGCCGCTCGCTATCTCGCCGACTTCCTTCGCCTCGGCGGCTCCATCCGGGCCCGCGCCCAACAGCTTCGTGCCAGCCACGGGAGCCGCGCCCTCCAGCACCAATCCCACCAATCGGCGATGCACCTGCCCCCTGGCGTTGATGCGCTCCACGATCTCCTGCCCGATGTAGCATCCCTTGGAGTAGTGCAGCGCGTACTCCTGTCCCGTCTCCGGCGGAAGCGCTTTGCCCATGTCCTGTATTCTCGGCAGCCCCAGCAGAATCCTCTGCCACTCTAAGGCCACGGCGCCCACCGGCGTGGCACCGGCCGCCAGCAATGCCCGCCACACGCGCTCCACATTCTCCGGAGCCAGCCACAGCTCAAACCATCCGCGCCGCGCAACCGCGTCCTTTACCAGCGTGTAGCCCGCAGCGTTTGCCGTGCCTGCCCCGCTCCACTGCCCATCGGCGAGCTGACCAGCCTTCATAGCCTCCAGCGTCAGCCCTTCCGGCACCAGCCCGGCGCGGGACAAAACCTCTTCCGCCTTCGGTCCGGCTACTCCCAAACTCACCAGTCGAGTGCTGACGTCGCCAATCTCAACGTCGTCCATGATGATGTAGCGCTCGAATATCTCCTTCAGCACCGGCACCTCGGCGGCTTCCGTCTCCACCAGGTAGAAGTCGCCGCGCTGGTAGGCCACCATGTCGGCCTGGATGCGACCCTGCGGGCTCAGCACAAAGTTGTAGTTGCCGTGGTCCTGCGTCAGGTCCCGAGTGTTGTTGCTGACCATTCCATTCAGCCAGCGCACGCGGTCTTCGCCGCTCACCACCAGTTTGCCGCGCCAGCCCAGGTCAAAGGCCGCGCAGCCCGTGCGCAAGGCTTCGAGCTCGCCGGCCGGTGAGCCAAAGTGCAGAACGGTCTCCGCCCCGGCGTATATCCCGCTCGCGGCTCGATCCCCGAAGATTTGCGTGAATGTCGTGGTCGGCATGGTCATCCCAATGTTCTTCCAACCCGTTGATTATAACGGACTCCTGTCGGCTCCGCCGCCTGTGGCCAGTGAGCCGCCGCATCCCGGGCCCCAGTGGCCATCCGGCGCAGCGGAGCGAGTAAATCCCGTCTAACCTACTGAAGCTATTCCGCTTCTCGACACAACTGTTCCAATCTCCACAAAACCCCGCCCCGTCCCCGTCTGGTCAACGCCCCGCGGAGCCAAAGCGGCAGCAGCCCGCGCTATAATAAACATGTGCCTAAGTATTCCATTGTCGTTCCGTTTCACAACGAGCAGGAGAGCGTCACCGAGCTCTATGACCGCCTGAAGGTCGTTATGGAGCAGGTGGGCGAGAGCTTTGAGCTGGTCTTTATAGACGACGGCTCGCGCGACGCCACCTTCACCCTGCTCAGCCAGATCGCCGCCGTGGACAGCCGCGTGGTGGTCATCAAACTGCGCCGCAACTTCGGCCAAACCTCGGCCCTTGCCGCCGGCTTCGACCACTCCCAGGGCGAGTTCATCATCGCCATGGACGGCGACCTCCAGCACGATCCAGCCGAGATCCCCAAGTTCGTCGCCAAGCTAAACGAAGGCTATGACATCGTCAGCGGCTGGCGAGAGAAGCGCATTGACAACCTCTGGCTGCGCCGCATCCCTTCGCGCTGCGCCAACTGGACCATGGCCAAGCTCAGCGGCGTGGACCTGCATGACTTCGGCACCACCTACAAGGCCTACACCCGCGAACTGATCGAGGAGATTCCTCTCTACGGCGAAGGCCTGCACCGCTTCATTCCGGCGTTGGCAAGTTGGTACGGAGCCAAGGTCTGCGAAGTGCCCATCGTCAACATTGACCGCGAGGGCGGCACGTCGCATTACGGCATCTCGCGGACCATTCGGGTGTTTTTCGATCTCATCACCATCCGTTTCCTGCTCAAGTACATGATGCGGCCGCTGCACTTCTTCGGCGGCATCGGCATGACGGGAATCTTCGGTGGCCTGTTGGTCGCGCTCTGGATGGTCTTTGAGAAGCTGGTCCGCAACGTCAACGTCATGGATGCGCATGGCCCCATGATGGTCTTCGGCGCCGTCCTGCTGGTGGCCGGCGTCCAGATGCTGGCCATGGGCTTGCTCGGCGAGCTCCAGGTGCGCCACTTCCACGAGCCCCACTCCGGCCAGCCCTATCGCGTCGCCAAGATCATCCGCACCGAGACTGGTGAGGAGAGCGAGATTCACGGCTAGACTTCAGTGTAAGCCCCGTACCATTTTGCACAACAGCCTGCCACTTCCGGCAGGCTTTTTCTTTCTCCGGGGGTGGTACGCGGCTGCCCGGCGGGATAGAATAGCCCGTTTGGCCGAAGGTGAATCCATGCCTTTTGCCAATGGCAGGTGCGGCCTTTTTTTCGCCGCCCGCGGAGTCCCTTATGAGCAAAGCACTGCAATCCGAATTGCGTCTGGCCCAGCGCATGTCGCGCCTGGGTACGGAGACCGCCTTTGAGGTTCTGGCCAAGGCGCGCGCCCTGGAGGCCCAGGGCCGTAGCATCGTTCATCTCGAAATCGGCGAGCCTGACTTCGACACCCCCACCAACATTGTGGACGCCGCTGTGGACGCCCTGCATGAGGGCTTTACCCACTACGGTCCCAGCGCCGGGCTGCCCGAACTGCGCCAGGCCATTGCCAACGATGTTGCCGCCAGCCGTCACACCACGGTCTCACCCGATGAGGTCGTCGTCGTTCCCGGCGGCAAGCCCATCATCTTCTTCACCATGCTTGCCCTGGTGCAGGCTGGCGACGAGGTCATCTACCCGAATCCCGGCTTCCCCATCTACGAGTCCATGATCCAGTTTCTCGGCGGCACCGCCGTGCCCATTCCTCTGCATGAGGAGCGGGAGTTCCGCCTGGATACGAAAGAGCTGGCCGCCCTCATCACTCCGCGCACCAAGCTCATCATCCTCAACTCGCCGCAGAACCCAACCGGCGGCGTCATGACCAAGGAAGACATCGCCGAGCTGGCCGCCATCCTCGCCGACCGCGACATCATGGTGCTCAGCGATGAGATTTACTCGCGCCTCATCTTTGAAGGCGAGCATCATTCGCTCTTCAGCTACGACGAGCTGCGCGACCGCGTCATCCTCCTCGACGGCTTCAGCAAGACCTACGCCATGACCGGCTGGCGCATGGGCTACGGAGTCATGCGCGCCGACCTGGCCACGCATATCGCGCGCCTCATGACCAACTCCAACTCCTGCACCGCCAGCTTCACGCAAAAGGCCGGTGTGGAGGCCCTCTGCGGTCCGCAGGCATCGGTCGCGGCCATGAACGACGAGTTCCGCCGCCGCCGCGATTACTTTGCCGAGCGCATCAACAAAATCCGCGGCTTCCGCTGCGTGGTGCCCAAGGGTGCGTTCTACATGTTCCCCAACATCACCGGCACGGGCTGGAAGAGCAAGCCGCTGGCCGACGCCCTGCTCAACGACGCCGGAGTGGCCGTGCTCAGCGGAACTTCGTTCGGCGCCCACGGCGAAGGCTTCCTGCGCTTCTCCATCGCCAATTCGATGGACAACATCGCCAAGGCGCTCGACCGCGTGGAAGAGTGGGCAAAGAAGAACGTCCGGTAGTTCGTCTCTGCCGGAGATAGACAGCAACGGCGTGCGCGGAGCCATCCAGCTCCGCCGCGCCGCCGCCGCAAAGCTCTCCTTTGCGGCCAGCCAGAAAGGGCCAGCACCTTGACCGAAGGGCAATCAAAACATCCGCACGCCGGGAAACCATTCCGCGTCTTTGCCACCTGTGACATCGGCCCCGCGCTCGACATCCTCCGCCAGCGTGGCTATCAGCTTGAGGTTTATTCCGAGGAGGCAGCCCCGCCGCGAGAGCTTCTGCTCGCCAAGGTAAAAAGCGGCATTGACGGCGTCATCACCAGCCTCCGCGATAAAGTGGACGAAGAACTCTTTGCCGCCGGAGACGGCACGCTCAAAGCCGTGGCCCAGTTCGCCGTCGGCTATGACAACATTGATCGCGCGGCCGCCAATCGCCATCACATCCCCTTCACCAATACCGCCGAGGTTCTCACCGAGGCCACCGCCGAATTCGCCTTCTCCATCCTGCTGGCCGTCAGCCGCAAGCTCTGGCCCAGTGAGCGGCTGGTGCGCGAAAATCGCTGGCAGTGCTGGCATCCCTCGTTGCCGTTTCTCGGCGATGAGGTCACCGGCAAAACCATCGCAGTCATCGGCACCGGACGCATAGGCCAGGCCATGATCAACAAGTGCTCTGGCTTTGACATGGACGTCCTCTGCTACGACGCCGAATATCAGAATGAAAAGTTTGTCGCCGCCATGCAGCAGGCGATGGACCTGCGCCACCAGCTCGGACTTTCGCACCGCCACGCCAGCATCCGTTACGCCTCGCTCGACGAGTGCCTCGCCCAGGCCGATTACGTCAGCCTGCACGTGCCGCTTCTGCGCGAGGGCGAATCCAAGGTGCCCACGTATCACCTGCTCAACGAGCAGCGCCTGCGCCAGATGAAGACCTCGGCCTATCTCATCAACACCGCGCGCGGCCCCGTGGTGGACGAAGCCGCCCTCGCCCGCGCCCTGCGCGAACACTGGATCGCCGGTGCCGCCCTCGACGTATTTGAGAAGGAGCCGCTCCCCGCCGACAGCCCCCTGCGCGATCCCGCGATTGAGGATCGCTGCCGCCTCTACCATCACTTCAGCAGCGGAGGCCGCGCCACGCGCCTCTCGCCCGATCCCAACATCGGCATGGCGGGCCGCTGCGTGCAGGGCCTCATAGACATGCTCGAAGGCCACGACCATTCGAAGATGCCGTACCTGGTGAACCGCGAGGCTTTCCAGAAGTAGCGGTAAACATGACCAAAAGGCGGGGCCTCGGCCTCGCCTTTCTTGTTGCACCATCGGTTACTCTCGTTCCCGGAATCCCTCGCGCGTCCGCCGCTTGGCCGTCCATTTGGGCTAAAATCATCGCATTGGCACCCGAATTAGCCACGAAGGCTCGCTCGGATCTGTCCGGCGGAGGTATTCATGAATCGCATGGTTCTAGCCGCACCGCTCGTCGTGCTCACGTCGCTGTTGGCGTTGCCGCTGGCCGCGCAGTCCCCAAATGCCCAGTCGGTAGGGAATCAGTCCCTCGGCGATGTCGCCCGCCAGCAGCGCGGTGATGCTCCCCGCACTCATGCCAGCCGCGTCCTAACCAACGACGACCTCCAGCAGCCCGCCACCGCCCCAGAGGAATCCTCTGCGCCCGCCGCGCCGCCCACGGGCGCCAATGCCGCCAAGCCCAACGCGCAGCCTGCCAAGACTCCCGCCGTCCGCACTTCGCAAACCGCGGCCGGTGGTGGTGGACTCGTCACGAACGAAGAACGCGCCAGCCGTCAGAAGCACGCCGCCGAGCTAACCCGCAACATGCAGAGCCTTCAGGCGGAGATCAACGACCTGGAGAAGCAGCGCACGGACCTGCGCGCCGGCAACCTCTACGGAGACCCCAACCGCTCGCAGAAGAACGAAGAGATTCGCCAGCTCGGCACCCAGATTGATGCCAAGCGCAACGAACTTTCCAGCGTCCGCGCCGAACTCCAGGAGATGAACGAGCGCGCCGCCCGCACCAGCGTTCTGCAATAGTTCGCTTTCAGCCACGGGGCCGCCGTTCCATCATTCCGCGAACAAGCGAAAAGGCCGGCGTCGGCCGGCCTTTCATCTCCCACCTGAAAATCTTGTTCGCCCAGTTCTACGCGTCGGGTTCTACGCTCCGAGCAGCGCAAACGCCACAATCGTCCGTCCCTTGCCGCTGGCGCGCTCCATGTCGGCGTTCAGAGCATCTTCCTCGTCCGCGCCTTCCAGCGGAACTTCCGCCGCCGCAATCTCTTTCGGCGTCGCCGTCGTGAAGCACAGCTCGCAGGTCCCTAGCCCGTCTTCGCCGCGCACCACCGGCCCAAATACGCGGCATGTCATGGGACGATGCTCATACAGATCGCAGGTCTTCGTCTCCGGATCGAGCGCAGGGCAGGGCTCGTCGTTGGCGAACTCCTCGAATATCTCGTCGGCCTCCGGCGTCTCATGCAGAATGCCGGTTTCCATGTCTCCGGGGAAGAAGTCCACGTTGCGTTCCAGCCAGTCGGCGGAGCGCTGCACCAGGTGCTGGGCGCGTTCCAGGTCGTGGTCGGCCAGCAGGCTCAGTCCGCGTTGCAGGCGTTGCGCGTCCAGGCGGCTGATGGCGAATGCCCCGTAGCAGCATTGCGCGCAGCCCAGGTGGCAGGCGATGTTCTCTCCGCCCGCGCGGTTGGCCTTCACCAGCCAGTTGTCCACAATGTGCAGCAACTCGCTGTCGCGCCGCAGAATCTCGCTCTCGTTCATTCCGCGGCGGGTGCGCCGCATGCCCCGAACTGAGGTTGTTGGCATCGTTATCGCCTCACCGCCTGGCTGTTTACCAGCGAGTGCAGCAGTTTCAATCCGTCTTTCATGCCCAGCAAATCTTCGCTGGCGCGCTCCGGATGCGGCATCATGCCCAGCACATTGCGACCCTCGTTGCAGATGCCGGCGATGTTGTCACGCGATCCATTCGGATTCGCCTCGTCCGTGATCTCGCCCTCCGGCGTCGCATAGCGGAAGATGATCTGCTCGTTTTTCTTGAGCTGCTCAAGCGTCTCATCGTCGCAGTAGTAGTTGCCGTCGCCGTGCCCGATGGGAATCTCCAGCACCTCGCCCTGCTTCAGCTCGTGAGTAAAGGGCGTGGCCGTGTTCTCCACCCGCAGGTGTACCGGCTTGCAGATGTACTTCAGAGTCTTGTTGCGCAGCAGAACGCCGGGCAGCAGATGGGCCTCACACAGAATCTGGAAGCCGTTGCAGATGCCCAGCACCAGACCGCCCGCGTCGGCAAACTGTTTCACCGATTGCATGATGGGAGAAAAACGCGCAATGGCTCCGGTGCGCAGATAGTCTCCATAGCTGAAGCCGCCCGGCACAATGATCGCGTCGCAGTCTTCCAGGTCATTGGAGTCATGCCACAGCATGGTGGCCGGTTGTCCGCAGACCTCCTTGAAGGCCCAATAGGCATCGTGGTCACAGTTGCTGCCCGGAAACAGAATCACGCCAATTTTCATCGGTACACCTTAACGAACGGCTGGGATGGCACTAGTTTACCACCGCTTTGCCGGCCCATAGACCTCACCGGTGCCGCGTTTTTCTCCCACTTGGATAGTTGTCAGTCCTGGATAGTCTCACGCCGGAATTGAAACTGCGACCTCTCCGGCGGCAAAAGTCTGGCCCCGGCGCGAACCGGGGCCAGACTGTTTTCCATCCAGTGCTCTTAGAACTGGTTCCAGAGCTGCTGGTTGTATACCTCGTGATGGAACTGCACCTCGCAGCCCTTGACCACCGTGCCCAACTGACGCGGGCAGCGGTCGGCCGATGCCTGCTTCAGCTCGGCGTAGCGCTCCTTCACGTCGGCGCCAAACAGCTTGGTCGTCCACTTGCTGGCGCGGTACAGCTCCAGTGCCGAGTAGATGTTATCCGGCAGGTAGCGCTGTGCCTGGCGCAGGTTGTCAATCTTGGCAATCTCGCCGTCCAGGCCCGTCTTGAAGACCGTGTACAGCACGGCGTACGGATTCGCGTCCGGACCCACCGAGCGGACTTCCACGCGCGCGCTGCGCTCGTTGCCGATCGGGATGCGGATCATCGAGCCGCGGTCAATGGCCGAAGCCTTGATCTGGTTCGGAGCCTCAAAGTGCGGATCCAGGCGGCGATAGGCGTTCACGCTGGCGTTCAGCAGCAGGCAGATGTCATTGCCGGCCGACAGAATGCGGTCCACGAACTCCCACGCAGACTTACTCACCTTCTCCAGGCCCTTCGGGTCCCAGAACAGGTTCTTGCCGCCCTTGCTCACCGATACGTTGGTGTGCATGCCGCTGCCGTTCACGCCCACAACGGGCTTCGGCAGGTAGCTGACCGAGTAGCCCATGTTGTTGGCCACCTGGCGGGTCAGCAGCTTGTACAGCTGGATCTGGTCGGCC
>Ga0181528_10000543_pt1 | contig 26427 bp, 28 predicted proteins | sample PEATcosm2014_Bin_47_FD_119742 | JGI IMG/M metagenome (GOLD analysis project Ga0181528, IMG submission 119742) | Peatland microbial communities from MTU Mesocosm Facility, Houghton, MI, USA - PEATcosm2014_Bin10_10_metaG | ecosystem: Environmental > Terrestrial > Soil > Wetlands > Peat | place...
ACCGACCGCCGCATGGCCGCGCTCGAAGAGGCTGCCCAGCACTACGGCGCGCTGCCCGAGAAGAAGGCTCTCATTTGGTTCACGGCGGATGCGGGAGCCTCGGGCACCGACAATCTGGCCTGGCTGCGTTCGGCGTCCAACGCCGCCGTGCGCTCGAATGTGTCCATCTACCCAGTGGACGTTCGCGGATTGAAAGCAACCGTGCCGGGCGGAGACGCCTCCACGGCTTCCGTTCGCGGTTCCGGCATGTTTTCAGGTAAGCAGCAAAACACAGAGCGGGACCGCTTCACCGGCTCGCAGGACACGCTGGTCACCGTCGCCGAAGAGACCGGAGGCAAGGCGCTCATCGACAACAACGACCTGGGCGAGGGCGTGACCTTAGCCAAACACGATTTGCGGAGTTACTATGTGCTCGGCTTCTATTCGAGCGATGACCGGCGCGATGGCAAGTACCGCAAGATCGACGTGAAACTGAGCCCCAAAATCGCCGCCTCGCTCGACTACCGCTCCGGGTATTACGCGGATGCGGAGTTCAAAATCATGGGTTCGGCCGGCCGCGAAAAGCAGTTGCAGGACGCCATGCTGCTCGGCGACCCGGTGACCGATCTGCCGCTGGCCGTCGAGATCGACTGGTTCCGCAAGGGGAACGAATGGCTGGTCCCGGTAGCGGTGAAGATTCCCGGCACGGAGATCCCATTGCGCAAGAAAGGATCGACGGAAGAAACCACCACGTTCGACTTCCTGGGCGAAATCCGCAGCGCCAAGGGCGCGCAAGTAGCGCTGCTCCGCGACAGCATCAAGATGCGGTTGCGCGAGGAGCAGGCCGGCAAGCTGAAGGCGCAGAATCTGCTGTATGAAACCGGATTCCGTCTCGCTCCGGGTTCGTACCACCTGAAGATGCTGGTGCGGGAGAACGAGACCGGCAAGATGGGCACTTACGAACGCGTGTTTCAGGTTCCGCAATACGCCGCGGCCGACCTGGCCCGTTCGAGCCTGGTGCTCAGCGCGCAGCGCGAACCGGCCTCCGCGACCGCCATCGCTTCGGCCGGCTCCAAGGCAGCAAAAACGGAGGAGGGCCACCCGCTGCTGGTGGGCGACAAGCGCTTGGTCCCGTCGGTCACACATGTCTTCCGGCGCACGCAGACCCTCTCCGCGCTCGTCGAAGTTTATGAGCAGCCTACCTCCAACATCGCGGCTACGTTGAGCCTGTTCAACCCCGAAGGCAAACGGGTTCTGGAATCCGCCAGTACGCGCGCCGCCTCCGGGCGTCTGCTCATCGAAGCGCCGCTGAAGTCTGTTGCGCCAGGTCGATACATCGCACAACTGAACGTGGTCGACTTTACGGGCAGGAAATTCGCTTTCCCGCGTGGGACGTTGACGGTGCGGTAGACCATTTTCACCATTGGCATAGTCCGTAACCACAGTGGCGGAAACGACTGGTGGCATTGGGGGCGGTGACTGTAGCCTGAGGATCGGCCATAGCTGGCTCCGGTGTTTCGAGCGTTCGCGCCTTGCTTGCTCGCAGCCGCCGTTTGACCTTCGATGCACAATTCTCGATCGGATTGAAATCGGACGGGTCTCTCTTCTGTTTTGCCGGGTTCGGCTGAACTGTTGGCGCGAGGTACTAGGCCGTACCATCGTCCAGGATTCCGGCCCGAAGCTTGCTTGTTTGCCCTGCGTGTGATAACACCACAAAAGGGTCCGAATAGCCGCGGCCTTTCAAACACGAAACCGTTCGCTCGTTGTGAGCGGCTCACACGGGTCGAACGGGGAAGGAATTGGAAACATGGCGTATCTCAGAAGTTTCTTCAACGACGAGGAAGGACAGGATCTGGTCGAGTACGCTCTGCTCCTTAGTTTCATCGCGATTATTTGCGTTGCCGCAATCACTACCCTCGGCACTAAAATTGGATCAATGTGGACCAAAATCGGCACTCCACTCACGTAGCAGGCGGCACTGGCAACAGAACGTGGCTCCTTTTCTCTGACTCCGGATTGTCCATTCACCCACTCCCAGTTCACTCAAAGCGCTAAGAACGTATAAGTTCTTCCGCCTTGCCCTCCGAGCACTGGATATAAATCGGCGCGGCGATCGAGGAGGGTCGGCTGCGTCCGATATTGCATTCTGAGCCCCTGTATTGAGACGGAGCGGAAGTCTCAAAATGGAACAGCCAAACTTCTGACAATACTCCCGATCCCGGGGCTGCTGTGCGCTCAGTCCGGAGGTATCCAGAAACTCCGCTCGCTCTGGCACGCTCGCGACGTTCGGCTCCCCAGCGCATCTATCTCCGCCTGCTTTGTCCAGGCGCCTCGGGCAAGGCTCGCAGCGATCGCAACTCGCACCAAGACCGGTTTCACATCTTCTGTATTCCGATGATCCTGCGCACGGGGCGCCGCCACTAGCACCGATTTCTCCATGACCGGCAGACCACTCACCCCCAACGATGAAAATGGGCTGCTCTCCCGCACCGCCCGCACACGAACGTAAGAGAGTGGCCAACCCGCTCAGTGCGCAACGGGCCGCTCTTTGACATACGCGGTGCTGCACTCCGTCCAAAACTGCTGAGAGCAGAGGCAGAATGTTATGCGTTGGTCTACACCTATTGGGAAACAGCCCCAATGCAATACGTTGAGCGCGCACGAAGAAGAAGCGGCCGGAGTTTGGGACGCATTGATAATGCGCGGGATTGAAGCGGAATACTGTCAGCCTGGAAGCGGAGAAGAACCGGATGGCAGCGGGAAAACCAGCGACGCGAAGCTACTGAACTGATTCTAAAGGGGAAACCTGGTAGCGCTAAGGGGATTCGAACCCCTATTTAAGCCTTGAGAGGGCTTCGTCCTAACCCTTAGACGATAGCGCCACGGTCACTCACCACTATATCAAAGAGCCGATTCCCCGCAAAGGAATCCGCGGCAGGCGCGGGTTGCGATAGCATCAAGCCATGCGGTTCGTAACCTATTCCGCGCATGGCGGACCGGCGCAGGCCGGTGTCGTGGTTGGAGACCGGGTCCATTGTCTGCACCACTCCGGCTTCGGTCACGTCATCGACGTGATCGCCGGGGGCGGCGCGGCTTTCGCCTCTATCCGTTCCTATCTATCCAGTGCGCCGGCTTCAGCCAGCGTGACGCTCGACTCCGTCACACTGCTGGCCCCGATTCCCAAGCCGCCGAAGATCATCTGCGTCGGGCTGAACTATCGCGACCACGCGACCGAGGCGAAGCTGGAAGTCCCCTCTGTGCCGACGATCTTCAGCAAGTTCGGCAATACGATTACGGGTCCGGGCGCGCCTGTGATCCTCCCGAAGAATTCCAAGAAGCCCGATTATGAGGCCGAACTTGGCGTGGTGATCGGCATCGGCGGCCGGTACATTCCCGCCGATCGCTGGCGGGATCATATCTTCGGCTATACCTGCATCAACGACGTCAGCGCGCGCGACTATCAGATGGCCACGTCGCAATGGCTGATGGGCAAGACCTTCGATACCTTTTGCCCGATGGGCCCGTGGATCACCACCGCCGATGAGATCGAGGATCCGCATACTCTGGACATTTCCTGCGAGATCAACGGTACGATCCTGCAGGACTCGAACACGCGCGAGCTCATCTTCAAGATTCCGGCGCTGATCGAGTTCCTCAGCAGCGTCATGACGCTGGAGCCGGGCGATGTGATCTCCACGGGAACACCCGCCGGCGTCGGCTTCGCCCACAAGCCGCCCCGCTGGCTGCGCGCGGGCGACGATATGGTCGTTCGCATCCAGGGCATCGGCGCGCTGCGGAATCCGGTGGTCGCGGAAGCGTAATCGTGTTTTCGACCAGGACGCCGGGTGACTTCCGGCCCAACCGGCTCAATGCGGCCCTCGCTGCCCGCCGTGCGTCGGGACGGGAAGTACTGGATCTGACGCTCTCCAATCCCACGCGTGCGGGTCTGGTCTATCCGAACGATGAAATCCTGGCCGCGCTAGGCGACGTCCGCTCGCTCGCCTATGAGCCCACGCCGCGCGGACTCGCCGAAGCGCGCGAGGCCATCGCGGCGCACCATGCCCGGCAGGGGCAGAGCGCGGATCCGGAACGCATGCTGCTCGCCGGATCCACCAGCGAGGCCTACGGCTGGCTCTTCAAGCTGCTCTGCGAACCCGGCGGCGAGGTCCTGGTACCGAGGCCGTCGTATCCGCTGTTTGAGTGCCTGGCGACGCTCGATGCCGTTCGAGTGGTCGAATACTCCCTGCCTGAAGATCTGCGTTGGAGCATCGATTTCGACGCTCTGGAACTTGGACGGACGTCACGCACGCGGGCGGTCGTGCTGGTGAATCCGAACAACCCCACGGGCGCCTATCTCAAACGCGCCGAGTGGCAGCGGCTGCAGAGCTGGGCAGCGGCGAACGGGCTCGCCATTATTGCCGACGAAGTCTTCTTCGACTACGCCTGGGACGAGGGCGTACGGGATGATGCGGCGCGCCGCATCTCGACCTTTGAAGCGACTGGAGAGGCGCTGGTCTTCACTTTGAGCGGACTGTCGAAAGTGGCCGGGCTACCCCAGATGAAGCTGGGCTGGATCCACGCCTCCGGCCCGCGCCCGCATCTCGCCGAGGCGCTCGAACGGCTGGAGTGGATCGCTGACGCCTACCTGCCCGTCAGCGCGCCGATTCAGCATGCAACAGCACGCTGGATGGAGTTGGTGCCGCAAATTCAGGCCGCGATCCGCGCGCGCTGCCACCAAAACCTGGCCATCGCCCGCGACGCTTTCTCGGCACGCGGCGGAGCCCGCATCCTGGAGCTGGAAGGCGGATGGTGCGTGGTGATCGATGTTCCGCGCTTCTACCCGGAAGAGAAATGGACGCTGCGGCTGCTGGAGCGTGAAGGCGTTCTGCTGCAACCTGGCTTTTTCTACGATTTCGAGCGCGAGGCTCTACTGGTCGCGAGCCTGTTGCCGCAGCCTGCCACCTTCCAGGAGGGACTGGCGCGCCTGGAACGGTCGCTGCTCTCGCCCGCGTGACGCGGGCCGCGATCTTGAGTCCTGCGCGGCGGCGTCCAGAATGCCCATTTCAGACCAACAGGCTGGTTTGACTGAAACTATCCCATTTAGGTAGAATTGATGTTTCAGAGCAATCCTCATGACATCAACAGAAACGCTGAGTGCGGCCTGCAAAGGTACGACGGTGACGCGAGTCCTCCTGCTGCTGGGACCTCCCGGAAGCGGCAAGGGCACGCAGGCGGAGCGTTTAGCGAAGCAGTTGAATATCCCCGCGATCTCGACGGGAGAGATGATCCGCGCTGAGGTTCGAGGCGGAACCGAACTGGGCAAGAAGGCTCAGTCGATCATGATCACGGGCGGCCTGCTCGACGACACGATTGTGAACGACATTGTCGCCTCGCGCCTCGCGAAGCCGGATTGCGCCAGCGGCTTCATGCTGGACGGCTACCCGCGCAGCGTGGGCCAGGCCGAGTACCTGGGAACCCTGCTGCCGAAGCTTGGCTACCCGCAGCCGACCATAGTGCACATCGACGTGCCCAGCGACCAACTGGTCGCGCGCACCTGCCAGCGGCGCTACTGCACGCAGTGCGGCCACATTTACAACCTGCAGAGCCAGGCGCCCAAGCAGGAAGGTCTCTGCGACTTGTGCAACGCGGCCCTGGCGCAGCGCGCGGACGATTGCGAGGACACGGTCCGCAACCGGCTGGTTGCCTACGAGAAGTCCACCGCGCCCCTGATCGGCTATTACTCAAAGGGCGACTATCACCATATCGAAGGCACTGGCACGCCCGACGCAGTGTTCGCCTCGGTCTTGAAGGCCCTGGATCTGTAAACCATTACGGCCTCCGTCTGCGAATCCCCAAGGCTATCCGGCCCTGCCGTGCCGGCACGCCTGCCGGCATCTGACGGACGGCGACAAGAATGTCGCCGCGGCACGCTCAAGCGTGCGCCACAAGGCCGCCTACCAATCATCGCGGCTTCCTTCCCTCGCCGGTCCCGGCGTACATCTGGCCCATCGTTACCATCCGCTCAATCGAGATAGTGTCAATTGCCCCGCTATTGACATCGAAACGAAAGCCAGACCGAGGCATTCCAGGCGCAGCCAAAGTGACAGCGGGATAGTGTTCCTATTTGGGAGAATTCGGAGTAGAAAGGATGCGGGGAGTACCCAATATGCGAATTCGCGAAGAAGAAGCGCTGCGTTACCACTCGTCCGAGCCGGCGGGGAAGATATCCGTGACACCCACGAAGCCCTGCCGGACGCAGCGCGACCTGAGCCTGGCCTATACACCGGGCGTTGCCGTGCCTTGCCTGGAGATCCATAGGGATCCCGCGCTGGTCTACGACTACACGTCCAAAGGAAATCTGGTCGCCGTTGTAACCAACGGGACGGCCGTGCTTGGGTTAGGTAACATCGGTCCCGCCGCGGGCAAACCTGTCATGGAGGGCAAAGGCGTCCTGTTCAAACGCTTTGCCGACATCGACGTGTTCGACATTGAGCTGGCGACCCTGGATCCCAAGGAAATCATTCGTACCTGCCAGTTGATGGAACCCACCTTCGGCGGGATCAATCTCGAGGACATCAAGGCTCCCGAGTGCTTCGAAATCGAGGAAGAACTGAAGCGCACCATGCACATCCCGGTCTTCCACGACGACCAGCATGGGACGGCCATCATTTCCGGCGCCGCGCTGATCAACGCGGTGGAGATCGTGGGCAAGAAACTGAGCGAGGTGAGAATCGTCTTCTCCGGCGCCGGCGCGAGCGCCATCTCATGCGCCAACCATTACGTCAGGCTTGGAGCGAAGCTCGAGAACATCCTGATGTGCGACAGCAAGGGAGTGCTGCACTCGGGCCGGACGCAGGGGCTCAACAAATACAAAGACAAGTTCGTTCGCGAGACGGCGGCGCGAACGCTCGCGGACGCCATGCAGGACGCCGACGTCTTCGTCGGGCTATCGGTCGCGAACTGCGTCACTCCGGAAATGGTGCTGTCCATGGCGAGCCGGCCGATCGTTTTCGCGCTCGCAAATCCCGATCCCGAGATCGACTATGAGCTGGCCGTGGCCACGCGCAAGGACATCCTGATGGCCTCCGGACGCTCGGACTACCCGAACCAGGTGAACAACGTCCTGGGTTTCCCGTTTATCTTCCGCGGGGCGCTGGATGCACGGGCCACGACGATCAACGAGGAGATGATGCTCGCCGCTTCCTATGCGCTCGCGGAGTTGGCCCGCCAGGACGTGCCGGATTCAGTGCGCCGCGTCTATGGCGTGGAGTCCATGGAGTTCGGCCCGGATTACATCATTCCCAAGCCCTTCGATACGCGGGTGCTCACCTGCGTTGCGCCGGCCGTGGCGCGCGCGGCTGTAGAATCCGGCGTGGCACAGATCAAACTCGATCCGGACGAGTACCGCGAGGCCCTGGAACGCCGGCTCGGCAAGTCGCAGGAGATCATGCGGATGATCGTCCACAAGGCGCAGCGCAACCCCAAGCGGGTGGTCTTCCCCGAAGGCGATCAGGACAAGATTCTGCGTGCGGCGCAAATCCTGGTCGACGAGCAGATTGCGTTCCCCGTGTTGCTGGGCAACGAAAAGGCCATTCGCGAGCGGGCCGCCGAGTTACGTCTCCACCTGGAGGGTGCGGTAGAGATCATCGATCCGCCGTCCAGCCCGCGCTGGGACGATTACGTCAGCGAGTACTTGCACATTCGCCAGCGCAAAGGCGTCACCATGTCGGAAGCGCCGCGCCGCATGGGCTCGAGAACTCGCTTCGCCGCGATGATGGTGCACAAGGGCGACGCGGACGCTCTCATCGCGGGCATCACGCAACACTACGCCGATACGATCCGCCCGGCGTTGGAGCTGATCCCCAAGCGGAAGGACGGCCAGCGCGTGTCGGGCATGTATATGCTCATCACGCCGAAAGGCCAGGTCTACTTCCTGGCCGACACGACGGTGAACATCGAGCCCACGGCCGAGGATCTGGCTGAAATTACGATCAGCGCCGCGGACACCGTCAAGAGCTTCGACATCGTCCCGAAGCTGGCGATGGTTTCCTTCTCGACGTTCGGATCCACGCGACACCCGCTGACTGAAAAGGTGAGGCGGGCCACCGAGATGGTCAACCAACTCCGCCCTGACCTGATTTGCGAAGGCGAACTGATGGCCGATGCGGCCGTCACGCCGGACCTGATGGCGGACTATCCATTCAGCCGGCTGAAGGGCGACGCCAACGTGCTGATTGCGCCATCGCTGGAGGCCGGCAACATGGCTTATAAACTGCTACTGCGCCTGGGCGGCTGCGAGGCGATCGGACCCATCATGATGGGCTTCTCCAAGCCGGTGCACATCCTCCAGCGCGGCGCCGAAGTGAACGACATCGTCTGCATGGCGGCGCTGGCCGTCGTGGAAGCGCAGCGAGCGGACAAGGCATAGCGTTCCTCGTCGCCGATGTGGCGCGAAACGCCCGGCTAACGCACGGTAATCTCTACCATTTCCTGGTTCCAGGAATAGCTCGGGGTCCACCTGGGTCCGTAGACTCCTACGCTTACCGTATACTTCCCGGCCTTCGCCGGAGTCCACGAAAACTCGTAGTTCTTCGTTTCGTTTGGGGCGAAACTCTCATTCGTTTTGTCTTCCTTGTGAACCGCGTTGTGCGATTCGTCCCAGATCTCCATCTCAACAACGCTATCTGGCGCCGCCTTTCCATCGTCTTTCGCCGCGATCTTGATTACGACCGGCGCGCCGCTGGGAACGGGTTGGACCGGCACGCTGGCGCTGGTGGTGAACGGTGGCGTCGCGAGCGCCTCTACATAAAACCCGGCAACTTTGATGGCGAGAGAGTCCACTCTTGAGCTGCCTGAGTTTGCCAGCACGATGACGCTCAGCTTATCGGCCTCGAAGCGCTCATAGTCTGAGCGGAACCCCGGATACTGGCCGTCGTGGTGTATTCGGGCTCGCCCGAGAAAAGAACCTACATACCAGCCGAACCCGTAGTCGGCCGTCTTCCCGTCACGCAACGCGACGGGGGTCCGCACCTGCGCCCGGCTTAACGCCGTGAGGGGACGGTTCGAGTCCATAAAGATATCCCATTGAGCCAGGTCCAAAACGGTGGAGACGAATGCGCCGCTGGGCCGCACGGCGATCCAGTTTTCCGCATTCACCATGCCCCCGTCCTTCTGGTCATACCCGTTGGAGCGGTGCGGGATTATGGCCGCCAGATTGGTGGTGCGGGTGGATGTCATGCCCGCCGGCGCAAAGATACGTTCGGAAACAAACTCGTCCCACGGCTTGCGCGCCACTCTGCTGATGATCTCGGAGAGCACGAAATACCCGACATTGGAGTACAGCCATTTCTCGCCCGGCTGAAAGCTGAGGGGCATCGGATAGACCGACTCAATTACCTCGGCCAGTTGCTGTTCTCTGTAGGGATGGTAATCGGTGGGATCGCGGACGATACCGGAGGTGTGAGTCAACAGGTGACGAATGGTGATGTCCTTCCAGGAGTCGGGAGAGCCGGGAAGGTACTTTCCCACCTTGTCGTCGAGGCCGAGTTTCCCGTCCTGTACAAGCAACAAGGCAGCGGTTGCCAGGATTGGCTTGCTGAGCGAGGCGATCTTGTACACGGTTTCCGCCGTGGCCGGCGTGCCTGTCTCCACGTTGGCCACTCCATAGCCGGCCGCCTTGATGAGCTTGCCCTCCTTCACCACGGCGATCGACAATCCCGGGATGTGGAGCTTTTGCATTTGCTCCCTGACATAGTCGTCCACCGGGTCCGCGTGGGCCGCCACGCAAGTAGTAATCACGAGAGCGACCAGCACTCGCTGGCGCAGATGGCGCACCGGGGTTTTCATATCGCCTATGCGGACCTTTCAGGATAAAGACCGGATTGACATGCGCAACCAAACGCTAAAGCAGTTTCACATTTTCCGTAGACCGTCGCCCGTCCGCTCTTACTTCAGCCAGCACCGAGCCGCGAACGTAAGAGAGCGGCCCCTTGCGCACGGCGACGGCTGGCCGCTCTCTTACGTTCGCGGCTCTGTGCTAGCGTCGGGAATCAGCCGACTGCAGAAGATGCGAAACCGGTCTAACGCCTTGGGCGGACGACCCGGCAGCATCGCAGGTGCAACTACCCCAGCATGGACGGCAGGGCATGAGCCAGTTCACAAACCTCTCAACACGCTATCACTTCAGCAAATCGGAATGGTCGCAAAGACACGCCTGCTCATCGGCTGAAATGCTAAGGAGAATCGAAGCACGCTGGCGCGCGGCTTACAGATCCAGCTTTTCCAGCAGAGCCATAGCCACTTCAGTCGTGACTTCGACGGAAGCTCCCAACTCCGCGGGATTCGCCCGCTCATCGAAGACCGAGAAGAGCGCCAGTTTGGCGATGGCGTAGCGTTCGCGATCGCCTAGAACACAGCCCCGTTCGAGTTCCCAGGCGACGGCGGCATTCCCCGCGAGCCGGACCTCAAAGACGAACCACGACTTGCGGTCGCCCGAAACGGAGAAGACGAACTCCCGCGCGTCCCGCGTGTCGCGATAGCCCTCGAAGAAGTACTCGTAGACGTAACCGCTGAACGCGGCGTAGTTTTTTACGCGGCGCACGACGGGCACACCGAGCAGACGTTCCTGCGCGCCACTCAGAAGCTTCGGTTTTCGCAGCCGATCAAGCCAGCCTGGCATCTCTTCCATTGTGACGCCATCCGTTCGGAGAGCCAGCCCCGCTTATCATCCAGGACTCGGATCGGCCGGGGCAGGATCGAGTACAATCGGCGTGGTGTCGCTGCGCATTCTGGCATTCGCGTTCGTTTCCAGTCTGGTCTGGGCTCAGGCCCCGCCCGTCCCGAAGGCGGAGACTGTTCCGCCGCCTGTTCTGAAGCCGGTGTATCGGTACGCAGGCAAGCCGATTGTGCTGGAGGCAAAATGCGGCGACGCCGAGATCGTCGACTCTGGCATGACATGCACGGAAGATGAGCCTTGCCCGATATACCTCGAACTGACCGCCGCGGAGGCCGCCGGCTCGAAGCTCTTTGTCCCCGGCAATCTGCATACCGAAACGGCCACGCTGTGGTCGATTCTGCTGATGAGCGAGGACAATGGGCAGTCGTGGACGGAACCGTTCAACAGGTTGCGCGGTGTGGCGTTTGACCAGGTACAATTCCCGGGGTTTGCCACGGGTTTCGTCGCGGGATACACGGCCGGTCCCCTGGCGAAGGACCCATTCTTCCTGCGCACTTCCGATGGCGGCAAGAGTTGGACGCGGTTGCCGCTCTATGAAGAAGGCGCGGTGGGGCTGATCGAGCAATTCCGCTTCGAATCGGCCACGCACGGCACCGTCGCGGTGGATCGCGGCAGGCCCGGCGTGGGTCGCTTCGTGACGCTTGAAACCGAGAGCGGAGGCGATTCCTGGGCCGTCAGACAATCCTCGGCGGTGCGGCCGCCCCGACCGCCCCGGGAGGCCGGCCCTCTCGCGCGGATCCTCGCGGATGCCGGCTCGAAATCGTTCCGGATCGAGCGCCGCGAGAACGGCGCCTGGCGCACTGCGGCCGCCTTCTCCGTGTCTGCGGGCGCCTGCCGTCCCGAGCCGGGAGCCCCTGCTCCCGAGCCTCCGCCTTCCGGACAGGTACACTACTAGCAGTGCCAGGCAATTCCTCAGCCGCGCCCGCGCCGGCGCACGTCTCGTCCGCATTCTCCCACAGGCAGTCACTCCTGCTGGTGTTCTGCTGCACGCTCTTCGGCGGCGTTGCGCAATACCTGTTCAAGAGGAGTACGGGGCACGCCCTGTTCTCCATGACGAACGGCAGCGTCGATTGGATGTCCATTCTCACGAACTATCCGCTCTGGATCGGACTGGCCTTTTATGGCGTCAGTACCCTGCTGATGGTCCTGGCCCTGCGGGACGGTGAGCTGAGCCTGCTGTACCCCGTCATCTCGCTGACCTATATCTGGGTGGTCTTCCTCAGCGTGCTGCTCCTCCATGAACCCCTGACAGTGTGGAAGATGGGAGGCGTCGCCTTGATCTGTTCCGGAGTTGCCCTGCTTGGCATGAAGGGCAAGAAGCAACCGCAATGAAGACGCCCATCTCGTCGATGCTACTGGTGCTGTTTGCCTCGTTTGTGGGCTCGTTCGGCGCGGTGTTTTTGAAATGGGGCGCCGGCCGGATCAGCCGGAACCTGAAGACGCTCATTCTCAACTGGCGTCTGGCCGCGGGAGTGGCGCTGTATCTGTTTTCAACCGTGTTTTACCTGATGGCCTTGAAGCGGGGCGAACTGTCGATCCTGTTTCCCATGGTCTCGCTCGGCTACGCCTGGACTCTACTCTGGGCGAGGATCTTCTTTGGGGAGCCGTTCACCAGCCGCAAGTTCGGGGGTCTGGCGCTGATCTTCGCAGGCCTGATCGTGCTGAACTTCGGCCGGAGTTGAGTTCCGCAGTGTAGGGCGGCTCTCCAGAGCCGCGCGGGGCCTCCAGGCCCCGCAAGTTTGTTCGGAGCGGGCTCTGGAGAGCCCGCGCGGTCCTGGAGGACCGCCCCACTACAGCAGCTTCTCAATCGCCGCGGTGACCACGCTCAGATTGGTCTCGCCGAAAAACGACCTCACCTTGCGTCCCTGACGGTCGTAAAGAAACAGGGCGGGCAATGCACCGTCCCATTTCGGATCTACCAGCGCAATGAACTTGTCATCGTCCTTCGCCTTGCGAATGCAGGTGGGCGCGGGCGCCTTGATCTTGTCGAGGAACATGCCGGCCGCGCCCTGCTGCTCGGGCTCGTCGGCTGAAATGGTGACGAACAGGAACCCGCGCGCGCGGAGCTTTGCCTCCAGAGCCACGAGCTGCGGCATTTCTTTCCGGCACGGCACGCAGTAGGTCGCCCAGAAGTTTACAAGAACCACCTTGCCCTTGGATGCGGCCACCAGCTTCGCGTATCCCGCTTCATCGACGGGCTTCAGTTCCGCGCCCGAGGCTCGAATCCCAGTCAGGCTCAGAGCAAGAACCAATGCCAGAGTTGAAATGCGCTTCATTCGTCTCTCCTGATGTCGGACGCCGCTCCTGATTCGCTTGCCTGTAAGCCGGGGCAAGCGCGGCTACCTGCATGCGCCGCCGCTAGCCTTCATTTCTCCGAGGAATTGGGGCCAAGACGAAAACCCCAATTTCGTTTTCAGCACTGTTAACCATTAGAATCAATAGCTTAACAACGAAAACGAAAATGGGGCTTTCGTTTTGCGGAATCGGAAGCCGTTCGGCGCTCACTATTTTTTAGCCGGTTCCAGCTTCAAATTGATCACCGGATCCAGTCGCGTGTCGTAGATGGTCAATTGCCGCGCGGGGCTGGCCATGCCCTTATACTCGGCTTTCAATTCCCAATCGACGCTTGAACTCAGGTTTTGGAAAATGTACTTCCCGTCGGCTTGGGTAATGAACGAGCGGACCTGAAGGTTGCGCAGGTTCTTCAGCTTGACCACGGCGCCGCCCACCGGGGTCTCATCCTGAAGCATCACCAGCCCGGCCACATCACGGTGGTTACGGTCCCTCGGCTTGTCCTTCTTATCATTGGTCCACTGGAACGCCGCAGCCCCCAGCGTGAACAGGATCAATCCTAATCCAACAGCAAACCATATCCGGCGCATGACAACCTCTCTGACTACTTGACGGCTCGCAGCGTGAAATAGATATCAACGCGTTCTTCAGATTCGATCTTTGCAGGCTTTTCTTCGCCAACAAAACCGTCAGCCTTCACGCTGACCGAATACTCCGCTTTGCCCGGCGGGACACGAAAGGCATACTCGCCCATTCGGTCACTCCGGACCCTCAGAGATTTCGCGTGCTTGACGCCGGGGGGCGGGACCGTCGTTCGCAAGACCACCTCAGCTCCGGGCAGGGTGAAACCCGGCTCGCGAAACACAGTGCCAGCGACGACAGCGTAGGATTGCTGCTTTTCCCCCGCTGATGCTCCAAAGAAGCACAGCAGCAGGAGAGCCAGCAACAACAGGGCTCTAGTGCCAATCCTCGTCCTCGTCTTCCTCCTCGTCGTCTTCTTCCTCGTCTGCGTCTTCATCGTCCAGTTCGTCGTCCAATTCGTCGTCGTCGTCGAGGTCCCCCTCGGTTTCGACTTCCAATTCCAATTCCGGGTCGGTTGCGACAACCACTAAACTCGCGCCGCATTCTTCGCAGCTTAAAGTGTCGCCCGCTTCCAACCCATTCTCCTCAACTTCGAGGACGGCATCGCACTCTGGGCAGCTAATCATCACCGCTTGACCTCCGGAAGGACTCGCGAGAAATATATCATGCAAAATGGGGCCTGCGCAGCCTCTTGGACTGGAGCCAAAGTCATCCCCTAACGATGCGCCGCCGCAGCCTGCTTATCCGCTGCTTCCAGTATGTGATTGTAAGAGGAGATTTCGCCGGGCGAGAGGACCGCGATCGCTTTGTCGAGGTCTTCCCAGCTCGAAATCATCCGTTCGACATGCAGCCCCGCAAGCCTGGTTACCCAAGCGTCGCTCAGCTCACGGCCGGCTTGTCGAGCGGCCGCCAACAGGGCCGCGTGCGGCAGGCTGACCACCAGTTCGCGTCTCTCCTCACCAGATGAGACGTAGTACTTGCAGTCGATCGCGTCGGCGTGCCGGATGGAGATCGCGTTCTGTTGCCAGCGGAACTCAACGTCCCACCTGCGCCCGAACGGATCGTTCACGGAAAAACGGCGGAAATTCTCGGGCATTCCATCCTCATGTTAACGCAAAGCCCGAGCCAGAAACCGCCCCGCGGCCGGCGAGTTCAGCAATCGTTATTCACTTCTCAGGCGTGAAGAGAATTCAGCCGGATGAGCGCCAAAAACTCGTCTCGCGTGTCCTTCCGCTGACGCATGGCGCCCAGCATTGCGCTGGTCACCGTGCCCGAATGCTGCTTCTCCACGCCGCGCATCATCATGCAGAAATGGCGGGCTTCAATCACTACGCCGACGCCGCGCGGCTGCAGCACGTCCTGGATGCACTGCGCCACCTGCTGGGTCAGCCGCTCCTGCACCTGGAGCCGGCGCGCAAACATATCGACGATCCTGGGGATCTTGCTCAATCCGATGATCTTGTTGTTCGGAAGATAGGCCACGTGCGCCTTGCCGTAGAACGGCAGCATGTGGTGCTCGCACAGACTGAAGAACTCGATGTCCTTCACGAGAACCATCTCGTCGCATTTCTCGGCGAATATCGCTCCGTTCACCAGTTCATCGAGATTGGTCTCGTAGCCGGACGTCAGGAACTTCAACGCCTTCTCGGCGCGTTCGGGCGTACGCAGCAGGCCCTCTCGTTCGGAATCCTCGCCTAGTTCGATCAGAATTCGCTCCACGCTTTCGGCGATGGGGCCTTGGCCTTCCGGGGCGGCAATCACAGGTACTAAAGATTTCGCGCTTTTCAGTTGCATGTTTTCACTGGGGGTTCGCCGCTGGTTTGGGCCAACTGTTCGCTCCGTTCCGGCGGACCTACCCTCACCTCAAAGATGTTCCTCCCCGTTTCGTGGATTCTCAACATTTCCAGACGGGCCGCCGAGGCGGGAAACGCCGCCGGCCACTCCCTGGCCAGTCTGGCCGCAACGACAGCGGCGAGATTCTCCGTCGTCGGAACCAGAATTGGCGTCAGCGCGGCGAATTCCTCCACCTGCGTATTCAGGTCCTTGTAGTCCACTGCCTCCAGGATGACGCGTTCGACGAAGCGATCCAACTCTCTCAACGGCATCAACCGGCCAGTCACCTCATCGGGCGCGCCCGCAACGGCGACTTCCAGCAGGTAGTTGTGACCGTGCCCATGCGGGTTATTGCACTTCCCGTAAACTTCGAAATTGCGAGCTTCGTCGAGCAAGGGGGTGTGGAGACGGTGCGAGGCGGAGAACCGGTAACGGCGGGTGAGCGTCACCTGCGGCATGCTCAGCGTCCCTCGTATTCCACGTAGAGATCCTCGGTCTCGAAAAGCCTGACGAGCTTGAGCCGGGCCGGCGTTCCCTCAAACCGCGGCTGAAGCCTGCGCCAGATCTCCACGGCCAGGTTCTCAGCAGTCGGGACTACTTTGTCGAACGGCGGGACCTCGCGGTTCAGATGACGATGATCCATCGGCATGACAATCGCCTGTTCGAGCACTTGCTTCACTTCTTTCAGATCGACAATCATGCCCGTGACCGGATCGGGTTCGCCTTCAAGCGTCACTTCAAGCCGGTAATTGTGCCCGTGCCCGTTCGGGTTAGCCTCCGAGCCATAGACGGCCTCGTTCGCCGCCGGGTCGAGCGCCGGGTTCCAGCAGGTATGCGAAGCGGAGAACTCGACCTTGCGGGTGATGAGCATGGGATTCTCCTTTACGATGCTCCAGAATCGCATGCAGATACAATCGCTGCCGGGCCGATGCGTACAATGAGAATGGAGCTGTATGGATTCCCGCCGTTCTGTCACCTATCTGCTAGCCGGAGCCGCGGTGTTGGCCGCGTGCCTGTTTTGGGTCGTCAGCGACGCGTTTACCGAACGCATCGTTGAAGTGGGCCAGAAAGCGCCCGAGTTCCGGGTGGTGACAGAGTCCGGCAAGACCATCACGGCTCAGTCGTTCGGCGGCAAACTGCTCGTGTTGAATTTCTGGGCCACCTGGTGCCCGCCTTGCGTAGAGGAAACGCCTTCCTTGAACGAGATGTCGCGTCAGATGGCCTCTCAAGGAGTCGTCGTCGTAGCGGTCAGCGTGGACCGCAACGAGAACTCCTACAAGGCCTTCCTGCAGCGCATGAAGGTTGGGTTTGAGACGTCGCGGGACCCGCAGTCTCTGATCAGCGCGAGCTTCGGCACCTTCAAATTCCCCGAGACTTACGTCATAACGCCGGACGGTAAGGTGGTCGAGAAGTACATCGCGAACCGGGACTGGACCAGCGCCGAAGTCATCAACTCCTTGCGTTCCCACCTCTAGCAAAACCCGAGCCGCCAAGGGACCTCTTACTCGACTCTTAGCCCGGTTTCACATCTGTTGTGAACTGTAGCCCGTTCGCGCCTACCCGCAGTCAGCACGGATCTCTCCATGACCGGTAGACCGTCCGCCCCGACGATGAAAACCGACCACCCGTCCGCCAGCACAGAACCGCGAACGAAGAGAGCGGTCAATGCCCGAGAGCGGTGGGCGCGATAGAGGACCGCTCGTTCCATTCGCGGTTCTGTGCTGGTCATTACGGGACCACTGCAGACCGGCCGTGAGATGTGCTGTGGGGGGCTACGCTTATCCGGAAAGAGATCTGGGCGGCTACTGCCGCGCAATGCGAGGGTACGCTACGTCTAGACGCATGAAAGGGGTCCCGCGGGACCCCTTTCGAACGAGAAAGTGAGCGCGGACGTCAGTCGTTGATCAAGCCCTCGAAAAGGGCGGAAGTGAGATAGCGCTCTCCGGAGTCGGGCAGAATCACGACGATTGTCTTGCCGGCGAACTCCGGTTCCGTGGCGATGCGAACAGCGGCCACGGTGGCAGCGCCGCAGGATATGCCGGAGAGGATGCCTTCTTCCCGTGCAAGGCGGCGAGCCATCTCCATCGACTCGTCGTTCGTGACTTGCTCGACACGGTCGATGATGGATAGATCGAGCGTCCCGGGAATAAAACCGGCGCCGATGCCTTGGATTTTATGCGGGCCAGGCTGGATGGGCTGCCCCGATCGGACCTGCGTGATGACGGGGCTGTGCGTCGGTTCGACCGCGACGGAGGTGATCGCCTTGCCTTTGGCCTGTTTGAGGAAGCGGGAGATGCCGGTGATAGTGCCGCCCGTGCCTACGCCAGAGACAATTACGTCCACGGCGCCTTCCGTGTCGTCCCAGATTTCGGGCCCGGTCGTGTCAAAGTGGATCTGCGGGTTGGCCGGATTCTGGAACTGCTGAAGCAGGACGGTGCCGGATGGATCGGAATTGTAGATTTCTTCCGCCTTGGCAATGGCGCCCTTCATACCTTTCGAGCCTTCGGTCAACTCCAACTTGGCGCCAAAGGCACGCAGCACCTTGCGGCGCTCGATGGACATCGTATCCGGCATGGTCAGCGTAATGGGGTAGCCCCGGGCCGCCGCCACGAAAGCCAGCGCGATGCCCGTGTTGCCGCTGGTGGGCTCCACAAGCCGCTTGCCGGGCTTCAGGAGGCCCCGCTTCTCGGCATCCCAGATCATGGATGCGCCGATGCGGCACTTCACCGAGTAGGCCGGGTTTCGTCCCTCGATTTTGGCGAGAACAGTCGCCTTGGCGCCCTCGGTCACACGGTTCAGACGAATGAGCGGCGTGTGCCCGATGCTCAAAGAGTTATCGAAGAATACTGCCATGAATCAGATCTCCCAATTCGGTACGAACTGCGCTTGCCGCTCGCGCCATTCCCGGGCGAGTTCGGCGATTGTCTTGCGGTCGATCACGGACGCGATTGCCGCATCGACTTCGTTCCACAGGAACTCAATGGGACCGTGCTCTTCCGTGGCACTCAAACCGCGTCCGCCCTCGACGGCACGCACCACCTCTCCGACCGTGATGGAAGAAGCGGGACGAGCCAGCAGATAGCCTCCTTCGGCTCCCCGCCGCGACTCTAGAAACCCCTGTTTCCGTAGATCGGAGAGGATTGTTTCCAAAAACTTCTGTGGAATGCGCCGCCGGGCCGCGATGTCGGCAATGCGGATCGGATCCGCGCTCGAGGTGAGCGCGAGATCGAGTACCGCCCGCAAGGCGTATTCACACTTGACGGAAACGTTGATGAGTCCTGGGCCGAGCATATCCCTAATCCTAGTAGAGATTACAATGTTCTACCACCCCGCGCAACAAAGAAGAGCGCGAGGCGGTGCGACAGGGCGGTTTCTTAACAACGGTGATGCGGGGCAGAACGCTCGGCGACCGCTCGCCTGGGACCGCCGATCTCCAGATCGGCTCTGATCCCACACGCGAGCGGCAACTCCCATGCACCTTCGTGTCCGGAAGCCTGCCTGCGGCTGCCAGCGGTAGAAATGCGAGCCGGGCGGAGCCGATCTGGAGATCGGCGGTCCCAGAGAGGAAGAGCCGGTCTAGACGTCGCAGATGGTGAGCATCTGGTCGAGAACGGTCAATGGGTCCTTACCCGCGCTCGGCGAGTATTCATGCGACATGTAGCCCGTATAGCCCGTGTCCACAATCGCCTGGGCGATAGCCCTGTAATTCAGTTCCTGCGTTTCGTCGAACTGATGGCGCCCCGGTACGCCGGCCGTGTGGAAATGGCCGATGTATTGAATGTTGTCCCGAATGGTGCGGATGACGTCACCTTCCATGATCTGCATGTGGTAGATGTCATCCAGCAATTTGAAGCGAGGCGAGTTGACGCGCTTGGCGAGTTCGACGCCCCAGACGGTGTGATCGCACTGATAGTCCTTGTGATCGACCTTGGAGTTGAGCAGTTCCAGGCAAATCGTCACGCCTTCGCTCTCCGCGATCGGTACGACTTTCTTGAGGATCTTGTAGCAGGCGTCCCAGCCTTGCTCGTCGGTCTTGCCGCGCCGGTTTCCCGAGAGCGCGATCATGGTGGAAACCTTGTGCTGTGCGCAGAGCGGCAACTTTTCCTGGAAGGCCTTTTCGATCCAAGGGTGATTGGCCTCTTCGTTGATGCCGTCCTGGAGGCGGCCTCCGCCAGGAATCATGTTCGGTTTGAGTCCGTACTTTTCGATGGTTGCCCAGCGGTCGGGCTCGACGAGGTCGATCACCTGGACGCCCAGCAGAGCGGCGTTCCTGCACTGGTCTTCAAAACTCATGCCGCGGCCGAAGACACTGCCGCAAACACCTTGCTTCAGCCGTCCTTTGCGCTGCTTCTTCTGTGGAGTGTCGGTTTGCGCGGCGAGCGGCAGGGCTGCGCCGGTGACGAGGAGTTGGCGTCGAGTCATAGTGTTTGGAACCTCAAGGGGCCGGGAGACCCCTCGGGATATCCTACATGAATGAGACCAGGCCGAGGACCAGTCAATGGCCGGGGGAAGCAATGAGCTTCCGGATTGCATATTCCGTGGATCGGGCCATCACGGCCGGGCAGTTTCGCGAACTGCTGGTTGCTTCGACGTTGGGCGAGCGGAGGCCGGTGGACGAACCCGAACGGCTCGACGCCATGTTGAAGCATGCGACGCTGCTCGTGACCGCGTGGGACGGCGATCTGCTGGTGGGCGTTTCACGCTGCCTGTGCGACTTTTCGTTTGCCAACTACTGCAGCGATCTGGCTGTGCGGCAGAGCCATCAGAAGCTGGGCATCGGTCGGGAGCTGCTGCGACTCTCGCTGGAGGCCGGGGAGTGCAAGTTGATCTTGCTCTCCGCGCCCAAGGCGGTCGCCTATTACCCGCACATAGGGCTGACGCAACACCCCTCTGCCTGGACTCTGGACCCCGGAGGGCTGCGCTGACGTGGGCTTTGCGCTCTGGATCGACGGCGAAACCGCGTGGGCGCGGGGCACGCACGAGTACCGCCCGATGGGATCGGCGGTGATCGGCATATCCTGCATGTTCACTTCGCGTGACTTCGGCTCTCGCCGGCGATCTCCGCCGCGTTACGATCCGCGCTTCACCGGCCATTTTGCTTCTCTAGGGCAGATGAACGATTTCCTGGCTTCATTCCGCAAGCGGTCACAGGCAGTTCGAAAAAAGATCAAACGGTACAAAAGCCTAGGCGCGCCATGCTTTTAGCGGCATCGGCGTTCCGCGGGGCAGTCTAAGACCGGGCCTGTTTTTTTGGAGCCGCAAGTTAGGTTGAAGGTGAGAACCCAGCGCCCAAAACCAGATTTGTTTGAAAGGCTCCGAAAACGCCATGTCCTCAAGTGACCTCAGTGTGTCTGAACTCGCCCGGATGACCGGATTAGCCATCAATTCGGCGTGGGATTGCGCCAGTGCCGGCGTCGGGGAAGCCCGGACCGCGGTCTGGTGTGCACCCAAGTGGCAGGCAAGCTCTTTGCTGAGTGCCGCTTCATCCGGCTTGCCCCCCGGAGGAGCCGTGCGAGTGGAGTTCAGGAATGGCGAAGCCACGTGGGATGCGGAATGGCCGCTCTCACTCGACCTGCACTGGCTGCGCGAGATCACCCCGGGCTTGCCCCTGGGCACGCGCCCGGTGCGCGCTGTATCCGCGGCTCCGGTGCAGGCCAGGGTGCGCCTGCAAAGCGGTTTTGTGACGCTCGTCTGGCGTGACGCCACGGGACAAACCCGCGTTCAGGTCGGATTGAACTCCACGCGTACTGCGCCCTCAATCACGGTGGAATCCGCCGCGCCCGCGTCCTCGGGGTTGCCCATTGTTATGGACGAAATGCTGCGCGCGCTGACCGGATCGACGTCGATAGAGTGGCTGCGAGGAGTGTTCGCGGAATCGTGCAGCTTGCGCTGGAAGGACCTCGTGCAGCGGCTCGACGCGCGCCCGGACCAACTCGACGACCTGGCCGTGTACTTCCGGGCTGTGACTACATCGGAGGAGGACGCTCTGTGGCGGGCCGCGGCAACGACCGCTGGACTCTTTGAATTGCAGCCGTGGCTCGAGTTGCTCGCCTCCGGTCAAACGAACGCCTTCGAAGACCGCCTGCACGACGAGCTGCGACGCGAAGGGCCGTCGTTCTGGCACGGCCCGACGGGCGAGTGGCTCAACGCCACCGGCGGCACGCTGGCTTGCTTGACCTCGCACGGGATTGCGGCGCGCCTGGCGGAGCCAGCCCGAGTATTACTCTCCTTGCTCATTCGGGATGACCTCGCACGCCTCTTGGTCAGGCTCCGTGCCGCCGCCGATGAGGAGTGGGCCGCCCTTGCACCCTGGTACCGCGCGCGGATTGAAGAGTCGTGCGGCAGCCTCAGCCCGGAACTAGGTTCATGCCATGTGGTGGAGGAGGTGAGCCTGTGGATGAGGAAGCTCCACCAGCGCCTGCACGTGAAGTCCATGGAAGCGGCGTGCCTGCGTGCTCAAGAAGCGCTCCCGGCCGCGCTTCTCGCGCACGCCTCGGACAACGGAGAGAGCGAGGCGCTAGCTGACGTGGCCATCACTGCTTCTCCGGACGGCGACGAGTTGGTAGACCGTATCGTTCAGGGCGACCTGCGCCCGTGTCTGGATTCGCCGCGCGGCGTGCGGCTGTTCAATGGCAGGCTGGGCCACGTCCACGGGCGTCGCATCGCCGTTGAGGTGCTGCTGCCATTTTTTCAAAAGAAATCCTGGACGACGTCACGCGAGGCTCTCGCGACAGCGGAGATCAGGCGGACAGGCAACGGGCGGTTGACGGTTTCAGGCAGCGGCGGGACCCAAGACTGGAATGCCGCCCAAGAGAGTGCGGCGTTGCTGCTGAGCGCCGTGCTCACGTCCCGCACGGAAGCTCCGTCGGACGACACGATCCACATGGTCCACGAGAGCCGGCGCACACTCCAGGGCAATGCGGCAGACGTCGCATGGCTGCGGCTGGTCCGCGCTTACGGCTTGTCGGTACCCGAGCTGCCTGCCAGGGCATGCGAGGCGACTCTGCGACTGCAGGTCCCGTGGAATTGGGCCGAAGCGTGGGGTTATGCGCCGTTGAAGCGCGATGCCGGATACTTCGAGAAGTTCATGCATCTCTCCTTGACGCTGCAGGAGATGGCCCGGCACTGGCTCCCTGCCCTGTACCTTGCCGATCCCGCGCAATTCGACGCGCCGAATGCGGTGTTGCCCCTGTTGGTTTATGCCGCTTCTCAGCCACATGCCGACCGGAGGAAAGGGGAGTTTGGCTACGACGCAATGAGCCCGTTCCGCGTGGAACGGGCAGCGGCTTCCGCCGCCGGGCGCTTACCCGAATTGCTGGATCCTCTGTATCGGAGCTTGAAAGCGTCCGGCCGCTCGCGCACTGCTGAGTTCTATTCTCCAGACCGCACGCGGCTCATTATCTCGGCGGTGCAAAGGAAGCCTCGCCCGCTGGCAGCGCTCCTCGCCGGTGACACGTTCTTCCTGGAGCACTGCTTTCAACTCGCAGCACTGTCGCGCGAGTTGCGCGCGGTCGCCGGACGCAATCCTACGCAGGCTCTCAGAAAGCTCGCTCAGGCCTCGCAAGAAATCGTGAAGACCAGACTGCGCGGGATGAAGAGGCATTATCCAGATCAGACGCATCACGGTCTCGGAGCAGTTTACTTGTTGGAAGCAACACGCACGCTGGCGGCCGGCGCTGCGGGTGGGGAATTCCGCGCTTCACTCACCCTGGAAGCCGGAAATGGAGTGCAACGCATTGAAGCCGCCGCGTGACAGCAATTAACGATCCCAAGGCAACGGACCGGTGAAACGCTGAGGACCTGAGTGGCGCAACAGGTCAGCCAGTTCAGGGCAAGTTAAGGAATAGGGCGGCACGCGATGAAAGTGGTCCCGTTCAGCACGTTTTTCCGAGAGTGGAGCATGACGGCCGTAGGGATCTACTGCCCACTGGAGCCGCGTCGCAGCCTCTCTATGGGCTGCGATTTCGAGCTCAGGTGGATCATTGACAGCCAACGATTCGAAAGGCAATTCCCAACGCAAGGCGGCACGGTGCAGCTCGGCAAAACGCCTGGCCTTGAAGCCCCAACCAGCAACCGTGATCCGAGTGGGCCAGAGACCCGCAACTTCCTGGAAGCGGCAAAGCCCGAACAGGAGGTTCAGGAACGAATCGAGCGCGTATTCCTCCAGAGCGCAGCGGTCCCGCACTTCGGAGCGGCCCCAAAAATCGGCGCGGTCTGCCAGTTCGAGATAGCCGCGCGCCTCACTGCGAGGTCCGGCGAGCAATTCCGTGGGACCGCCGGAAAGGATAAGCAGACTGTCCCGGCCCGCTGCGGCCAACTCGATCCCGGCCTGCAGATGCGCTATGAGGAAGGCGGGCTCGTTCACTTGAAACGGCTTGAGGAACCAGGTTAGCGAGTTGTACGGATCGCCGCGGCCGCTCCAGACGGCGTGGCCCGGGACCAGGATCATGTGGTTGGCGGCCATCGGAGCTAGAAAAGGCTATCCTGGCCAGCCCGGATGCCGCGCGGGCGGATGCCGAAGTAGTCGAATGCGCGCGGCGTCCCGACCCGGCCTCGCGGCGTGCGCTCCAGGAAGCCAAGCTGGATCAGATACGGCTCGTAAACCTCTTCGATCGTGTCCTGCTCCTCATCCGTGGAAGCCGCGATGGTACTCAGCCCGACTGGCCCGCCATTGAACTTGTCCAATATGGCAAGCATGATCTTCTGGTCGATTTCGTCCAGGCCAAACCGGTCGACGTCCAGCAGGTCGAGTGCGGCGCAAGCAACTTCCAGGGTGATGTGGCCGCTGGCGCGCACCAGCGCGTAATCGCGGACGCGGCGCAGCAGCCGGTTCGCAATCCGCGGCGTGCCCCGGCTGCGGCGCGCGATCTCCTCGGCGGCATCGGGGTCGAGAGATGCCTCCAGAAGACGGGCCGCTCGCACGACGATTTTGGTCAGCTCGGCCACGTCGTATGGCTTCAGGTAAAGAACCAGGCCGAAACGGCTGCGAAGCGGCGCGCTGATGAGCCCCTGGCGCGTCGTGGCGCCGATAATCGTGAATCGCTGGATGGGAATCGAGTGGGTCTGCGCCGAGGTTCCCGCCCCTACCACCACGTCGATGCGGAAATCCTCAATCACCGAGTAGAGAGCTTCCTCCACGTCGGGCAACAGGCGGTGAATCTCGTCGATGAAAAAGACCTGCCGGCTTTCCATCTTTGTCATGATGCCTGTCAGGTCGAGTTTCTTCTGCAGCATCGGACCGCTGGTCTGGCCGCAGAGCACACCCAACTCCTGCGCAATGATGTTCGCCAGCGTCGTCTTGCCTAGACCGGGCGGACCGATGAGGAGGACGTGGTCCATCGCGTCACCCCGTCGTGAAGCCGACTCAATGGCAATCGACAGGATCTCTTTCACCTTGGGCTGGCCGGTGAAATCGTCGAGCCGGCGGGGGCGCAGGCTCGAGTCGAATTGTGTGTCTTCCGGTGTCGCCGACGGCGTGACGATACGGGTCGGCGGCTTGGAGTGGAACCGCTGGTCCGGCATGGTGCTGAAGTTTCAGGTTATCGCAGCAGCTCCAGCGACCGCCGGAATAACGGCTCGAACTCTTTCGCTGTTCCCGCGTCGATGGCCTTCCGCACCGCCATTTCCGCGGCGCCTTGCTGCGCGCCCAGGTTGGTCAGGGCACTGATCACGTCGGCTTCGATCGGCTCCCGAATGCCGGCGACCGCAGTCTTCGGTGCGGAAGGAGCCACGCCGAGCGCCTCCAGTTTGTCCCTTAATTCGAGTACGATCCGCTCCGCCGTCTTCTTCCCGATGCCCGGGACGCGGACCAGCAACGGGACGTCGCCGCCTCGGATGATGCGGACGAGCTCGGGCCACTGGATTCCGGAGAGCACCGTGATCGCCAGCTTTGGGCCAATCCCGCTGACGCTGATCAGCTTTTCGAAGAGTGCTTTCTCCTGTACCGTGGTGAAGCCGAAGAGCGCGATCGCATCCTCCCGGACTTGGGTGTGAATACGAAGAGCTACTTCCGTCCCAGGCGCGGCCAGCGCCGTGTAGGTCGATACGGGGATGGTCACGTCATAGCCGACACCGCCGGCTTCCACAATCGCCTGGTTCGGATGCTTCTCAAGCAGGGTTCCCCGCAGGTGTGCAATCATCTCACGCTCCGTGAGTAACCATGATAGCGATCCGGTAGGCTGGAGGCGTGGCACGAAGAATGTTTTACGCCGACGAGGCGGGGGCGGGGCGAGCTCGGATACTCGGGGAGACAGCAGAGCATCTGCGCCGGGTTCTCCGCGTGGAGGTGGGCCAGCAATACGAGATCTCGGACCGCAGCGTGCTCTATCTGGGACGGATTTCGGCTCTTTCGAAGGGAGCCGTCGAGTTTGAATTGACGGAAGTCTTGCCAGCCCGCCGGCAAGGCGCGCAAATCACGGTTTTCGCGGCGCTCGTGAAGTTTGACCGCTTCGAGTGGATGCTGGAGAAGTGCTCGGAACTTGGCGTTGATTCTGTGGTCCCGATAGTCGCCGCGCGCTCAGAGACGGGGCTTGATAAGGCGGCGGGAAAGCGCCATCCACGGTGGGTTCGCATCTGTGAAGAGAGCGGCCAGCAGTGCCGGCGTGTGCAGCCGATGCAAGTCACGCCGTGCGCGGATTTCACCGCGGCGATCACAGAGGCTGCCGGGAAGCGGCTGTTCCTGGACGAGGCGGGTGGAGTCCCACTGCTATCGGGCGTTCGGGAAGCCCCGGAGCCGTACGCGATCTGCGCCGGACCAGAAGGAGGTTGGACTGGGCAGGAGAGGGAGCAGGCTTTGGCAGCGGGCTGGCAGGCCACCACCCTCGGCGAGAACATACTGCGCGCCGAGACCGCCGCCTTGGTCGCGGTCAGTCAGCTCCAGGGTCAATGGTGGAGCCAGGAAAGGCGATGAGGTAGAAGGAAAAAGTGAGCCGACAAAGGCAGGTATAAAAGGCACAAGGCCCCGGGGTAACCGGGGCCTTGTGTCATATTCGGGCGACGTCCTACTC
>Ga0181528_10000544_pt1 | contig 26348 bp, 27 predicted proteins | sample PEATcosm2014_Bin_47_FD_119742 | JGI IMG/M metagenome (GOLD analysis project Ga0181528, IMG submission 119742) | Peatland microbial communities from MTU Mesocosm Facility, Houghton, MI, USA - PEATcosm2014_Bin10_10_metaG | ecosystem: Environmental > Terrestrial > Soil > Wetlands > Peat | place...
GCTCATCTGATCAAATTTGTTTAGCGGTTCGAAGAGGTCTCTGACAGGCGCGCGAGGAATGGCGAACCAGCATCAACTCCAGCAGCCAAACATGCAGTCCCAAGGTGCTTCCAGGCAGGCCATCCTCGGATAGCAGAAGAGAAAAAACACCGCCGCACCCAGCACAAGAAGAAAGCAGATGCGCTCGGTCCACACGCGACTTGCTCCGGTCCCTTTCAGCGCAACAACCATCGCGGGGGCAAGAAACATCGCGGCAGGGTAGTAGTAATAATAGATTGGTGTCTTGATCGGCGTAATTGCCCATTGCAGCAGGTTCGCCGCATACAGCAAAATCACCGCAGCCTCTGCCAACCGGAAGCCTTTCCGCAAACGCACAACACAGATGGCGAGAGCTACCAGCCCGCACCACATCACTACAAAGTTCCCCAACAGGTAAGACAGTCCCCGCATCGGACTCGTCCGCAGCGGCCAGCTATACCAAGGCGCGCGAATGCTGGGCACCCCGGGGAAGCTCTTGCTGACCTGATACATCGCTGCATGAAAATGCAGAATGGATTTCACCGAAACAGCGTAGTGCGCCTCCCGGAGCTCCGCCAGAATCGGCACCATGTAAGCCGTCACCGGAAGCACCACAAGCCCGAGCACCAGGGTAATCCAGCCAAGTGATCGAGCCTTGCGCGCCGCCTCTGCGAAGTTCTCATCGGCCATTGCGGCTGGAACGCTCGCCCCAACAAACAGAATGATGACCAACGCGGCCGTCACTGCCGCCGTATCGATTCCGGTCCACTTGCACGCCGCGCTCAGCCCAAACATCACGCCGGAGACCAGCAGCCACACTCTCCGCACTCCGGCTCCGCTCTCCATCCGCAAAGCCGCCGTAGCGCACAGCACGCCCCACATTCCGAATGCGAAGCAGAACACATCCAGCATTGCCAGCCGAGACATCACGAACCAGAAGTTATTCAACGCCGTCAAAAGCATCGCGGTCACTGCAAGTCGATAATCCCGCAGCAACAGGTAGCTCCAGAGAAACACCGCCACCACGGTCAATGCGCCGAAAACGATGCTTGCCAGCCGGACGCCTGCAGGACTGTCGCCCGCAACCATGATCCCGAACGAAATCAGGTAGCTTCCCAGCGGTGGGTGATGCCATCCATGTTGTTGCGATGGAAGCGTCGGAACCGTCCCATGCAACAACGCCCTTGCCACCGGAACGTAAGACAGCTCATCGACACAAAGTGCAGGTGGCCTACCCACAAATCCCGCCAGCAACAGCAGCGCCAGTAGTCCTCCAAACACGGCCGTAAGCAGAACTTTCCTTCGCTCACCGTGCCGCTCGCCGTGCAATTGGCACGCCTCGCAAGCGTCGCCCTGTGTGGCTATCGAATTGTCCGACTGTGTTGGCTGCACGGTAGCGAAAGGTTAGCGCATCGCACCTGCGCAAGCAAAGGCAATTACCTGCCGTGGTAAGACGTTATGCTCTCGTCAGCCGTCCGTCCTTCAAATGGAATCTCTCTCCGCGCCACACAATCGTGTCGCCGCCAAAGCTGGCAAACCAGATTGCGACTCCCACCACATCCCGCGCCGGAATCAGCCATAGATCCCGCATCGTCTGCCGATCATTCAGAATTTCGCCGCAGAGCAAGTATCCCGAGGCGAACCTCGCCGCCGCCACCACGCCCAACAGCGCCAGTGACCACGCAGCGCCGCCCGCGCACAGTGCCGCTGCCAACGCCCACGGCAGCCCGAACGTCATCAGCACTCCCACGTAGCCCCACTTGCGCAAATCCCGAACCGTCCTCGCCCAGCGCAACTGATGTTCGAACATCCGCGCAAAGCTCTGCTCCGGCAAGAAAGTCTCCACCACTGCGTCGCTGAGCACAACCTCGTAGCCCGCCTCGGCAATCATCTTGCCCAACTCATGATCGTCAGCCAGGTAATCCAGCAGCCGTTCCAGTCCACCAATAGCCTTGGCCGCCGCGCGCGGAAACGCCAGGGTTGAGCCCAACCCAAAGTGCAGACCGCCTTCAATCTCCATCGCGCACAGCACGCCTCCTGCAAAGTCGGTGGCAATCGTCACGGCCTCCATGCGCGATGCCAAACTCTGCCCCGCCTCGGCCCGATACAAAGCCGTCACCAGCCCCACATGCTCATCCTGCATCGGGGTCACAATGCGCCGCAGGTAGTCCCGTTCCACGCGAATGTCGCTGTCGTTGATGATGATGTGATCGTACTTCGCCGCCCGCAGCATCTGCGTCAGGTTGCTCACCTTGCGATTGCTGCCCAGCACCTCGCTGCACACCATCAGCCGAATCTCGCGCTCCGGAAACTCCCTCTGCAGCCGCTCCACATCTGCCACCGCTTCATCGTCGGCGGAGTTCACGCCAAAGATGATTTCGTACTCCGGATACTCCTGCACGCAGTGGGAACGAAAGCCCTCATACATCTGCCGGTCCGTGCCCCTCAGCGGCTTCAGAACGCTCACCGGAGGCGCGAACCCACCCGCCGCCTGCGCTTCCGAATCACGTCCCCTCGTCTCGCGCCTGCGCGACAAGAAGCGCACCTCGCTCCATAGCGACAGTCCCAGATACCCCAGTCCGCAGAAGGCCAGCAGCGCAAACGCATAAGCAGCGAATTGAAGAGATATTCTCAGCATGGTTGCCGCATAGAGCTTATCGGAAGAAGCCGCGCTGCTCCAAGCACAACTCGCCGCCAACTCCACCGCCCACGCATCTTCCCGCTTTTCCACGGCCCCGGCTTTCAGGCATACTCAAAGTATTCAGGAGAGCGGATTGTGAAGCTTCGACCATGGCATGGTGTCGTGCTGGTGATCTGGGTAGTCGTGAGCGCGTCGATCTTCTACCGCAATTATCAGATCACGGAAGGCCGCAAAGCGTTTGAGCGACTCAGTTGCCCAAGCTGTCACCTTGCCGGAGGCGCACCCTCGCTCGAACACGTCGGCGACAAGTACGATCGCAAGACATTTGTTGATTTCATCTCCAATCCTGAGACGGTTTACACGCGCCTTGGACGCAAGCCGCTCAATCGGGGTTATCAGCCCATGCCGCGCCCTGAGGCGTCGCACCGCGACATCGAGATGCTCTCTTATTTTCTTTCGGCACAGCACTAAATGTTCCGCGCCCGTTGGCGTGCAGTTCATCTCAGTTTGAAGGAGTCAGTTCGTGGGGAAAGCTTTGAAGTGGGTCATACTTTCGGCAATTGCGGTGTTTGCGCTCTGGGCCGCGTACCACGCCTATGTACTCGATCTCGGCAAGCGAAGCTTTGCCCGTCTCGGCTGCGCCAGTTGCCACTTCTCCGGCGGCGGGCCCAACCTGGCCAATATCCTGCCGCAGTATGACGAGAAGACTGTCGAAGACTTTATCCGCGAGCCCGACGAAGTCTATCGTCGTCTCGGACGCAAGCCGCTCAATCCCGGCTTCTCCGTCATGCACAAGGTGAAAACCACCAACCTTGAGGTCACAGCCATGGCAAAATATCTCAAGAGCTGGTAGCCAGGGAGGCCCACCATGCTGCGACTAGTTTTATTTTTCTCGCGCCGAGCCGCATGGCTGTCGCTTTGCGTGGCGATCCTGCTCTGTTCCGCTTTCGCCCAGGACGCACCCAGGCCCTCGGTCCTCGCGCCGCACGCGCGTCTCATCGCCGCCCGCTCCATCTACATCGAGCACAATGGCGGACGCCTGCCCAACGATGTCATTGGCGACGCCTTTCAGGGCTGGGGACACTTCCGCGTCGTCTATGATCCCGCCGACGCCGATCTCATCGTCTCCATTGCCGCCCCCGTCTCTGATGGCGGAGTCTCGGTCAGTGGACGTGCCGACGATCGTGGCGCCGCATCGTCGCGCAACATCTCTCCCGCCACCATCACTCAGATCCGCCTTCTCATCCTCGACGCGCATGACCGCGTCGTCCTCTGGAGTGGCAGCGAGCAGCCCAAGTCCGCCATGAAGGGCAAGCAGCGCGAAGACAACGAAGTCGAAGCCTCCCTCCGCCTCTTCCGTCGCTTCCGCAACGTCATCGAGCCAGAGCCCGCCCCCGACAAATAATTCGCAGCATGCGAAGGTACGGATGAAATACAAGATCGGGCGGGTGGTGAAGTGTCATCCTGAGCGAAGCGAAGGACCCCTACAGCCTTCAGACTCCCGCGCGGCTTCCCGGCTTTCAACCCGCGCGCCCGCTCTTGCTCTGCCCTTAACTTTGAAACTGTGACGGACGGGTGGCCCATTCAAGCCCGCCGTTGGCTTGAGTGGGGGCAGCTGAACTTGTGCGCATGACATGATGTTCTTGAAGTGTCATCCTGAGCGAAGCGAAGGACCCCTACATCCTCCCGCGCGGCTTCCCGGCTTTTCAATCCGCGCGCCCGCTCTTAACTTTGAAACCTTGAAACTTTGAAACCTTGAATCCTTACAAATCATCCGTCTCTTGCAGCTCTGATGGCGCCCATGCCCAGTGCTCCAGAATCGCATGCTCGTCCCCGTCCAACTCTTCGTGGAAGTGGTGTGAGTGCGGCACAGGTACGCGAATCATCTCCACCTCGGCGAATCCCTTGTCTTTCAACCGAGCCGTAATCTCCGCAATCGGCCCGTAGGCGTAGATCACCTCATGGCGGTCAAACACCATCTGCCCCGCCGGAGGCGCGGCCAGCCAGAGGTTATGCCGCCCATCCGTCGCCAGATAGTTCTCAAAGCGATCCAGCAGCGCCAGCACCTCTTCGCGCGAATGCGGTGCTGCTGACTGATACCGTCCCGCCGGCGCATCGGTGCGCGGTGTGATCAGCACATACAGCACCCATAGCGGCTCCGGCAGCAGTGGCAGCAATTCGCGCAACAGTTCCACCGGTGCTGCTCCCGGAGCAATCACCAGCCGTTCCACTCCGCCCATTACCTGCCGCGCATAACTCGGCTCGTAGCTCCACGCCACGTCTTCTCCGGCGCGAACCGTTCCCAGCTTCCAATTGTGTGAAGTCATCAGAGTTATTCTAATGGATACGGAGCCCTTGCACCTTGAATCCATCACCAGCCATCGCCGTCCATCGCGCCACAGCCCTTGAGGCCGACATCGCTTTCTCACTCATCGAGGAGTACTACGAGGCAATCGGCGTCATCGTCCGCGATGACCGCGCCGCTCTTGAGCATTATCTCGCCAGCCCCGAGTCTTCCATCTGGCTGGCCTATGCCCCCGCGACCGGAGGGCCAGCGTCTGCGACCGGAGGGCCGTCCGTTGGCCCGTACCCGCCAGCGCCCGCGGCCGGAGGGCCGTCCGTTGGCCCGTACCCGCCAGCGCCCGCGGCCGGAGGGCCGTCCGTTGGCCCGTACCCGCCCGCCTCTGCAACAGGAGCGCCCACATTCGCCAACGCCACTCCCGCCGGATGCGTTATGCTCCGTCCCTTACACGAAATTCCGCAGGCCTCCGAGGTCAAGCGCCTCTACGTCCGTCCTGCCTTTCGCAACCTCGGCCTTGCTCATGCCCTCATGCAGGCGGCCGAGGACCACGCCCGCCGTGAAGGCCAGCACTGGCTCTATCTCGACACCAAGGACGATCTCCACGACGCCATCCGCTTCTATCTTTCCACCGGATACACCCACTGCCCTCGCTACAATGACAATCCCCAGGCCACCATCTTCCTGCGCAAGCGCCTCTAGTGCAGACGAGGCCAACTACTTCGCAACGGGCTTCGCCCAGGTAAACATCTGGCCGTACTGATCAGATGACCACACCTGGTAGCCAATGCTTGCGAATAGCTTTTCCAACGGCCCGAATGTCAGTTCTCCGTCCACGCGGTGATAGCTCTCAATTGCGAAATGAACCGGGTTCGCCTTCAGAAACTCCAGCGAACTCTGAACCATTGCGACCTCTGCACCTTCAATGTCCATCTTGACGTAGTTCGGTGCGCCGCCCAACTCGGTACAAGCGTCTTCAAATGTCAAAGTTTCTACTTTTTGTACCGTGCGATTTTCCGAATATGCGATGAAATCGCTAAGCGCGGAACTCATCGAGCCGTTCATTTCGAATTCTGCTGTTCCAGTCGAGCCCGACAATGCTTTTCGAATCGGTATCACATTCGTCATCTTGTGCAGTTCAATGTTCTTCAGCAAATATTGGTAATTGTTCAGGTCCGGCTCAAAGGCATAAACCTTGCCGCTCGGTCCAACCATCTCAGCAAAGAAATACGTACTCGCCCCTGCGTATGCCCCCGCATCCCAAACAATGTCGCCCGCTTTCGGCGCATAACTGTGAACATAGGCATCGATCACATCGTCTTCGGGGATTGCCGGGAAGTAAAAAGACTCACCATTCTTGCGGTAACGTTGAAGTCCGGGCTTGGAGAAGTCGAGGACATCGGTGCCGCCAATCTCCGTGCTCGCAATGCTGTTGAAGAACAGGTCGTAGCATTCCATCATGATCGGGACCTGAACATACTCAGCCTTATTCAGAATCATCTTTCGCTTATCGCGGAGAATTGTGATGGTGTCTTTCGCAAATGTGACGCCGTAGCCACTGCGAAGACCGTGCATCCGCAATGCCGATTGAACGAGCACATTGTTCGGCCCAAGCTTTACCAGGTAATCTTTAGCCCATCGCACCAGTGAATTAGGCATACTCTCCTTCAGCCCCAACCTTAAGATTTTCTTGCTGACACGCGCCGGAACCTTGGCGGTTCAGTCTCTATTCTTCTGGGCGTGCCTGACGAAATGAAATGTGTTTGTGACCAAAAAAGCCCACGGCAACGGTCATGATGGGCAGCAAACCTCCGGCAATATAAGGAGCCTGTCGCTGGTACACCGTATAGTGCCGGATCAGAAACACCAGAATTGGCAACATCACGAATCCGAGCGCAATGCTTCCGCTATACACCATTAGGCAGCGCAGCCATTCGCTCAGATAATTGCCCTTGGTCTTAAACACAAACCATTTGTAGCCGAGGAATGAAACCGAGACGCTGAGCAGCGCTGAGATCGCGCTGGCCACCATGTAACTATACGGAATGACCTTATCCAGCGCAGCCGTCAATGCTGCGTAGCACCCGTAACTGAATGCCGTGTTCCAGCCCCCTACCAGCAGGTAGCGGATGAACTGCCAACTTGGGATCAGCCGTCTGATACCGGTCTTCCGTGTGGAGTCGTGGGCTGATGAAGACATAGTTTTTTGTGTCGCAGTCACAACCGGATTATGCATTGCTGGTTGAATTCGCAGAACGCGCCCTTGCGCGCCGTAGAATTTCGCGCCGTAGCGGATTCAGCAGCGCAGGGCTGAGTCGGTCAAGCCACCATGCTACCTTCGCGTAAAAGGGAAACACAATCATCCGCTTTCCACGGGCGACACCCTCTAGAATTAACCGTGCTCCCTCCTCCGCCGGTATCGCCGGAGTGAAACGGGATGGCTCGCCATGCTTCAAAATCGCCGTTCTGATGTTGCCTGGACACACAGCCGTAACTTGCACTCCGTGCGCCTCGGCCTCAATGGCCAACACTCTAGTGAAACCCACCACTCCGCACTTGCTTGTGACGTAGGGCGCAAGCATGGGATTGTGGAGAGACGTCGCCATTGATCCCATGTTCACGATTGTTCCGAAGCCCTGCTCGGCCATTACCGAATAGGCAGCTATCGACCCCGCAATCACTCCCCACAGGTTCACCTGCAATACTCGCGTCCACTCTTCAATTGAAATTTCCAGAATTTCGCCGCAGCAGGAAGTTCCGGCATTGTTCAGCATCAAATCCAGCCTGCCATGCTTGCGCTTTGTTTCCTGAACTAGATCCGTGATCCCCTTGGAATCGGAGACATCCACCTGTGCGGCTTCAGCATTCTCTCCGATCCGATGGGCCGTGGCGCGTGCACTCTCCAGGTCAATATCGGCAACAATTACGTGAGAGCCCGCCTGTGCCAGTCTTTCCGCCAATGCCGCACCAAGTCCGGAACCGCCTCCCGTGACGATTGCTACTCTTGGCTTAAAATGATCACTCAAAGGTCACTCTTTTCTCGGACCGATTCCCGTATGGAAATCTCAGTGCAATCGCGTTTACCAGCAGCTTCTGCCGCCATCTACAACAAGGTTCGTTCCGGTCATGTAAGAGGATGCATCCGAGCAAAGAAATAAAATCGCCCCGCGATACTCGTCCACGTCCGCCATTCGTCCCAGCGGAATCAGATTCGTGAGGCGCGCGACAAAATCTTCCGGCTGATGGTTTGCCACTCCACCCGGAGAGATTGCATTCACTCGCACGTTCCTGTCGGACCAGTAGGTCGCCAGATATCGCGTCAGTCCTACCAGTGCGGACTTCACCACCGAGTACGTTACCGGTTTCACCGGTTGCATCTTCTCTTCCACGCCCGGCTGTCGATAAATGCGCTGATCCGGCGCGATCACCGCAAGGTCAGACGCAACGTTTACAATCACGCCTCCGCCATGCTCGGCCATGTAGCTGCCGAACACCTTGCTGCACAGGAACGCACCAGTCAACCCAACCGCAAGATCGGCATTCCACTGCGTGATCGGAAAATTTTCCAGCCGTGAGAAATTTACCTCAGCGCTGGCTTCCATCTTCGGATTGTTGGCGGCATTGTTGATCAGGATGTCCAGCCGTCCGAAGCGTGACACAATCTCGTCCCGCAATCTTTCCAGGTCTTCCTGGTTGGTGATATCCGCCGCGCAGCCTATCGCAGGAACTCCATATTCGCCGCACAACATTTCGGCCTTTTCCTCTGCCCGCTGCCGTTGGATATCCACCAGGACCGGCGTACCTCCCGCCGAAGCGATCGCCCTGGCGTGCTGTTCGCCAAGCAACCCGGCTCCGCCTGTGATCACGGCTACGCGGCCGCTCAAATCAAATACATTTCCCGCCGGGTTCATACATTCTCGATTCTTCAGGAAAGTTCCACCACAACACCGCTTGCTATCGACTGCTTTGCCGCCAGCGCCAGTTGCAGACTCCACATGCCTTCTTGCAAGTCGACTACTGGTTTCCTGCGCGTCTTTACGCAATCCAGGAAGTGTTGTGTTTCGTCCAAGAATAATTGATTGCGATCCAGTTCTGCGCAGCTAAAGCGCTCCACCACGTTTCCCTCGGCACCGTAGAGAGTGACTGAAAGGCTGGGAAAATCCAGAATCGCCTTGCCTGCATCTCCCACTACCTCGCAGCATCGTTGTGGCGGACGCTGTAAATAGTCCTGCTGCAAACTTACCGGCAGTGGCCTTCCCGCAACCGTGCACTCCATCAAAGTGCTGGCCACGTCTTCCACGCCAATCTCCAGATTGCTCCAGTGTCCGCCCACGGCAAACAAACGCTTCGCTTTTCCGAAGAGTGCATACAGATAGTCAAACTCATGAATCTGCGAGAGAATCACTCCCCCGCCGAGATCAGCTCGCGCCGCATATCCCTGCCGGTAGTCTTCATAGCGATGCCAGCCCGGAAGGTATTCGCCCACGGCCGCACGTGCAGCGAGCAGGTTCCCCAACACTCCGCTGTCCAGAATTTCCTTCATGCGAAGAAAGCATGGATGAAAGCGAAGTTGGTATCCGACCATCACAACCCGCCCGTGCTTCGCAACCTGATCCAGTAATTCCGGCAACCCCTCGAGGTCGTTTGAGAGAGGCTTCTCAACAAACAAGTCGCACCCGCCCCGTATGCAAGCCAACGCCACCGGAATGTGCAGGCTGCTGGGATTGCAGATGAATGCGATGCTGGGGCCTTCCGCCAAAGCCGCTTCCAAGTCTTCAAACACGCGCACGCCGTACACTTGTTCGACGTCGCGCTCCGTGTCAGCCTGCAAGGTCGGCGTAATCACCCGCGAGAGCCTGCGCACGCGGTAGGCGATGATCTCAACCCCATCGCCCAGCAGCGCCCGCAGATTGCGCAGGTGACGCTGCCCAATGCCGCCTAATCCAACCATCAAAATTTTCATCGCGTCGCCCCGCAAACAAATCCTGCAGTTTGCAGGTAGCCACACACAAGTTCTCTGTTCTGCTGGATCCACGCTCCTTCTTTGCCCGCCTCGCCACGTGCAATCTGCATCACGAAGTCTCCCTTGTATCCAACACGGAAGAGTTCTGTGAGCAGCAACGGAATATCCGCGTTTCCCGTGCCGAGCGGAACCGTTCCCCCGCCGCGAACCCGGTCCTTGATGTGAACGCTGCCAATCCTGTCGCCATACGCGGCAACTTCCTCCCGAGGATCATAGCCCAGTGATGAGCTATTGCCGGAGTCGTAATTCACCTTCAGCAGCGGATGGGGAAGCTTCGTCAGGAGTGATCGGAACCCCTGCGGATCAAGCGATGTTTCCAGGTGCAATTCAACCCCAGCCTTTTCCGCGTGCTCAAGCGCGCGGCGCAGCACCTCTACAGCACGCGCTTCATCGTCCTTGTTTTCGATTCTGGAATTGTCCACAAACGGCAAAACTACGCGCTGAATTCCAGCGGCCTCGCAGCGTTCCAGCAGCCACCGCAACCGCTGGAATCGCTCTTCCAGTTCCTTCGCCTCGCCTCGCGCCAATGGAGATTCCATGAAGTAGTCGGCACATACGGATACCACGGCGACATTGCATTTCTCGCACAGTCCGCGAACCTCCGCCAGGCCCTCGTCGCTTCCAATCGGATTGTCATTCTCGCTGACCGTATCGTAGATCCACTCAATGGCGTCCAATCCGGCCGCTGCTGCCAGCGGAAACTCATCTCTCCACCGGCCTACCGGAAACGACTGAAAATGCCCATTCCACGGCGGTACAAGGCGCCCCTGCATCACTGCGATCTTCATCTCGCTACTCCTCTTCCGCGGGAATCAGCATGTTTGAGGCAAACTCCTCGCGCGACAAGAACGGGAAAAGATCTTCCAGCGGTTTCGACACAAACGATCCGTCCGGCCGCTGTATGGACGAAAGTCGTGGACCTCTAAATTCATCCGGCAGCACATAGGTATCGCAAACCAGCGGACCACCGCGGCCCAGCACTCGCCGTAGATCTGCGCGAAGGTCCGTCTGGTCCTCGATGATGTCTGTCTGCAGTCCGTAGGCCTGCGCAACTTTCCTGATGTCAGGCAAGCTCTGTCCGGTTTCTACGCTGCACCCAATCCGCGGAGCACCGAAGAAGTTTGTCTGCGAGGTGCGAATCGATGCATATCCGTCATTGTTCAAGACAAAGAAAGTGATCGGCAGCTTCAGCCGTGACACTGTTTCCAACTCTTGAATGTTGAATTGAAATCCTCCGTCGCCGTCCACGCAAACCACCGGGCGTCGCCCGTTCGCGATGCAGACCCCAATCGATGCGGCAATTCCATATCCCATCGCGCCCAGTGCCGTCGTGTGGAACACTCGCTGGCCCGGTTTGACGCGCAGTGCCAGCAGGAACAGCTCAATCGCGCTGCCCGAGCTTCCGGAGACAATCGGAGTGTTTTCCGGCAGCACATCCTGCAACGCCTCGGCCAGGTGATACATGCTTACGCGGCCTTCCGGTTTGCGATGTTCCGCCGTGACGATCGGGTAACGAGTCTTCCAGTCCGAGCAGCGCAGCTTCCATGACGAGCGGTCTTTGTGCAGAATTTCCGACTTGCGGCCGATCAGCGCTCGCATGAATTCGCCAGCATCCGCCTCCACCTTGGTCTGGACCGAATCGCCCATCTTGGCCAGCTCTGTTGGGTCAATGTCCACCATTACCTTGTGAGCAGCCCGTGCAAATCGCTCTGGCGAGTATCCGGTGATCACGCGATCCAGGCGGGCGCCAAGCGTCAGCAGAAAATCGGAATTCTGCACCGCAAAGTTCGCGCCGCGTGGCGCCAGCGATCCAGGGCGCCCAACAAATAACGGGTGATCTTCCGCAATCAAATCAATCGCAAGCCAGGTTGCTTCAACCGGAGCGTCCAGCACCTCGATCAGTTCCAGAAACTCTTTCTCCGCACGCGCCAGGCGGATACCATTGCCTGCCAGAATCAGCGGACGTTCGGACCGGTTCAGCGCCTCAATCGTCTCTGTGACCAGTGCGTCCAGATCTACGTGCGAATCGGAGGCGCATTCTTGCGGGTCAAAGCCGCGCAACCCCTCCGCATCAATCGGACTTGCCTGCACATCCAGCGGAATGTCGATCCACACTGGCCCTGGGCGACCCGACCGCGCAAGATAGAGCGCCTTCTCCATGTGATAGCGGATCGACATCGGATCGTCGATCGTGACTGCGTATTTTGTCAGCGGCCGGACAATCGAAATAATGTCCACTTCCTGCATCCCAACCTGCCGAACTCCAAGCGGAACGCCATCCATCCCAATCATTCTGTCCGCGCGTTTTACCTGCCCTGAGAGGAACAGGCACGGCGTCGAATCCAGCCACGCGCCGGCCAGTCCGGTGATTGCATTGGTGCCGCCGGGACCCGTCGTCACCAGGGCGACACCCAGGTGATTCGTAGCCTTGGAATAGTTTTCCGCAGCAATCGCACTGGCCTGTTCGTGCAGATTGCAAACAAACTCAAGTCCGCTACACCGGCTCAGCGAGTCGTTCAGGTGCATCGCCCCGCCGCCGGGAACAAGAAAGACGTGCTTTACGCCGCAATCGGCGACGGCACGGAATACGTAATCGGATAATTTCATCACGTCTTTTATCTTACAATGGCGGCTCTCCTGTCGGCTGCGCAGCCACTCAGTTCGTGTACCATGGAGTTCATTCCAGCGGAGGAATCACATTGATTCAGGTGGACTCTTGTGTTGTTTGCGGAGGAGCGCTGTCAACCCAGCGGCCCGCCAAGGTGACTTCGTTCCTGGCGCAGCGTATATGGCGTCGCAAGCCATTCCCTGTGAAGTTGTCCGAATGCTCCGAATGCGGCTTCATGTTCTTCAATCCCCGCCTGGAAGCATCAGAGGAGAACGCTCTCTACACTGGTTATCGCGGTCCCGAATACCAGCAGATGCGTTACTCTTTTGAGCCTTGGTACACCGAGAAGTTTAATGCCGGTCTCTCCACACCTGAATCCTGGCAGCATCGCAAGAAACTGCTGAGCGATCTATTTCAAAACCGCCTGAAACTCGGTGGGCGAAGTTTCGTGAACGTACTTGATTTCGGCGGTGACCGTGGCGACCTTATTGCAAGCTTGGTTCCAGCCTCCCGCAAATTCGTATATGAAATCTCCGGCGTTGATCTTGTCGAAGGCGTTGAGCCTTTGCGCTCGCTGGAGGAGTGCCGGCAGCATCACTTCGACCTCATCATTACCAGCAACGTTCTTGAGCATGTCGGTTCGCCCTGCAACCTCATCGAACAAATTGCGTCTCTGTCCGGTCCAGACACCCTGGTATTTAATGAGGTGCCTTACGAATCCGTTGCAGACGTGCGTACCCGTCTCAAACGAATTGCGCAGATCGGTCTGTTGATTGCCACCCGCCCCGCCTCTGCATGGCAGACTCTCGGACCGGGCATGCTCAACCTCATGCATGAGCATGTCAATTACTTCGCTCCCCAATCGCTCAATCGCCTGATGCAGGTTTCCGGATTCAACGTTCTTGATGGCGGCGATTACGCACTCTCTCAGGGGTTTCTCGGCGAGCGCATGGTCTGGAATCTGTCCCAGAAGAAGTAGTGTGTGCTGCGTGCAATCTCGCCGCCAACGGCCTTGATTCTTTGTGCCACGCTTCTCCCGCTCGTATAATGGTGTCAGCAACAACCCCTTGAGACCTGCGCTGTGTCCCTCTCGATTTTTCCAAAGGGCGCCCCGGTGCAACGTCAAGGGCTGCGGATGCCCTTCGCATCCCCTTTGGAGATTCATGTTTGAAGTAACCGTGCAAGACACTTTTTCGTCAGGCCACTACCTGCGCAACTACAAAGGCAAGTGCGAGAACCCGCATGGCCACAACTATCGCGTCCGCGTCACCCTCCAGGGAGCCGAGCTCGACCACGCCGGCCTTCTCCTCGACTTCAAGGAATTGAAGCTCGTCATGAAGCCCGTCGTCGCCTATCTCGACCACCGGATGATCAATGACCTTGAGCCCTTCACCGTGCTCAATCCCACGGCAGAGAACCTCGCCAAGTACTTTTTTGACGAGTGCAATCGGGGCCTCAAGAACACGACCGTGGGCCGCGTCTCCGTCAAGCAGGTCACTATCTGGGAGACCGACACTTCCATTGCGACGTACTACGAGTAGCTGGCGCCAGCGACAGGTGGCCCATATTCGCCCGCTGTTGGCGAATGTGGGAATAGAGAGCCTCATGCACATCATCGAAATCTACAAATCGCTGCAAGGAGAGAGCTCATTCGCGGGACTTCCCTGCATCTTCGTGCGTCTCGCCGGATGCAATCTCCGCTGCGCCTGGTGTGATTCCGAGTACACCTTCTCCGGCGGCCACAAAATGTCTGACGCCGAGATCCTCGCCGAGGTGCAGCGTCTCTCGCCCACCGGCGGACTCGTCGAGATCACTGGCGGCGAGCCCATGCTGCAAGAAGAAGCGCTCATCCCGTTCATGCGCCAGCTCCTTGCTCTCGGCTACCAGTTGCTCCTCGAAACCAGTGGCGAGCGCCCTCTCGAACTCGTCCCATCCGAGGTTCACAAGATTGTGGACGTAAAGTGTCCTGCCAGTGGCGAGCATCTGCGCTTCCGCCCTGAAAACCTCGCCACCCTCACCCCGCGCGATGAACTCAAGTTCGTCCTCGCCTCGCGTGAAGATTACGAGTACGCTCGCGACTTCATTCTGCGCCACGGACTTGATTCCAACCCCGCGCGCCTCATCCTCTCCCCTGCCTTTCGCAAGGGAGCCACCGGCTCGCGCTCAACCGCGAACTGTCTGCTTGATCCCCGTGACCTTGCCGAATGGATGCTGGCTGACAATCTCAACGCCCGCCTCGGCCTCCAGATCCACAAGTACATCTGGGAGCCGCAACTCAAGGGCGTGTAGACGCACCAGGTGGCCCATATTCGCCCTTTTTTGGCGAATGTGGGATCGCAATAGAGCCGCGATAAGAAGTCTTTGCAGTGACTTGAAAGAAAACGCCGGGTGCCCCAGGTTCGCGCCGGCGCTTTTTCGGCGATAACCTGGGAAGCAATGACCTCCGCTTCGAAGGCTTTTGAACTTGCAGTTGCAGTTTGAAAAGGAAAGCGTTATGCCCAACTCGATCCAAACCGTAGTCACTCTCTCTGGCGGCATGGACTCGACCGTCTGTGCCACTCTTGCCGTCCGTGAAAAGGGTGCTGCCCACGTTGCCGCCCTGCACGTCTCCTACGGACAGCGCACCGAAGCCCGTGAGCAGCGCGCCTTCACTGAAATCTGTGACCGCCTCGGAATCCAGCGCCGTCTCATGGTGCGCAACCAGGCGCTCAGCCAGATCGGCGGTTCCGCCCTCACCGATTCTTCTCTCGCCGTGCCTACCGCCGGACCTGAAATCGGTGCCCACGTCCCCATTACCTACGTTCCGTTCCGAAACGCCCATTTTCTTTCTGTTGCCGTAAGTTGGGCAGAGGTTCTGGGAGCCCGCGAAATTTATATTGGCGCCGTCGCCCAGGACAGCTCCGGCTATCCCGATTGCCGTCCCGAATATTACGAGGCCTTCAATCGCCTCATTCAGGCTGGCACCAAAGAGGGAGACATCGGCATCCAAACGCCACTGATTGCCCTCAAGAAGGTTGAGATCGTGCAACGGGGTCTGGAACTGAATGCTCCCTTCGAGCTAACATGGTCCTGCTACAGCCGGGAGGACCGTGCCTGCGGCGTCTGTGAGAGCTGCGCCCTGCGTCTGCGCGCCTTTGAAGCCGCCGGAACCTCGGATCCCATTCCTTATATGGTGTCGTCTGCTACTTAGCGGCGCGCCTGAAGGCGAGCGTGGCAACTAAACTGTTCTCCGCTGGAGGCGGAAATGACAAAGCGCATCGCACTCTTTTTCTTCCTGGCCGTATCGGCCATTCTTACAGTCAGCGCAGTCGCGCAGAACCTCACCGTGATCAAGGGCACTTGTAAGGATGAAACCGGCAAGCCTTACGTCGGCTACACCGTCGAACTCAACAGCCTCGACACCGGCTTCAAGACCAACCTCAAGACCAACAACCGCGGCGAGTACTACTCCATGGGCGTGGCTGCGGGAAGCTACAAAATCACTTTGCTCGGCCCCGATGGCAAGGTCATCTACTTCCTGAACGGCGTTCCTCTCCAGCTCGGCAAAGAGAATGAGTACGACGTCGACATGGCCAAGGAGCGCGCTGCCCAGGCCAAAGCCTCCGGAGTCACCGAAGAGCAGCGGAAGGAATACGAAAAGGCCAAGAAAGAGAATGAGAAGATCAAGGGCATCAATGGTCTCCTCGCTCAGGCCCGCCAGCAGAAGAAGGAAAACAACTTCGATGGCGCCGTAGCCACCATGGAGCAAGCCGTCGCCCAGGACACAACGCACGACATCGTCTACGGCACGCTGGCTGAAATGTACCTCGCGGATAAGAAGTACCCCGAGGCCGAAACCGCCTACAACAAGGCTATTGAGATTGCGCCCGCCACCTCCAAGTCACTTGCCAGCTATCACAGCGGTGCAGCGCTCGCTCTTGCTCGTCAGGGCAAGGCAGATCCCGGAATGGCTGAGTGCGCCAAGACTGCCCAGATCGATCCTCTGCAGGCTGGCGAGTGCTACTACAACATGGGCGCAACCCTCACCAACCAGGGCAAGGCCGATGACGCAAACACGGCCTTTGACAAGGCCATTGCTGCCGATCCCGCCAGGGCTGAAGCCTATTATCAGAAGGGCGTCAACCTCCTCTCCAAGGCCACCGTCAGCAAAGACGGAAAAATGGTTCCCGTGCCCGGAACCACCGAAGCACTGAACAAGTACCTCGAACTATCTCCTGACGGCCGTAATGCTCAGGCCGCCAAGGATCTGCTTGCCTCGCTCGGAGCTTCCGTGCAGACCACCTTCGGAACCCAGAAGAAGAGCGGCAAGAAGTAGTCGGTTCATCGCACCAAAAGTTCCGGGGACGGCTTCAAGCCGTCCCCGTTTCTTTCTTTGTCTTCCAGCTTTGCGCCTGTTTTGGCGGTCTAAGGGAAGCTCAAACCTCTACTGCACCATGGCAATCTTGTCCAACTCCCGCTGCATCACTTCCAGCGAGCAGCCCGAACCTTCCACGGTAAATGCCGCTGCGCGTGCAGCTTCCGGAGAGACCCCATAACCCCGCCCGGCCAGAAATGCTTGCATCAACACGGCCGAATCCCGGGCGTCCAATCCGCTGTGCAGCAATTCGCTGCGCAATTCCGCTACTTCCATCACTGTAAACTTTTCGGCCTCCATCGGGTCACCTCCCACATTCACTTGTAACCCCTTAGAGTCGGGAAGGTTGCGTTTTGGTCCAGACAAATCCGGTTCCTCCCCGTTTGGCCTGTTCTTCACACCTCTTTCATCGGACGTTGCGCACCAAAAGCTTAGTTACCTTCGTGTTCGCCGCTCGCTGATTCCGCCTCCTGCGCCAGCAGCACTGGAATTCCATCCTGCACCCGGTAGTGTTTGTCGCACTTCGTGCAGCGCAGCTTTGTGAAATCAGCGTTAAACCGCAACCCTCCGTGACAGATCGGACATACCACGGTTTTTACCATTTTTGCAGGAATCATTTCCGCTCTTCTCTCCCTCGCGCGCTCGCATCCACGCGCCAATCCCGGTACACTAGGAACATAGTTTAGCGCTCTATCGGGGTCTCATATGGCAGCAATCATTCTGGACGGAAATGTCTTCGCTTCCCAGATCAAATCTGAAGTTGCAGACGAGGTGCAGCAGCTTACTGCTTGCGGAGTACGCCCTGGCTTGGCGGCAGTTCTGGTCGGAGAAAATCCCGCCTCGCAGACCTACGTCCGCAGCAAGGTTCGCGCCTGCGAGCAGCTGGGAATCTTCAGCGAACTCGTCACACCGCCGGAGAGCATTACCACCGACGAACTCATCGCCATTGTCGAGCAGTTGAACGCCCGCGATGAAATTGACGGCATTCTCGTGCAGCTTCCTCTGCCCGCACACGTGGATTCCAAGCGCGTCCTCCTCGCCGTCTCCCCGCAGAAGGATGTGGATGGCTTTCATCCCGTCAACGTCGGCAATCTCAGCACCATGCGTCCCGCGCTCGTCCCCTGCACTCCTGCCGGATGCATGGAGATCTTGCGCCGCTCCAACATCGCCATTGAGGGTCAGGAAGCCGTCATTGTCGGGCGCAGTGACATTGTCGGCAAGCCCATGGCCATGTTGTTGACCAACGCCAACGCCACCGTCACCATCTGCCACTCGCGCACCAGGAATCTCCCCGAAGTCTGCCGTCGCGGAGACATCCTCGTTGCCGCCATCGGACGCCCCGGCTTCATCACCACCGAGTTCGTCAAGCCCGGCGCAACCATTCTCGACGTGGGCATCAATCACATCACCGACCCCGTCCTTTTCGAGCGCTTCTTCAAGGGCGATGAAAAGCGCGAGAAGCAGTTCGCCGAAAAGGGAAGCACCATCATCGGAGACTGCGACCCCCGCGTATCGCGCATGGCTGGAGCCGTTACGCCAGTCCCCGGCGGCGTCGGCAAGCTGACCATCGCCATGCTGATGAGCAACACCGTGAAGGCTGCCAAACTCCGCCGCCTCGCCAAAACCGAAGCCCCGGAAGCCGCCGTCAAGAACTAACAAGGCTCGCAAACTCATTGCCCTTAGCTTTTGTTCTTGTCCTTGCTTCCGCTCTTGTTCTTGCTTTTGCTCTTGTTCTTGCTTCTGCTCTTTGTTCTTGCTTCTGCTCTTTGTTCTTGCTTCTGCTCTTGTCCTTGCTTCTGCTCTTGTTCTTGCTTTTGTTTTTGATTTGAAGGGTCATCCTGAACGAAGTGAAGGACCCCCGCCCCGCTCGAATCTCCAGCGCGGCCCAAAGCTTCTACCTGATTTCTTGATTGTGTCGCTCTCAACAAAATGCCCGCACCGTTTCTCACGGTGCGGGCATTGTCATTACGCGCGCAGTCCGCCGTTCACCAGGATCTCAGCCCCGGTTACCCATCCGGAATCCTCTGATGCCAGGAACAGCGCGGCTCCCGCAATGTCTGTTGCTTGTCCTAGTCGTCCCAGCGGAGTCCGGCTCAGCGCAAGCTCGGTGAATGCCTTGCTCTCGCCCATCGAGTAGAAACCTTCCGTCGCCGTCACCCCCGGCTGCAGCGAGTTCACTCGAATCCCTCTCCCGCCGAGTTCCTGCGCCAATGATTGCGTGATCGCGTCCACCGCAGCTTTGGTTGCGCTATACACCGACCCGTTCGCCACCGCCGTCTCGCCCACCACCGAACTGATGTTGATGACCGATCCGCCGCCGCCGTTCATCTGCTTCACGGCTTCCTGCGTTGCCAGCAGCAGTCCCAGTACATTCAAATCGAACAGCTTGTGGAAGTGCGTCGGGTCTACCTGATCCACCGGGCGAAACTCATACACGCCTGCGTTGTTCACCAGCACATCCACCCGTCCGAACGCGCTGTTTGCCTGGCCGAATACCTTCGTCACCTCGTCCGGCTTTGAGAGATCGCCCTGCACGGCAACCGCTTTCCCGCCCGATTTCTCAATGGCCGCAACCACCTTCTCCGCTCCCTTTTTGTCGGAAGCATAGTGCACCACCACGCTCGCGCCTTCCTGCCCAAACCGCTCCGCAATCGCCGCGCCAATGCCTTTGGATGCGCCTGTCACCACTGCAACCTTGCCCGCTAATCTCGCCATCTGTTTGCTCCTCAATTCGATATCCATCGAAGTGTCTAATAGACGACGGCCGCCCTCGCAAAGTTACATATTTATTTGTGCGCTGCTTGGATTTGTCTCGGACCAGGAAGGGAATCCCAGGTTTCTAAAGCTCTTTGAGTTGCTTCACGTACTCGCGCCATACCTTGCGTTGCAGCTTCATATGGATAAACTTGGCGTCTTTGCGCACGCTGATCAGCCCGGCATTGTGGAGCTCTTTCAAGTGGTGGGAGAGCGTTGCCGCCGTAATTGGCAACTGGCAGCGAACGTCATGGCAAGCCAGTTCGTCCGCGCTGGCAATCCGTTTCAGAATGTCATAGCGCCGCGGGTCCGCCAGTGCCTTCGAGATTTTCTGAAACTGTCCGCTGTCCATGCCTTCTCATTTCGATGCCGGTCGAACGATTCTGGCTACCATTGTGCCATAGCCAGCGCTAAACAGTGCCATTCCCGGAATCCGTTTCCTTTCCCTGTTCCCTTCAGCGCAACCTTCCTGCTACTCGCATCTATACTCCTGAGTGTCATGGAGGACCTCGTCTATGCCCGCCGGCCAAGCTTTCGACTTTGACTTCATCGTTGTAGGCTCCGGATTCGGCGGCAGTGTCTCTGCCCTCCGCCTCGTCGAGAAAGGTTACTCGGTAGCTGTCTTCGAGATGGGCCGCCGTTGGACACCCGAAAATCTTCCCCACACCAACTGGTCTCTCAACCGCTGGTTCTGGCGACCCAATCTCGCCCTGCGTGGCTTCTTCAACATGCGCTTTTTCCGCCATGTCACCATCCTGCACGGATGCGCCGTCGGCGGTGGATCGATCACCTACGCCAGCACCTTGCTGCGTCCTCCAGACAAGGTGTGGGGCATGGGTTCCTGGGCCGGACTCTCGCCCTGGCAGGCAGACATGCCGCAGCACTATGACACTGCCTCCCACATGCTTGGCGTCACCCGCAACCACATTAGCGGCCCCGCCGACCTGCTCCTCAAGCAGGCCGCCGAATCCATCGGCGTCGGGCACACCTTCTACCTCACTGACGTAGGAATCTTCGAAGGCTCCCCAGACGATCCCGGCGGCACCACCGTCCCCGATCCTTTCTTCCACGGCGAAGGACCCGCCCGAACCACCTGCAACGCGTGTGGCGGATGCATGATGGGCTGCCGTCATGGCGCCAAGAACACGCTCGACAAGAACTATCTGTACCTCGCTGAAAAGCGTGGCGCGCAGGTCTTCCCCGAAACCAAGGTCGTGGATGTCCGCCCCCTCACCGGTCACGCCGACGGCAGCGAAGGCTACGCGGTGGAGACCGTCAATTCTCTCTCCTGGTTCCAGTCCGGAAAGCGGCGCTTCACCTGCCGCAGCGTGGTCTTCGCCGCCTCCGCCCTCGGCACCACCGAGCTTCTCTTCCAACTCAAGGAAAAAGGATCGCTTCCCGCCATCAGCAACCAGCTTGGCAAGCGCATCCGCACCAACTCCGAATCCTTGATCGGCGTGCGAATCCCCGGCTCTCGCGAGAACCTGTCCACCGGCGTTGCCATCGGCTCCGGCTTCTATCTCGACGAGCACACCCACATCGAGGCTGTCCGCTATCCCAACGGGTCAGACGCTATGTCGTTTCTCTCCACCATTCTCACCGGAGGCCGTCCCGGTCCCGGACGCATCGCGCTCTGGCTGCGCAACCTCTTCGGCTCCCTGCTGCGCCATCCCATCAAAACTCTCCGTATTCTCCGCCCGCAAGGATGGGCCCGTGAGTGCATCATCCTGCTTTGCATGCAGGCGCTTGACGGCCACATTGATATGCATTGGGAGCGTCCCTGGTTCTGGCCTTTCCGCAAGTTCCTGGTCAGTCGCGGCGCCCGGGTCCCCACTTTCATTCCACGTGCCAATGACTTTGCCCAGCACTTTGCAGGCATGGTCGGAGGCACCGCCATGAGCATGCTTCCCGAGATTCTGTTCAACGTTCCCGGCACGGCCCACTGCCTCGGAGGATGCGTCATGGCCGATTCGCCCGCCAACGGCGTCATCGATTCGCAGCACCGCGTCTTCGGCTACAAGAATATGTACATCTGTGACGGCTCCGTCGTCTCGGCCAATCTCGGAGTCAATCCCAGCCTTACCATTACCGCTCTCACCGAGCGCGCCATGTCGTATATTCCTCCTGCGGAAACCAGCCGGACGTGAACGATTCCTCCGCGCCCTTGGCCCCCTCGACGGAACTTTCTTCGCGCACGCGCGTCTATAATCTTGTATGCCAGTTCACCCGGCTTCTAGGACTATGAAAGCTCTCAGACCATTCGCCCTCGGAGTGCTGCTTGCTGCGGCATTTTTCTTCTACACCAGCCACCGCTTCGGACAGCCCGCCTCGTGGGTCACTCACGACCCGGTGCACATCACTGAGGCCCAGGCTGCTCCTCCGCTCGATAACGAAGAGCAGAACAATGTGGACGTCTATAAGCGCGTCGTCCCCTCCGTGGTCAACATCACTTCCACCGTCGTCTCCTATGACTTCTTCTTCGGAGCCCAGTCGCAGCAGGGCGCAGGTTCCGGCTTCATCATCGACAAAGAAGGACACATCCTCACCAACTACCACGTGATTGACGGCGCGCGGAAGCTCGAGGTCATCCTCGAAAACAAGAAGCACTACACCGCCACCGTCGTCGGGTCCGACAAATCGCACGATCTTGCCGTCATCCAGATCAAAGCGCCCAACCTTCAGCCCGTCACCCTCGGCTCCAGTTCGGCCTTGCAGGTCGGCCAGAAGGTCCTCGCCATCGGCAACCCCTTCGGCATCTTCAACGGAACCATGACGCGCGGCATTGTCAGCTCCATTCGCCAGGTGCAGGAACCCGATGGAACCTACATTGACGAGGCCATCCAGACCGACGCCGCCATCAACCCCGGCAACTCCGGAGGCCCGCTGCTCAACTCGCACGGCGAGGTCGTCGGCATCAATACCATGATCGCCTCGGCCAGCGGCGGCAATGCCGGCGTAGGATTCGCCATCCCCATCAACTCCGCCAAATCTGTGCTCAATGATCTTGTGCAGTTCGGCCGCGTCCGCCGTCCTACTCTCGGCATTCGCCCGCTGCCCGTTCCCATGACTCGCGACCTCGCCGAGCAACTTGATCTTCCCGTGGATAGCGGAGTGCTCGTCATGCAGGTCGTTCCCGGCTCCTCCGCTGCACGCGCCGGAATCCAGGGCGGAAACCAGCGCGTCTACTACGGCAACTACGAGATCGTCATCGGCGGAGACCTTATCGTCGAACTCGACGGCCAGGAGGTGAAGGACGTTCACGACCTTGCCCACCTGATGAACAATCACCGCTCCGGAGACACCGTCACCGTCACCTATTACCACGGCAAGAAGCGCCAAACCGCCAAAATCCAGCTCGACGAAGCCAAAGGTGGCACCCGCGTCTAGCGGGTGCCCTGGCTTTGCCAGTAACTCCGGGAGAATATCTCCTTTTGGGCGGAAGTGGACGAGCCTCAATCGTCTGTAAGCTTGCCGATCTCATATGAGTCCATCATGACAATTCTGTCAGGGACTCTCGTCGCTGCGTCACTTCCTTTGAAGCCAGACCCGTCGTTGCACCCGCATGTTTGTTGCTCGAGGGCGAGAAGACCCACGCCCTGTGTAATCTCACGCGGTGACATACACGTAGCCAGAGCTGGCTGACTCGAGAACAAAATTGACCTTTCATTTGTTCTGGCAAATGCGATGAAAAACGACCGCGCAGAATTACTCACCGTAGCTTGGAAGTAAAGTGCATTCTTGCGCGACTAGGGCCCACCGACGCACGACCTCTCAGATATTCCTCCGCACTTGAGGTAGGGCAGACCTCTGATACAAAGCACGAAGCGTGTACAAATATCGCGCGTCGAGCAACTTCTTCACACTGGCACGGACGCGTGTAACGTTCGCCGCCGTATGGGTTTTGCAGCCGGTTTGGCGGATGGGTTGCATTAGCAATCGCAATAGAAAAACTGCCTCAGCCTGGCTGGCTGCGCCGCATATCAGAGCATCTCTGGCGCTCGCACCTGCCGCATTGACCTGATTCATCAAGCTCAATCTCTGTAGTGAAAGGGAAAGCATGAACATCTCAAGACGAGACTTCGTCAGATACTGCACCATGTCCGCCACGGCCCTTGGACTGACGTCTGCACTTGGACCTCTGACGAGTGCGTTGGCAAGCAGCAGCGGTCCTCCAATCATCTGGATCAAGGGAGCCTGCTGTTCCGGTTGCACGGTATCTCTAGCAAACCGCGTGTCGACCTCTGCTCCAGTGGATCTTTCCGACCTGCTGATCAACACCATCGACCTTGTTTATCATCCGACGCTGATGGCGGCATCAGGTGAGTCGGCCATCTCAAATCTTCTGAACGCCGAGTCTGGCAAGTTCATTCTGGCTGTTGAGGGCGGCATTCCGACGCTGTACAACGGCAAGACCTGCATTGCCTACACGCACAACGGAGTGGATGTGACCGCGCTCTCACTGGTGCAACAACTCGCACCGAAGGCGGCAAAGGTGCTCTCGGTGGGCACGTGCGCCAGTTTCAACGGAGTCTGCGGCGCGAATCCGAATCCTACAGGAATCGAAAGCGTGAGCAAGGCGACGGGCGTAACCACGCTGAATATCTCCGGATGTCCGGTTCATCCCGACTGGATTGTGTGGGCAATTGCACAGATGCTTGCCGGAGCGACGATCCCGGTGGACAAGTACGGTAGGCCGACCGCGCTGTACGGGAGCACGGTGCACAGCAAGTGCTCACGCAACAACAAGAATTGGGCCACGTCGCTTAGTCAGACGGGCCTTTGCATGGGCAACATGGGCTGCAAGGGACGCGAGACCTACGCCGACTGTCCGACACGCAAATGGAACAACGCTACGAACTGGTGCGTGGGCACCCTCAGTGCGAATGGCAACGGTGCTGATTCGCTCTGCCACGGATGCACGCAGAGCGGCTTTCCGGACAACTTCTCACCGCTGTTCAGCACGAAGGGCGCGACGCCGCTCGGCCACAAGACCGTCAATCCGCCAAAGGTGAACTGCACGCAATGCCATGAAGACGGCAGACCGGATTAAACGCGAATTACACGTTTTGCAAAAGGAGACTGATTCATGGCGACTATAACCATCGTCGATCCCGTAACGCGAGTTGAAGGACATCTCAAAATTCAGGTGACCATCGATACCGTAAATGGTGTGCAACAGGTCACGAATGCACAAGCGACCGGCACCCTGTTTCGCGGATTCGAAAACATCCTCAAGGGACGCGATCCAAAGGACGCGTCCTATCTGACCGAGCGCATCTGCGGCGTATGTCCTGTGTCGCATGGCCTGGCCGCCGCCATGGCCCTGGAGAGCGCAGCCGGCATAGTTGCCCCTACCAACGCGCGTATCATGCGCAACCTTGTGCTGGGTGCGAATTTTCTGCAGAGCCACATCCTGCACTTCTATCTGCTGGCCTCGCTCGACTACATTACCCCGCCGGCCGGAGCCCCGTGGACCTCGTACTGGAATGTGGACCTGATGCGGAACGCAAGCCTGCAACAGATCATCAACAATTTCACTACCGCCGTGACCATGCGCCGCAAGGCCCATGAGATGGCCGCGATCTTCGCCGGAAGAATGCCGGGGCTATCCGCCATCCAGGCGGGTGGTTTTACCACCAAGCCGACCTCCGCGATGATCTCGTCGTTCTCAGCCTATCTGGAAGAGTTGGTGTCGTTCATCAACAACCAGTACCTGCCCGACGTGGAGCTGTTGAAGAGCGTGTACTCCGACTACACCTCCATCGGCAAGGGCTCCGGCAATCTGCTCGCGTACGGCGTCTTCGACCAGGATGAGACCAGCAATCCCAGCAAGTTGCTGCAGCGCGGACTGGTTTACAACTCCGCACCCTCCAGTGTGCAGACCGTTGCAACCAGCAACATCACAGAGCAGGTGACGTACTCTTGGTACGCGAACTCGACCAACAATGAGAATCCGGCAAGTGGCTCCACGGTGACCGTTGATCCGGCGACCAAGACCGCAGCTTATTCCTGGATGAAGTCGCCGCGTTACAGCAACAAGGTGATGGAAACCGGCCCGCTTGCCAGGATGTGGGTGAACGGCGACTATCGCACAGGCATCTCGGTGATGGACCGCCATCATGCGCGCGCACTGGAGGCACAGAAGGTTGCCAATGCAATGAGCGGTTGGCTCAGCGAACTGGTCGTTGGAGGATCTCAGTACCAGAGCTTCACCACGCCCTACGGCGTTTCGGGGGTTGGTCTGACCGAAGCTCCGCGCGGAGCACTGGGACATTGGCTGAGCATCGCCCCAAGCGGAACGACGTCTCCAGTGGGCGGGCCGGCGATCGGTAATTACCAGGTGATCACGCCGACCTGCTGGAACGCTTCGCCCAAAGATACGGCTGGAGCGCACGGTCCGCTGGAGCAGGCGCTGATCGGCGTCAAGGTGCAGGTGGCAGCAAAGCCTATTGAGGTCCTGCGCGTAGTGCACTCGTATGACCCGTGTCTCGCCTGCGCGGTGCATGTGATCCGGCCAGACGGCAAGCCAGTCGTCGTCGCGAAGCCGCGCTAGCAGGCATGATGAAAACACTAGTACTTGGAATTGGCAATTTGCTCCTCAGCGACGAGGGCGTGGGCGTGCACGTGGCCCGCGCCCTGCAGCGCGAAAAC
>Ga0181528_10000545_pt1 | contig 26336 bp, 25 predicted proteins | sample PEATcosm2014_Bin_47_FD_119742 | JGI IMG/M metagenome (GOLD analysis project Ga0181528, IMG submission 119742) | Peatland microbial communities from MTU Mesocosm Facility, Houghton, MI, USA - PEATcosm2014_Bin10_10_metaG | ecosystem: Environmental > Terrestrial > Soil > Wetlands > Peat | place...
CTCCGCCTCCGCCTCGAGCCGGGCGATGAGATCCTCGGCCTCGTCCCGCGTGAACCTTCCGCCCGCCTGGCGCTGGGTCAGCCCGAGCGGGCCCCGGGCGTCCCGGAAGCCGGCGTGGCCGGCGGCCTCGACCAGGGCGCTCAGGTCACGCAGCTGGCGCGCCGTGGCCGGTGGGCCGGACGGCTGACCGAAGGACATGGTGGGGAGTCGGGCCGGCCGGTCGGGGTCGGGCGTGGCCGCCCGGCCGATCGGTCAGCTGCCCGCGTACCGCTGGGCTCGGTGGGGGATCAGACGACCCGGCCGACGCCGGCCAGGCCGTCGGTCCGGACGCCGGTGATGTGCACGTCGGCGCCGGTGTAGGGAGCCTCGACCATCGAGCCACCGCCCACGTACATGGCCACGTGCTCGGAGCCTCCGGGACCGTAGAACAGGAGGTCACCCGGCTCGATGTCGGCCAGCGGGATGTGGGTGGTGTCGTCGTACTGGGCGCCCGAGTAGTGGGGCAGGCTGATCCCCACCTGGGCGTAGGCCCACATCACGAGGCCCGAGCAGTCGAAACCGGTGGACGGTGAGGTCCCACCCCACAGGTAGGGGACACCCACCTGGCTCTCGGCGGCCTCGACGGCGCCGGCGGCACCCGGAGCCAGCGGCGGAAGTGCGGTGACGGTGACGGTGCCACCGCCACCCGAGGAGCCCCCGGACGCCTGGGTGGTCGTCGTCCCGCCGCCTCCGGTGTTGGCGGCGGCGGTCTGGGCCTGGGCGGCCTGGGAAGCCTGGGCGGCCTGTGAAGCCGCGACCTTCTGGGCGAACTGCGCCTTGGCGGCGGCGGCGGCCGCCGCCGCCGCGGCCGCCTGCTGCTGTACCACGAGCTGGTGGATGGTCGCGTTGACGCTGTCGAGCGTGTTCTGGTCCTGGGCGGCCAGCGACGAGGCCTGGCTCTGGGCCGACTCCAGCTGATCGTGGGTGGCCTGCGCCTGGGACTTCTGCTGCTCGAGCGACGACTGCGTGGCGGCCAGCTTGGCCTGGGCCGTGTGCAGCCGGTCGATGGTGGTCGTCACGTTGCCGGTGGCGATGGCGGAGTACTCGGACCGGATGCCGCTGGTGTTCACGTTGGAGGTGAACAGCTGGGTCGCCGTGTTCGAGGTGCCCGCACTGGTGTAGTCGGCGATGGCCTGGGTCTCGAGCTGGGCCGAGTCCCTCGCCACCTCGTGCTGGTCCTTGGCCACCGCGGCCTGGTTGGCCGAGATCTGGCTCTGCAGTTGCGAGAGCTTGTAGTCGGCCGCGTTCACCTGCCCCGAGAGCGCGGCGATCTGGGCCTCGGTCGCGTTCAGCTTGGCGCTGATGGCGGCGGCCTGGGCCTTGGCGTCAGAGATCTGGTCGGCCGATGCCGGGGTGGAAGAGGCCACGACCATGGAGGTCGCCCCGAGAGCGGAGGCCACTGCGAGCGTCGCGAACACCCGATTTCGGGTCCGCTTCCGACGTGCTGGGCAGGCACCTGGCTCGACCGTCGAGTACTGCTCGGCGTGAGTCATATGCGGGAGCATGGTAGTGCACCCGCATGGCGGTCACAAGGACCCTCCCCGTACGCAAGGCTCTGAACTGGGGTTTTGCCGCGATGTTTCCTCGGAATTGGGGTAGCTGCCACCCGAGTGGCGTCCAAATGCCCCCGCGCCGGCGGAGGCTCAAATCAATGTAGTCCCGGCTAGGGTCCAGGTCATGGGCCAGCGCATCGAATTCCCCAGTAACGGAAGCCACGCCGGCGGCTATCTCGCCACTCCGTCCGGCGGTGGAGATGGCAGCATCGGCGTCCTCGTGATCCAGGAGTGGTGGGGCCTGGTCGACCAGATCACGAGGACCTGTGACCGCTTCGCCGAGGCGGGCTTCACCGCCCTGGCGCCGGACCTCTACCACGGCACGGCGGTCCCCCTGACCGAGCCCGACGAGGCGGCCAAGCAGATGATGGCCCTCCAGATGGGCGCGGCCGCCACCGAACTGAGCGGGGCGGTCGACGAACTGCTGCGGCGAACGGGCGGCACGTCGATCGGCGTGGTCGGCTTCTGCATGGGCGGCGGCCTGGCGCTGGTGCTCGCCTGCCAGCGCCCCGACGCCGTCGCCGCGGTGGTGCCGGCCTACGGGGTGATCCCGTGGCCCGACGCCCGGCCCGACTACTCGAAGCTGCAGGCCGTGGTCGAGGGACACGTCGCCGAGCTCGACGGCTCGTTCAGCCCGGCGGCCGCCGACGAACTGGAGGCCGAACTCACCGGCCTCGGCAAGACGGCCTCCTTCCATCTGTACCCGGGTGTGGACCACGCGTTCTTCAACGACGACCGACCCGAGGTCTACGACGCCGACGCCGCCGGGCTGCTGTGGGAGCGAACGGTCTCGTTCCTGCGGTCCCAGCTCGGCTGATCCGGGGATCGAGGCGACGTGCCCGGACCGGGTCTGGTCGAGGACTACGTGACGCTCGGGCTCCGCCTGGGCCGCCACATCGACGGCATGGTGGACGCCTACTACGGGCCGCCCGCGCTGGCCCACGACGTCGAGGCGGAACCGGTGGTCCCGCCGGGGCAGCTCCTGTCGTCGGCCCGTACGCTGCTCGCCGACCTCGAGGCCGGGGGACCGCTCGACGCCGCGGCCGGACCCGAGGACTCGTCGGCCCCGGCCCGTCGTCACTGGCTGACCGCCCAGGTGCGCGGTCTGGCCACCACGTGCGCCAAGTTGGCCGGCGAACCGATCGGCTACGCCGACGAGGTGGAGGCGTGTTACGGCGTGCGACCCAGCCGGGTGGACGAGGAGACGCTGGTCGAGGCGCACCGGAAGCTCGACGAGGTGCTGCCGGGTGGCGGCCCGCTGGCGGAACGGCTCGTGACGTGGCGTGAGTCGCACGCCGTCCCCGTCGACCGGCTCCGCCGGGCGGTCGACTCGTTGGCCGACTCGCTGCGCGACCGGACCCGTGACCTGTTCGGCCTGCCCGAGGGCGAGCACGTCGAGTTCGAGCTCGTCACCGATGAGCCGTGGTCGGGCTTCAACTACTACCTCGGCGACCTGCAGAGCCGGGTGGCCATCAACACCGACCTGCCCGTGCTGTCCACCGGGCTCGCCCACCTGGTGGCCCACGAGGCCTACCCCGGCCACCACACCGAGCACACCCGCAAGGAGGTCGGCCTCGTGCGGCGTCGCCAGTGGTGGGAGGAGTCGATCTTCCTCGTCGGGACCCCGCAGTGCCTGCTGGCCGAGGGTCTGGCCGATCTGGGACTCGAAGTCGCCTGGGGTCGGCACCCGGAGCCGACCGTCGCCGAGCACCTGCAGCCGCTGGGCATCCGCTACGACACCGAGGTGGTGGCCGCGGTGTCCGACGCCGGCGAGGCGCTCGGCGCGGTGCGGACCAATGCCGCGTTCCGGCTGCACGAGGACGGCGCCGACGTCGACACGGTCATCGACGAGGTCGCCCGCTGGGGCCTGCTGCCCCGGGACCGGGCGGTCAAGGCGGTCGAGTTCCTCACCCACCCGACGTGGCGCGCGTACCTCACCTGCTACGTCGAGGGCTTTCCGTTGTGCCGGGCCTTCACGGCGGGCGACCCGGCGCGTTTCGACCGGCTGTTGTCCGAACAGCTGACCCCGGCCGACCTGGCCGACCAGATCGAGCGGGACGCATCGGCGTGCGCCCTCGGGTGATGGGCGGGTAGGCCGGACGAGGCCGGCGCGGGGTGCGGCGGCTCAGTGGCGAGGACGGCGGGAGCGGCGGACCAGGATCCCGTCGAGGGTCGTCCGCACCAGCACCTCGGCCAGGCGGTCGTCCAGGGGCTCGTGCCCCAGGAGCAGCCGGTAGTAGATCGGCCCGTACAGCTGGTCGAGCACCGACGGGATGTCGACGTCGACGCGGATCTCATCCCGGTCGACCGCCCGGCGCAGCACCTCGGTGCTCGCCGCCCGGCGGGGATCGATCCAGTGGCTCCGCAGGGTGTCGCCGAGCGCCGGGTCGGTCTGGGCCTGTCCGATCAGCTCGGCCATCACCTCGCCCGCCCGTCCGCGGAAGGCGTCGATGAGCAGGCGGATCTGCCCCGTCAGGTCGGTGGCCAGCTCCCCGGTGTCCTCGAACTCGGCGGTGGCCCGGTAGCGGTGGAAGTAGGCGTCGATCGCCACCGAGCCCCGCGACGGCCACCACTTGTAGATGGTGACCTTGGATACACCCGCCCGGGCGGCGACGGCCTCGATGGTGGCCCGGGCGAGTCCACCCTCGTCGAGGAGGTCCGCAGCCGCGTCGAGCACCGCCCGGCGGGCCTCCTCGCTCCGGGGCCGACCCGTGCGGGAGGGGGCGGCCGGGATCGTCGTCGCCGGTTTGCGCGTCACCGTCACGGGGCACAAGCTACTTGATGAACGGTCCGTACAGGAATACCCCTCCTGTACGCAGTGTTCAGATACGCATGGAGACCCCGATGGCCGTCGAGACAGGAGCCGGACAGACGAGATCGATGGGTATCTCACGGGGACTGGTCGTCCTGTTCGCGGTGGCCTGCGGCCTGGCGGCGGCCAACCTGTACTACGCCCAGCCGGTCCTCGACCACATCGCCCGGACCTACGGCGCCAGCTCGGCCACCGCCGGACTGGTGGTCACCTTCTCCCAGGTCGGGTACGCCCTCGGCCTGGCCCTGCTGGTGCCGCTCGGGGACATCCTGGTGCGCCGCCGGTTGGTGCCCGCCGCCCTGATCGTGACGGCGGTCGCGCTGGTGGCCTCGTCGGTAGCTCCGGGCATCGGGTTCCTGATCGGCGTGGCCCTCGTGGTGGGAGCGGGGTCCACGGTCGCCCAGATGCTCGTCCCCATGGCCGCGTCGCTGGCCGACGACGACAGCCGGGGTCGAGTGGTGGGGATGGTCATGACCGGCCTCCTGCTCGGCATCCTCCTCGCCCGGACCGTGTCGGGCATCGTGGCCGGCATCGCCGGGTGGCGCGCCGTCTACGTCGTGGCCGCCGGGCTGTGCGCCGTCATGGCCCTGGTGCTCGCCCGGGTCCTGCCCGGCGAGCAGGAGCGTCCGCACCTGTCCTACCGGTCGCTGCTGCGCTCGACGGCCACCCTCTTCCTGGCGGAGCCGCTGCTGCGGCGCCGGGCCGTGTTCGGGGCGCTCGGCTTCGCCGCCTTCAGTGCCTTCTGGACGACCATGGCCTTCGTGTTGTCGCGTGCACCGTTCCACTACGGCGACACCACCATCGGCCTGTTCGGCCTGGTGGGCGCGGCCGGTGCGCTGGCCGCCAACGTGGCCGGCCGCTGGGCCGACCGGGACCTCACGCGGCTCACCACCACCGGGTTCGCCCTCCTCGTGGGTGTCTCGTTCCTGCCGCTGTGGTTCGGGGGCCACAGCCTGTGGCTGATGATCCTCGGCATCCTGGTGCTGGACGTCGGCGTGCAGGGCCTCCAGGTGACGAACCAGTCGATCATCTACCGACTGGCCCCCGAGGCCCGCAGCCGGATCAACTCGTCGTACATGGTCTGCTACTTCATCGGGGGTGCGATCGGCTCGGCCGTCGGGAGCTGGCTCTACGGCGAACATCGTTGGGCGGGGGTCTGCCTCTTCGGCGCCGGGCTCGGCGCGGCGGCCCTCGTCCTGGCGCTGGTGGACGTCGTGCGCCGGGCGTCGCACACGACCCGCGCCGCGGCACCGGTGGCCTGAGTCGCCGGCCGGCGCGCCGGCCCGCCGGGTGACGGACCGCACGGGGTGGGCGTCCGGTCGGGCGGTCACCCCGTCAGGGTGCCGGCCACTCCGGAGGCGACGAGCCGAGCGGTCCGGCCGGCCGGTCCCACCGCAGGGGCGACCCCGACACCACCAGCGGCGGTGGCAGCCGGCGGACGTCGCCCCAGACCGTGTGCTCGAGCGGGCCGTCCGGGTCCGGGCCGGCGGGATCGATCCCCCCGCCGGCGATGGTGGTGCCCACACCGGCGTCGACCAGCAGTCGGGACATGCGGGCGAGCGACGTCCGCCACCGACTGCCCCGGCCGTCCTCCTGGCGCCGGGCCACGCCGGTGAGCGCGGCTGCCGCCAGGAGGTAGCCCGTCGCGAGGTCGAGGGCCTGGACGGGCAGCGGCACCGGGTGGTCCGCGTCGGCGGCGCGCCGACCGGCGTCGGCGATGCCCGAGCTCATCTGGACCAGGCTGTCGAAGCCCCGACGGCCGGACCACGGACCGGTCCACCCGTAGGCGTCGAGGCTCACGTCGACGAGTCCGGGCCGGGCCGCGTCCCGGGCGTCGGACCCGAGGCCGAGGCCGTCCAGCGCATCGGCCCGGTAGCCGTGCACCAGCACGTCGGCCGAGGCGAGCAGACCGAGCAGGTGGTCCCGTCCGTCCGGTGTCGCGGCATCGAGGCGGGCGCACGTCTTGCCCAGGGTGACCTCGGGGACGATGCTCGGCTCGTCCCAGTCCGGCGGGTCGACCCGCAGTACCTGGGCACCCCATCCGGCCAGCAGGCGGGTGGCCACCGGCCCGGCCAGGACCCGGGTGAGGTCGAGGACCCGCAGACCGGCGAGCGGGCGCCCCGGGTCGGTGGCCCCGAGCTCGGCCCGGTCGACCGGAGCCGTGCGCTCGCAGTGGAGGAGGGGCTCCGCGGCCACCGCCACCCCCTGGGGGTGGGCGTCCCACTCCTCGACCGAACGGAGGGCGGCGGCCGCGCCGCCGGCGTCGACGACCGCCGTCTCGAGGTCGTCGCCCCGCCAGTGGGCCACCTCCGCGGCGACCCGGTCCCGTTCGCCGGGGACGCCGAGCACGCGGAGCGCCGCCCCCCGGTGGTGGGGGGCGTTGGTGTGGAGGCGGATCCATCCGTCGGCGCAGGCGTAGTCACCGGCCACCGCGTCCCACACCGGTGGCAGCTGCCAACCCTGGGGGCGGATCGAGAACGCGAACCAGGCCGACGCCAGGTCACGGTCGACGGTCACGGCGGGCGGAGTGTCCCCGTCGGGTCCGGCCACGACCCGCGACAGCGCGGCACCGGCCGCGCCGGTCGAGGCCTGGGCGAGGTCGCTGACGGCGAAGGCCGACGGCAGGCTGCCACCCGGCGGCAGCGCTACATCGGGGCGCGGTCCGGAGAGGTCCAACGCGTCGAGGAACCGGTCGAGGAGCGTCCGGGTTCGGTCGGTCACGACCCCATGGTCGGCGGTGCGGAGGACGCCGTCAATCACCCGCCGGCAACTCCCGATGCACCAGGGGTCAAGAAACGGCATGGACCGGTCGATACGAGGAGCATGGATTCGGTCCTGCACTTCGACACCGACGACCCCGAGTTCCAACGCGGATTCGAGATCGGCATCCTGTGGGAGCGGCTCAGCGCCGACGGGGCCTGCCACATGGCGGTCAGCGCCTCCAACGCCGAAATGGTCCTACGGGTGGCGAAGGTCTTCGACTGCGTCTTCAGCGGCGAGGAGCTGGCCGACGACCAGATCTCGATCGAGCTGACCCGCGTCAACAGCGACTCGTAGGCCGGGCCCGCCCCCGGGGCTACGCGGCGTCCGTCCGACGGGCCACGAGGACCGCGTCGTGGATCGTCATCGTCCCACCCTCGGGGTCGTCCACGGTCCGGGGCCGTGCCTCGGTCACCAGGACGTCCCACCCCTCGGCGGGCAGCACGGCCGCCATCTGCCCGGCGCCGGCGAAGAAGTCGCCGACGGCCGGCATGCGCGCCACCATGGCCACGTCGGTCGGGTCGTGGGCCACCAGTAGCAGGGTCCCCCCGGGGGCCACGGCGCGAGCCAGGCGGAGGAGGACCCCGTCTCGGAGGTCGCCCGGAAGGGGCAGGAAGTGGGCCGACACCAGATCGAAGGACGACGCCCCCGGGTCGAACGTCGTGATGTCGTCCCGGATCCAGGTGATGCGCGTCGCCAGGTCGGTTCCGGCCTCCTCGGCGTGGGCGCGGGCCCGCCCGAGCGCGGTCTCCGAGATGTCGACCCCGGTCACCTGCCAGCCGCGTCGGGCCAGCCAGACCGAGTCGCCCCCCTCGCCGGACCCCACGTCGAGGGCACGTCCAGGTGCGAGTCCCCCGACCTCGGCCACGAGTTGGGCGTTGGGGTCGCCGCTCCACATCGACTCCTTGGACCCGTACCGCTCGTCCCAGTAGGCCTGGTCGAGGACGTCCGGTAGGTCGGCGTGGTGCCCGTGGTCGGCATGGCCGTGGTCGGCATGGCCGGGGCCGGCATGGCCGTGGTCGTGCTGCCCGGCCGACGCGGGTTCGCCCATGGCCGCACGGTAGCGGGCAGCGGAGCCCGACCGACCGCGTGCGCCCGGGCCCGTCCGCCGGTCGGGGGTCAGCCGCCGGCCAGGAGGCGCCGGGCGATGACCTTGAGGCACAGCGTCTCGTCGGCACCCTCGAAGATCGACAGCACGCGGGCGTCGACGTAGTACCGGCTGACGGCGTACTCCTCGGCGTAGCCCATGCCACCGTGGATCTGCAGGGCCTCGCGGGTCACCCATTCGGCCGAGCGGCACACGTAGGCCTTGATCATCGACGCCTCGAGCGCACCCTCGCCCTTGGACATGAGGCTGGCGACCTCGTAGGCGAACTGTCGGGAGGCCTGGATCAGGACCGCCATGCGGGCCAGCTTCACCTTGGTCAGCTCGTAGTCGACGATGGGAGAGCCGAAGACGACCCGGTTGGTGGCGTACTCGAGCGCGGCCTCGTAGGCGGCCTGCATGAGGCCGACGGCGCGGGCCGCGGTCTGCAGTCGGCCGTTCTCGAAGCCCTGCATCTGGAGGTAGAAGCCCTGGCCGAGGCCGGACTCGCCACCGACGAGATTGGCGTCCGGCACGAACCAGTTCTCGAGGGAGACCTCATAGGAGTGCATGCCGCGGTAGCCGAGGGTGTCGATGGCCCGCCCCTCCATCTTCCCGCCGGCGTCGGCCGGACGGCCGTCCGCCCCGGGCTCCTGGGAGAACGCGAAGCCGTGACCGTCGGCCGGCGGCTTCTCCACCAGGAAGATCGACAGTCCCTTGTGTCCCTTGGACCGGTCGGGATCGGTGCGGGCCAGCAGTAGCAGGACGTTCGCCCGGGCCGCGAAGGTGCACCACGTCTTCACGCCGTTGAGGATCCACCCGCCGTCCACCTTGGTGGCGGGCAGCATGACCCCGGCCACGTCCGAGCCGTAGTCCGGCTCGGTGACGGCCACGGCCCCGAGCACCTCGGCGGTGGCGAGCCTGGGGAGCCAGTACTGCTTCTGCTCCTCGGTGCCCCCCTTCACGATGGCCCGGGTCAGGATCTCGGGACGGGTGATGAGCGAGCCGCCGGCGCCCAACGAGCCCCAGGTGAGTTCCTCGGTGGCGACGACCATCGACAGGTAGTCGGCGTCGCCCTCGGCGGCGAAGCCGCCGTACTCCTCGGGGACGGACATGCCGAACCCGCCCATCTCGGCCATCCCCGAGATGATCTCCTCGGGGATGTCGGTGTTCGCCCGGTGGATGTGCTCGGCACGTGGGCGGATCTGCTCGTCGGCGAAGCGGTGGAAGGTGTCGCGCACCAGCTCGAAGTCGGCGTCGAGGTGCCGATCGCCCTGGGTCTCGGCCAGGGACGCCAGGTACGTGGCGTCACGGTAGGTGGCGACGAACGGCTCGGCCGGGGCCATCCAGTCGGTGGCGACCCCCCACTCGGCGGTCCGGCCCACCAGGCGGGCGGCCAGTTCGGCCAGGGCGTCGGCGACGAAGGCGCAGGCGATCCGGGCCTCGGTGTCACCGTGGGCCCCGTAGGAGAGGACGGACTCGGCGGTGCGCACGGACGCCGCGGCATGGGAGACGTCGTAGGCGAGCACCTGGGCCCGGTCGGGACCACCGGCCGCCCGCAGGGCCCCGATGCCGGACTCGACGACGGAGCGGGCCACGGCGGTGGCGTCGGCGGCCGCGTGCAGGTCGGGTGGGGCGGGGGAGTCGGTGGTCACCGCACAAGGATATCCGGCCCCTCCGGGACCACGGCCGGCCGCCCCGGGCCCGCCCGGGACGCCACCCCGGTGCCGGGCGTCAGGCGTCGGGGCGCTGGGCCACCACCGTCACGAGGGGTGGGAGCACGACCGGGTCGTCCCCCGGGTCGACCTCGGTGAGCACCTCCAGGTAGTCGGCGACGGGCCCCGGCCCGGCGCCCGCCGGGGCCTCGGCCCAGGCGTCGACGATCACCAGGCCGGCATCGCGCACGAGGGACGGGAGGAGCGCACCGATGTCGGGGTGCCGGGCGTCGGGCATCGAGAAGGGCCGGCCCGCGATGCGACCGGCCGAGGTGACGGGTTCCTGGGCTACGACCCAGCCTCCCGGCCGGACGGCCGCGGCCATGCGGCGGAGCACCACGGCGGGGTCCACCACGTGCAGCAGCAGGAAGCGGCAGAAGGCGAGGTCGACGGGCTCGGGGAGGCGCAGGTCCTCACCGGCCTGGGTGATGGCCAGCACCTGGCTGTGGGCGGCGGCGGCCGAGGCGACCTCGTCGCGCGTCGTGGGATCGGAGTCGACGGCGTACACGCGCCCGTCACGGCCGACGATCCCGGCCAGGGCCACCGACACGTCACCACCGCCGGCGCCGACGTCGACGCACGTCCACCCCGGACCGATGCCGAGCCGGTCGAGCGCGGTGGCCAGCGGCCGCCGGTAGACGTCGTCCCGCAGCCCGCGCAGTTCCATCCGGGGAACGATACCGGCCGGCCCGCGAGCCCCCCGATCGGTTAGCCGTCCGGGGCCGCGGGTGCGGGGGCACCGCCGTGGAACCGGTAGCCTCACCGTCCGTGAAGGTAACCATGATCCTCTGTGACTCGGCCCAGGTGGCCGACGGCAAGCTCTACGTCCTCGGCGGCGGATGGAGCATGACCGGCCCCGACCCGGTGCCCTCGGCCATCGCCCTCAAGATCGACGTGGGTTGGCACGAGGCGGAGGCCGCCCACCACTGGGAGCTGTACCTGGAGGACGCCGACGGCGGCCCGGTCCTGGTGCCGACGCCGGACGGCGAGCACCCCGTCGAGGTGCGCGGCGAGTTCACCGTGGGCCGTCCGACCGACGTCCCCGAGGGCTCGCCGGTGGACGTGGCCCTGGCGGTCAACCTGGGCCCGCTGCCCCTGACCCCGGGCACCCGCTACACCTGGAGGATGGCCATCGACGGCGACAGCCACCCGGACTGGGTGCTGGCCTTCACGACCCGACCCCTCCCCCAGCCCGCGGCCTGACCGCGTCCGGCGAGCCCGGCGGACGTCGACACCGGCCCGCCTACTATCGGCGGTCATGACCACGTATGACCGACCGTTCGGCCGCTACTTCGAGGACTTCACCCCGGGCGACGTCTACCGGCACTGGCCCGGCAAGACGATCACGGAGGCGGACGACCACCTCTTCTGCATGATCACCATGAACCACCACCCGCTGCACACCAACGCCTGGTTCGCGGAGAACGAGTCGGTCCAGAAGAAGAACGTGGTGGTGGGGAACCTCGTCTACTCGTTGGCGCTCGGGATGAGCGTGCCCGACGTGAGCGGTGCCGCCATCGCCAACCTCGAGGTCGAGTCGCTGCTGCACCGGGCGCCCACCTTCCACGGGGACACCATCTACGCCGAGACCAAGGTCATCGAGAAGGCCGAGTCGAAGTCGCGCGACGACCGCGGCGTGGTGACCGTCGAGACCAAGGCCTTCAACCAGCGCGGCGAGGAGGTGTGCTTCTTCCGCCGCAAGGTCATGGTCTGGAAGGAGGCCTTCGCTCCGGTGCGTCGCCGCCCCTACGGGGACGACGTCTGGTCGTGAGGGTCCGGCGCGCCGCGCGGCGGTGACCGCCGGCGGAGTGCGGCCGCTCCACCAGGTCCGGGCCCTCGGCGCGGCCGTGGAGGCGTGGGGCTCCGCGGCGGGTGGGCGGACCCGGCGTGACGACCTCCCCTGGCGCGCCACCCGCGAGCCCTGGGCCGTGCTGGTGAGCGAGACGCTGGCCCAGCAGACACAGCTGTCCCGGGTCGTGCCGGCGTACCACCGGTTCCTGCGCTCCTTCCCGACCCCCGCCGCCTGCGCCGCGGCGCCGCTCGGCGACGTGCTCCGGGCCTGGGAGGGCATGGGCTACAACCGACGGGCCCGCAACCTGCACCGGGCCGCCACCGTCGTGGTCGAGCGGCACGACGGGTCCGTGCCCGACTCGCTCGGGTCGCTGTTGGCCCTGCCCGGAGTCGGGCCCTACACGGCGCGGGCGGTCCTCGCCTTCGCCTTCGGGCGCGACGTGGGGGTCGTCGACACCAATGCGGGACGGGTGCTCTCCCGGGCCGTCGCCGGGCGCCCGCTGGCACCGGCCGAGGCGCAGACGGTGGTCGACGCCATGGTCCCCGAGGGACGGGGCTGGTCGTTCGGACAGGCCCTCCTCGACCTCGGGGCGACGGTGTGCACGTCCCGGTCCCCCGACTGCGCCGCCTGCCCGGTACGTCGGCGGTGCCGGTGGGCGGCGGGCGGTCGGCCCGACCCCGACCCGGCGCGGGGCTCGGCGGGCGTGTCCACCCCCCAGGCCCGGTTCGCCGGCTCGGACCGCGAGGGTCGGGGCCGCCTCGTCGCCGCGCTGCGGTCGGGGCCGTTGCCGTCGGACGGCCTGGCCGTGGCGGCCGGGTGGCCGGACGACCCCGGGCGCGCCCGGGCCGTGGCGGAGCGTCTGGTGGCCGACGGCCTGGCCGTGGTGGACCACGGGGGTGTCTGGCACCTTCCCTGACGGCCGTGCCGTGACCGCGGCTCCGTCCCGCCCACCGCGGTCCGTGCTGGCTACGGTTGGGCCCGTCGCCCGGCCGGGCGACCCCAGGCCCGCACGGGCGGGGTGACATCGGGGGAGCGCCATGCAAGGGAACCGGGGTTGGGCGGCGACCGTCGCCGCGGTGGTGGCGGGCGCGGTCGTGCTGGCCGGGTGCGGCTCGTCCTCCTCGTCCTCGTCGACGACCACCACCGTGCCCGGCACGCCCACGGCCATCGGCGCTCCGGCCTCGGTGCCCGAATCGGTCCTGACCATCCCGACGCCCACGGTCGCGGGCACACCGGCGAAGTACGACCAGGTGCAGGTGCGAACCTTCGGCAGCCCGTCGGCCACCCACGTGCTCGTCCTGGTGCCGGGCACCAACGGCGGGGCCGGCGACTTCGACCTCGTCGGCCCGTACCTCGCCAGCCACGTGCCCGACCTCCAGGTCTGGGCGGAGATGCGTCGCGAGGGCGCCCTCCAGGACGAGTCGGTCGTGCAGTCCACGCTGGCCGGCCGGACGACCACCCAGCAGATGTTCGACTACTACCTGGGCTGGCTCTCGAACCCGAAGATCACCGACCACTACCAGCCCCTCAAGGCGTCCGACTACGGGTTCGTCGCCGACTGGGGGATGGCCGTCGCCATGGACGACCTCCACGCCGTGATCATGAAGGCGCGGGAGGGCGGCAAGCGCACGGTCACCCTGGGCGGTCACTCCCTCGGCGGCACCGAGGCGGCCGTCTACCCGGCGTGGGACTTCAACGGCACCGCCGGGTACTCCACCATCAACGGGATCATCTGCATCGACGGCTGCGCGGGGGCCCAGGGCTTCTACGGGGCGGCCCCGACGATGGCGTCGGTCCAGGCGTCCCTCGCCCAGCTGCAGACCAAGGGCCCGTGGCTCGACCTGCTGGGGGTCGGCCTGCCGTGGGCCACCGGCGTCTTCAGCGAGGTCGGCGCCGTCACCGCGCTGAAGGACCCCGACGGACCCTCCACCACGTTCCAGACGTTCCCGCTGCTGCCGGCCGAGTTCAAGCCGTCCGTGCCGGTCACCAACGAGGCGCAGTTCGGCTACGCCTTCGACTACCGGACCTCACCCAAGGGCCTCGGGCTGATCCAGGTGCACTCGGGTACCGTGGCCACGACGGGCGACCCGGCCGGCTGGGTGGACGACGGCATCACGCCGATCCAGAACGTCATCGACACGTTCGCGCAGACGCCCCTGGCCGCCGCCGAGTGGTACTACCCCGAGCGCCTCTCCATCGACGCCGGCGTGGCCGCCTCGCTGCAGCCGACGCCGGAGGCCGTCTACCTCGGTCTGCGCCTGTCGCACACCGCCCAGGTCGACGTGCCGCTCTTCGCCTTCCAGACCGCCCTCGGCGGGGCGAACAACGCGGTGGTCGGGAGCGCCGAGGCCTACAAGGCCGAGTCGAGGATCCCGAGCCTGACCACGGTCAGCCGGACCGCCACGTACAGCCATCTCGACCCGCTGCTGGCGAGCCCGGACCAGAACGACTTCCTCAAGACGATCGTCCCCTGGCTCCGACGGCTGGGCGACTAGGCCGGAGCGGCGGTCGGTGGACGGGGAGCGCGGGGACGGGTCCGACGGCGCCCCGCGTGGCGTGACGTCACCGGGTGTCGCCCACCATGCCGAGCCCTACCGGCCCGGTCGCCTGGTCGACGTGTTCCGGCTGCCGGCCACGTCGGGCGCACCGGTCGTGCTGTTCTGGCACGGCAGCGGCCCCGACGAGCGCGACATCCTGGCGCCGTTGTCGGCCGGGATCGCCCGGCTCGGTCCCCTGGTCCTCGTGCCCGACTGGCGGTCCGACGACGACGTGGCGGGGCCCGAGGACCTGCTGGCCTCGATCGACTTCGCCCGGTCGACGGCCGGGGAGCTGGGCGGTGACCCGGGACGCATGGTGCTGGCCGGCTGGTCGCTCGGGGCCGATGCGGCCGCCGCGGTGGCCGAACGCCCCGGGATCGCCGACGGCTGGCACCCGTCGGGACTCGTGGGACTGGCCGGCTCCTACGACGGGTCACCCTTCGACGGTCGGCCCGGCGCGGGGGACCCGGTCGGGGGAGCAGGCCGGCCGGCGCTGCTGGCGCACGGGACCGACGACCCGGTCGTGCCGGTGGAACGGTCGGTCGGTGCGGCCGGCGAGCTGGCCGGGTCGGGTTGGCGGGTCGTGCTCCGTCAGGTCGGGACGGACCACGCCGGCATCATCGGCACGGAGTACCACCCCTGGCGCCGGAGGTGCGTGCCGACCGACGACCCCGGGCGCCTGGCCGTGCTCGACGAGATCGCCCGGGCCGTGGCCACCCTGGCGCAGGGGCCGGACTGACCCGGCGCGGCCGGTGGCGGGCGGGCCCGCCGGCCGGCCCGGGGGCGGGCTGCGCCCTACGTGTCGAGGAACCCGAGGATGTGGGCGTTGACCACGTCGGGCCGCTCGAGGTGCAGGAAGTGCCCGGCGTGCTCGACGACGACCAGCTCCGACCCCGGGCCGAGGTGGTCGGTCACCGGGCCGATGATCTCGATCCCCATGCAGCCGTCGGCCGCCCCGTGGAGGTAGAGGGCGGGCTGGGGCGGCGGCCTGTCGGCGGCCGACGAGGCGGCGGCCGCCTCGGCGTCGTCGGACGGGGGGCCGAGCATGGCCCGGTAGTACCCGATGGCGGCCGACAGCCGTTCCTCGGTGCCGAGCGCCTCCTTGACCCGGGCGGCGTCCCAGGTGCCGTCGTAGCCGGGTGACCAGTCGGCCCACAGCCGGTCGATGAAGGCCAGGTCGTCCTGGCCGACGGCGAACTCGGCCAACGGGGTCTGGAAGACGAAGACGTACCAGCTGCGGCGGAGCTGGTCGTAGTCGAAGAACCCGAAGCCCATGGAGGCCGGCGGCGGCACCGCCAGGGTGACGACCCGGCGCCAGCGGTCGGGCTGGTGGGCCGCGGCGGGGTAGGTCAGGAGCGCCCCCCAGTCGTGGCCGATGATGACGGCCCGACCGTCCCCCCCGAGCGTCTCGTGCAGGGCACAGGCGTCCAGCGCCAGCGTGCCCGTGTCGTAGCGGCCGTCGGGCGCCAGCGCGGTCGGGGCGTAGCCCCGCAGGAACGGGGCAACGGCGTGGTAGCCGGCCTCGGCCAGCCGGGGCAACAGGTGGCGCCACGTGTGGGCCGTGTCGGGGAACCCGTGCAGGCACAGGGCGAGGGGGCCGTCGGCCGGCCCGTCCTCCAGGTACGCGAACTCCAGGCCGCGGGCCCTGACGGTCCGCACGGTGCCGTCGGAGGGGAGGGTGTCGGTCATGGCCGGAGGGTAGCCCGGCCGACCCCCCGCCGCCGCGGCTAGCCTCCACTGCCTGTGCGCATCTCCTATTTCGGTGTCCGGGGCTCGTGTCCGTGCTCGTCCGACCAGCAACGGCGGTACGGGGGCAATACGTCCTGCGTCCTGGTCGAGGTCGACGGCGAGCCGCCCCTCGTGCTCGACATGGGGACCGGCCTGCGGGCCCTCGGCCACCACCTCCTGGCCGGGCTGGCCCCGACCGGCCGCCCGATGCGCGGCAACTGCCTGCTGACCCACCTCCACTACGACCACGTGCTCGGCACGCCGTTCTTCCCGCCGATGCGCGACCCGGGGGCCCTCCTCGAGATCTACGGCCCGTCCCAGGACGACGACACCCTGCAGGCCACCATGGCCGGCATGGTCAAGCCGCCGTTCTTCCCGGTGCACATGGCCGACTTCCGGGGGGAGCTCCGCTACCACGACCTCAAGGGCAACGACGAGTTCCAGCTGGGCGGGATCGCAGTCAAGGTCCGCACCGTGCCCCACATCGGCAACACCCTCGGCTTCCGCATCGAGGCCGACGGGGCGACCCTCGCCTACGTGCCCGACCACCAGGCCCCCGTGGACCGGACCACCGTGGGCGCCGAGGTCCTGGAGCTGAGCGAGGGCGTCGACCTCCTCCTGCACGACTCGCAGTACACCGACGACGAGTTCGTGGAGCTCTCCGACTGGGGGCACTCGACCCCGGCCTACGCCGTCCATGTGGCCACCCAGGCCGGTGCCCGGCGGCTCGACCTGTTCCACCACGATCCCGGGCACACGGACCGTCAGCTCGACTCGATGCTGCGCAGCGCCCGCCAGGTGGCCCAGGCGATCGGCAAGGTGGAGGTCAACGCGGCCAAGGAGGGCGGGACCTTCGAACTGAGGAAGCGGTGAGCGCGGCGCCCGATCCGGTCGACCCGCCACCCCAGTTCGACACGGACCGCTTCAAGGAAGCCATGGGCATGTTCGCCACCGGCGTGACCATCGTGTCGGGCATGGCGGACGGCGAGCCCGTCGGCTTCACGTGCCAGGCCTTCGTCTCCCTCTCGATCGACCCTCCCTACGTGGCCGTCGCCCCGGCCCGTACGTCGACGAGCTGGCCGCGCATCGCCCGGTCGGGCAGTTTCTGCGTCAACGTGCTCGCCGAGGACCAGGAGGACCTGTGCCGCGGCTTCGCGGTGTCGGGTGGGCCGAAGTTCGACGGGGTCGACTGGAGCCCGGCCCCGGACACCGGGTCGCCGGTCATCGCCGGGACCCTGGCCTGGGTGGACTGCCGGGTCGAGCTGGTGCACGACGCCGGCGACCACGAGCTGATCCTCGGCCGGGTGGTCGACCTCGGGGTCGGCGACGGGTCACCCCTCCTCTTCTTCCACAGTCACTTCGCCACGGTCGACCACGACCGGGCATCGCACGAGGGGTAAGCCACCATGCCGGAGATCATCGAGTCCGACGTCATCCGCGACGTCATCGTCGTGGAGCCCGACGCCCACGGCGACGAGCGGGGCCGCTTCGTCGAGACGTACCGCCGCAGCTGGTTCCCGCTCGGTCGCGAGATGATCCAGGGCAACCGGTCCACCAAGCAGGCCGGAGCGGTCGTCGGGCTCCACTACCACCTGCACCAGTCGGACTACTGGTACGTGCTGGCCGGCACCGCGCGGGTCGTCCTCCACGACCTGCGCCAGGGCTCGCCGACCGACGGGGCCACCCTGTCCCTCGACCTCTCCGGCGACCACGACCGGGGCCTCTTCATCCCGCCGGGCGTGGCCCACGGCTTCGCCTCGCTGACCGACCTGACCCTCTGGTACCTGGTCGACGGGTACTACAACCCCGAGGACGAGCTGGGGGTGGCGTGGGACGACCCCGCCATCGCCGGCGACTGGGGGGTCGGCGACCCGGTGCTGTCGGCGCGCGACCAGGCCAACCCGCGTCGATCCGAGATCCCCGCCGGCCGCCAGCCGTACGTCGGCCTGCGCACCTGAGTCACGACGGAGCGGGTCGCCCGCCACCGGCGGTGCCGGCCCGGCGATCCCTCGACGTCGGAGTGCGTCTGGGAGACTCCTCCCATGACCGCCACGCCCGCCCACACCCCGTCCGCCGCCACCCCGCCCGACCGTCTCGGCGACCCCGCCACCGGGGTGCTGATCACCGGTGGGGGGTCGGGCATCGGCCGGGCGACGGCGCTGGCCCTGGCCGAGGTGGGTCGCCCGGTGGCCGTCTGGGACGTGGACGGCCAGGGGGCCGAGGAGACGGCCGCCCGCTGTCGGGAGCTGGGCGTCGTCGCCCACGTCGGGGTGGTCGACGTGTCCGACTCGGCCGCCGTGGCCGACGCGGTACCCGCCGCCGCCGCCGGGCTCGGGTCGTTGGGCGGGTTCGTCCACGCCGCCGGCGTCTCGGGGGCGGCGACCGTCGACGACATCGACGACGCCGTATGGGACGCCACCCTCAACGTCAACCTGCGGGCCGCCGCCGTCATCAGCCGCCATCTCATCCCGCCCTTCCGCGAGGCGGGCCCGGGGTCGGCCGTCGTGCTCATCTCGTCCATCGAGGGCCTGTTCGGGAGCTCCATCCTGACCGCCTACTGCGCCTCCAAGGGTGGGGTGCTCGGCGTGATGCGGTCCCTCGCCCAGCGCTACGCCCTCGAGGGCTTCCGCGTGAACGCCGTGTGCCCGGGTGCCGTGGCCACCCCCATGCTCGAGCCGGCCTTCGCCCTGCCGGGGTTCCGGGAGCAGGTCGAGGCCGCCACGCCGCTGCGACGCGTCGCCGACCCCGACGAGATCGCCGCTCCGATCCGGTTCCTGCTGTCCTCGGAGGCGTCCTTCATCACCGGGGCCCACCTGACGGTGGACGGGGGGATGACGGCGGTCACCGCCATCTGAGTCCCTCACCTGGGTCGTTGCCGCGATCCGGCCGGCGGGTGGCCCCCGCCCGGCGGGGGCGCACTCCCGCCGGGGGGTGGATTCGGGGTTGAATAGACCGGATGTGGACCCTCGCGTTCGTGGTCGTGGTGGTGGTGGTGGTCGCGGTGGCCGTCATCCTGATCCGTCGACCCCGGGCCGGCGACGCCCACTCCGTCCAGAACTACAACCACGCCCTCGGCACGCTCGAGCACCTGTCGGAGCGGATCGGACCACCGGTCGTGCGGCCCGTCCGGGTCGTCCCCGGCGACCGACCGGGACCCGCCGCCCCGATACGGGCGACCGTGGCGGCCGAGCCGCCCCCCACCCGGGTGCCGCCGGTGCCGCCCGTACCGCCCGTGCCGGTGCGGGGTACCGACGAGTTCCCCGACCCCGACGCGCCCATCGTCTTCGACGACGCCCACCCGGTCGAGCGGGGACGGCCGTTCGCAGCGACCGAGCCGACCACGCCACCCCGCACCGACCGGTCGCAGCGCATCGCCCTCGCGTCGATGAACCACCGGCGCCGGCCGGGCACGGGCATCAGCATCGTCATCGCCGTCGTGATCGTGTTCGCGACCCTGGCGATCATCGGCAGCCACAGGTCGCACAAGACGTCGGGCGGCACGCACTCGTCGACGACCACGACCCGGCCCCCGCACGCGCACACGAGCACCACCACGGTGCCGAGGTCGACCACCACGACCCGGCCGCCGGCCACCACCCTGCCGACGCAGTACGTGGCCACCACGGCCTCCACGACCGGGGCGGCGGCCGCCTACACGCTGCCCCACACGACCTACCAGATCACCCTGACGGCGACGGGTACGTGCTGGGCCCAGGTCACCGCGGTGGCCACCGGCTCGACGGTGTGGGCCGGACTGCTGAAGGCCGGCCAGGTCCAACACGTCCAGGCCTCGGGGGCGACGACGGTCGGGCTGGGCGCGCCCGACGTGTCGCTGCAGATCGACGCCCTGCCCGTGGTCCTGCCGACCCCGCTGCACACCCCGTTCGTGGCCACCTTCACCCCGTCGGCCACGGCCACCCCGGGCACCACGCCCACGTCGACGGTGCCGGGGGCGTCCACCGCGTCCGCGCGGTCCACCGGGTCCACGACCACCACCACGACCACCCCGGGCTGACGGTCGCCCCGCCCCGCCGGGCCCCGCCGGGCCGGCATCGACCGGTCAGGCCGGATAGTGGCGCAGGGGCGTGTCGCCGAGGCCGAGCGTGTCGAGGAGGAAGGCGTAGACGAAGGCCTCGTCCTTCCAGGCGTCGTAGCGACCGGACGGGCCACCGTGACCGGCGCCCATCTCCATCTTGAGCAGGACCCGGTTCTCGGGATTGGCGGCGCGCAGCTTGGCCACCCACTTGGCCGGCTCCCAGAAGCCCACCCGGGGGTCGGACAGCCCGCCCGTCGCCAGGATGTCGGGATAGCGCACGGGTCGGCCGTCGGACCCGGTGGCCGCCACGTTGTCGTAGGGGGAGTAGGACTTCATGACCCGGTAGATCTCGGGATCCTCCACCGGGTTGCCCCACTCCTCCCACTCGAGGACGGTGAGGGGCAGCGTCTCGTCGAGGATGGTGGTGAGGCAGTCGACGAACGGCACCTCGGCGATGATGGCCCGGAACAGGTCGGGGGCGAGGTTGGCGACGGCCCCCATCAGCAGGCCCCCCGCACTGCCGCCCCGGCCGGCCAGGCGGTCGGGGGACGTCCAGCCCTCGGCCACCAGGTGACGCGCACAGGCCACGTAGTCGGTGAAGGTGTTGGGCTTGGCCGCGAACTTCCCCTCCTCGTACCAGTGGCGGCCCATCTCGCCACCGCCCCGCACGTGTGCGATGGCGAACACGAATCCCCGGTCGAGGAGGCTGAGCCGGAGCGAGGAGAAGGTCGGGTCCATCGACGCCTCGTAGGAGCCGTAGCCGTACAGCAGGCACGGCGCCCCGCCGGAACCGGGCGCGGGCCCGTCCACCAGGTCCGGGCGCCACACCACCGAGATCGGGACCCGGGTACCGTCGGCGGCGGTGGCCCACAGCCGGTCCGTGCGGTACCGCGCCGGGTCGAACTCGCCCAGTACCGGCTGGCGCTTGCGCAGGGTGAGCTCTCCCGAGTCGAGGTCGAGGTCGAAGACGGACCGGGGGGTCGCCAGCGACGTGTACCCGTAGCGCAGCACGGTCGAGTCGTACTCGGGGTTCGCCTCCCCCCACACGGTCGACGGTGACTCGGGTTGGTCCACCGGCGTCGAGGTGCCCGTGGCGTGCTCGAGCACCCGCATGCGGGTGCCGCCGTCCTCGCGCTCGTAGACGGCCAGGTGGCGCACGAAGGGGTCGACGGCGTCGAGCCGCACCCCGGTCCGGGCGGGGATGAGCTCGGTCCACCCGTCCCGCCCCGGGGCGTCGTCGGGCGCCTCCATGAGGCGGAAGTCCTCGGCGCCGTCGTTGGTGACGACGAGGAAGCGCCCGGGGCGGCCGCTGGCCGGGTCGCCGCGGTCGTGGTCGATCGAGTACTCGATGCCGTGCCGCCGGGGCTCCACGGTCGAGAAGGCGCCCTCGGGGTCGTCGGCGTCCAGGATGCGGACCTCCGACGTGATCTTGGAGTCGAGCGCACACAGGATGTAGCAGTCGTCCTTGGTCCGTCCCACCCCGAGGTAGAAGTGGTCGTCGGGCTCCTCGATGACCAGCACGTCGGTAGCCGGGTCGGTCCCGACCCGGTGGCGCCAGAGCTGGAAGGGGCGCATGGCCTCGTCGACCCGGACGTAGAACACGGTGGCGTCGTCGTTGGCCCACGCCACCCCGTAGGACGTGTCCTCGATCGACTCGTCGGCCTCGGCCCCGGTGACGAGGTCGCGGAAGCGCATGGTGTGGCGTTCGCCACCGGTGGTGTCCGTCGAGTACACCAGCCAGCGGTGATCGGGACTGATCGAGAAGTTGCCGAGGGAGAAGTAGTCGTGGCCCTCCGCCAGCCCGTTCTCGTCCAGGAGCACCTGCTCGACGTCCTCGGGGCCGTCGACCGGCCGGCGGCAGTGGATGCCGTAGCTGGCCCCCTCCAGGGTGCGGCTGTAGTACAGCCAGGGACCCTTGCGCACCGGCACCGACAGGTCGGTCTCCTCGATGCGGGCCACCATCTCGTCGAACAGGGCCGTCTGGAGGGCGGCGGTGGGCGCCATGACCGCCTCGGTGAAGGCGTTCTCGGCCTCCAGGTGGGCGATGACGGCGGGGTCGTCCTTGTCCCGCAGCCAGAACCAGTCGTCGGTCCGGACGTCCCCGTGGGCCTCCAGGGTGACGGGTCGGCGCTCGGCGACCGGGGGAGCGGGGGTGGCGGCCGGGGCGTCCGTCGCGGGCGGGTCCGATGGCGGCGTGTCAGGCATCCGCACACCTTGGCACGGCCCCGCGCGGTCGGGGCGCCGGGGTTGTTACTATCTGGATAGGGGAAATTACCTGCCCCGAATCGACCAGGAGCGCGTATGACGTCCACCGACCTCGACCTCGGTAAGTACAAGCTGGGGTGGTCCGACGCTGAGGACTACGTCTTCAAGCCCAAGAAGGGCCTGAACGAGGCGATCGTGCGCGAGATGTCGGCGATGAAGAAGGAGCCCGACTGGATGCGGGACTTCCGGCTCCGGGCGCTGCAGCGGTTCGACCGTCGCCCGATGGCCGAGTGGTTCGCCGTGAACATGCCGGACCTCGACTTCGACGACATCTACTACTACATCAAGCCCACGTCGGGGCAGGTCGAGGACTGGAACGACCTGCCCGACGCCATCAAGAACACCTACGAGAAGCTGGGCATCCCCGAGGCCGAGCGCAAGTACCTGGCCGGTGTCACCGCCCAGTACGAGTCCGAGGTCGTCTTCCACCGCAACCGCGAGGACCTCGAGGCGCTCGGGATCATCTTCTGCGACATGGACACCGCCGTGCGCGAGCACCCGGAGCTGGTCCGCAAGTACTTCGGTACCATCATCCCGCCCAACGACAACAAGTTCGCCGCCCTCAACTCGGCCGTGTGGTCGGGCGGGTCCTTCATCTACGTGCCGCCCGGCGTGATCGTGGACCAGCCCCTCCAGGCCTACTTCCGGATCAACGCCGAGAACATGGGCCAGTTCGAGCGGACGCTGATCATCGCCGACGTCGGCGCGCAGGTGCACTACATCGAAGGCTGCTCGGCCCCGGTGTACACCAGCGACTCGCTGCACTCCGCCGTGGTCGAGCTCGTCGCCCTCGAGGGGTCGCGGATCACCTACACGACCATCCAGAACTGGTCGAACAACGTCTACAACCTCGTCACCAAGCGGGCCCGGGCCGAGGCCGAGGCCCACGTCGAGTGGATCGACGGCAACATCGGCTCGCGGCTGACCATGAAGTACCCGAGCGTCTACCTGATGGGGCCGAAGGCCTCGGGCGAGGTGCTGTCGGTCGCCTACGCCGGTGCGGGCCAGCACCAGGACGCCGGCGCCAAGATGATCCACGCGGCACCGGAGACGACCTCGACCATCGTGTCGAAGTCGATCTCCAAGGACGCCGGCATCACCACCTACCGCGGCCTCGTCCACGTCGACGAGGGGGCGAAGAACGCCCGCAGCTTCGTGCGCTGCGACGCGCTGCTGCTCGATGACACGTCCGTCTCGGAAACGAAGCCGTACATGGAGGTGGGGGAGCGGGACGCCCGGATCGGCCACGAGGCCACCGTGTCGAAGGTCGGCGACGACCAGCTCTTCTACCTCATGAGTCGGGGTCTGTCCGAGACCCAGGCGATGGGCATGATCGTGAACGGCTTCATCGAGCCGATCACCCGCACCCTGCCGATGGAGTACGCCGTCGAGTGGAGCCGCCTCATCGAGCTCCAGATGGAGGGATCCATCGGCTGAGCCGGTGGGTGGCGGGTGGTGGCGCCCGGGCCGCGCCACAATGGTCCGACGATGACGAGGGAGCCCGTCCATGCCCATGCGTGAAGAGTGCAAGCATTTCCAGAGCCGGACCTACGACTCGGGCGAGGTGGCGCGTTTCTGCGTGCTCGACCTCGCGCCGGAGGCACCCTGGAAGTGCCCGGACGACTGTCCCTCCTACGCGCCCCGCCTGGCCGACGTCGGCTGGAGCCACGGCTCCCTCGTGGAGCCGGCCCTGGAGGACATGCCCGACGTGCCGGGCGACGAGGCCGCCAGCGTGCTCGACAGCGCCGAGGACATCGTGAACTCGGTCGCCCCCGACGTCCTGGCGGAGGTCCGGGCCGAGGACGAGAAGAGCGGCCGCAAGTGGTGGCGCCGCAAGCGCTGAGGCGCCCGGCGGGCTGGTCGGTCCCCGGACCTACCGGCCGGTGAAGTTGGCGGGCCGCTTCTCCATGAACGCGGTCATCGCCTCCACGAGGTCGTCCGAGGCGAGGAACGCCGAGTTCCAGGTGGCGACGTACTCGAGGCCCTCGGCCACCGTGCGGTCCTCGGAGACCGTGAGCACGGCCTTGGTGCCCCGGACGGCCACCGGCGAGTTGGCGGCGATTTCGGCGGCCAGGGCCCGGGCGTCGGCCAGGACGCCGTCCGCATCGGCGCTCAGGTGGTTGACGAGGCCGATCGACGCGGCCCGGGCCGCGTCGATGTCCTTGCCGGTGTAGGCGAGCTCGGCCACATGGCCCTTGCCGATGATGGCGGGTAGACGCTGGAGGCTGCCGAGGTCGGCCACGATGGCCACCTTGGCCTCGCGCACCGAGAACTGGGCGTCGGCACTGGCCAGCCGGATGTCGCAGGCGGCGATGAGGTCGACGCCGCCGCCGATGCACCAGCCGTGCACGGCGGCGATGACCGGGACCGGGCAGTCGGCCACGGCGGTGACGGACGCCTGGAGGCGGTGGATCTCCGACCGCTGGCGGGCGGCGCGGGTGGCGGCCGAGGAGCGGCCGCCGTCGCCCGTCCCGCCGCTCAGCACGTCGGACATGGCCACCAGGTCGAGCCCCACCGAGAAGTGCGGGCCCCGGGCCGCCACCACGACGGCCCGCACGTCGGGCTCGGTGCCGATGGCGGCCATGGCCACGGGCAGGTCCTCCCAGAAGGACGGCCCCATGGCGTTGCGCTTTTCCGGGCGGTCCAGCCACAGCGTGGCCACGTGGTCGGCGAACTCGATGGCCAGGACGTCGGACGAGAACGAGTCGATGGAGGGGGCGCTCATGGGCGACCAGCGTAGGGCGCGCCCCGGGGGTGTCGCGCCGGCCGGCCGGCCGTCGCCCGCCGGCGGCCACCCTCCCCCGGCCCGGTAGTATCGGGGCGAGGCTCGTGATCCGGGCCTCGATCCGCGAGAGGTCCCGATTCTGCCCACCTTCATCCGTGACACCGCCGCCGCCCTTCCTGGGCCGCCCTGGCTCTCGGCCCGCCGCACGGCGGCCGCTGAAGCCTTCGCCTCGTCGCCCCTGCCGACGGAGAAGGACGAGGTCTGGCGCTACAGCCGCATCGACCAGCTCGACCTCGACCGGTTCCGACCGGCCGAGCCGGCCCGCGCCGGTGACGAGCCGGGTCCCTCCCCCTCCGAGCGCATCCATGCGCTGGTGGACGGACTCGGGCCCCGGAGCGGCCTGGTGGTCACCATCAACGGCGTGCTGGCCACCCTCTCCTCGGCGGTCGGGGACGACGTCGTCTCCCTCGGCCGGGCCGGTGACCACGCCGAGGGTGCCGCCCTGCTCGGCGGGGTGCTGACGGACCCCCACGACTTCCCGCTCCTCAACGACGCCTTCGCCATCGACCCGGTGGTCGTGGACGTCCAGCCCTCGGCCACCGTCGCCGACCCCGTCGTGGTCGTCCACGTGGTGACCGGTGCGGCCGGCGGTGCCGTGTTCCCCCGGACGGTCGTCCGGGCCGGCGCGGGTGCCACCGCCGGCGTCGTGGAGATCGTGGTCGACGCCGACAGCGGCCTGCTGGCCGGGGCGCCGACCGACCTCATGGCGTCGGGCGCCCCCCCGGCCGAACGCCTGGTCGTACCGGTGACCGAGCTGAGCGTGGCGGACGGGGCGGAGCTCGCCTACGTCTCGATCCAGGCCCTGGGCAGCGCCACGTGGCAGCTCGCCCACCAGGCGAGCACCATCGGCGCCGACGCCACCCTCTCGAGCTACGCCGTGGCCCTCGGTGGCAGCTACGCCCGCCTGCGGACCGACTCGGCGCTGGTCGGCGAGTCCGGGGCGAGCAGCCTGCGGGCCGCCTTCTTCGGGAGCGACGACCAGATGCTCGACTTCCGCACCCTCCAGGACCACCGGGCCCCCCGCACCACGAGCGACCTGCTCTTCATGGGAGCGGTGGCCGACACGTCCCACTCGGTCTACAGCGGGCTCATCCGCGTGCGTCGCGGCGCGGTCAAGTCCGATGCCATGCAGACCAACCACAACCTGGTGCTCGACGAGGGAGCCCATGCCGACTCGGTCCCGAACCTCGACATCGAGGAGAACGACGTGAAGTGCAGCCACGGTTCCAC
>Ga0181528_10000546_pt1 | contig 26318 bp, 25 predicted proteins | sample PEATcosm2014_Bin_47_FD_119742 | JGI IMG/M metagenome (GOLD analysis project Ga0181528, IMG submission 119742) | Peatland microbial communities from MTU Mesocosm Facility, Houghton, MI, USA - PEATcosm2014_Bin10_10_metaG | ecosystem: Environmental > Terrestrial > Soil > Wetlands > Peat | place...
AACAGAAGGCGTTCGACCTCCTCGGCATCTCCCTCGCTTGTACCCAGTAGTTGGGCCGCAAATTTTGCTCGTTCCGAGCAAAATCAATATCTTGCTGATTACAAAAGATGGAACCTCGGTCTAAAAGATGCCAAAATCAGGCCGCTCTCCAAATGAGGGGATTCCTGAGGAACGGAAGGGAAGGCTTGCCTAGCAGTTATTCAATATCTTTCGATCAGCTCAACTCTTTACGATTAATACGGTGCCCAACGGCTACTGGGGTGCCTGAGGGTATCTGACGCAGGTTGATTACATTGCCGCATCCGTACTGCATCTCGAGCAGCTGACGGGCGTGTGAGGTGTTGTCACATTCAATCGTAACCGTAACCCTGGTGCCCGGTCCGGTCTTGATTTCGGCGGCGTAAAAATTGCGATTGTTACCCATGGCCGCGTTCCTCCTTTTTGCTGAATTCATGCCCGACGATCAGTACTCGCTCGGCAACAGGATCGTGCCATTGGAGACGTAGAGCCTTATCGAAGGGGTTGAGAAGTCCGTCCATTTGATCCGCTTCGAGAAGACCTCGTGGCCGTCGCGGTCGCTGCAAGCGAGGACAGCGCTGCGGTCCGCCGCCACCGTCAGTTCCCAAACCTGAAACTCCACTGTCATCACCGCGCGTTGGAATTTCTGTGCCAGGGCGATTTCGTCGAGCAACCAATATGTCCCGGTCGTGTCCGCGACATATTTGACGCCCTCGGTAAACACGATGTCTCTGACGAACCCGTGCCTGTATGGTTGTTCGGAGCCCGTGAACTGGGCGAGCAGTGATGGGTCGAGCGCAGCGCGCTTCAACATGAAAACCTCCTATACGTGGGTACTTGCTGGAAGTGCTGGCCGATCGCTGGCCTGAGCAGCCGATCACCGTGAGCGCCGATGCTGCTCAAGCAGAAACGGAAGCCGCTTCAGGTCGGGCTATGTTGAGTAACTCAACTTAGTCCGGGCAGCCTGCAGCGCTGGACCTATGGTCGGCTTTGCCGGAATGCCAAAGCTCCGGCCTTTTCTTCGCGGGCGTCGCCGGCCCCTGTTCCGAGCCGGCTCTCCGTCCGTTGCCGCCTGTTTTGGAAGGCGTTCAGGCCGTCTTACGCTTGACGCCGCGCGCCACGCCCTTCGCAGTATCGATTGCCGTGTCCAGCTCTCCAGCCTTGACGGCCGTGATCACCGCTTCCAGCACCGTGACCAGCTTGGCCTTCTCGCCCACTGCGATAGCGCCCTTATCGGCCGTTGGCGCGATGAGCTTGTTGCCGTAGCGCAGGATCAGATAGCAGTTGCCCGAACCGTCGATCCGCCACCAACGCTTCACACGCTTCGGAGCATCGACCAGCTGCTTGGTTCCGTCCTCGCCCTTCACCCACTTCTGCCGCGGAACGACATAGCCCTCGTCCTTGGCAAGTTCGAGCTGTTGCTCCAGCTGTGCGACCAGCTTGGCCCGCCGAGCCAGCTTGGGATCGCTGGAGGTGGACTTCGGGATAGCAACAAAGTTTAAAGATTTCAGCGTGCTCATTATCAGCCTCCTGTGTTGTGCTGATACGAACGTGCTGTCAGTTGCCTCCTATTCCTACCGAAATCTATCAGATGCGGATCGCTTACAGTTAAAGTTCTCTGCGACTGTCTGTCGGCACGATATGTATGTCCGAGTGCGGAGCGGGTGGCGCTATATCCAGTATCGCGCCGTAATCGCGTTTACAGCTTCGTACAGCGCTGGACGGGGTGGGCCGCTGCATGAGTAGCGGGTAGGGCAGTTTCGGGAGCTGTAGGGCGCTGCAATCGCGAGCGCGCAACGGGACATTTCGACTGGACACTTGCGCCGGACAGCGACCCAGGACATTCCGACCGGACACGGACCCCGGACAGCGCGCCCCGGAGATTCATCGTGTAACGGCTGCCGGCGTGCTCCACCTGCGGTACAAAGGTGGACTTCAGTATCCCGCCGGTTCTCGATTCATGGCTTGGCCTGCACTTTCCGAAGCTTCTGCTGGGCCTTCGTCGATTTTTGTTGCGCCCGATCCGCAGCCAGCTTAGCTCGCTTGACCTTGATCTGCTTCGATTGCCGGTTCAGGGCGTCAGTCTGGGATTTGTTGGCCAGGGCCTGCAAGTCCTCGATCTCCTGCAGGTCGATAATCTCCTCAATCCGCATGGCTTTGGCCTCCCAATCGTCTTGCACCCCTGGGCACAGCAGCACGCTGCCAAAGGCCTCGCTCTTGCAATCTGCATTTGGCCTCGATGGTTTTTTGCACCAACGTCTGCGCGCGCTTCAGGATGGCCGCGACCTTCGGGTCTTGGCAAGCGTTCATTCGTGATCCGAGCCGAACCGATAGGAAGGTCAAGCTGCCCAGCTTGAGCCCGTAGCCGTTGGTTCGCATGCAACTGTAATAGCTTCGGCCCTTTCCGCAAAGTTCACTGAGATCGTATTGGGTTTCGACGACCCGGAGCCGTTTGAGAGTTTGAAGCAGGTCATCGTCTATCTTGAGGTTTTTCTGGGTTAAATCGTTATGTATCTTCATCATTTATTTAGCAGCGCCTGGCGTGTACAAGCAGAATTACGCTGTTGGAAATGCTGAATAGCGCTGTGATATCAGTGGATTGAGCTAATTGCAGGTATGCGTTGCTAGCGCTGCAACCCCTCCCTTTCAGGCTGCCATGCTCGGCAGTTTATAATGCTTTGGCGTACACGATGCAGGCTACGTGGTAGTTTACTTCATGACGATGGAGTGCTTTGCGGCGCTCCATTGCTGTCCTGTCCTCACGACGCCTTGCGGTTCGTGACGCGCTGAGCGCCTTTAATGGTGTCCATCGCGGCGTCAAGCTCGCCTTGCTGAAGAGCCCCAATCACAGCATCGAGCACGTCGACCAGCTTGCTCTTGTAACACACTGAGATCGCTTCCCTCTTTTGCGTTGCTTTGGCAGCTGTATGAAGTCGCTATGCTATCACGACTATTGCATCACGGCAGTCGACAACAGCATTGTCACTGTTTGCCAAATTCCATCAAGCTTACATAGTGCTTTACAGTTTCGATGATAAATGGTTCTTCATCCTCGAGATATCGTATGAGCAATTTCAGCTTTTCGTCGAAATAAAAATCTGCTGCTAAATCAGATATATGCGACCGAAAAACTTGACATTCCATAATATTGTCTTGAAACATCTTCGCTGTCTCGAGGCCTGTTTTGTAATAACAAATGTGGTCGTATAAATCATCTATAGTTCTGCAATCATGCAAATCTGAGATGAGAAGGCACGTTATAAAGCTGTCGCCATGTCGCGATATTTGCAGTCGCTTTGCTCGCATATGGGCTGGATTTGCGATAGTTCCTATGTGTATATATGGATTATCACGCTCTGATACATGTCCGCTGGTTTCCAGTATGGACATTATTTGCGCGCCTTTATTGCTATTTTTTCTCAATTTTCGTGATTGAACAAATTCGATGTCGTCCATAATTTCTCGACGCTCACTATCTGTGGTTTTATCGCTAAGTACCAATATACTTGGCGCAGTCTTAGTGTTAGTGAGTGTCGGTATTTCAATGTCCCAATCATATATCATTATATCGCCTTCGAGTTAAAAATGCAGAATTACATTTCGTTATTATAATACGTAATCCATCCATAATGCAAATTTATTGTGAAATCGAGATAGCATTTGTTGGACAGTAAAATCACACTATGCTTTTAAAGAAATCCAGCCTCGCTTCGGGTCATACGCGGTACGATAGGTCATTAGGTCAATTGCTTTAAGTATGTCCAGACATTTTATGTGAGTAAAATTACATTCTGCTTCAATCGCGTCCTTAAAGACCGAACTTGACGGCCTGTGCCCCCGATATGGGGTTGCTGCAATCCATAGCGGCAATACCGCACAGGTCCTTCGTGAGATTGTCAGCCATATGAACGCCGCCATCATCGGAACTGGACAATTGCTGTTCGTAACCCACGAAGCCTTTCTTCGCCTCCCCGAGTTCGACCGCAAGCGGAACTGGCGGCTGATCCATTTGGAGATTGGTTTCTTTGAGTTCGTCGTTGTGTCTCGTCATGAGTTATTTAGCAGCGCGATCGGAATGGTCTTGGCGGACGCTTCGATGGCGTTCATCATGCCGGTCATCCACGGTCCTCGCATGTTGAGCAACTCAACATCGACCGACCTCTACTCGCAGACCGATGCCAGAGTGCTGTTACGTGTAGTTGATTGACATATAGTCAGAAGGTGGTCTAGATAATGTCAATCAGGACCGATCTAAACGCAATACGCAGTGATAATCAGAGGAAGTCTGTCGAGTGTTAAACATCGGGTATGCTAAGGCATTCGTCATATCATAGGGTGCGTCTCAAACCAACTATTGTGATTGACAGGAGGCTATCGAGTGAGTGTGAGAGCTCCTCGCTGGACGCGACGAGCTGCGAGATGAAGTGCGCTACATGTCTCGTTGAGCCATGCGCACTTCATTCGCGGTTTCTTAATTGTCCCTAGTTGTAGTTGCTGATGGAGATGGTTATCGGCGATCCGCTCACTCTGACCTGGCGCTGCCGAGGTATCACATGGAGACGGAGAGGTGTAACGATATTGCTATATATATACGGTGATTTCGTTACACCCCATATCAACCAGACATCGAGTGAACGGGCCTCCTTAAATCAGAGTGAGCGACGTCAAATCATTGGCACTCGCTCGCTCTGACTTGGCGTTGCCGAGGTATCACATGGAGATGGAGAGGTGTAACGATATTGCTATATATACGGTGATTTCGTTACAGCCGTATGGCTCCGATATAGCGGGGAGAACGACCTCCATCATATTAGAGTGAACTGACTCCAATCATAGCTAACCAAACCAGTCTCACACAGATAGGCCGAGGTGTCCGCGGAGACAACGAGGTGTAACGATATTGCTATATATACGGTGATTTCGTTACACCCGATCATCGGTCGATATCGCAAACAGCACCACATAGTTTATTCGCGAAGACCTCTCGAAGAACATCAGAGTGAGCGAGAGCGATAACCGATCCAATCACGCGAGTTCTCTCAATTGAAGAAAGGCGCAAACGGACTTCGCCCGGTCTCGAAGAGAGCGGTAGCGAAGTTCGGCTTGCAGCTCGTCGCGTCCAGCGAGGAGCTCTTTGTCATCGAGAAGGGCTGCTCTAAAATCGCCACGCAGATCTGCCAGTTGACGGGGCAGACAGCTCTCATGGTAGCGGTATTAAGTGAGGCTACTTGTGCCTCTCTCGGTCAGTTGATCCGAGAAAAATATCACAAGAAAATGGGATTTTAATTTAGGATCCTAGACACTCTGATTGTATAAATATGTATAAGAAAACCATTCGAGAGAGTGGACTTTAGCGGAAGTTTCATCGGAATTCGAAGGCCTCGCGAGAGGAGAATGCCTCGGAAAGAAAGCCCACGAGAGCCGCTACTCTCGTGGGCTTTCATATTTGTAAACCGAAGGCATTCAAATGAAAATCCACTACTTCAACGCATTGGCCGGGGCGGGCAAGACAAGGGCGCTGGCGAGAGCGGCTCATGAGATGGCGATCAAGGGCGAGAAAGTCCTCTTCGTTCAGCCCAGCAAGCGATTGATCGACAACACCATACAGGAGGAGATCGAGCCGCTACGAGACGCGTCAGCGGTTGGATCTCTGAGCCGTGATTACTCGCTCCGATCCTTGCACGGCGGCAATCAGGTCAGCGTGATCAAGGACATTATGGCGCATATCGGCAAGACGGTGGACGGAGGAGAAATCCTTTTCATCACTCATCAGGCCTTCCTGCGATTGCCGTACTTCCCTCATCGCCATCGCTGGGTGCTGATCTTCGACGAAGTTCCCGGCGTTGATGTGTTCGAGGAACTCAATGTGCCTGACACCCATGCGATGATTACAGAAGGGATCGACATCGTCGCTGAAGGCGCGGCCTGGGCGCGATTGGAGCCACGGACTGAGGGGAGCAATACCGAGCACAGACTGTCGGTGATCGCACGTAATCCACGCGGGGATGCCGTTTATGGGCAGTTCAACGGATTGGCCCGGCGCATCCTGTCGCCGGATTGGCGGGTATATGCATTGCAGAGCAATTATGCTCGGCTAATCCATGGGGAGAAGGGCAAGGGGCGCAGCAAGGCACGCCAGTCGAGCTCAACGCAGAAGCTGGTGACGTATTCGCTGTTGCAGCCATCTATTTTCCAAGGTTTCAAGAAGACCATAGTCGCCGGCGCGCTGCTTAAAGTTACCATGCTCTTTCGGCTTTGGAGCGATATGGGCGTCGAGTTCCGAGAAGTCGGGCCGGAGTTCACGGGCGGTCTGCGGTATCAAGGCCATAGCAATGGGCATCTGATTACGATCCGCTATCTCGACGAGGCCGACTGGTCTAAGTGCCGCAGGGACAAAGCGATCGCTGTGGATGCCGAAAGCGGCGGGCCGGGTCGGCGGCCGATGCTGGTAAAAGACCGGGTGTCAACGGTGATATCGGAAGCGATGGGTGATCAGCCCTTCGCCTGGATGGGCAACAAGGACTTGCCGGACGATTATTTCGGTAACGATGGCGCAGTGAGATTGCCCAACAGCCCGCATGGGTTGAACTGCTTTCAGCACCTGCACAACGTGGTCGTGGTGTCCGCGTTGAACCCGCCCCCAGCGCATTTCCGGTTCATGCGGGATCACGGCGTCGACGAGCAACAGCTGCGCCGGGCTCATTACCAATCTGCGGTCTATCAGGCGGCCATGCGGATATCCATACGTGACCCCGAGGACATCGCCGCCAAAACCATCACGGTGATGGATCGATCAACGGCGACATGGCTAGCCGATCTCTTTCCCGGCGGGGCGGTGCAGGCGTTGGGCACGCAGATGGCGACTATAACGCCGGGCAGGCCAGGCAGGAAGCGGGTACACGACAGCTCATTGGATCGCGTTCGCGCTAGCCGGAACCGCAAGCGAGCGTTGAAAGCGACATTGAAGGGATTGGGCGGAAACAATGGCGGCGGGCAAAGCCGGTCCTTCGGCTCCGTGTTCTCCTCGATCTACGTCAAGCAATCGACAATGCAGCTTGATGCCGTCGATGATGACGCTTTCGTCAAGCTGCTGAAAGAGATGCACCGACGCGTCATTCCAGAAAAGAATAAAAACTTCCTGATTTGTCCCGCAACGTTCAATGCTAACGCTACGGGCGTAGGTACGAAACGAGGGCTTGATAACATTGAATATTTACGCGGGATTTGGCTGGATAACGACGGCGGTGATCTCAGCCACGAGGAGTTCGCCCAGCTGTTTCCGTCGTTGCGGATGGTAATTTGGAACACCTACTCATCGACGCCGGATCGACCCCGCTGGCGCTGCTTCATCCCGACAAGCGGGACCGTGACCCCTGAGATATATAGAGGTCTGATCGAGCAGATCGTACAAGTGCTGCGGGACGAGGGTTACGTCAACGACACCGAAATCACGAAACGGCAGGCTCAGTGTGGCCGGACATGGAAACGCCACGGCTTCGATGTCGGCAAGTTCTGTCCGTCATCACTATTTTACGCCCCATGCCAAGCCGAGGAGAGGTCCGGATCGTTCTTCAAGGATTATCAAGGCTACGCGCGGAGACCGATGGATGTCGCGGCTTGGATCGATCAACCCATGCCCGTCATAGATACTCGGATAGGGTCTGCCACTTCTGTCGAGGCCGACGTTGCCAATTCCAGCGTCAATCATGACACCGCCTCCAACGTCAGCCAGAATCAAGCCCACGTGTCACGAATCATCACAGCGGCGATATCGGAATGGCGCACGGCCAAAGTTGGTGATGGCCACCGGGCCTTGTTCATGCTGGGATTAGAACTTGAGCGGGTAGGGCTGAGCTTGAATGAAATCGAACGTCGACTGCGTACAGAGCTTGCATACGCTCATTCCCCACGTGACCGTCTTTCAGACATTCCAGACATATTGAGTTGGTTGGCCCGCAAACAGATTAATGGCGCTAAACAGCGACGCGCGGCCTCTTGAGGTGGGATCATGTTGAGCAGCTCAACATTCTTACCTGCGCGTAGATTCAACTCGAGTTACCCCTGATCGCCCCTTTTCTTCGATTGGAATGCGTCATCGTTGGGGAATTCACCCAGGACCGCGTTCTTCATCAACACGTCGGCCTGCTTATAAAGCCTATCGAATGTGCGCCCCAATTGGATGCGCTCCATGCCCGCCTCTCGCTTGGCTACCTCACCAAGATCGCGACGGGCGAGCTTTTCCTTTAAATTGTCCAGGCCTACCGCGTCGCAATAGACTTCCCAAGCTGGTTTGCGATCGGCTTCATGTCGATCGTCGTTGCGGCGCTTTTCTCGCCAGATCTTGAGCAGCTGCTCGTAATCGACTTCGACATAACGCTGCTTCGGGTAAATCTTCCACTCTGCTGTGCTGTGCTCATGACGGCGCAATTCTTTACCGGGGTGATAGATGTCGAGCATGAGATTGAACTGCTCCAGAAGCAGTTCGCGGCTGATCGTCATCGGTACGATCATGATTACCCCATGCTCTCGCTTGAATTCCTCATCGTTGGGCGCAGGCTTAAGCACATGAATGAGCGGCACGCCCCCTTCGGCGAAAATCTTGGTGCCTACGCGATGCCACCATGCTCCGAAATCGCTGCCAAGATCGCCAAAGCCTTGCTCGACCTCGGTCACTTTCTTGGCCCTGGCGGCGGCGTCCGCGCCTGATCCGATGGCTTCGCTTTTAACCTCCGGATGCTCGTTAGCGGCCTGAAGAAAGGCCCACCACGAACGATAGAGGGTGTCTTCGGGTTGAACGCGAGGCGCGCCGTCGGGATTGCGCCAACCGAGCAGCTCTTTGTGGAGGTTTCGGGGGTACCTCTGTTCAAGGCGTTGATCGTATTCGGTCTTCTCGCGTAGCTCGGCGGCCTTCTTAACCGCTTCCGTGAGGTCATCCGTCATTTCCGATCCTCCGACACGCCCACCCGCCTCGCCGCCTCGCCGATTACATCCCGCAAATCCCGAAGCTTGTGGGTTCGTATAGAATGCTGCTCGCCTGAAGCATGTTGTCGTTGTCGACGGACGGTCCTTCGACGAAGTCTAAGGAGAGGCGATTAACATGCCCTGTAGAGAAAGGCGGTTATCATGACCACCGCCTTAAACACCAACGGTCGAAACTCTTCCACGATCACGGTCACCGATATTCAGGCCGCCGTGACGAATGCCCGCAACTCGTTCGCGCTCAGCAAAGACAGTGCGAGCAAGGCCGCCGCCCACGCTTACATGGTTTGGCTCGACACTCAGTCGGTGTCTGCGCCTGAGCACATGCGCAAGTGGCTTGCTGAGCAGATCGAGGCTCTTAACAAAGCGATCGATCAGCACAACGAGGACGAGAAGGCCCTTAAGGACCGCGTCAAGCGCCTTGTTAAGGGTGACCTGAAAAAGACCGACCCGCTCAAGGTCGATCCGAAGACTGACGCTGAGCGTGCTGCGCAGGCCCAGGACAAGGCAGAGCTGACCGCTCTGTCGTCGTTGACGGACGAGCAGTGGCAAGCTCGTCGCAAAGTCCGCATTGAGCGTCGTAATGACGCCAGCGCGTTCACCGAGATCGTCAAGTACGTCTTCGGCTTCGACCGACGTGCGGACGCCTCTGTTACCGCACGCTACGCCAAGGTCCTGGAATGGATCAACGCGAAGTGTGGGAATGAAGAGCCCAACGACGCGGACGAAATCGTCGAGGCCATCAAGGCTGCAGGCGGCTTCGAGGACGTGCTGCATGCGCAGCGCGGGTCAGCGTCCAACGACCCTGATGACGAGGAAAGCGAGGATCGTGAGATCCAAGCCGAGGCGATCATCCAAGAGGCCAAGAACGCTGTCGCCAATGCGGAAGCCAAAGCGGTCTTCGACATGGACGTACAGAACGCTCCCGAGGGAATCGTGACCTTGTTGGCGCGGTTCAAGGACGGCAAGGTCGAAGTCGTCGGCGAGTTGCCGATCGGCAAGGACAAACTGGGCGCGACGGTGTCCATGTTCAACGACGAAGCGCTGCTGCCGACCTACGACCGCAGTGAGTTCGTGTCCCGCGTCCTGGCGCTGGGCGAGTTGGTCAAGGAAGGCGACAAGACCTCCAAGACGGTCGATGACCTCAAGGCTGGGGATGCGCTCAAAGCCGAGCGCGTGCTCTCCCTCGTGCCGGATGCGAACATGGGCATCCAGCTCGTCATGTCGGCTCGTTACGCCGATGCGTCGGTCATCGTCAAGGCGACGCCGAACAAGGCCCGCGTCGATCTCGGTTCGGTCACTACGACCGTGAACCTGGGCGTCGCATCCCGCAAGGCCCTGAGCAAGGCCATCGCCAAACGCGAGCATCGTCGCCTCGTGGACATCAAGCCGCAGATCGACGACGCGGAAGTGCAGTGGATCGCCGAAGATCGCGCGCTCATGGCGCAGGATCGCAACAATGCTCGTCGCCGCTTCATGTTCGAAGACATGGCGGCGCAGACGCACAAGCCGTTGGACGTTGACGGCTTCAGGCCCCAGTTCAGGGTCACGGTGAATTCGGCTGAGCTTAAGACGCTCTACGATAGCCGCCTGAAGGTCTGGAAGGACAACGTCAGCGGCAAGAAGGGCCAGAAGGTGATGACGCTCACCTTCAGCAACGGAGCCATGGCTCACACGGTCGATGGGCAGGACGCATTGATCGTGCCCTGCTCGGGCACGGCGGCGACGGTAGCGCTTACATTCCGTCCGCGCGATCTGCACGACCTCGTCGAGGCGCTCATCAGCCAGAGCGCTCAGGTCCTCGATGTGTCTGGGGACGCCGGCGGCATGATGCGCGTTGGTTGGGCGGACAATCTCGGCGCTTACGAGGTTTTCCAACCCACGGCGACGGCGAGTGGCGCGCTTAATATCAAGCGCGTCGAGCAGATGCGCGGCGGCGACGCCGTGAGCATGGTGGCGTAAAGCAGAAAGATGAGGCCGGGGCGAGCAAAGCTCGTCCCGTCACTCTTTCCAATTCCACAAAGCCCCACATCGCTATCGAAAAGGAGATCGTCATGGACGGTCATCGTCACCCCTTTGCCACGTATTATCCACAGGTGCTGAATCACATCGAAAACGATCCGACTCCGAAGGATCAAGCCGTCTACATTCCTTCTGTGATGCCCAGCTATGCCATAGCTGCGTACGAGCAGAGATGGCAGCGCGCTCTGCCTGCAGGCCTCAGCAACAATTCCCTGAATTTCCTCGACCCCGCAAATCGCGAGTTCTTCCATATCAGCCACGTCATGAGTTCCGCGGGACAGGCGCTCAAGCAGAACCGACCATGCATTATCACGGAAAGGGATCGCAGCGCGACAACGCTCATCTGCGACAGCGGCGGCTATCAGATCTCGCAGAACAGCAAGCGCATAAATGCCCACAGGGATCGTGCGACGATCCTGCGCTGGATGGAGCTGAATGCTGACTACGCCATGACGCTCGACGTTCCCACAGGTCCCGTGCTCAAGCCTGGGTATGCGTTCGCCAGCACGGCAGATTGTCTGACTCAGACGCTGGATCATCTCGATTTCTTTCAACGGAACCGCCGCTCGACGGAACTCAAGCTGCTCAACGTTCTGCAAGGCAACAATCCTGACGAAGCCGATACGTGGTACGAGTCCGTCAAGCGTTACAAGTTCGAAGGATGGGCTTTTGCAGGTCTTCTGCGACACAACATGTTTGAAGTCTGCCGCCGCATCATCGTGATGGCGGACGAAAATCAGCTTCAGGACAAAGTGTGGATACACGTGCTCGGCACCTGCGAGCTTGAAACCGCCGTATTGCTGACTGCCGTCCAGCGTAGCATCAACCGTCACATCAATCCGAAACTGCGAATCAGTTTCGACACATCGAGCCCGTTTCTTCTCCTGTCGACGATGCAAAGTTACTCGATCCCGATTCTCGATACGCAGCGAATGTCCATGCCTTCTCGCAAGGTTCCGGACGGCGCAGCGTATGTGGGCAATCCGCTACCGTGGCCGTGGCCGAGTCCAATTGGTAATCTCGCAACGCTGGCGGACTTCTGCGTGGAAAAGGACGTCACAGCGTCGACAAATTTCGACAACGTGAGCCGCCACCTACTTGCGCATCACAATCTCTCTGCGCTGTGCTGGGCGATTGCGCTGGCCAACCGCGTTTTTGACAGTGAATTGCTGGAGCATGAGCACACGATTGCGAGGCACGTGGGATCGGGCGTGGAAGCAATCGATCAGGTGCTGAAGGCGGGTAGCGAGTATGTGCTGCGGCGATACGAGAATACATTCTCGCGGCTACGGCACGGAAAAATCTACGACGGCGGTGAGGAACAACGGCCAGTTCCTTAGTCGCAAATTCAATCGATCCTTACGAGCCCAGCGTCTGCCGCTGGGCATTTTTCGTATGTGCACCGCTTTATGTCAGCGAGATGATCCCGGAACTGCAGCGCTATGTGACCGAAGCAAAGACGGAGATCGCGCACGGGCCGCTTTCGAGGTCAGAAGATGTTGAGTAACTCAACCTTACGAGCGTTCATTCTTCGTATTTGGACATTAACTGGAGAGTCAGAATATCAGACCAAGCTGAAAAGCGACCCATCACGGGCGTAGCGCGCAGGCCGAATTAAATGCACATGTTCGTCAGTATTCGGCTGCCAACATGATAGTGAGAACGCGGACGGTAACAGCCGGATCAGACGGGTCCGGCGATCCGTCGGTGAGATCGGGATCAAAATAGTCGAATTTCCAAAATAGCCTAAGGCCGAATATCTCGACGCCACCGAAATCATGCTCGCTATGCGGGTCATTGTCGCCATTGAAATCATCAAAGCTGCGCACGGCAGCGAGCACCTCCGGCAACCTGCCCGACGCTTGAACTCCGGACGTGAGCAACACTCGGCATCCGGTCAACGTGTGGCGCGCTGCGTCGTTGAGCGCTCTGATCCTGGCCGCGTCCGACATGCTTAAAATCCTGCGTTAATATGGTAATTAGGACTTTGCAGTCGACCGGCAGCCTTGGACAACCGAAAATAGTTGGCAGGATGTTGAGCTACTCAAAGTAGCTCAACTGCCGCGCGCATCACGTTCTCATTGGCGCTCAGGTAAACCATTGTCGTGCTGACGTTCCGGTGCCCAGCCAATGCCGCGAGCACATGGATGCTGACGCCCTTGTTCGCCAGGTTCGTCAGGAATGTCCGGCGCATCGAATGCGATGACGCTGCATCGAGGCCGCAGGCATCATAAAGCCGACCGAACACCTGCACCAAGCTATTGGGCGAGAAGCGCTTGCCCAGCTTGCTCACGAACAAGGGAGTTTCGGCTTCGTCCCGTGATCGTCCCCGCAGGTAGCGATCAACTTCCGCCTGCGCTTGCGCGTTGAGGAGCACATTGCGCGCATGCTTGCCCTTGGTCTGGTAGGGCTTCAGCGAGACTTGGTCGCGGACCTTGCCCTTGCCGTCGATGACATCCCCGACGTTCAGCGCCGCAAGCTCGCCGACGCGCATGCCGGAATACAGCGCGAGCAGGAACATGCACCTGTTGCGCGCTGGGAATGCCGAGCGTGCAATCTGGGCGAGAACGACCTTCACGTCCCGCTGTTGTAGAACTTGCGCTTGCTTCATAGCTGCCCTCCGCTGGATAACTTTTCCATACGAGCAGCTTGTTTTCTTACGTTCGGAAGAGCAACCGGAAATATCCGCGCAATTTATTACGCAATATCAATGCGTTGCCGTCGCGTTCCGCGCTCGCGCTACATAATAAAATAGCGATTATGTTATCCTCGGCTCCTCCAATCTCGGGCATTCACTCCTGAAACTTGTTCGAAATGAAAGGTTTCAGACGCGACCTGCGGCCACAGCCGGATAGGCGCGGATTTTCGCTGCCACAAGTGGTTCAAACTAAACGCTTGGTACCCATTGACACGTCGCGAGCGATGACCGCGTTCGATTCTCTGCGGACGCACCTGCTGTCTCAAATTTCAACATTCGCGGGACAAAACGAAGGAAGATCGCTAACGCCATCTGAGGGCGTAAGGGTTCGACGCCTTCCATGCATCAACGTTGGCGTAACGATCGCAATACGAGAAGCCATAGGCATTCCAGATGGTGTTGAGTGCCGGTCGCATGACGTCGATGACGTCTGCACTGAAGTCGTCGATGTAAATTTCCGGGGCGGCAACGATCTCGCGCTTAACCGGCACGCTCTCATGCCACCCGAGTCCTGTGGGATCAACGTAACGATAGACAACCTGTGAGGCATTGCAGAGGGAAAGAAAAACGAAAACCGGAAGGCCAAGATCATAGGCTTCAGCCACGTCAAGATATTGCCGGACGCGGGAAACAACAAGGTTGGTGAAATCGGCCATGATAAAGCGCGAAATTGCGTTGTCGTCGGTTCTCAGTTCGCCAACGCCCTCAATCGCGCCATTACGAAAGAACTGCGCGTAAGACCGTCGCGAGGTTGCAGGCGCATCGGCAAAGTTCAGGAAGCCATCCAGATTGACCGCATCCCGATAGAGGAAATTCAGTTCGTCTAACGGCACGGGAACATGCGTGCCGTTGCGAACTTTCGAAACAATGTCAGCCATGCGATCGTCAGAAAACGACGGAAGCGGAATGACATGCAGGGCTATCTTGCCGAGAGGCCCGAGCGGAATCGGCGTTTCCCCGGCAGCAATCTTAACAAGCCGATCGGCCTGAAAGCTACGGATGCGCTCAATCGTAGCCGGCGCGTCGTTGAAGAGGTGCCGCAGTTGCACGACGTTGGGCTCGTATTTTTGAGTGCCCGCGCGTGCGTAAAAGCGGTTGACGTTTTGCGCAATAACTCTGTGCGGTGGCGCGAAGCTGCGTGGAATTCTTACGACGATTACGTGACCGCCGGCGACGGGAACCTTTTGGATTCGCAAATTCGCAATGCGAGGTTCGAGGCCGGAAAGCGCGATGCTTTCAAGCCGGCGGATATCCGCGTCCGGATCTCCCGTCAACGGCGCGACGGAAGTTGGCAAGCCGCCAGCCTCGTCCATGCCAATGACGATGTCACCACCAAGGGTGTTCGCGAAGGAAGAAATGTCGGCGAGGAATTCGCGCTTGTCGCCGTCAGAATTGCCGTAGACGTTGCGCTTGTAGTCGATAACCGGCGATTCCGGTACACCGGCAGTAATGAGCGCTTCGAGGTCAACTTGATCAATCTTGTCCAGGCGGATGTCGCGCAACGACACGTTCAGGCCTCCGAGAAGCTGCTGCGCCTGGAAGCAGGACGCCAGTATTCCGCCAGGACGTCAACCCAGATTTGCTATTACATCCGCTTCTTTTAGGAGGCAAGGTGTTGATCGAAAGCCTCAAAAGGTATTCCCGCCCATCTGCAACCTTCTCGATCGAAGCCCCCGCCGTTTCGACGGCGGCAAATGCGGGGCAGTCAAAGCAAATTTCCATTCACCGCGCCTTTCCAGCGCTATAGAGACGGGGGAGCTGACGGGGACGATAGCCCGCAGTCTATTGATTTCCCCGGGACAGATTCGATGGGCACGACCGCCGACAAGATTGCCAAGGCCATCCTCGCGCATGAGCGCTCAGGCGTCATCGATCTTTCTGCTTACCGCGCTGCGAAGGCGGCTGCCGAGAATTTACTTAGTGACGAGCGACTTCGGGAACTGATCGCAACTGGTCACGATCCAGCGCATGCCGCCTTGGTTTACGCCCAGAACTTCGCATCACTTGTGGCCGAACAGATAAGCGCGACAAAAGAGCTCCGCCACTACGCAGCCATCGTAGGCAAAGCGGAGGATGACTATCAGCCGGGATTTCCGCCCATGAGCCCGGTCACGACGAGCCATTTCACGACATGGGCGTTTTTTGACGTGCTGTTTGGGCAGAGCCACGAAACCATCGGTACGTGTCTGCTGCGCATCGCGCGGGACCTGCCGTTCCCGGGCTGGCTCGTGGACGCGATCGACGCGATGCAGAATTCCCGCATGAGTTTCTACATTCACGAAGGTTTTGAGGATCGCTTCGTACGCTTGCGGGAGATTGGCAGCGAAGAGGTAAGGGTCGTTCACGTAGGATCGCACTTCAACGGCGTCAAAGGTCAAATCTGGTTCGGACGACTCGTGCCGCCGGCGAACAGCCAAGTCAAATATCACGTCTTTTTCACCACACCATATGTCTTGGTTGAAACGACCGAAAGCATGATTGCTGAATATTTTAGGCGGGAGATCGCGCGGTTAGGCAATAGACGGGTACCGCGTGGCATGGACACGCGTGAATTCATCCTGAAACATGGACCAACACCGAATCACTGGAACGAGTATATTTTTTGTGCCTACTATGGCCATCATAACGATGCTGTATTCATCAAGGGTGTTCCGGACGATACTGAAAGTCTTCCTCACGGTAGCTTAATGCGCACCACTCGGGCCTGATTCCTTTCAGCGCACACGCCGGATGCGGTTCTAGAACATGCTCGCCTATCTGGTTAATCCAGGCACTCACTACATGTTGAGGGCGGCGCGTTCCTGCAACCGCAGGGATGGGTGGGAAGGGGACTTTTGCCTAGCGCATGTCTGCCGCAGGGCCCCCGTGCGTTTTGAAGTACACTGTCGTAACCTCCGGTGCGGAAGTGGGGACACGGGGCGATGAGCGACACCCGCAGGCTTGCCGCTATTCTGGCGGCTGACGTTGTCGGCTACTCGAAGCTGATGAGCACAGACGAGGCAGGGACAGCGCGCGCCGTCCGCGAACATCGAGCCGCTGCGGTCCCTATCGTTCGGTCCTTCGGCGGCCGTCTCGTCAAGACGATGGGAGATGGCGTGCTCCTGGAGTTTCCTTCCGTCGTCGCTGCGGCGGGTTGTGCTATCGCGATGCAAAAGCAAATGGTCGCGCGCAACGCGGAAAGCCCGAGTGCAAGGCAAATCCGCTATCGCGTCGGCGTCAATCTCGGCGACATCATCGTGGATGGCGACGACATTCTGGGTGATGGCGTAAACGTGGCGGCGCGCTTGGAAGGCATTTGCGAGCCGGGTGGCGTATGCGTCTCGGGCGCGGCTTATGAACAGTTTCGTGGTCGCATCGAGGCCGACTTTGTCGATCTCGGGGAACAAGAACTCAAAAACATCTCGCGCCCGGTTCGTGCGTTTGGTCTTACGCCGCAAGGTGTCGCTGATGCGCCCGACCCGAGCCCGCCTCCGCTTCAAAGCGAAGCGTCCATCCCGTACATTCCACTCCTCAGGCGGTGGACCGCTGTCGTTGCAGTGGCTGTCTTCGTTGCCACATTTGGCGCTATCGGGGTCAGATGGTGGATGGGCGGCCTTGCGTTCTTGGCCAGGACGCCACCGGTTGTGGACAAACTCGTCGCAGCTCCACGGCTCTCGATAGCCGTTCTGCCATTCGCCAACCTCAGTAGCGATTCCGAGCAGGACTACTTCGCTGATGCGATTACCGACGATCTGACCACTGACCTCTCGCACCTCGATGGCAGCTTCGTCATCGCCCACAATACGGCGCTCACCTACAAAGGCAAGTCCGTCGACATCAAGCAAGTAGGACAAGAGTTAGGTGTTCGCTATGCACTTGAAGGCAGTGTGCGGCGCAACGGCGACGACATTTCATTTAACGTCCAGCTCATCTCGACCGACACCGGAGCCCACGCATGGGCGGATCGCTTCGAGGGCAAGCGCGGCGACCTCGGAATGTTGCAGGTCGACGCCGTAGCGCGCATTGCGAATTCGCTGGGAGTAGAACTTGTACGCGCGGAAGCTCTTCGTGCAAATCACAATCGGAATGAGAATTCAGATGCCGCCGATCTAGCAATGCAGGGGTGGGCTGAACTGTACAAAGGCCTTTCCCCAAGTACAAACGAAGTCGCTGCAAATTATTTCCAACGTGCGCTAAATCTGGACCCAAGCCTGCCGCGTGGCCGGATTGGCCTCGCGATGACCCTAATACACAATGTGTTGGACTTTCGGCAAGGCAATCAAGTTCGCGATCTCGACCGCGCCGAGACTCTTATCGATAAAGTGCTAGCGGATAGCCCAGACAATCTTTCCGGTCACGTTGCGAAGGCATGGTTACTATCTGGTCAACATAGATACGCGAGTTTGAGTTTAGAGACTGAACGGATACTTGAGATCGACCCCAACTCCGTTCAGGCCTACTCCCTTTCCGGGTTTGCGCTTCTCTTCAGCGGCCATGCGGCGGAGGCCCTTCCCCGCTATGAAAACGCTCTGCGGCTGAGCCCGCGAGACCCATTACGTCACCTCTTCGAATTTCAGATTTGCCATGCTTACGACCATTTAGCCGACTGGGAAAAAGGAGCAGATTGGTGTCGCAGGTCGATTGCCGACAACAAATCATTTTTTTGGTCGTGGGCCTGTCTCGCCGCCGCAGAAGGGTGGCTTGGGCATGAGAATCCGGCAAATGCCGCAGTCGCCGGCCTGCTGAAACTCAAGCCCGGCTTCACGGTAAGTGACTGGATGGGCTTCAAGTTCAGCGACGATCCGACGTTTAAGAGCGAATACGCGCGCATCGCCGAGGGGCTTCGAAAGGCAGGATTGCCGGAGGGCCCTGCAAAATCCAATTAGGCAGTTTGAAAGTCAGCAAAGATTGATAGGGTTCGTTCAGGCGGTCTCGATCTGGCTCTCGGCCAAATCTATACGTAGTAGGCGCTCGCGGGAAACAGGATAGGCGCGGTTCAAACCTGATCCTCTCCGCTACGACGCCCTCTTCAGCGGCCTGCCTTGGCGACGTGAACCCTTAGCAAGCTCTTCAAAGCTGCCTTTCAAGCCGTCCTTTGCGTCATCTTCTATATCGCTGTATCGTACTTCAGGCGTGGACTTCGCGTCTGCGCGCCGGGCGGGCAGCGCCGCTCTGAGTGCCGCAATCTCTGCAATTTCTTCCTCGGCAGCCGTTGTCTCGTATGTCAGATCGCCGGTAAGCTCCTTCAGCTCTGCAACCAAGTTGTCATAGACTCCAAAGCGCTTGTCTCGCCTCTCCAGCTCTTTCTCGACGTACACGGTGCCGGTCTCAAGGATGTTGTCGATGTGGACCCCGTAGAACCGGCGGATCATGTCGGAACTGGTCCGTGAGTTCGACGCCACGAGCTCAATCGGGATACCTTTGCGCAGCGAACGCACGATAGCCGTATGGCGGAGGCTGTAAAGAGTGCGCGGCTTCCCGTGCCTGTCCTCGGTCATCCCGGCCATTTGCAGGATCGCAGAAAACTGCGAGGACAGGTTCTGGAGCGCGGTGTCGCGGTTGGCGGCGTCGGGCAGAAACAGATAGTCGGAGCCTTCCACAGCGCCGCTCCGCTTTTGGTGCTCCAAGATTTCTCGGTAGACGATCAGGCCGCGCTCGGTGCTCACCATGTTCTTCTTGTGGAGCTTGGTCTTTTCATGCTCCAGCACGACGAAGGTAATGCCCGCCTTTTCGACGAGGCGAACGTCCTCGTGCTTTATCACTTTGACGTCGGTCGGCCGAATGTAGGTCTCGACCATGAAGTCAACGAGCAGCGACAATTCCTCTGTGATCCGGGTCTTTCGGTAGGTTCGACCGTCGCCGTCTTTAAACTCATAGACCCAGCCCACGTTTTCGCGGATGGCGGCTCGCAATTCGTCGAGCTCATTGTCGTCGAAATAACCGCGCACGCCGTCATCGATCCGCACACGAGGCTTCGGCGGCAGGTGTGTGATCAGCCGCTTGAGCTGCGCTTCCTTGAGCAGCGCCATGACCACATTGATGTAACTGAGTTGGCTTCCGACACTTAAGTCCTGATCTGCCAAGTAAGTTTTGAACTGCTCCAACAGATCAGCGTCGATTTTCTTGATATCATGGTGCCCGAAGAAAGGCTTTATGTGCTTATCGAATACGTACGTATCCTTGCTGACTTTGTCCTTGTGCAGCTCGCCATTCTTGATTCGGGTCTCGTTCTTGGTCCACAGCGACTTGGCGACGTGCTGCAAGGTTTTGAGCGTCGTCGGCTCGGCTTTGGTTTCGCCACTGTTCACCGACGCGAGCAATTCAGCATAGATCAGTTTGGCCTCGCGCTCCGCCTTGGCGAATTCCTGCTGCTTGGTCGTCCGTTTGCGCGGCTTTCCTTCAAGGAACACTCGGAACTGCCAAAACGCGCTGGCGGCGCATTTGTAGAGAATTGCTGAATTCGGCAATCCCTTGATATGCTTGATGGTGGACTTGATCGGCGTGGTTCGAAACTTCGTCGAGACCATGCTTTGAAAATCGACGATTTCCGCCTTGAGTCGTTGGCTCATGCTGCACCTCGCAACGGCGCACAGCATGCGTTCGCGAGCAGCACACGTCTACGGTATGCTACTGGTAATTTTCTGAGACGGATAATACTTCGGAAATAAAGGAGGTTTTTGCACTATAATAACGTCTTTAGCGGCATCCATCAGCGGTCAGCGGGATACAATTTCGAATACAGGATTAGACTCGGTATATACTCCTATTGCGGTGTTCTGCTCCATCGTTGATATATTACTTGAGATCGTTCATACGTGATGGATCGATCGTAATTCTTGTCTTCAATACTAAAGCTTCCTTTCGTTATGACGGTGGCGGCTGGTTGCTAAATTCACATGCTCGGGCCCCTTCTTGGAGGGCAGGAATCGACCCAGAAAAGACGTTGCGATTTGACAACCAGCCCCGGTTTAGACGCACTTCGCATAGGGCTAGCCCGAAATCAGCAAGCGTAGGGTGGGCTTTCTGCCCACCGTCGTCCGTTCCGGCCGTTCCCATATTGCATCTCAACGAGAAATGCGATGAGGTGGTCGGGGCTCAAAGGGCATACGAGTCTCGTCTATTTTCCGGCAAGCGCGCAGCGAGGACCGGAGTTAAGGGCCGCCAGATATGGCAAAACGGTTAGTCGTATTCAATCATAAGGGAGGGGTGAGCAAAACCACGACTGCCTATAATCTGGGCTGGATGATGGCGCGCAGCTGCCGCGTTTTACTTGTAGATGCTGATCCGCAATGCAATTTAACGGCATTGATACTGCGAGATGATTTCGAGCCATATTATTTGAACGACGAAACTAGACTTCAGAATATAAAAGATGGAGTCGCGCCCGCATTTAGCGGTAAGCCTGTGCCCATTAAGCCCGTTGAATGCTGGGCACCTACCCGTGCACAAAATCTACATCTGCTTGCCGGCCATGCGAATCTTTCTGAATTTGACGCCGCGCTGACCTTTGCGCAAACGTCGAACAACGCGATTACGACTTTACAAAACCTGCCGGGTGCGTTTTCTGAGCTCATACGGCTCACAGAAGATCAATATGGAATCGACTACACAATTATTGATCTTAATCCCGGGTTAAGCGCGATAAATCAAAACTTGTTTTTGGTTTCAGACGCTTACGTCGTTCCGACGAACCCCGACCCGTTTTCCCTGATGGCAATTGAAACCTTAAAGGTTGTACTTCCTCGCTGGGCGACGTGGAAGCGCAATGCAATTGATCTATTTGCGGACTCTGCCTATCCGCTCCCCGAAGGCACTCCAAAGTTTCTGGGCACCTTAATACAGCGATTCAACATTCGTAACGGGCGTGCGGCGACGCCCTACAGAGACAACATCGACGAGATTAAGCAACTCACGAAGACGCAGTTTTTTCGCGCGATCAAAGCGGAGAACCTAGCATTTCCTCTCAAGACTTACGGGCAGCCTTTAATTGAAAATGGGTTTTGTCTCGCAGAAATCCCAGATTTTCAAGGGTTACTTCCGAAGTCTCACCGAGTCGGAGTTCCAGTGTTTGATATACAGGACGATGAAATTGACGAGACGGGACCTGTATTGGAAAACCTAGTGAAGAAACGTGATAGTTTCAACGGTCTCTTCCATAAGTTGAGCGAGGCCGTGGTTGCGCTACTGAGCAATGCTTAACGCAAAGAATAATTTTCTGATGAATATAGGGCTTGCTCGCGCGCACTCTATACTTTTTGATTTTCTTGTGAATTCAACATTTGGTTCCTCTGATCTTGCCGACGTACTGCGCTCCCAAGTAGTCGCTTCAGTAAGTGCTTTCGATAAGTTAATGCATGACCTAGTCCGAATTGGGATGGTGCAAACTTATTTAGGCCAAAGGGCACCTACTCAAAAATTCAAATCCGAAGTGATATCTACCGAGCTTCATTTCGCGCTTGTAGGAGCTACCTTGCCGCCCGCCGAAGTTCTATTCGATCAATACGTGGTACGAAAACTAGCCGTCGCTGCATTTCAAGACCCCGTAAAAGTGGCGGATGGTCTGAGTCTTATTTGGGCCGAGACCCACAAATGGCAGGTCATTGCCAGCGCAATGAGAATGAGCGAACAAGATACCACGAAGACGCTTAAGCTAATTTCAATTCGGCGAAATTCGATAGTACATCAAGCTGACACGGACCCCTTTACGTCAACAAAAACGCCTCTTTCGAGAGACGAGGCGAACAGCATTACCGATTTCATTGAGTTATGCGGGAGTTCTATAGCGAATCTGGTGGTGTAACCGCCGGAGACGCGGCCCGCAAAGCTATGTTCCATTATGTGCCCGCGCGAGGTCCGCAAACCGCCCTCAGTGACCGTTCGATGCGGGCACCGAGCGTTTGAGTTCGGTGACTGGGCAACGGCCATCAAGGTCAACCTCCAACGTGCTTGATTCTGGACGCGTCGGCGCTGCTCGAATTTCTACGAGCCGACGCTCCGAAAATCGGCCGGTTCCACCTTGAGTCGCTTGCTCAAGCCAACCTCGCGATGGCGCACAGCGCGCGTGCAAGAGTAGCACACGGTCAGACTATGCTACTCAGCAAACTGCGCAGCCTGTAAATCGTTGATATTATTTGGAAACTGGTGCTGCCAGAGAGGATTGAAGTCTGAAACTTCGACCCTGGCGCCCTGGAAACCCAGCAAAACCGGCGCTCCGCGCGCGCGAGGCGCTCCCGTGTGCACCGATCCTGTGACCCAATTCAACGACAGGCGGACGGGTAGAATCAAGTCAGGAATTCTTGCTGTCCACAGGCGGACGAGATTGGCGGTCACCTTCCGCGCTAGTCCGGGCCACAGGTCAGTATTGACGGCTCCCCTGGATCTGCGACCCTGAGTTTGGTTGGATGTCGGACGGGTTGAGATGGTTACGCTTCTTCTCGCAATCGCGTTTTTCGCGACCTTAAGTGCGTTCGCTATCCTGGCGCTTTCTGGCGCCGCCAATGCTGAAGGGACAAATCCCCAGGCGCAGGCTTCGGCGGCGAGCGCGCCTCAGTCCGCGTCGCACGACGGGGCGGAAGCAGAATGCGCTCTGGGCGAAACTTATGGCGAAGGACGGGGCGCGGATCGAAACGACGCCATGGCGCTGAAATGGTATCGGATTTCAGCAAGCCACGGATTCGCGCGGGCGCAATACCATCTCGGCGTTGCCTATTTGGAAGGGCGCGGCGTGCGCGAAGACGACGCCGAGGCGCTGAAGTGGTTTCGCCTCGCCGCCGAACAGGGTTACGCCGACGCCGAGCGAAACCTCGCCTATCTCTACGAAAACGGTTTTGGCGTCGCGAAGAACGAGATCGAGGCCGAGAAGTGGAGACGCTTGGCCGCCGCCCACACCCGGACCGGAAAGGCGGAGAGCGCACCGGCCAGGGTCATCGTCATCAAGGAGCATCCCGCGGAGGCGGAAGAGGCTCCCTCGGCGGAGGAACCTGCCGACGCGCCATTTACCCGCAAACGAAGCCATCACGCGCACGAGCACCAAGCACATGAGCACCGATCTTCTGAGCGGTCGCACCACTCGCACCACTCACATCGCTCGCATTCGGTCACCTTCCGCCACTACAAGAGAGGCGGCTGGAGCGTGAAGTTCTCGTTCTGAGTTCGCCGCCGGCGCGCTCCAGGGCGCGCCACGACGTGAACGCTTTAGACGGCGAGGTTAGGGCTCAATAGAAACGCTGCCACATGCGGCGCGCGGCTTGGCCAAAGCTCACGCCATTGACGAATGATACGCCATCAATGGACCTTTACCTTCGCAAGAAGTTATGATACGAAAACGGGGTAAAATAGAGAAAATACCCCTTTATCGTATCATAATGGCCAGGCCGCGCTCAATCTCGCTCGAACTTACGTCCCTGCTCGAACGAGGGGGGCTGTATACGACCGAGCGCCTGGAAGAATTGGGTTTTTCTCGCCTTATCGTGTGGAGAAACGTCCGGGAAGGAAAGATCATCCAATTTGCCAGAGGCATATTTTGCGCCGCGACCGCTTTGAGCGAACACGGAATTGGATTGGCCGCGTTGACATTGTTTAACCCTGGGGCGGTTGTCTGCCTGATATCGGCGGCGCGATTCCATGACTTGTCGAACGAGGATCCGCCATCAGTCTGGATGGCGGTCGACGGCAGTCGATTCAAGAAACCCCTCAAGACGGACGACGGCATCCCGGCTCAGACCGTGTGGTGGAGGCCCGAGTATCTGGCGACAGGCATCGAAACCCGTACACTCGCTGGCGTTCCCGTCAGACTCACGGACCCGGCCAGGACCGTCGTCGATTTGGTTCGCTATCGTCTGAAACTCGGGGACGAGCCAGCCATGAAGGCATTGCACGACTATGTGCGATCCGGCGCGCCGATTGGCGACCTATGGGATAGGGCCAAAGACATAGGATTCTTGACGTCGATGGAGCCTTTCATCCGCGCCGCCGAGGAATTCAAAGAATCCATTCCGGCGAGGGGTAAGTAAGATGAGCGATCCAGGCATCGTCGCGAGTGTGCGCCAGAAGCTCCTCAACGCATCCAAGAAGCTGAAGATGGAAAACGAGATGCTGATGCGCAGATATGCGTTCGAGCGTCTCTTGGGGCGCTTGGCGGCATCGCCTTTTCGGGAGGATGTATGCCTGAAGGGAGCGATGGCGTTTCTCGCGATCACGGGGGATTTTGGACGTCCGACCCGGGACATGGATTTTGCGGGAATCGCGTCGATGTCGCCCGAAAACGCCCTCGAAATGTGGAGGCGGATTGCGACGGTGGACATCGGCGATGACGGCTTGGAGTTCCTTCCCGAAAGTTTCACGGTGACGCCTATCCAAGAACAATCGGACGAGCCGGGCAATCGAATCGAGGGGGAAGCTCGCATGGGCCCCTCCAAGATAAAACTGAAGATCGAGATGTCCTACGGGCATGCACTGACGCCGGGGGCTATCGTCACCACTTACCCGACTATTCTTGACGAGTTTCCGATCCCTTCCGTCCTGTGTTATTCCGCGGAGACTGTGATGGCGGAGAAGTTCGAGGCGATTTGTTCCCTCGGGGAACGCAACTCGCGTTTCAAAGACTTCTATGACATTCGCGGTTTGGCCCGGTCAGTCATTTTCGATGCCGACGTCGCTGCGCGCGCTTTCAAAGCCACATTCGCCCGACGCGAGACCGAGCTACCGCTCGAACTTCCGGCTGTTTTCCTGCCTGCTTTCGAAGCAAGTGGACAGCGGGGTTGGGCTGCCTTTCTCCGCAAAATGGGGCTCCAAGACAAGCAGACGTTCGCCGAGATGGTCGACGAAATCACTCCTCTGGTGATGGGCGTTGTTTCACATGCGCGTGGGACGCCAATCATGAGGCATTGGGAACCGGGCGCGGGGTGGCAAGAAGGCGCGGAAGAAACGGATTCGCGGACCGTGGTCCCGTTCTGACGCCTAAACCGCGAAGCAACGGCGAAGCGTTCCGCGCGGCTTGTCGCTGTTTTCCGTGGCCGAATATATCATGCGACACCTGCGACAGGTGCCCATCGAAAGGCTTCCAAGCCAGAGTTCGCGGTCTCAAAGAAGTCGGCGTTGTTCGGAGCGCCGAGGCGCGACTTCGCCTCCGCCGGGCGTGGGCCTCCAACCAATTGTCCGTAAACGCAAGTCGCGCTTCTCCGCGCGCGCAGCCACGTTGTGCCCCCGAAAGCACGCGGCGCTGCGCACTGGGCGACTACGGCTCGGTCCACATCCGCAACTTCACCTTCGTCAGCGCCCCCGTCGACAGCCTCACCCTCCAGGCGTCCGCCTTCTCCTGCCTCACGCCCGGCATGACCGAACAGCAGGAGGCCGTCGCCGTCCTGTCGCACGCCACCGGGACGACCAGCGCCACCATCACCGACTCCCAAGGAAACTGCGTGACCTTCGACACCACCTCCCTCGCGTACGTCACAGCCAACCTGGGATTCCTGCACTTCGCATAGGAAAGCGGCGGTTACTGCGAATTCCGATCGAAGCCGGCCACCGATTCCGAAATCATTCCGGCCACCATTCCGACTTGAAGCCGGCCACCATTCCGATTTGATGCCGGCCACCTGAGGAGGGTTCGGCCCCTCGCCGT
>Ga0181528_10000547_pt1 | contig 26297 bp, 21 predicted proteins | sample PEATcosm2014_Bin_47_FD_119742 | JGI IMG/M metagenome (GOLD analysis project Ga0181528, IMG submission 119742) | Peatland microbial communities from MTU Mesocosm Facility, Houghton, MI, USA - PEATcosm2014_Bin10_10_metaG | ecosystem: Environmental > Terrestrial > Soil > Wetlands > Peat | place...
CCCGGTCCGGGAATTCCGCATCCTCCGACCCATGATGGAGGATTGACAGCCATCTCCGCTCTGGCCTCTCCCGGAGGGGGAATTCCGCATCCTCCGACCCATGATGGTGGATTGACAGCCATCTCCGCTCTGGCCTCTCCCGGAGGGGGAATTCCGCATCCTCCGACCCATGATGGTGGACTGACAGCCATCTCCGCTCTGGCCTCTCCCGGTCCGGGAATTCCGCATCCTCCGACCCATGATGGTGGATTGACAGCCATCTTCGCTCTGGCCTCTCCCGGAGGGGGAATTCCACATCCTCCGACCCATGATGGTGGATTGACAGCCATCTCCGCTCTGGCTTCTCCTGGTCCGGGAATTCCACATCCTCCGACCCATGATGGTGGACTGACAGCGTCTATTTCGTAATCGCTCTGGCCCTGGCCGCTCAAAACGGAGAGAATAGTACCGCGAGGTCGAATGAACCTTTCGGCTGTTGATTATGTTTTGTGGTTGGCTGTTTTTCTAGGCAATGGCACGCTCTTCGCCATCCTCATCCATCGCCGCAGGTGGAGGGAGTTCCCTGTCTTCACTGCGCTCAATGGCTTTGAAGCGGCGATCAGCCTGGTGATTTTTCTGATCTACCAGCGCGGTTTGTGGCATTGGTATGAGCGTGTCTACTGGGTTTATGTATTGCTGGATTTCGCTCTGCAATTTGGCGTGATCTGGGAGGTTGCGCGGATTGTCATGCGGCCAACCGGAAGTTGGGTTCAGGATGCAAAGAAGAAGTTTATTCTGTGGAGCGCGGCAGGCATCCTGCTGGCCGCCGCGCTTCCTTGGCTGATCTCACCTCCAGCCCCCAGCCTGCTCGATCGTCTGGAATTGAGAGCTAACCTCTTCACCAGCCTGGTGATCTGCGAGCTGATCGCTGTTGTTACACGGACATCGAGAGATCTCGGTCTTGGCTGGCGTAACCATGTGATGGCGCTAGGTAATGGCTGGACGGCCTGGGCCGTGACTGCGATTCTTATCGATGGACTACATAGTTACTTTGGTGCAACTCTCTATTTCAGCCAACTAGAGCACGTGAAAATGCTGGTCTATCTGGCTGCTCTTGGCTATTGGATGCTTCAATTTTGGATGGAAGAGCCTCAACGCCGTCCGATCTCGCCGGAGTTGAGCGCATATATCGAGGCGCTGCACCAAAAAATCAAAAATAATCTTGACACAATTCAAGCTCAAAGGTAACATTTCCTTCGATGACCATTGAGCTCTCCTATCTCGTACTTGGCGCGATGATCTGCGGCTTCGCCGGATGGGTCATTGCCGACCGGCGCTCCGCCCACAAGATGGCGCAGTTGGACTGGAAAGATCTTGTCGCCGGATTGTACCGGCTGGATATGGTTGAGTTGTCGGCCGTTGCGGTGGATTATCTGACGCCGCACCGCGGCCAGATCGATCTGGAGCCTAACGAGATTTGGGAGTTCCTCGGCGGATACGAAGGTTTGCGGAGAATGCGCGAAAACGCCGAGATCATGCTTGCGCTGGCTGCATATGCGCAGCGCTGGAACTTCGCCGAAGCCGTGATCGTGACTGAGCGCATGAGGCTGGATGCCGCCTCGCTGCGCCGCGCCGTGCGCCGCGTCGAGCTGGGCATGATTCCCTCCAGATTCATGCAGCGATTCCGTTTCACCCTCCCCCTCCATGCACAGGAGGCCTCGTCCGCCTACTATCTGATGCGCCAGCGTCTGCTCTCCCTTTACGAAACCAGCCATGCAGGCCGGTATTCGGCGCTCGCGGCCTCCCTGTAAGCCATTCCGAGCTGGGCCACTCCCTCTGACGCCGCAGGCGCTATCCGATAACCCTGCCGATGCGTCTAGAATGAGACAGGGTTTGCCATGACGCTCAGAGTCTCTCGATCGTTCGCTCTACTTTCTGCCGCAGTCTTTTGCCTTTGTGTCTGGCTTGCGCCCGCCGCAGTCAGCGCTCAATCCTCCGCAGGCAACTCCTCCAAAAGCCAAAGCTCTTCTTCCTCACCGGCAATCGTGCAGGAGAAGGCGCCTTCGCTGGTCGATCCCGCAGGCCCCACCATCTCGCTGGTCAGCGATGAGTCAGTCTTCACCATGGCCGCTGCGCTGAATGCCTGCGGCTACGACGAGGGGCTGGAGGATAGCGCGCCAGTCCGCAAACGGGTCCGCGATGAGATGAACCTGGCCCTGAGCAAGAGCGAGGACGCCCGCAACAAGCGCGATAAAGTCTGCCTCTACATTGCCCAGCACCGCATGACCGGCACCGAGCGCGACATTGCGCAATATATCTCGCTGGCCCTCTATCTGAGTCCGCCGCCGGAGCTGGAAACCACCGTCGATCTGACCCAGATGCCGCCCGACTCGACACAGGTTGTCGAGATTGTGCCTCTGTTGCGCGATTTTGCCGCCGCGGTGGACCTGCACAGCACCTGGCTGGGAGTTCATCGCATTTACGATGCTGAAGCCGATCAGTTGCACGATCCGCTGACCAAGATGATCGTCTCCACCAATCTCTACCTCAAGATGCCCGCCGAAACCTACAATGGGCGGCGCTTCATTGTGGTCATCGAGCCGCAGCTCTCGCCCAGCGTGGTCAATGCGCGCATCTACGGCACCGACTATGTGGTCGTGGTCTCTCCCCAGAGCGGCGCCATCCCCATGAACGACGTGCGTCACACCTATCTGCATTATGTGATCGAGCCGCTGCTGTATTCGCGCGCCAACGCCATTGACCGGATGCAGCCGATCCTGAAGGAGGTGCGCGAGGCGCCGATCGAGTTCCGCCTTCGTTCCGACACCGTGCCCCTCTCGATCGAGTGCCTGATCAAGGCCATTGAGGCGCGCACCCTGGAGACCGGCATTCCCGAATACAAGATTCCAGCCAATATCGACCGCTCTGATCTGCCCCGCTACGAGCATGAACGCCAGCTCTACCTGCAAAAGGTCGAGGCTGTCCGGGTTGCCGCCATGCACCACGACATGAATCAGGGATACGTGCTCACACAATACTTTTTTGAACAGTTGATCCAGTTCGAGAAGGATCCCGCCAGCCTGCGCGACACCATCGGCGAGATGGTCTATAGCATGGACGTGGACGAACAGGTGCATCTCGCCCGCCAGATTGAATTCGACAAACAGACCGACGGCGATGTGCTGACCCGCAGCGCGCCGCGCAAGTTGACGGGGCTCGACCAGGCTGAGGCTCGCCTTGCCGCCGGCGATGCGGCAACGGCCAGCGCTATGGCCCGCCAGGAGCTTGCGGTGCACTCCGGCAACCCACCGTCCGCAGCCGATAGCGCGCGCGCCGAGTTCATCCTCGCCCGTGCCGCGATTCTCACCGGACACCCGGAGGAGGCCATCGATCGCTTCCAAAAGACATTGGCCACCAGTCAGGATCCCCGGCTGCTTTCCTGGTCGCATATTTACCTGGGCCGGATGCTGGACCTGGATTGCAAGCGCGATGAGGCCCTCGCCGAATATCAGGCGGCGCTGAAGACCCGCGACGGTCAGCAGGATACCCGTCTGGCTGCCGAGCGCGGAGTCAAGACCGCCTATGCCGTCCACGGCCACAGTTGCGACGAGGAGGCCGGCGACCCCGCGCCCAACAAGCCCGATGCCGCTGCTCCACAGCCGGATAAGCCCGAAGCCGCATGGCCCAATGGGAGCGAAAAACCCCAATGATTCCGCTCCGCGTTTGTCGCAGAGCGCAGAACGTCCAATAATAGGAGTGATGGGGTTTTCATCTTGAGCGGGAAAAAGCGCTTTGAGAGAGTGCTCCGTCAGAGCGTATCAACCGATTCGATCGAGGCGTATGTGGAAGCTGATCTTGCCGAACTGGAAGCCGCACTGGGGCATTGTTTTATGCGCCCGGAGCTGTTGATACGCGCGCTGACGCACCGCTCCCTGGCCAACGAGCATGGGGCCGGCCAGCAGGAAACGGGCAAACGAACACCCAAAGATCAGATTCCGCTGAGCGGCAATCCATCCAACGAAACGACCGGCGACAATGAGCGGCTGGAGTTTCTCGGCGACGCCGTCCTCGGTCTGGTTGTGGCCGAGGCGCTCTTCCTGCTTCATCCGGAGTGGCACGAGGGCGAGTTGACCCGCGTCCGCGCACTGCTGGTCAGCCGCCAGCACATGGCCGAGGTGGCTGCGGCCATCGATTTGGGCAGCTATCTGCGCCTCAGCCGTGGCGAAGACAAAAGCGGCCTCCGGCGCAAGACCACCGTGCTTTCGAACAGCATGGAGGCCGTGCTGGGCGCGCTCTTGCTGGATGGCGGTCTGGAGCCGGTCAGGAGTTTTGCCCGCCGCTGGGTCATCGGTGAGGCCGCCGAGCAGTTGGCCGAGGAACTGCGCGCCGGAGCCGCGTTGGGCAACTACAAATCCGCGTTGCAGGAGCACTTGCAGGCGATGCGCGCCGGTTCGCCCGTCTATCGCGTCAAAAGCGAAAGCGGCCCCGACCACCGCAAGCGCTTTCTCGTCGAGGTCCGGTTGAAGACAGCCGAAGGTGAGCCAGGAAAGCAACTGGCCCGCGGCATGGGAAGCACCAAGAAGAACGCCGAACAGGATGCCGCGCGGCGGGCGCTGGAGCGGCTGACTGCGGCTGAGAATCTGCTCGCCTCCGCGGCCAGGACCATCGACAGCGACGGTGGGCAAAAGGCCGGTGCGCGATGAGCGATACACATCCCGGTCCCGCTTCGTTCCCGCTCTGGCTGGAGCAGGTGCGGCTGCATCTGCCCACGGTTCCCGAAGCTCTGGCCCGTCTGCTCTTGCTCCTGGTTGTGGCGCTCTTTCTCAACACTTTTTTGTTGCAGCCATACCTGATTCCCTCTGAGAGCATGGAGCGCACGCTGCTGGTGGGTGATTTCCTGCTGGTCAACAAACAGATTTATGCTCCGCCTGACCGCGTCTCCCGGTGGTTCATGCCCTATCGCGATGTGGTCCGCGGCGACATTGTCGTCTTCCACCATCCCCAGCACCCTTATGTCGTCAAGCGCGTCGTGGGCCTTCCCGGTGACCGGCTGCGCATCGTCAATGGCCATGTCGACGTGAACGGCAAGCCTCTCGACGAGCCTTATCTGGCCTTTGAGCCGCCGCGTGATCCGCTTCGCGTCAACATTCCCGCCCAGATTTATCCCGATCCCAATGTGGACACCGCCTGGTGGAAGCAGATGCAGAGCCTCACGCAGAACGGCCAACTGATCGTGCCCCCGGATGAGTACTTTGTCCTCGGTGACAACCGCAACAACAGCAAGGACTCCCGCTTCTGGGGCTTCGTGCCGCGCGGCGCCATCGTCGCCCGTCCGCTGGTGATCTACTTCTCGCTCACCCGCCCCTCCAGAACCGATGTGCAGAGAGCCGCGCTGCAAGCCTCGGATGATAGACTCGGACACGGCAGGGAACTCACGGCCCGGCTGCAGGGCTTTGCCCGATGGAAGCGCATCTTCCAGGTGGTGCATTAGTTCACACACACGAGCGACAGAATGACGAAGAAGAAGAGACAAATTCCCAAATCGCCGGCCGAGGCTCAGCCGGACGCAAACCCGGTCGATGAACGTGTGGAAGAGACTCCCTTCGAGGCTGTGGCCAGTATCTGCTCCATCCTTGTCATCGGTCTCTTCATCCTCACCTTTCTGGGGCAGAACTACGTCATTCCCTCCGGATCCATGGAGAATACGCTGCTGATCGGCGACCACCTGCTGGTGGACCGCATCACGCTGGCTCCGCCCACCAAGTGGATGCCTCTGATTCACTCCCGCGAGCCGCAACGGGGCGACATTGTGGTCTTTATCAAGCCTGTGCCCGATCCGGACGCCAATGGAAATCCGCAGTATCTCACGCTGGTCAAGCGTCTGATCGCCGTTCCGGGCGACCGCATCCATCTGCGCGACGGTGTCGTGATCCTCAACGGTGTCGCCCAGAGTCAGCCGCACGCACAGCCGACAACGCCAGAAAATTATTCCACCTTCCTCGATGAGTTTCCCGCCGAAGCGCCTCCCGCAATCGGCCAGGTTCCCGATTCTTGGGCGATGATCGAACTTCCCAAAGACACCGTGAACGGAGACCTCGTGGTTCCTCCCGGCAAGTACTTCATGATGGGCGATAACCGCCACAACAGCCTCGATTCGCGCTACTGGGGCTTTGTGCCCAGAGAGAATATCGTTGGCCGTCCGCTCTTCAACTATTGGTCTTTTGTTACCCCCGACGACCAGGGGGATAAGCTGGGGATCGGCAACGCTGTCGCCTGGATGGGCCACGTCGCGCTGCACTTCTTTTCCGATACCCGCTGGAGCCGGACCTTCCACCGGGTGAATTAGCGGTTGTTCGCCGTCAGCAGCCGGTGAAAATGGACCGGCAACTGGGAATGAACAACCGGCAACTGAGAACTAACCATGATCGAAGACCCGCAACCCCGGCAACGCAACCGCAAACGGCTCTGGCTGATTCTGGCCGCGCTGGCGGCCCTTCTGGCAATCCTTATTGTGCCGCCCTTTTTGAGTGTCAGCCGATACAAGGCCAGCATCACACGGCTCATCTCCACTTCACTCGGCCGCCCCGTCCGCCTCTCCTCGGTCGAGGTGCGCCTGCTGCCGCGGCCGGGTTTCGTACTCACCGATCTGACCGTCGAAGATGACCCCGCTTACGGCGCCGAGCCGGTTCTCCATGCCAACACCGTGACCGCCTCCATCCGCCTTCTCTCCCTGTGGCGCGGACGCCTGGAACTGGACACCATCAGCGTGGACGAAGCCAGTCTCAACCTGGTCCGCACTCCGCTGGGACGCTGGAACATCGATCCCTTGCTGCGTACCGCTAGTGTTCAGGCCCAATCGGCATCCGGCGAATCCACGGCGGGCAAAGCTGTCAAGCTGCCTTATCTAAAAGCCACAAACTCCCGCATCAACATCAAAGACGGCGTGGAAAAGCTCCCTTACTCCCTGCTCAACGCCGAGATGTCCCTCTGGCAGGAGTCTGCCGGCGACTGGCGTGTCCGCCTGCGCGCGCAGCCGGTCCGGACCGACCTCAGCATCGAGGAGGCCGATACCGGCGTCGTCCGTCTGGAGGCGGAGTTCCATCAAGCGCCGCAACTGCGCCAGATGCCCACGCACCTTGACCTGGAATGGCGCGAAGCGCAGCTTGGCCAGCTTACCCGCTTGCTTCTTGGCGCCGATGCCGGCTGGAGAGGCGATCTTACCGGAGAATTGCATCTGGACGGCACCGCCGAGACTGCCCAGATCAGAACCCGGCTTCGCGCCAGCCGTGTGCATCGCGCCGAGTTCGCCCCAGCGGCTCCCATGGACTTTGACGCCAACTGCACGATGGTGGCTCACTTCACCGTCCGCGCCATCGACAACCTGGTCTGCGACTCTCCATTCGGCGATGGTCACGTTCACCTCACCGGAAATCTCTCCGGCGGCCAGCCCTCATCGGGCGCTTCGCCCGGCATCTCCGTTGAAATAAACAGAATTCCCGTCGCCCTCGGCCTGGATGCCTTGCGTACCGTGCGCAGCGGCCTGTCACCCAACCTGAAAGTTGCCGGTACGGTCAGCGGCAAGCTCACCTACGCTCCCGTCGCCGCTGTTGCCGCTGCTCTTCCGCAACTTCCCCTTCATTCTGCCCGCGCGCGCCAAGCCAAAACTCCGCCTCCTCCTCCCGGACCGCTCACCGGCAGCCTCACCGTTCAGGGCTTTGAACTCAGCGGCAGCGGCCTCAGCCAGCCGATTGTCATTCCCAAGCTGCTCCTGGAGCCGGCGCCCGCAACTGTAAATCCCTCTCAGGACAGTTCTTCAGCTCTCGTTGCCGCAGTGGCCCTCCCTGCTGGCGCGCCCACACCGCTCAGCATCACGATGCGCTTGGCCGCCTCCGGCTATCAGGCTACGGTTCGCGGTCAGGCCTCCATCGCTCGCGCCAAAGAACTGGCGCATATAGCCGGTCTCGGCGATGGACTGGACGCTCTGGCCGGCGAAGCCATCACTGTGGATCTTACCGCCGGTGGCCCCTGGATGCCGCCGCCCCCAAACCCTCTGGCCAGCGGCGGATTCGTCGAGACTGGCTCGCAGTCCCTCAGGTCATTCTTTGGTCCAGGCTACAGCTTCGCTGGAGTCGTCACTCTGCGTAACGCCAACTGGAAGGCCGACTATCTCACCAATGCGCTTCTCATCTCGCAGGCTACACTCCACCTCAGCCCGGAGCAGCTCCGCTGGGACCCGGTCGTCTTCTCCTACGGTCCGGTGAAGGGAACGGCGATACTCATCTTCCCCGCCGCTTGCGGCGAATCCCAATCCTGCTCGCCATCCTTCCAACTCCAGTTCGGTGCGCTCGACGCCGCTGTACTCCAGGCCGCTCTCCTCGGCGCGCATGAAAAAGGCACGCTGATCTCTACCCTCCTGGAACGTCTCCGCCCCACAGCTTCTCCCGTTTGGCCGCGTCTTGATGGTACGGTCAAGGCTGAATCCCTCCTCCTCGGACCGGTCACTCTGCACAATTTCACCGCAACTCTCTCCACGATTCCCGACGGAGCCACGATCCCCGCCTTCAATGCCATTCTCTTCGGCGGCCTCGTACAGGGAAGTGGATCCTACCGCCGCGCCGCCTCCGCAACGGACAAGCCTGCCTATGAGTTGGAGGGCCAACTGACAGCGCTCAACCCGCCCGCCCTCGGTCAATTGATCGGTCTGCGCACCTCGGGCGGCCTCTTCGACGGCAACGGCAAGATTGCGCTCTCCGGCTTCACCTCCGGAGACCTGGCCGCCTCGGCAAAAGGCTCGCTTCACTTCGAGTGGCAGCATGGCTCCATCGCCGCCGCCTCCGGCTTCCTTCCTCCGGCGCTCGCCCGCTTTGATCGCTGGAGCGCCGATGCCGTCATCAATAACGGCGCGCTCACGCTCAACGAGAATCAGGTCAAGCTCGGTTTACGCTCGCAGTCCGTCCAGGCTTCGATTCCCCTCGCCATACCTCCCAAGATTGACTTTGCCGCCTCCAAGCCCCTCCCTGCCAAGCGGTAATTCACGGCGGCTGGCGACACGTGTACAGGCCCTAATGAAATCAAGCGCTTGCAAAGCAGTTCTGCCGCTGGCCCTCATTCTTCGCTACACTAGTGTCAGGAGTCCTCTTCTCCGGTTTTCGCGCCGCTTTACGCGCGATAATCGACGGGCTGCGGTTCTTCTTTGAAAGACGAATGACCTTGATCTTCTCCATCTCCATATATCGTCACTGTCGATTGGCCCTGGCGCTGGGGCTTATGGGGCTGCTTTCCGCTCCGTTGGCCGCTCAGAGCGCCTCGTCCTTTCAGGGCAGTGTGGCGCGCGGCCAGCTCTCCGCCCAGCCAATCGATCTCTCTCTGGACGACGCGATCCAGCGCGGGCTTGATGCCAATCTGGGCGTCATTCTCAGCGGCAGTCAGGCGGCCGCAGCGCGAGGCGAACGGCTCAGTCAGTTGCAAGCGCTCCTGCCTTCGGTGGATTTTCATGGCGAGGAGGCCGTCATGCAGACCGACCTGCCCGCCGAGGGACTGCGCATTCCCGGCTTTCCCAAGATCATCGGCCCCTTCGGATTTACCGATCTGCGCGCCTCGCTCAGTTGGTCGCTGATCGATGTGGCCTCACTGCGCAACTATCTCGCAGCGCGCCATAACTTTGCCGCCGCCTCGCTCTCGGCCCAGGATGCCCGCGAGATGGTGGTGCTGGTGGTTGGAAACGCCTACCTGCTTGTCCTGGCCGATGAGAGTCGCGTCACCAGCGTTGAAGCTCAGGTGGCCACGGCCAAGATCTCGCTCGATCAAGCCAGTGCCCGCCACCAGGCCGGAACCGCGCCCTTGCTCGATGAACTGCGCGCCCGCGTCGATTATCAATCCCTTCAGCAGCAGTCGATCGTTGCGCAGAACACTCTCGAAAAAGACAGGCTGGCTCTGGCGCGAACCATCGGGCTGCCCTTGGCGCAGAGCTTTACCCTCACTGACAAGCAGCCCTACGCGGCCTTCGATCAGATCGATGTGGACAAGGCCGTCGGCGAAGCCCGCTTGAATCGCAAGGATCTGGCGGCGATGATCGAGCAGGCCAAAGCCGCTGAGGAGCAGCGCCAAGCGGCCACCGCCGAGCGCCTGCCCACCCTCAAATTCAACGGCGATTACGGCGACATCGGTCCCACCATCTCTCATTCGCACGGCACCGGCAACGCCTCCGGCACTGTGAGCCTTCCCCTCTTCAAGGAATTCGCTCTGCGCGGCGAGGCACAGCAGGCGCAGGCGCAGCTCGATACCGCACAGGCCCAGTTGAGCGATAAAAATGCGCAGATTGACGCCGATGTGCGCGACGCCCTGCTGGACATTGCTTCAGCGCAAAAGCAGGTGGAAGTTGCCCAATCCAGCGTGGCCCTGGCCTCGGAGGCGCTCAGCGAGGCCCAACAGCGTTATGCCAACGGCGTCAGCGACAATCTTGCCGTCAGTCAGGCCCAGCAATCCGTTGCCCAGGCCAACGATCAATTTGTGACCAGCCTCTACCGGCACAACCTCGCCAAGCTCAGTCTGGCGCGTGCGCTGGGTGCGGCCGGCAGTTATAAAAATTATCTGGGAGGAAAGTAAACGTGGCGGATTCAATCCCAACACCCGTTCCCACCGAGCCGGACGATCAGAGCGCGGGCGCGCAGCCGAACCCCCGCCGCAGAGGCATCATCGTAATCGTAATCGTGGTGCTCGCGCTGGTTGCTCTGGGCATCTGGTGGCGCTCCACTTATAGCGAAGACACCGATGACGCGCAGGTCAACGGCCACCTGATTCAAGTCAGCTCGCGCGTTGCCGGTCAGGTTCTCAAGGTCGATGTCGAGGAGAATCAGGTCGTCAAGGCCGGCGACGTGATTGCCGAACTCGATCCGGCGGATTATAAGGTCGCTGTGGAAAATGCTCAGGCCGCGCTTGCCAGCGCTCAGGCCAACGCCGCCGCAGCCAACGTGAATGTGCCCATCACAACAATCAACTCCGGCAGCAATCTGAGTTCGGCCGATGCCGGCCTCAGCGGCTCTCATGCCGCCGTCGAGCAGGCACGCCAGCAGCTTTTGGCCGCGCAGGCCAGCGTCGTCCAGGCGCAGGCCAACAACGTCAAGGCCCAGGCCGACCTTGAACGCTATAAGCCCCTCGTCGAGAAGGACGTTATCAGCAAGCAGCAATTCGACGCCGCGGTGGCTGCCGCCGACGCGGCTGCCGCGCAACTCTCTGCCGCCCGCGATACCGAGCAGGCTGCGCAGGAAGGTGTGCGCGTGGCCAGTGAACGGGAGGCCCAGTCGGAAGCGCAGTTGAAATTCGCACAGACCGCGCCCCAGCAGATCGCAGCGCAATCTGCGCGCGCCAAGCAGGCGCAGGCGCAGGTGCTGGAAGCTCAGGCCAAACTCGATCAGGCCCTGCTCGATCTGAGCTATACCAAAATCGTCGCACCCACGGCCGGCATCATCACCCGCAAAAGCGTCGAGATCAACCAGAATGTCGCGCCAGGGCAGAATCTGCTCACACTCGTCTCGCTTGAAGGCCTGTGGGTGACCGCCAACTTCAAAGAGACGCAGTTGCAGCACATGGCCGCCGGCCAGCCGGTCGAGATCGAGGTCGACGCCACCGGCAAAACCTACCACGGCAAAGTGACCCAGATCGGCGGCGCCACCGGCTCCGTTCTCTCCCTCTTTCCGCCGGAGAACGCCACTGGCAACTATGTCAAAGTCGTCCAGCGCGTTCCCGTCCGCATCGACTTCAGTGACCTTGCCGGCGAGGATCCCAGCCACGAACTCCGGCCCGGTCTCTCCGTCGAGCCAAAGGTCAAAGTCAAGTAGGCCAGAAGTATCAGGGCGCGGCTTTATTGAATCGGCAGGGAAGATTAGCAGTCTCTACAGTGGGAGCCGTGCGATGCGCCCTTGAATTGCATCATTCGCGTAATGGGAATAATCCTATAATCAGGAAACGAGTCCAGAAACGATATGCCCACGACGACGAACAAGGATTATTACGGCACGCTAGGCGTGAAGAAGACGGCCTCGGCGGAGGAGATCAGGAAGGCCTTCCGCAAGGCTGCGCGGCGCTATCATCCCGATGTGAATCCGGGCGACAAGCGCGCCGAGGAGAAGTTCAAGGAGATCTCCGAGGCCAACGACGTGCTGAGCGACGAGAAGAAGCGCAAGGTCTACGATCAGGTGGGCTTCTACTCGGACCAGATCGACCCTGCTACCGCCGAGGCTTATGCCCGGCAGGGCGCGGGGCAAAGAACGCCTGTGGACTTTGGCGGCTTTGATTTCTCCGGCTTTCAGAGCGGTCCGGGGGTGCATCCGGGGCAGCAGGCGGGATCGGGTTCCGCCTCCTGGGGCAGCTTCAAGGATATTTTTTCCGGCATCTTCTCCGGAGCGCAGCAGCCACAGCAGGCGCGTGGACCGCAGCCGGGAACGGATCTGGAGTATCAGGCCACGGTGGACTTCTGGACGGCAATCCGCGGCGGTCAGGCCCGTCTGGAGGTGCATCGCCAGGAGAGTTGTCCAACCTGTCACGGGCAGACCTCGACCGGCGGCCCCATACAGTGCGCCGAGTGCAACGGCACCGGCCAGGTCACGCAGATGGGCGGGCGGATGAAGTTCAACATCTCCTGTCCCGTCTGCAATGGCACCGGACGTACCGCCAGCACCTGCGCCACCTGTCACGGCGAAGGCGTGCTCAGCCGCACGGAATCGGTGGAGTTCCGCATCAAGGCGGGAACGCGCGACGGCCAGCGGATTCGCTTACAGGGGAAGGGAAACGCCGGATTGAATGGCGGCCCGGCCGGCGATCTGTTTTTGATTGTGCGGACAGGGACGCATCCGGTCTTCACGCGGGTGGGCGACGATATTCACTTGACGGTTCCGGTGACGGTTCCGGAGGCTTCACTGGGAGCCAAGGTGGACGTGCCGACGATCGATGGCCGGGCGCAATTGAAGATTCCTCCCGGCACTCAGAGCGGCCAGAAGTTGCGGTTGCGCGAGCGCGGCGTGGAGAATGCGCAGCATCCTGGGACGCGCGGCGATCAGATCGTGACCGTCGATGTGCAAGTGCCGACCCTCAGCGACGAGCGCAGCCGCGAGATCATGCGCGAGCTGGCCAAGCTGAACAATCAGGACCCGCGCGTTGCGCTCTTTGAAAAGCTGTAGGCGAATCCATCAAGCGGGATTCGCCGGTGTTACCAGCACCTTCTGCGGAGCATCGACCGTCGCGCCGGGGACTTTGAGCTTCAGATCCAGTGTTTCCACCTTCGGCTTGGAGCCGGAAGCTCCATCGAAGCGGAGTTCATACTGGCTGTCGAAGCGGCGGACGATGTCGCTGAAGTACGGCGAGAAAGAGACGGGATTGCCCATGCCGATCCAGTAGCTCTTGCCGCCCGTGGCCTCGGTCACCTCGGAGAGCAGATTCTGGCCGGCATAGTTCGCATAGAGCGTCTGGCTGGCGATGCCCTGATTCATCCAGTAGATCGAATAAACGACAAGATTTGCCCGCACCGAATCGCTGATCGCGGCATGGACATATGGATCCTCCGGATCGTAGCGCATCTCGTAGTAATCCACACCGTCTGTCACCATCACCACTTCGCGCCGCGCCTGACTGTCCGTGGAGGGCCAGTGCCGGGCCAGGTCGGAGAGGCAGAAGTATGGACTGGCGGAGGAGCCGGGTGTACCTTGCGGCACGTGAAAACCGCGCAGCACCTGATCGTGGTCGGCTGTCAGCTCTCCGGAAAAGACGGCTCGCCCATATTTCATGTAAGCGATGGCGGCCTTGGCGTTTGGCGGCAGGCTGCGGATGAATTGCTTGATCTCTCCAAACTGATTTCCTAGACTGCTGATTGCCGAATCATCGATCAGCAATACCACTTCCAGGTTGTCATTGGGAATCTTGTAGCGCTCCCATTTGGTGATCCTGGCGTCTTTGCCATCGACCTTCACCGACAGATCCTGCTGGTTGGCGGATGAGCTTGCCTGGTCTGAATGCCGGGCGAGAACCGTCACGACGACCCGTCCCTGCCCACTCTGCGCCCCTGCCGTCCCCGCCGCCAGCATTGCCAGCAGCACGGCCCAAAGTGCCATTCTCCGATTCCTCATACTCTTCCCTCCCTTCGAGGGATTTGCGCGCATTACAGCGATTGCAACGCGGTTTCTAGCGATTCCATTCTATCCCGTCTCTAGGCTGTATCGACCTATACTGACGTCGCTGTCGTGCCAGTATAGGTCGATACAGCCTAGGCGTTAGATGTGCGAAGAAGGGAAATGTCACGGCGTAAATCATCTTCCAGCGATGAGCTGGGAGGATTCCGGCGAGTGATCCCTGGTTTGCAACTCCTATCCGCTCATTGCCGGCATGATTTGCGGGTTGCACGCAGTTGCGCATAAAATCTCCCTCACGCAAAGGAGAAACGATGAACCGCCGCGATTTTTCCCGTCTGCTTCCCATGCTGCTGGCAGCGCCAGCCCTCACAGCCGAGGCCCAAACGCCTACCGCGCAGCAGGCCGTCACCGCTCCCGCCTCTCTTCCCAAGCTGGCTTCGGGCCGCTACGCCTGGGGCGAGGCGTATGGAAGCCAGCGCCCGGCGCGCACCTCGCACCGCTTTCTGATCGGAATGCTGCCGGACAACATCCGCCTGGAGGCGCACGTCACCATGCTTGCACCGGGCGCACCCGCCGAGCCGATCGAGCACCACAAACACTCCGAGATGTGGTTTGTGCGCGAAGGCTCCGTCACGCTGATGACGGCAGGCGTTACGCGCACGATGAAGGCTGGCGATATGGGCCTATGCATCGCTGGGGATGACCACTACGTAAGCAACGCCAGCCAGATTGAGCCTGCATCCTACTTCGTTGTAACCGCCGGACCGCCGGAGTAGACGGCGGCCTGATCCTTTTGAATTGTTACATTTGTGTTAATATCGAAGCTCAAGGAGCCGGTTCCCTATCGCCGGATCTATCCCCATGAATCTGTATCTAATGCGTCACGCGAATGCCGGATTGTCCCGTGGAAATCCCGTTATTGACGCCAAGCGCGCCCTCATCAAGGAGGGCAAGGAACAATGCGTGCTGATGGCGCGGACGCTGGCCGCGCTCAAGGTGCAGGTGGACTTGATCGTCTCCAGCCCTCTGAAGCGCGCTCTGCAAACCGCTCAGTATGTGGGCACGGAACTGGGCTACGATGCGCGGGTGGAGATCAGTTCGGCTCTGGCTCCGGAGGCCGATTACGCCGACTTTCAGAAGATGCTGGCCCACTACTCCGGCTATGACGGCGTGCTGGCGGTGGGCCACAATCCCAACGTCTTCCAGTTTCTCGGACGGCTGATCACCGGCAACGGCGGCGCGGCCATCCGCATGAGAAAAGGCTCGGTGGCGCGCATCGATCTTGACCGCCATCCGCCGCTTTTGCAGTGGCTGATCGATCCCCGCTCGGCGCGTGCCATTTACGCCAGTATGCAGAAGAGTTCGCGCCCGAAGACCTCGAAGAAGTAGCCGGCCTCCTTGCGCAGCGACCACAACTCCAGCTCCGCCCCCGTCCTGCCCGGCTCGACTTCGAGATAAACTCGCTTGGGATAGAGCTTGGCGGCAACGCGCAACACGTCGCTGGCGCGATCCTGATTGAGCGCAACGGCCAGGCGCAGCAGCACCACGGCCCGATTCACGTGCGGGTGCTCGGCGGCGGGAATGTTGCGCAGGGCGCGGTCGCCAGGCTGCGGACGGCTTTTACCCAGGTAGCGCGCAATCGCCGAGACCAGCGTCCTCTGCACCGGCGTATAGCCGTAGATCTCCGAACTGGAGATGATGTACTGCGTATGCCGGTGATGGCCCTGGTGGTTGATGAACTTGCCGGTGTCGCGCAGCATGGCGGCGGCGCTCAGCCAGCTTTCGTACTCCGGCGGCAACTGGTGCAGCGATTGCAGTTCGCGATAAAGCTGGATCGCATGGGCGCGCACCGGTTCGGCCTGTTTGGGATCGACGCCGTAACGCCGCGCCGTGGCCAGAACGCTCTCCCAGCGCTGGTTCTCGAACTCGCGGTGAGCCGTGGCGCGTGCGTCCTGCTCGGCGAGCATTTGGGCGAGAATGCCGTCGTTCAGCCCCAGCGGCGAATAGCGGAAGCCCTCCAGCGCAAAGCTTTCCAGCAGTTCGGCGAAGACCAGCGCCCCCGCCACAACGATCTCCGCGCGGCGCGGCCCGATTCCCTGCACGGCAATGCGGTCGGCGAGAGTCATCCGCGCTAGCTTCGCGGCCAGCCGGCGCACCGCGCGCGTAGAAGCCATCTCCGGAAGAGCGGACCGCCGCTTGCTCAACGCCAATGCTTGAACCGGCTTGCTTGCTGGTTTTTTTGCCGATCTGCCTTTGCCTTCGCTGCCCAGGGCCGCAATTGCTTCGCTCAGCGCCGCAGCCGTCCCTGATGTGGCAATCACCTGCGTGACCGCGCCCGGCTGAATTCTCTGGTGGGCGAGACGCAGTTCACGAGCGATCAACCGCTGCATGCGCGCCAGTCCATCGGCCGGGGCCGGATCGCCCTGCAAAAACTCCCTGGTCAGACGCACCGCGCCCAGCGGCAGGCTGACCGTCTCCTGGATGTGCCTGTGTACAGAGAGCGTGATCTCGCAGCTTCCGCCGCCCAGGTCGATCAGCAGCGCACGTCCGGCGGCGGCGCGCTCATCCTCTGAACCGCCTCCCATCCCCATCACGCCGAGATGGATCAGGCGGCCCTCCTCCAGTCCGGAGATGATCTCCAGACTCCAGCCGGTTTCGGCCTTGACCCAGGCCTGAAAGGCAGTTCCGTTGCGGGCGTCGCGCATCGCCGAGGTCGCCACAGCGCGAATCCGGTCAGCGCCGTGCATCTGCACCGCCCGCTGAAAGCGCTTCAACGCCTGCAGCGTCGCCATCATCGCCTCTGGGGAGATCAGCCCGGTTTCAAAGACGCCGGCCCCCAGCCGCGTTACCTCGCGGTCCTCGTGCAGCGTCTTCAACTGGTGGGCGACGACTTTGGCGATCTTCAACCGGCACGAGTTGGAACCGATATCGATTGCGGCAAAGGTGGGCATAAAGAGGCTTTACTCCGTACAATGGAAAATAACTCTGCGGCCAAGATACACGACCGGGCCTATCCGGCGCAGCAGACGCAAGCGGCGGCCGGGGCTTGGAATGTAGACCGGAAGGGATCCTTGTTCCGGCGCTTGGCCCTCGCCTTCCAGTGCAGCACAGCGAAGACGGCATACGAAAGCTGCCGTCCCCGCCCGATTCATGCCGTTCTGATCGATCGAAATGCCATAACGGAGTCTTTGGTAGAAAAATCAATCTGGAGTGAAATCTTTGTTCAGCACTTTTCAGCAAGCAAGGAAAACCATGAGAAGCATTTGCAGGAATCTTTCTCTTTCAGCCAGCTTATTCGCCGCCATCCTTATCAGCCCCGCCGCCCACGCAACCGAGAATGGCGGTTCCGCTTATCCGGTCGGCGCGGAGACCGTTCTGCAGGGCCTGGCGCCCGCGCCCCATGCGACGAACCTCGCCACCTTCACCCTCCTCATCACGGCAAATGAGGTCGATGACGCCAACGGCCATCCCGCTCCGATCGACTTCAAATTGAGGGTCTTCGGCAACGCGGTGAAGATCGAACACAACTGGGGCATTCCGGTTTTCGGCGGCATGTTGGAGAGCACCGCGGCGGTTCCTGTTCTTTATGAGCAGGTGCGCGAAGGGTCCACTCCGGCCACGTCAGAAAAAATCACCCAGTTCGGCTTGAGCAACTGTATGCTGGTTCCGTTTGGAGTCGCTTATCACAAGGGAAACTGGCACGGCTTCTATCAGGTCGATTTCTACCCGCCGGGCGCGCCTTACTCCACGGCTGCGGGCAAACTCAACACCGGCCAGCATAACTTCGCCCTCTCGCCGGTGGGAGCCGTGACCTACTTGTCCGACAAGGAGAAGTGGGAGGCCAGCTCCAAGGTGGACTACATCGTAAACTTCAAGGACGGAGCCACCAATTATCGCAGCGGTAACGAACTGACCTGGGAGTACACCGCGATGCGCGCCGTCTCCAAAAAGGCGGCATTGGGATTTAACGGCTATCTCTATCAACAGGTCACCGGCGATCAGAAGAATGGCTTGGCGGTACTGGGCGGCGACAAGGGCCGCGACCTGGCCCTCGGTCCGGAGTTCCGCTACTTTTTCGGCAAACACAGCGCCTTCGCGGTGAAGTACTTCCGCGACACGCTGGTCGAAAACAAGCCCCGCTGCAACGGCTTCTGGTTTGAAACCGGCTTTCCCCTCAACTTTGGCAAAAAGAAGTAAGCGACGCCGCATCCTCGCCCGCGCACTTCCAACGAGCTGCGCGGGTAGGGCGGTTACTCATGCACGGTCACTGAGATCGTCGCGCTCTTGGATCCGAGTGGAAGAGTGTCCGATGTGGCCATCACTGTATACGTATAAGTGCCCGGAGTCATTGCGAGGCCGCCGTGGCCGATGCAGCCGATCAATCCTGTCATTGCTCCCAAACTGGCTGCCGCAACGACGATCATCGCCAGCCACCGGTTCACTCTCTTCCGCATCCCGATGCCCAGCACAGCCGCCAATGCAACGGCGGCAAGGGGCTGCCGGTTTGGTTTCCTTCCCGGACGGGGCGATCCCTGGCGATTCATCGACATCTCACTCAACCACGGAGGATAGAAGTTCAAACTGCCGCTCACCGTTCCGTTCGCGGGTACAGTCAAATACTGGGGAGTATTGGCGCAACTGGGCAGCACAAGTTCGGGAAAAAGCACGGAGTTCGGGCCGATGCACACCACCCCCACCTGCCCGGTATATCCGTTGACCGAGGTCAATGTAAAACCGGCCGTGCTGCTGCCCTGATCGGAGATACTCACGTTGCTGGCCGTCAGCGTAAAGCTCTGCGCGACGCCCGATGCCGGCCAGGCCAGAAGTACAAGACAGGGAAACAATAATAAACAGGGAAGGGTTGAAACGCGGTAAATCTTCACGGAGATCTCCTGGCGGCAAGAAACAGCCACTTTCTCACTTATTTTATCCGTCTGTGCCTGCCACAGTGAATTCAAGCACGACCGGCTCGACAAACTCGATTGCCGCTCGTTTGGATTGGCCGGCCCAAGGGGGTGTCTCACCATTGCAAACAGGCCGTCCACGCTACTGCTATCCTATCTCTTGATTGTTTCTTCCGCGATGACAGACCAGACCTTCGATCACCCGCGAAAATCCCCCTCCGCGCTTGCTGCCTGGGCGCTCCTGGCGGTGATCTTTGCCACCGTGCAATTTGCCTCGCTCTTCACTCCTCCGCTCTTGGACGACGCCGACTCCAGCCACGCCCAGGCCGCGCAGCATATGGCCGAAAGCGGCGACTGGGTGACGCTCAAAGTGGACGGCTTGCGCTATCTGGAAAAACCGCCTCTGCCTTACTGGCTGGACGCGGGGCTTTACCGGATCGTCGGACAGAATGCCTTTGCGACGCATCTGCCCAACTCGCTGGCAATGCTGGGCTGCGCTTTGCTCGGCTGGCTCTGGGCGGGGCGCGCCTGGGGCCGGCGCGCAGGCTTCTATGCCGCGCTGGGCATTCTCACCGCAGTCGGGCCATTTCTCTTCTCCCGTTTCGCCATTCCCGAAGCACTGCTCAGCTTGCTTCTTCTGCTGGCGCTCTACTGCCTGCTGACCGGCTTCGAGTCGGCGCGCCCGCTGCGCTTCTACGCGATGTGGGCGGCGCTGGCGCTGGCCGTGCTGACCAAAGGGCTGATCGCGCCGATCTTCTTTGCCGCCGCGGCGATTCCATTTTTGTATATCAGCGGCCTGGGCCGCGCCTGGAGACGGCTGAAGCCGGTATCGGGCCTGCTGCTTTTTCTGGCCATCGCCGCGCCCTGGCACATCTTGGCCGGCCTCGCCAATCCCGGCCAGGGAAATCCCGTCGGCAACCATCCCACGCCCGGCAACGTGCACGGTTTCTACTACTTCTATTTCCTCAACGAGCACGTCTACCGCTTTCTGGGCCAGCGCTTTCCCCACGACTACAACCGGCTGCCGTTCGTCTGGTACTGGCTGCTGCACCTGGTCTGGCTCTTTCCCTGGAGCCTCTTTCTGCCCGCCCTGCTGGCGGCTGCCTGGAAGACCCGGCGCAGTTGGCTTCACTTCTTTCATGAGGAACGCGGCAAGGCGGCGGAGATTCTGGCCGGGAGCGGCGCGGACAAGAGCGACACAGGCGGCCTTGCCCGCCATCATTTTCGAGTCCACACAATTTGGCTGCTGAGCCTTTTTACCGTCTTTATTTTGCTCTTCTTTTCACTTTCGACCAATCAGGAGTACTACACCTTTCCGGTCTGGCCGCCGCTGCTTATCCTGATTGCCGGCGTGCTGGCCGGCATCGAGGAAAATCGCAACGCCATCGGCTATCCAAGCAGCCACAAGCCGCTGATCTCAACGGCATGGCTGACGGGCGCGCAGGCTCTCTTCGCCGTGGTCGGCGTGCTGGCCGCTGCGGCTTTGGGCTGGGGACTGTGGGAGGCGCGCGAGCTGCCCTTCGTTGCCGACATCGGCACCCTGCTGGCGCATCGCGGGGTGGGCGACTACACGCTCTCGATGTCGCATCTCTTCGACCTGACCGGCCCATCCTTTGCAGCCTTGCGCCTGCCGGCCGTGCTGGCCGCCTCCGTGCTGCTCGTGGGACCGGCGGCGGGCTGGTTGCTGCGGCTGCGGGGCAAACACATCGCCGCCACGGTCAGCGTGGCTCTCACCGCCTCGCTCTTTCTGATTGCTGCGCACATCGCCTTTGCCCGCTTTGAACCTATGCTCAGCTCCAAGCAATTGGCAGAGACCATTCTGCGTGAGGGCGCGCCCACTGACACCTTCATCATTTATGGGGATCAGTCCGACGCCTCCTCTGTGACCTTTTACGCGCACGAGTTTCTGCGCAAGCCCACGCTTCTGGTGGGCCAAGCCTGCTCACCCTACGGAATTGGCTCTTCGATGGTCTGGGGTTCCTGCTATTCCGACGCGCCGAAGGTCTTTGTCAGCGAAGAGGAGTTGTCGAGGATCTGGGGCCAGGGTGAACGGAAGTGGCTCTTCGCACAGGATGTGAACCAGTCGAAGGCCGAGCAACTGCTCAGCGGACGCCTCTATCCCGTGCAATCGATCGCCGACAAGACGCTCTGGACCGACCGGCCGCTCCCCGGCCCACCGCAATGATTGCTGACGTTCTCGTCGCCGGAGCCGGATTTGCCGGCGCGGTCATCGCCGAGCGGCTGGCCAGCGCCGGCCGTTCGGTTCTGGTCATCGACCGCCGCGATCACATCGCGGGCAACGCCTACGATCACCCCGATGCTCATAATCTTCTCGTCCATCGCTACGGCCCGCATCTCTTCCACACCAACTCCGACGCCGTCTTCGAGTACCTTTCGCGCTTTACCGGGTGGCGCGCCTATGAGCATCGCGTCAAGGTCTCGCTCGACGGCAAGCTCTATCCGCTGCCCATCAATCAAGAGACCATCAATCAACTTTATGGCTTGAATCTCGATGAGACTGGCGTCGAAGCATTCCTGGCTTCGGTCCGCGAAAATCGCAGCCCGGTGCTGACCAGCGAGGATGTGGTCCTGAATGCCGTGGGCCGCGAACTCTGCGACAAGATCTTCCGAGGCTACACCCGCAAGCAGTGGAATCTCGATCTCAGCGAACTCAATCCCAATGTGCTAGCCCGCATTCCCACCCGCACCAATCGCGATGACCGCTACTTCACCGACAAGCATCAGGCGATGCCCGCCGAAGGCTACACACGCCTCTTCGAGCGTCTGCTCGCCCATCCACGCATTCACGTCGAAACCGGCGTGGATTTCGCATCCATTCGCGAACGCGTCACTCCGCGCCTCACGGTATTCACGGGCCGCATCGACGAGTACTTCGGCTTTCGCCTCGGAGTTCTGCCCTACCGTTCGATTCGCTTCGAACACCAGCATCTTGCGGAGGTCGAGCAATACCAGCCCGTCGCCACAGTCAACTTCCCCAACGACCACGATTACACCCGCATCACCGAGTTCAAGCACATCACCGGCCAGCGCCACAGCGGAACTTCGATTGTGAAGGAGTTTCCCACCGACGAGGGGGAACCGTATTACCCGGTGCCGCGCCCGGCGAATCAAGAGCTTTACCGCCGCTATCAAGAGCTGGCCGCCAGTGAGACGAGGACAATTTTCCTGGGCCGGCTCGCGCAGTATCGCTACTACAACATGGACCAGGTAGCAGCGGCGGCGTTAAAAGCCGCTGCCGAGATCATCGGCGCATAGATTGCTTTGGGATAGAAAGTCTCTTGTTACAGAGCGCGTGGCTTGGTTGCCGCCGCCGCGGAGCCTGGCAGCCGTATCGTCCCGCCCGACTCCAACTCGAAGATTCTGCCGTGCCAATGCAGCTTGTTATCAGCGTAGCTGGCCGCCCAAAGCAGAAAACCGATCAGATCGCGCAGTGGATAAAGAAAGCTCAGCACCACCGACTCCCGGCTATGCACCACCATGCCACCCACGACCATCGAATGCACGATCTTGAGTAGCACTGTGAATCCCAGCAGCGCCGCGCCCAGCCACGTATGGTGCGCCAGCACTCCGCCGATCAGCCCCAGAACTCCGAAGGGAACTGCAAAGGTCAGCGCCGTTCCCAGGTGCCCCATCGGCCGCGAAAATCGCGTACTCCGCATCCAACTTAATTGATGCTCGATCGACTTCCAGAAGCCGGAGCGCAGAATCAGGTGTTCGACGACATGATCGGAGAGAGCCACGCTCTCGCCGGCCTCCGCCACCTGGTAGCCCAGCATATAGTCATCCGCCGCGTAGCCGCCCAGGCTCTTAAAGCCTCCGATGCGCGCGAGCGACGACTTGCGCACCGCCGAGGAGGGGCCCAGCGTGAAGCGAATGCCCTCCAGCATCTCGGCCACCAGAACGCCGCTGGTCATCTCCACCGACATTCCCAGCGCCTCCAGCCTCTCGCCAAAGCCGCCGTCGATGGGAATGCCGCGATAGAGGCTGAATGCCGCGCCCACTTTTGAATTTTTGAAAGGCGCCACCATCTCCCGCAGATAATCGGGATTTACGGGAATGTCGGCATCGGTGGCTACCAGCAGATCGTGCCGCGCAGCCTCTGCCATCAGATGCATCGAATAGCAGCGCGCGTTCATCCACGGAGGCTCGCCGGAGTGGAGAATCGTCACTGCAATCTGCGGGTAGCGCCCGGCCAGCTTGCGCGCCACGGCCAGACCTGCATCATCCGCCCGGCGTGCGCAGAAGATCAGCTCGTAATCGGGGTAATCCAGCTTGAAATAGCCCTCAAGGCATTCTTCCAGGTAGGCTGGCGAGCCGTGCAGCGGTTTGAGTATGCTGACCGGAGGTGTAAAATCGCTGTTTTGCTTCCTTCTTCGCTCTCTGGCCGTCAGATATTTTGAAGTTGCGAGCAGGGCCATCATGGTAAAGATCGTGGAGGTCAGGATTCCGGCTGCACTGATGGACAACAATATATAGGCCACGATAACGGCTCCTTTGCCGCATTGCATTGCCAAACAGAACTCTGAGGCTAACTCTATCGGATGAGGAACTCGCTGTCTACCCAAAGCGGGACAACCAGGATTTCATCTTCCCGAAGCGCTGGCTCAATCGCAACAATCTGCGGAATCGAAGAAATTGTTTTTACTCTCATAGTAGAATCACGGTGTTGCGCGCACTCTTTTTCACGTTGCCGTCACTTCTCCAACTGCTCCGGGAATGCCATCCCAAGATCGGAGCCTGAGGTAAAAGCGCTGCTATGACCATCGATAACGTTTTCGTATTCGCTCTCGCTGCCGTTGCAGTTTTTGGTGTAATCACCTCGACGATCTACAGTCTGATGGTTGCCGCCGGGGTGGTGCGCTTCCGCTTGCGCGCGGCATCTGCGCGTAGACGTGCCCAGGCCCGCGCCTTTCTGCCACCGGTCAGTGTGTTGAAGCCGCTGCACGGAAGCGAACCGGATCTGGAAGAGAAGCTGGCCAGCTTTTTTGAACAGGATTATCCGGAGTTCGAGATTCTTTTTTGCGCGCGCCACAACTCCGATGCCGGATTGCTGGCGGCGCGCCGCGTGGCCGCCCGCTATCCGCGGATCAAGACACGCTTCCTCACCTGCGGCGAGCCTCTCTGGCAGAATGCGCGCACCTTTTCGCTGGAAATCATGCGCCGCGAGGCGCGCTATCCCATCCTGGTGACGGCAGACAGCGACGTGCGCGTCGGCCCCGGTTATCTGGCCGCGGTGGTCGAACCGCTCAGCGACCCCCGCGTTGGCATGGTCACCTGTCTCTACCGCGGCGTCACGCGCCACGGACTCTGGGCGCAACTGGAGGCAATGGGAATGTCGGTGGAGATGACCAGCGGCGTTCTGGTGGCTGAGATGCTCGAAGGCATGAAGTTCGCGCTCGGCCCTTCGATGGTGATGCGCCAGAGCACCATTGAAAAGATCGGCGGCTTCGAGAAGGCTGCCGAGTATTACGCCGATGACTTTGTACTGGGAAACTGGACGGCAAAGGCCGGAGAGATCGTGGCGCTCTCCACGTACGTCATCGAGCACCATGTTTTGAATGCCACATTCAAGGGCACCGCGGCGCATCAGCAGGATTGGGCAACCAGCACCCGTTTTTCGCGGCCGATGGGCCATCCCGGTACGGTGCTGACCTACGCGATTCCCTACGGCTTGCTGGGGTTGGCTGTTCTGGGCTCCGCCGGCTATTTCGCCCTGGGCATGGCGCTACTGGCCTTCACCATTCTCGATCGTGTGCTGCTCTGCCTGCTGGTGGCTGGCGGCGTAGCCGGCGACGGTGAAGCCGGCGACGGTGAAGCCCTCCGCAAAGCATGGCTCTATCCCTTGCGCGACTTGATGGGCTTCTGTTTCTGGGTGAAGAGCTATCTAGGCTCAAGCCACATCTGCTATCACGGCTATCCCTTCGAACTGCTTCCGGAGGGAAAGATGCGCAAGATCCTCGAAGAGCCGCAGGAGACAGCCCCGGCTCAATAGGCGAAACTAGGGTTTGCGCTGCGCAGCAACCTTCGCCACCACCGCCGGTTTGCGCAGAGGCACAATCGCCGCCGAACCCGGCGCGGCTGCTTGAAAGCGCGAGAGCATTTCGGTGCGCACGTACTCGACAAAGCTCTGCATCTGCCGGTTCATCTCTTCCATGCGTTCGCGCATCTGCAGGATGATGGCGATGCCGGCGATATTCACGCCCAGATCGCGCGCCAGATTCAGGATGAACTCCAGCCGCTCCAGATCCTCGTCGGTGTAAAGCCGGGTGTTGCCCTCGGTGCGCGACGGCAGCAGCAGCCCCTCGCGCTCATAGAGGCGCAGCGTTTGCGGGTGAATCTCATACATCTCGGCCACCGCTGAGATCATGTACGCGCCTTTGGTTTTGCGTTTTGCCGCCATCGATTTCTTTCAGGATACTCCGCCAAGTTGATTGTAGGACGATCAAAGACGAGTGAGCAATCCCCTGGCGCAAGAGGATTCATCATTTTCTGGATCAAAGAGCCTGAGTTGGGGCGACCAGCCCGACAAACGATCCCACTTCCAGACTTCTGCAAAGACTTGTTCGTTGCATCTGCCTCTGAATCCAATTTTCTTGCCTAATCCATAAGCCATTTCAGTTGGCTGGCCTGCGTCTGTGCGCGACTGTCGCTCCGGTAACATTTAGAATGGAGTGGATCGAAAAAATGCCTCGCGCCGGCCCGCCGGCGGGAAAGTTCGCACTCATTCCTATGCATCGCTGGTCCAAGCTCTTTATTCCCACCCTCCGCGAGGCCCCGGCAGACGCCGAAGTGGCCAGCCACAAGTTTCTCATCCGTTCCGGCTACATCCGCCAGATGGGCGCGGGCCTCTACAACTACCTCTTCCTTGCCCAGCGCTCGATCAACAAGATCATCGCCATTGTGCGCGAAGAGATGGACCAGATCGGCCAGGAGTTTTATCTGCCCGCATTGCTGCCCAAAGAACCCTGGGAGCAAAGCGGCCGCTGGACGGGCATGGGCGACAATATGTTCCGCCTGAAGGATCGCAAGGGCGCCGAACTCTGCCTGGGTATGACTCATGAAGAGATCATGACCGTGATCGCCCGCAGCGAGTTGCGCAGCTACAAGCAGTTGCCGCAGATCTGGTATCAAATTCAGACCAAATTCCGCGACGAGCCGAGGCCGAAGTCGGGCCTGCTGCGTGTGCGCCAATTCACGATGAAGGATGCATACTCCTTCGACATCGATAAGGCGGGGTTGGACAAGAGCTTCGATCTGCATGATGCGGTTTATC
>Ga0181528_10000548_pt1 | contig 26271 bp, 20 predicted proteins | sample PEATcosm2014_Bin_47_FD_119742 | JGI IMG/M metagenome (GOLD analysis project Ga0181528, IMG submission 119742) | Peatland microbial communities from MTU Mesocosm Facility, Houghton, MI, USA - PEATcosm2014_Bin10_10_metaG | ecosystem: Environmental > Terrestrial > Soil > Wetlands > Peat | place...
GCAAGACAGCGGTCAACTGCCGTCTTGCGCCAAGGACCGCTCTTTTCATTCGCGGTTCTGTGCTGGAGGGCGGTGCTCCGGGCTCAGGAGCACCGGACTACAGAAGATGTGAAGCTGGTCTAGACAACCGGTTCCGCCCGAACCGGCTCCATAGGCTCAAGCCTTCCCAACTTAAAGAATTTATCAGCCTATCGTCTCGAAGGTGTGATGTCGGTCACCGGGAGGTCCCAATGGCCCAGCAGAATCTCGAATCGTCTTTGTTCCTCGCGCTTGTAAGTCTCCTGGTCGGGCCAAAGTTCCTTGATAAGGCGCTCTTCATCCGGATTTGCTGTCGTCGCCAGAGTCGAGTTCTTGAACCGAATCGTAACGCGATAATCCCAGCGTGCATCCTCGGTCATATGGTTGGCAGGCTGCTCAATTCTCACGGAGATCATGCGTCCACTCGCGACGATCTTCTGGAGCAAGGGGTAGTGGTTCTTCAGGAACAGTTGTAGGAATTCCTGCTGATGCCCCCATTGCACCTTGTAGTAATACTCCATCGAGTAGGGCTGGTCAGGCGTGGTCTGTGGCGGAGCGCCCTGGGCGAGCAGGGGCCGCGCTAAGAGCGTCAGCAAAATCGTAAGCAGTAAATTTCTCATCGATTCTCCAACAACCGGGTGACTTGGATTCTAGCAGGCCGCGGGCAGCGGGAAAACACGGCGCGCCCGTGAAGTTTCAATCAGCATATATTCAGTCGTCCGTCTGCGACCCTCCAGGCGCCGTTTTTCTTCGTAGGCCGCATTCTCCCTCGCAAGGCGCAGTTGTCGCCCTGCCGAAGAATTCCAAAACAGAAAAGTTCCGGGTACTTCTGCGCGGCCGTAGGCGCGGCGCACGAGAAGACGATCCGTGAGCCCATCGAGTCGCGGAAGTGGGATGAAGAGGATCAGGGTTTCAGAATCACCGCGCACAACGAGCCTTGAGCCGGCTCCAAGCCGGGCGGCCTTCGGACGGCTTCAGCCGCAAACCGACTTTCAGCCGGAATCCAACCCACGGCCTTTAGGCAGTCGTTGATTAGACCTCCGTCAGATCGCTGCCCCGAAGCCTCATCCACTCACAGCCCGGCGCTGTCCCTGCGCTTCATAGCTTGGCGAACGCTCACTCCCGCTTAGTGGCCCGGCTCCGTGGCTGCTTTCGGCAGCGCCCGGCATCCGGTGGTCTTGCACTACGCGGATCTGATCAGGTCGGCACCTCCGATCTCTTGAGTGCGTGCCCTATTCCACCAGATTTGGAGGCTGTCAAAGTACAGATATACGACCGGCGTAGTGTATAACGTCAGCAATTGACTCATAATCAGCCCCCCGATAATCGTGATCCCCAATGGACGGCGAAGCTCGGAGCCAGTGCCGGTTCCCAGCGCCAGCGGCAAGGCTCCAAGCAGCGCGGCCATCGTGGTCATCAAGATAGGGCGGAAGCGCAGCGTGCAGGCTTCGACGATGGAGTCGTAAGAATTCTTGCCTTCGTTGCGCTCCGCCGCCAGGGCGAAGTCGATCATCATGATGGCGTTCTTCTTCACGATGCCGATCAGCAGAATAATGCCGATAATCGCGATAATGCTGAGGTCGGTGTGAGTAAGCGACAGCGCCAGCAGCGCGCCGACGCTCGCCGCCGGCAGGCTCGAGATGATAGTGATGGGATGCACGTAACTCTCATACAGCATCGCGAGGATGAGGTAAACAGCCACCAGGGCAGCCGCAATCAGGACTGGCTCGGTGGAAAGCGAGGCCTGGTACGCCTGCGCGGTGCCAGCGAACTCGGTCTGGATCGTTGGCGGCAGCCCGATCTTCGCTGCAGCCGCTGTCGCGGCATTCACGGCATCGCCCAGCGCGACGCCCGGTTTCAAATTGAAGGAAATTGTCACTGCCGGAAAGAGACCTTGATGCGTCACCGTCAGCGGAGCGGTAGTCGAGACGAATTTGGAGAATGCACTCAACGGGACCTGTTGTGCGCCTGGTGAATCCACATAGATTTGTCGTAGGAACAATGGATTCTGCCAGAACTCCGGCGACGCCTCCATCACAACGTGATATTGATTCAGCGACGTGTACATGGTTGATACCTGGCGCTGGCCGAATGCGTCGTAGAGGGTGCTGTCGATGAGTTGGGGCGTGATGCCGAAACGAGCGGAAGTCCCGCGATCATATTGAATCATGGCTTGCAAGCCGCCATTCTGCTGGTCGCTGCTCACGTCGGAAATGATCGGAATCGTCTTGAACTGTTCCACCATTTTGGGGGCAAATAGATTGAGATCGTCCAAGTTGTCGCCCTGCATGGTGAATTGATACTGAGCGTTACTCTGCCTGCCACCGACGCGCAGATCCTGCGCGGCTTGCAGGAACAGGGTGGCGCCCGGCACCTTGGCCAACTTAGGCCGCAATCGCGCGATGATCAGGTCGGCTGAGATCTTCCGCTCTGCGAGCGGTTTTAGCGAAATGAACAGACGGGCCGTGTTGTATGTGCTGCCTCCCGTAAATCCATTCACGGTGTCAACGGCCGGATCGGCGGCGACAATATTGATCATCGGCAGCATGATCTTGTCCATAGCTTGGAACGAGGTGTCCTGATCAGCCCTGATCGAACCCTGAATTCGTCCGTTATCCTGTTGCGGAAAAAACCCCTTGGGCACGCGAATGAACAGGTAGACGTTCAGTCCGATGGTCGCCAGCAGGACCACGAGTGTAACGAAGCGAAAGCGCAGCGCGACGGATAGCGTCCTCCCATAAAAACTAACCACCCGATCGAAGGCCCGCTCGCTGATGCGGTACATCCAACCATGCGATTGTTGCTGTTTCAGGAGATGAGCGCACATCATGGGCGTCGCCGTAAGCGAAACCACCATGGAAACCGCGATGGCGACCGAGAGCGTTACGGCGAATTCGCGAAACAGGCGGCCCACGATGCCACCCATCAGAAGCAGGGGAATGAACACTGCGATCAGCGAAACGCTGATGGTGAATACGGTAGAGCCAACCTCCTGCGCGCCTTTCAGCGCGGCTTCGAAGGGAGGCATGCCCTGTTCCAGATAGCGCGTGATGTTCTCAATCACGACGATCGCGTCGTCGACCACAAAGCCGGTCGAGATGGTCAACGCCATCAGCGAAAGATTGTCGAGGCTATAGCCCAGCAGGTACATCACGCCGAAAGTCCCCACCAACGACACGGGAACGGCGACGCTGGGGATGAACGTCGATCGCCCGTTCCTCAGGAAGACGAAAACGACCAGAATCACCAGCATCACTGAAATGAGCAAGGTCATTTCCGTGTCGTGCACGGAGGCGCGGATGGTGACCGTCTGATCCATGGCCACCTTCACGTCGATCGAATGCGGAATTGAAGATTGAATCTGCGGAAGGACCGCCCGAATCCGATCCACGGTATCGATAATGTTCGCGCCGGGCTCGCGGAAGATGATGACCAGAACGGACGGCTTGCCGTTCGCGTAGCCCGAATTACGAATATCCTCCACGGAATCCTGTGCCAGGCCAATGTCGGAAATGCGCACGGCCGATCCGTTGCGGTAAGCCACCACCAACGGCACATAGTCGCTCGCCTTGAAGATTTGGTCGTTGGCGCCCACTTCCCACATGCGCAGGCCGTCCGAAAAATGTCCCTTGGGCGTGTTCGCATTCGCGCCGCTTAAGGCGGTCCGAACCTGCTCCAGGCCGATACCATATTTGTTCAGAGCCATCGGATTCAGCTCGATCCGCACACCCGGAAGCGAGCTGCCCCCCACGGTCACCTGTCCTACGCCGGTCACCTGGGCCAGTTTCTGCGCCATGATTGTCGAAGCGGCATCGTACATCTGGCCTCTGGTAAGAACGGGCGAGGTGAGGGCCAGCATGAAGATGGGAGAATCGGCCGGATTCACTTTCCGGTACGAAGGATTGTTGGGAAGATTGGCTGGCAGATAACCGCGCGCCGCGTTGATGGCGGCCTGTACGTCGCGCGCCGCCGCGTCGATGTCCCGATTCAGGTCGAATTGCAGCGTGATGCTGGTGGAGCCGAGAGCGCTCGATGAGGTCATCTCAGTGACCGCCGCAATCCGTCCGAATTGGCGCTCCAGCGGCGTCGCCACGGATGAAGCCATCGTCTCAGGACTCGCCCCAGGCAAGCCAGCGCTCACCGAAATGGTCGGAAACTCCACCTCAGGCAGAGGCGCCACCGGGAGCAGCCGGTACGCCGCGGCGCCGGCCAATGTAATCGCGACCACAAGCAGTGTAGTGGCCACCGGCTTCCGGATGAATGGCTCAGAGATGTTCATCGCTTACCCTGCCGGAGCCGCTTCGGCGCCGGCGGGGACCTTGCCCTCTTCGGATCGCCGTGAGAGTCGGGATCCCAGCCGATCGAACCAAATGTAAATAACTGGAGTTGTATAGAGGGTCAATAGCTGGCTGATGAGCAACCCGCCGATAATCGTAATTCCCAGCGGCCTCCGCAACTCCGAGCCGCTGCCGGAACCCAGCGCCAACGGTACAGCGCCGAGCAGCGCCGCCATGGTTGTCATCATGATCGGGCGGAAGCGCAGCAGGCATGCCTGATAGATGGCATCTTCCGGCTTCATGCCCTCCTTGCGCTCCGCGGCGAGGGCGAAGTCAATCATCATAATGGCGTTCTTCTTCACGATCCCGATGAGCAGGACGATGCCGATCAGTGCAATGACACTGAAATCGTTCCGGCAGAGCATGAGAGCGATCAATGCGCCAACGCCCGCGGAAGGCAGCGCGGACAGGATCGTCAAGGGATGAATGTAGCTTTCATAGAGTATGCCCAAGACGAGGTAGACCGTAATCAGCGCGGCGGCAATCAGCACCGGCTCGTTGGCCAACGATGATTGGAAGGCCTGCGCCGTGCCCTGATATGCGGCTTGTATACTCGGCGGCATGCCCATTCCGTCTTTCACCTGGTTCACGGCCTTGACGGCGTCACCCAAGGATACGTTCGGAGCCAAATTGAAAGAGAGCGTAACCACGGGAAACTGGCCCTGGTGGTTTACGGTGATGGGTACGGTTGTCATCACCACATGAGAGAACGTATTGAGCGGGATCTGGCCGCCATTGGGAAACGCGGTGGAGGATTGAATCGAAGGAGCGCCGGCAGCAACTGCGCCAGCGCGGATAAACAACTCACCCAGGCTGGAAGGGTTCATGTCGAACCCTGGCTTCACCTCCAGCACGACGTGGTATTGGTTCAACTGCGTGAACATGGTCGACACTTCGCGCTGGCCGTAAGCGTCGTAGAGCGTTTGGTCGATCGCCGCTGTGGTGATCCCCAAGCGCGAGGCGGTGTCCCGATCGAACACCAGTTTCGCCTGAAGACCAAGGGTTTGTTGATCGCTTGCAACATCGCTCAATTGCGGCAGTTGCTGCAGTTTGGCGAGCATTTGCGGCGCGAAGGCATTTAACTCGTCTACGTTCGGATCTTCCAGCGTGTATTGGAATTGCGTGCGGCTCACCCGGTCTTCTACCGAGAGATCCTGTACTGGCTGCATGAACAGCGTGATGCCTGGCACCTTCGCCAGTTCCGGCTGCAAGCGGCGAATGACATCGCTCGCGCTGATCTTTCGCTCCGCGAGCGGCTTCAGGTTGATGAGAATGCGCCCGCTATTTAGCGTCGTATTGGTCCCGTCGATTCCGATGAAGGACGACAGATTATCGACGGCCGGGTCCTGCAGAATGACCTTGCTCAATTGCTGCTGTTGACTCGACATTTCAGGAAAAGATACCGACTGGGCCGATTCGGAGACACCCTGGATGACTCCCGTATCTTGAATCGGGAAGAATCCTTTGGGGATTACGAAGAACAGGAAGATGGTCAAACAGAGAGTCGCAGCCGCGATCAGCAGCGTCGTGAGTTGCCACCCGAGCACCCACTTTAACGTCTTGCCATAGTAGGCGATGACGGCATTAAATGCGCGCTCCGAAGCCCGATAAAAGCGTCCTTGACTCGCCTCGGGCGTGTGCTTTAACAGTTTGGAACACATCATCGGGGTTAGCGTGAGTGAAACTACAGCCGAGGCCAGGATGGTCACGCTGAGGGTAACGGCAAACTCGCGAAACAGGCGGCCCACGATATCGCCCATGAACAACAGCGGGATCAGGACGGCAATCAAGGAGACGGTCAGCGAAACGATGGTGAAGCCGATTTGCTCGGAGCCTTTGAGCGCGGCCTCCATGGGAGAGTCGCCCGCTTCGATGTAGCGTGAGATGTTCTCGATCATGACGATCGCATCGTCCACCACGAAGCCGGTGGAAATCGTCAAGGCCATCAAAGTCAGGTTATTCAAGCTGTAGCCGAGCAGATACATGACTCCGAAGGTGGCGACGAGCGACAGCGGAACGGCGATACCGGGAATGATGGTGGCGGCAATGTTGCGCAGGAACAGGAACATCACCATCACTACCAGCGCCACCGTAAGCATCAACTCGAACTGAACGTCGCTCACGGAGGCGCGAATGGTGGTGGTCCTGTCGGTCAGGATGCTGACGTGGATGGATGAGGGCAGTGACGACGTGAGCTGAGGCAGCAGTTGTTTGATTCGATCGACGACCGAGATGATGTTCGCGCCGGGCTGCCGTTGAATGTTCAGGATGACCGAAGGAGTCTGGTTCATCCATGCGGCCTGGCGGACGTTCTCGGTGTCATCGAGGATCGCGGCAACATCGGTTAGCTTGATGGGGGCGCCATTCTTGTACGCGATGATGAGTGGAGCGTAGTCGCTGCTGGAGAGCAACTGATCGTTTGCTCCAATCTGATATGCCTGATGCGTTCCATCGAAGTTCCCTTTGGCCTGATTGACGTTGGCAGTTACGATGGCAGTGCGCAGATCCTCAAAGTTGAGGCCGTAAGAGGCCAATACCGTGGGATTTGCCTGGATCCGGACAGCAGGCTTCTGTCCGCCGCTGATGCTGACCAGACCGACGCCCGGCAATTGCGAAATCTTTGGCGCCAGCCTCGTGTCGGCGAGATCCTCAACCTTCGACAGCGGAAGGTCTGTCGAAGTCAGGGCGAGCGTCAGGATCGGTGTGTCGGCTGGATTGGTCTTGCTGTAGATCGGAGGAGCCGGCAGGTCGGCCGGAAGGTACGTACCGGAGGCATTGATCGATTGCTGCACTTCCTGTTCGGCCACATCGATGCTCAGGCTGAGGCTGAATTGCAGGGTGATCACTGAGCTCCCGTCGGAACTCGTGGAAGTCATCTGCTGGAGTCCGGGTACCTGCCCGAACTGACGTTCGAGCGGCGCGGTCACCGAGGACGCCATCACATCCGGGCTGGCGCCGGGATAGAACGTGATGACCTGAATGATCGGATAATCCACCTCCGGCAACGCCGAAACGGGTAGCTGCGTATACCCCACCGCACCTGCCAGCAGGATGCCCACCATCAGCATCGTGGTGGCCACCGGCCGGAGAATGAAGATCCGGGATGGGTTCATCTAACTTCCCGTCCCGGCCCTGATGCCAATGCCGCGGAACTCCGGTTATCGCTGTTGGGCTGTGACATTTTGTTTCGTGGGTAATTGGGATGCATCCCATCCTCCGCCCAATGCTTCGATCAGCAGCACGCTCGCTGTCAGGCGGCGGGTCAGCAGGGTTACCGCCGTCACGTCGGCGGTCAGCAGCGTTGCCTGTGAAGTGATGACCGTGAGATAACCTGCCGTTCCGGCCCGGTACTGCGCGGAAGATACGTCGAGAGCACGCTTGGCTGCTTGAACTGTTTGCTGCACTTTGCCCGCCTCCTCAGCCAGAATGCGCAACGCGGCGAGGTTGTCTTCCACCTGCTGCATCGCCGTCAGCACGGTCTCCCGGTAGGCTGCCACGGTCGCATCATAGGAGGCCCGCTGAGCCGCCACCACTCCGCGGCGGCGGCCCGCATCGAAAAGCGTTTCGGCGAGTTGCGGCCCAACCGACCAGAAGCGGCTGGGCCAGGTGAACCATTTTGCCAGGCTGGAATTCTCCAGCCCAGCGCTCCCTGTCAAGCTCAGACTTGGGTAGAAGGCCGCCAGTGCGATCCCAATCTGCTCATTCGCCGCAGCCACCTGCCGCTCCGCGCTGGCGATGTCCGGTCTTCGTTCCAGCAGCTCCGACGGAACCACCAGCGGCATCGGCGGCGGAGCGGTGTCCAATGTGACGGCGGGAAGCGTGAGTTCCGCGGGTGCTTTTCCGATCAGGATCGCGATGGCGTGTTCAAACGCCGCGCGCTGAACGCCAAGGTCTATCAATTGCGACTGCACTCCATACAGTTGCGACTCAGCCTGCGCAACATCGAGGTCCGATGCTATTCCGGCGGAGAACCGGTTCCGCGTGAGCGTGAGGAACTCCTCATAGGAGGCTGCGGTGCGAGTGAGCAGCTCTGCCTCCCCGTCCAGCCCATGCAGGCCGAAGTAGTCTTGCGCGAGTTCGGCCTGGTAGAGCAAACGGGCATTTCCCACGTTCGCCGAGAAAGACTGGGCAGTCGCGGCGCTCGCAGTCACACCGCGGCGAATGTTTCCCCAGAGATCCGGCTCCCAGGAAACGTTGAACGGCAGATTGAAACTTGTATGGACCCCCGATGCTCCGGAGCTGCTTCCGGCGGCTGCCCCACTCCCCGAGCCCCCGGTGGTGATCGCGGGAGCAGCGGTCACCGTCGGGAATAACGCGGCTCGGGCCACGCTCACCGCAGCTTTGGCTTGCCGGTACTGCGCCTCAGCCTGCAGCACATTCTGGTTGGAAACGCTCACCTGCTCCTCCAACGCATTCAGAGCCGCATCGTTGTAAAGTTCCCACCACCGGCCTTTCGTGTACGCGTCGCCAGGCTGCGACTGCTTCCACCCAGCCGCTTCCGCTTCCTTGAAGTTCTCGGGCGGCTGTTCTTTGAACGCGGGCGGTGCGGCGACCGAAGGCCGCTTGTAGTTTGGCCCCACCATGCATCCGGCCGAAACCAGCAGCAGAGCGAGGAGCGTCGTGACCGGGAAGTTCGGAGACAGGTTCATCTAACTTCCCTTTCCGGCCTGGCCGCCCTTCTTGGCTGGGGGAGTCACGGGAGTGCCGGGCGAGGAGGTTGCGGATGGGCTGACCGGTGCGTTTGCGGAGGGGATCTGGGCTTTCACCTTGCTCCCTTCCTGCAGTTTGTCGACGCCGGTCATGACCAGCACCTCTCCCGGCACCAGGCCTGAAGTGACTTCAGAATCATTGCCTTCCGTCGTCCCGATAGTGATCGGACGCACAGTCACGGTTGAATCCGTCTTCACGACGTAAACATAGGTGGCTTGGGAGTTGCGTTGTATTGCGGCGGTTGGCACCAGGGTGACTCCGTGCTTTTCCTGAACCAGCAATCGCGCGTTTACGAACTGATTGGGAAACAGCGTGCCTTTGGCGTTCTGAAATGTCGCTCTCAGCTTGAGCGTGCCGGTGGTCGGATCGATCTGATTATCGAGCGTAGTCAACGACCCTTGTGCAAGCTTCGTCTTGGCGGCGCGGTCGTAAGCGTCCACTTCGAGCGTCTGCCCCGCGGCCATCTTCTTGAGCACAACCTGGAGCTGATCCTCGGAAATCGTAAAGATCGCGCTGATCGGATCCATCTGGGTGATGACCAGTAATCCGGTCGCGTCGCTCGCATTGACGATGTTTCCAAGGTCGACCAGCCTCAACCCGACACGTCCAGTGACCGGAGCGGTGATCTTGCAATACGCCAGGTTGACCTTGGCGCTCTCGATCTGTCCCGCATCGAGTTTCACCACTCCCTCGTCCTGGTGCACCGTTGCCAGTTGAGTGGCGAGTTGCTGCTCCGGAATGGCTTTCTGCGGAACCAACTGTTGGTAGCGGGCCAGGTCGATCCGCGCGTTCTCCAAGGCGGCCTGGTCCCTCATCATTTGCCCCTGAGCCTGAGTCAGCGCCGCCTGGTAGGGCCCGTCGTCAATTTCCACTAACAGATCGCCCTTGTGAACGGTGTCGCCTTCCCGGTAGCGAACGTTCATGAGTTGCCCGTCGACCCGGGTCTTGACCGTAACCGTAGCGAGCGGCGTAACGGCGCCCAGCCCCGAATAATAAACGCCGATGTCCCCCTTGCGGGATTTCGCTGCCACCACGGGTATCGGAGCCGGACCTTTCGCAGCGGCTTTCGCCGCCGCACTCTTGGCTTTCGCATTCGCAAACATCGACCACAGAAAATACGCGCCCAAACCCACTACGAGGAGCACGCATAACCACACCCAAAGCCGGCGCCGGCGGGAATGCCCGGCCTTCCCGGGTCGAGTGCTCTCCGCCGGCGCCGGCTCAACAGGTGCCGGTGCGATCGAACCTGCTATCAGCTTCTGATTCTCCGGAGGCTGTTCTATCGGCGGACTTGGGCTATCGGGCATATGGTTCCTGGCTTGGGGTGGAACGACGGCCTACTCTTGCAGCCTGAACGCTGATGGTGGGAAGCGCAGTGGAAGCAAGAGCTGCAAGAGTATCGATTTGTTCGGCAAGCAAATCAGGCATGATGTGAGAATCGTTCTGCAAATAGAGCACGCTGCGGACTGGGTGGGCCCAGGATCTACGCCCGGGGTGTCGCTGTACGACCGTATTCAGGAAGCGTGCAAGAGCTGCACACGGAAGTGCAGGATTTGCTGCCATCGCGAGGCTTCCCGTGCTTTCTGCGGATGGGCCCTCCTCCGCAGTCGGACCGCCAGGCAGCGGTGATTTATAGGGGAGTCAACTTCCCAGGTACTCGACGTGAGCGTACGTGCCTAACCGCGAGTTGTATGCCAGATACCAGCCATCGTGGTCAGGATCCTCGTAAATCACGATCTGGTCCCCAGACCAGTTCCAATCCACGACGATGTTGTAATCGTACGGGGCGATGTCCCAGTAGAAGTTGCTGAACCAGAAGCGTTCGCGGTTTCCTCCCGCAAGGTTGAACAGGTGTTGCGGTCCAAAGCCGCCGGTAAAGCGTCCGTGCGCGAACGGCTTATCGAGGTGATAATGCGCATCGTTGGCGCCGCTGTTGTGTCCGACCCATTGGTCGTTCTTGGCGTGAACGTGCGGAACTTCCGGATGACCTTTCTTGTCCACGGCAATGTGGTTCTCGGTCGCGGCAGTAGATTGCTGACCTCGTGCAGCGGTTGCAGCGCGCGCAGGCTTGGAAGCCTTCGCGGGAGCTGGACCGCGGGCGGGAATGTGCCCACCGCCAACCTCCGCGGGGTGACCGCCTCCGTGTGACTGCCCGCCTCGACCCTTCTGCTGTGCAAAAGCAGCCACGCAAATCAAAAGTGACAGCACTACGATCTTCTTCATTTTGGCATTGACCTTCCTGGTGATATCTCGCCGTCAAACCTCTTGCACGTGCTGTTCCAACGGCAGGGCGAAATCGCCTGATCTTCGGGACTGGAGCTAACAGCGGCGATAACGCCTGTCATCCGGAGCCACGTAAACAGCAACTGGGCGCGCGTTGCCGCGAATCGCCCTGACGTTCCCATAGAGCGCGTCATCATCTTCCCGCTGCTGCGCACCTCATGGGGGAAAGCCTCCCATCAGGTTCGCGCCGTCTATGCGGATACCTAGGCATGGAAGCAGCCTGATCCACGCCCTGCGGGAGCCCTTCGCATTGGTCGAGTTGCCGGCCCTTGTTCCACAGTCCAAATGCTGCTTGGGAGCCCGGAACTGAACGTCACAGCAGCTCTCGCACCGTCACCTCCGTGCTCCCGGCAATCAGGCTCACGAGCATTCCGTCCCTGCCTACAGTGATGGGTCCTTTGAAGATTCTCGGGGCATCTCCGAGGAAGGTAGCGTTTAGGTAGGCGAGCGGCAGCGGGGGAATCGTGTGATAGAACATCAGGTATCTGACTCCGGCCTGTTGCGCGATGCGGGCGGCGTCTTCGGGCGTGGTGTGGTACGAGGGAATGTCGGCAGTGATCCTGGCCATCGAAGGCCGATTGTTGCGCACTGCGGCGTCGTGCAACACGGACACCATCGTGGTCTGCAAGCCTTCGTGGAAAAGGACGTCGACTCCACGCGAGAATTTGGCCAGCGTTGCCGAGGGCGCGGTATCGCCGCTGAGCACGACGGAGCGGCTGCGATAATCAAAACGGTAGCCCACAGCCGGAAAAACCGGACCGTGAGCGACCGCGAATGCCGTGATCGTCAGCCCGTCCTGCTGCAGTACGACCAAGCCTTCATCCGAGCCTTGCACCAGCGTGAAGGGGCGAGCAAGACCGCCCGCGCCGGAAGGTGGCATGGTCGCTTCGCCATGGTGGGCAACGCGGTACGTTTTGTCCAGAGCATAGGCTTCATTGAAGCCCTTGACGACCGATTCGACGCCCTGCGGTCCGATCACCTCGACCGGATCCTTGTGGCCTGCGCCAGCCCAGCGCTGGAGCATCATTTCGCCCAGGCCGCCGATGTGGTCGGAGTGGAAATGCGTGAGGAGAATTGTGTCGATCAGCCCGGGAGACAGGCCCATCAGCGCCATCTTGCGCGGAGAACCCTCACCCGCATCGACGACGTAGACGTGCTTTCCGGCGATGACGAAAACACACGGGCCGGCTCGCGTGGGATCCGGCAGTGGTGAACCGGAGCCGCAGAGTCCGGCATGCAGGCCGTCCGGCAAGCTCGCGAGCAGCTGATGGTGGAAGGCCCGTTCCGCAATTTGCTTGGTCAGCATCAATCCCAGTTGCCGTTGGAACAGGAACGCAGCGCCCGGCACAACCAGCAACAACGTGAGCACCGCGATCAGAGGGCTGAAGCCGGAGCCGCCTGGCCGGCTCCCTCGCAGGCTTGCTATGGTCACCAGCAGTGCGGCAACCAGCACCAGTTCGAGCACCAGTGCATACACGCCTTCGCTGGATGGCCCATCCAAAAGCAAGTTCAGAAAGCGGCCGAGAACAATAAAGCCGAGAAAAGCGGTTGGTACCGTCAGCCAGCGGATCGAGGCGCGGATAGCGCCAAGCAGAATGAAGAGGGCCATACCGAGGAACAGCCCGCCGAGGTCCCCGCGCAGTGTGCCGAATCCGGCATTACCGCTGGGTAGCACGGCGAATAGGCCCGTCTGTTTGCCTGGCGCCAGCAGAAGCAGCAGCCCCACCAAGAGAAATAGGAGACCGGCGACTCCGGCCACGTACAGCAGGATGCGTTGGATCATTCTGTGTTCCCGTCGAATGTTTCTCCCGCGGCGATTCTCATCATAAGTGACAGGCCCGAGGCTTTCGTCAGCAGAGAGGGGCGGCGCGATTGACTCAGTTTAACCTGCGACGATCGTATGCCGTATCTGGACGTGGCTAGCGTCGCAGAGACTGTTTTGCGTGGAGGTGCAGGGTGGCCATGCGCACTGCTCTCACTCTTCCGGCTGCGGCCGAACTCACGCCGCCGGTAGTGCCGGGTGAAGTCTTCGAACTTATGGAATTGCTTCTTTCCTGAAAGAGAGACGACGTCTCTCAAAACGAAAGGTGGCGGGTAACTGTAGGTCAGTCACCCGCCCTGGAGATCCCCAGCGTGTTCTTCAAATGGAAGAAAGTCTCACCTCTCTCCGGCCTGCCTGCTGTCTTTTCACGCCTGCCTGCCGCCTCCAAATCGACTCTCCCTCACATTCAGGAGAACCGCATAGGTAATCTCCAAACCTATTGGGCGTGCGGGCCGGTTCATTGGGCTTGCTTGGCGCTGAGGATCTGGGTCTCCATCCAACCCGCGTCCACCGCAAACGAAACTCCCGCGGGGACCGCGCCTGCATGCCCGACCCGCATTCCATTCGCGTCCTGGGAGACCGTCAGATACGTGCACCCGGGCTGGATGGACTTGAGTTTCCCGTCGGTCGACCCTGAATCGTAGTAGCCGCAATCCAACGCCTCGAGCTGGACGTTAGGCGCCACTTCCACCGGATACTCCTTGCCTGCGATGCCTGGCACGGGCGCCATCGACATGGGCGCGGCGTTGGCGCGAACACCCATTACCTGCTGCACTCGCGAGAGGACCTCGCCAGCACTGACAACCTGCAGCGCGTCCCCAGCCTGATAAGCCGGCCAGTCGTAGCGGAACGATTCCAGGGAACCGTCGTTGGTGAAGGTGAGGATGACCTTCGATCCATTCCCAACGACCGGAACCCCGCCGAGGATCCGTCCGAAAACAATCCGGTTGGCCACCACGGCGCTGGTATTCACGCCGGTCGTGAGATCCTGCCCACCCTCCGTGCGATAGTCGGCGCGGAGAGCGACCAGTTGCTCCCCTTGTCCGAGAACGATCTGAGAAGCCAGGTTGGAAGCGATGAAGGCGCGACCTTTCTGCTCGAGTTCGGCCGCCGCGATCTTCTGCGACAACGGCCGGCCCAGCGAGTGCGCCAGCGCCGCCACCGCCAGGTCGTGATACTCAGCCCCCGAGGCGTCGCTCGAAACTTCCAGGGACCACTGCTCACCCGTGGTGCGCAGCTTGCCGCCAAGAGTCGCGGTCTGGTAGACGCTGGCCGGACGCAGTTTCCCGATCAATCCGGCGCTCACCGCGTTCTGGTCCGATGCACTTGCACGCTGCAACACGGGCAGAGACGACCGGCCGAGTCCTTGTGTGACCGAGAACTGCTGGCGGGCTTTGGTGCCCGGAAGGTCCTCTGCCCGCGCCACACTGCCGGCGATCATTGCACTTGCCGCTATCGAAGCGGCTACTGCGAAATTGAGAATGTTGTTTTTCATTGTCATGCTCCTTGTAATCGTTGTGAATTGCTTTCCGATTGCTCGCGCCTAGTTCCAATTCGACCAGCAGTAGTATCCGATCTGACCGTCGCGCAGCACGGGCGCCGAGACAACGTTGTTGATGGTGAAGCCTTGGCGGTTCCAGCAATCGGTTGAGTTGGCGCCGGTGTTGGCCACCGTCGGATGGTTGCTGTTATTGGCGTAATAAACGGAATCCAGCCAGGACCAGCCGATGGAATCGTTTTGGCGCATGTAATAGGCGAAATTCGTGGCAGCCGTGGTGTCATTGCCGGTATAGAGCAGATCGTGTCCGCCTACGCCGATCTTGAGACCGCCCTTGTAAGCGCTCGACCAGCGGTTCCAGAACAGGCCGTCGCTGTTCTTGAACGTGTCGCAGGAAAAAGTGGCCAGCACCTTGAGCTGCTGCCCTGAACTGCCGAAGCGCATGCTGGGTGTCCAGGCAATGCAGCCGGGAGGATTCGTGCCGGAGCAAGCGTTGTCCCACATGGCATAGCCCGCATAGTTCGCGTTGTTATTGGCGATGGTGCCGTGCGTCGCGATGAATAAGAAATCCACGCTGTCGGCGCCGCCGCAACCATTGCACGTCTCCGCCGCCTGCCCGTAGTAAAACGCTGTTTGGGCGCCGTGAAGGTTGAAGTAGAAATCCACGTACTCGACGGGCTGGATCTCAGAGATGAAATCGCTGCACGCGCCGTAGACATCAATGGTGGGAGCCCAGCCACTCTGGAAATCCGACTGGCATCTCACGCCGAAATGCACGGTTCCCGCTGTGGCGGGGGAAGCAAAACCCATGAGCACGACGGCTCCAGCAACGAGCATGAACGCGTTGCGGACAGCAGTGCTCAAAAGCGCCAAAGACATTCTTTTCATAGATCCTCCGAAGTTCTTGTGCTCCGTTCAGGAGCGTGAGTTGCGTCTCACGATTGATAGTGATCGATGCCTGCAAAGCGTTTCATGACATCACAGAAAAAACCGGCCTTGTGCGGTGTTCGCTGGACAGGACATAGTGTGTCCGCGTGCTTGCTCTGTGATTGAAAGGAACGGCAACCTTGACAGCCCGTGCTCAGATCGTCCTTTCACAGCCGCGAAAACCCTCTGATCTGATCTTCAGATTTGCGCCGCAACTCCGCCCGCGGCGTCCCAATCGGCGCGTCCGATCGATTCGGCCCCGCAGGGGCGCGGTTGCGCGATCCACAGGATGCAAAGCGTGATCAACAACTTCGGCGATGCCCCCTCTAGCGTCCTGGGCTTCTTGATTCCATGGAGTTGAGCATGATCGCTCGTTCACCCTACTCGGGCCGCGCGCTGGCGTGCAACGAAGTGGCCTGTGGGCGAACAAGATCCACGCACACGACCGCATCCTGACTGTATCCCGCACCATCGCCGACGTGGGCGGGAGCGAACAGATCCAGGCCCAACACATCGCCGAGGTGCTGCAATACTGCTCGCTGGGCCGGGGTATTGGATGAGAAAGCCGCCACTCAAGGTACCGATTCCCACCGCCCCATCGCGCAACAGAGCCCCCGTATACACTCCGAGTTTCCGCAACAGCGGGTCGGCCCCGATCGCAAAGGGCCGCATGCCGGCGCCGTCGAGCAGGAACAGCCGGCCGCCTCGCGTTGCCATCAGGATCTGCCTGGACCTGCCGCATACGGCAACAGGACTGCGACGCGGTTGTCCAGGTGGCTGAAATCCGTCAGGCCGGGTGTGGGCACCTTTTCCAGCCGATCCCCGTCCATTCGCATCAACCCTTCGCGAGTAATCGGTCACGTACGAGGTTTCGAACACGCAGAACACTCTCCCAAATGCTGCCGCCGGTTTCCAGACCTTGGTGCGCCATCCGCTTCCCTCGGGCGTCAGCCGGAACAGCCGCTCGCGGGCCGGGAAATAGATCCCTTAACGCCGCGGTAGCAGTTGATACTGGCGCGCGTGTCCGTGCGATCACCCAATCAGCACGCGCTGAGACTGTTCCTAGGAGTCTGAGCGATCAGGCGACACTCGGTTTTCTGACGTATCGGCGCGTGTAGTCGCACCATCGGAGACCTACCCAGAGAATGCGATCGATGAGGAGCCGCTCGCTCCGAAATCGGCAACTGCCCATGCTCTGCTCCGGCTGAGTGGACAGGCCGAAGTTGAACTCTCAGTTCCAGACTGCTGCTCGCTGAGTAGCTGCCGATATTGACGGATATCACCGCGTCCGGCTTTGCACGACCGCGTACACTGACCAGACTCGCGCCTCTGGAGCAAGAGGTCGGGTGTTCGAATCACCCCGGGCGTACCACACAGCCCTAGCCAACAACGGGAGCCAGTCCCAATCCCCAGCAGCCAACTGCATAGCACCCGGTGCGCTGTCACAAGGCCGGACTCTTGCCCTTCTAAGGCAAGGTTGTGTCAACGATGGTGAAGTGCCTGTCGCCGGCCCCGTTGGCCACGTAGAGCCGGGAGGAGCCGGGATCGACAGCGAGCGCATAGGGGGCTTTGCCGGCGGGCAGTGTTGCGACTGCCTTGCGACTCTCGCCATCGATGATGGTGACCGTGTTGCTGAATGTGTTGGCCACGTAGACGAGATTCCGCTGCGCATCCACGGCCAGGGCCTGCGGGTGCTCGCCCACCCGAATCGTGGCGGCTGCACGCCCGGTTCCCGCATCGAGACCCGCATCGAGAACGGTCACGCTGCCGTCGGCATAGTTGGCGACATAGATCGTGTTGGTGCGCGGATTGACGGCCACGGCGCAAGGCGTGTGCCCCGCGCGAAAGATGGAGGATGATGTTCCCTGCAGCGCGATCACGTCGCCGGTTCCCACTCTGGCCACGTAGAGCGTGTGCGTGGCTTCGTTCAAAGCCATGCCCCACGCATGCTTGCCGGCCGCTGCTTTACGGATGGCGTGCTGGGGTCCTTCAAGAACGGTGAGGTTTCCGCCTTCGTAGGCCAGCAGATAGACGGTGTCCGCAGCCGTGTCGATGGCGATCAGGTCGATGGACCCGGTGGCCAGTTGGGTGACGGCGTGCGTGGCCCCGTCGAAGACGGTCGTCTTGTCGCTGAACGTATGGGAGACATACACCATTCCGGTGAGCGCGTTCGCGGCGATCGAGTACGGTCGCGCTCCGACGGGAATGGTTGCCGTAACCGCATTTGAGGTTCCGTCGATGATGGAGACAGTTCCATCCGCGGCATTGGCGGCGTAGGCTCTGCCCGTTGCCGAATCGACGGCGATGGAGACCGGCGCAGCTCCCACTGCGAGGTGCCGGACCGACTGGCTGACCGTATCAATCACGTCCACCGCGGCATGTGCCGTGTCCACCACATAGACCTTTTTGGTTGCAGGATTGAAGGCTATGGCCTGAGGATTGATCAGCCCGCTGCTCTGATCCGTCGAAGGGCTTTGCGCTGCCGCTCGCGGGCATAGGCATGCGATCGGCACAGCGAAGCAAGTCGAGGCAAGGGCTGCAACAAGAAGAGGCCGAACTGTTATGCGTGAGAAGAACATGAGACAATTCACTCTGAATTCCTGAGTATCCTCTGGCACGCCGGCTCGCGCAACAGGAGCAGAAAGGTTCACATGCCCGATCGACATTCCGTCCATGGACCCAAGCGCTATTTCCTGCTGAGCGCCGTGCTGGTTCTGTTTCCCTTGTGCTCCGCGGTGTGTCTGGGCCAGCCGGCGCAGCCGAAGTTCAAAGTGCTGGCTATCGCCGAAAAGGGCGGGCTGCATCAGCCGTTTGTGGACGCCGCCAAAGTATGGCTCGCGCGCGAGGCGCAAGCGGGCGGCTTTACCATCGACTACATAGAAGACACCAAGCGCATCGATGACGCGTTTCTATCGCAATACCGTTTATTCATTCAGCTCAACTATCCGCCCTACGCGTGGACTCCAACGGCCGTGGCGGCATTTCAGAAATACATCGAAGAGGGCCGGGGCGGATGGATCGGCTTTCATCACGCGACGCTGCTCGGCGAGTTCGACGGCTACAAGATGTGGCCCTGGTTTTCCTCGTTCATGGGCGGCATACGCTTTCTCAACTACATCCCGGGCTTTGCCACCGGCAAGGTTACGGTCGAGGCTCCCGGGCACCCAGTGATGCAGGGCGCGCCCGGCAGTTTCACCATCGAGAACGAGGAATGGTACACCTACGACAAATCACCACGGACGAATGTTCGCGTGCTCGCGAGCGTCGACGAAAAAAGCTACGCGCCGGCCAGTTCGACCACGATGGGCGATCACCCCGTGGTGTGGACCAATGAACGCATGAAGGCCCGCAACGTCTACATCTTCATGGGCCATCATGCGGAGCTGTTTCAGAACAGCGCCTTCACGAAGATTTTTCACAACTCGATTGAATGGGCGGCAGGTCAATGATTCGACGCATGAGTTTTGTTACTGCTTTTGCGGTGGCGCTGATGGGATTGCCGGCGCGGGCGCTGGGCGAACAGCCGCCGCTGCACGTCCTGGCATTCTACTCGACGCATGCTGAGGGCGATCACGTTGAGTTCGCCGTTCAGGCAGTGAAGTTCTACTCGGAAGCGGCGGCGGCGGGCCACTATCAGTTTGAGTCCACTACGAATTGGGATGACCTGAATGCACAGCGGCTCGCGGGCGTCCAGGTCGTCATGTGGCTCAACGAGTCGCCGGGCAACGCCCGGCAGCGCGCGGCGTTCGAGAGTTACATGGAGAACGGCGGAGGCTGGATCGGCTTTCACGCCGCCGCGTATAACGACAGCAGCACGAAGTGGCCGTGGTTCGTCAACTTCCTGGGCGGCGCCGTGTTCTACGGCAACAATTGGCCTCCGCTGCCGGCATGGCTCACGGTGGATGGGGGTTCGCACCCGGTGACGCGGCATCTTCCCGCGCGCATCCTGTCGCCCGATAACGAGTGGTATAGCTGGCAGCCGAGCCCGCGCGCCAACAAGGATGTGAAGGTCTTACTGACCCTGGAGCGTTCGAATTTTCCGTTAGGCCTGAAGGACACCATCACAGCCGGCGATGTGCCCGTGGTGTGGACCAATACGAAATACCGGATGGTCTACATCAACATGGGACACGGCGACAAGATCCTGACCGATCCGCACCAGAACCAGATGTTCAAGGACGCCCTGTTGTGGGTTGGCAGACCGCACTGAAGGCAGGCGGCGAGTACGCACAGTAAGCCGGGAAGATGCCACGGGTCGTACTTCGGCGGCATCATTCAGTGCGGCAACAGCGACGCAGCGCTGTCGAGAAGTGGCGCGGTTGCGCGTGAAGTCCCCACTTTGTCTCTTCTCACCCATGCGGTCCAACTTCCCAGGCCCAGCGGCATACTTGCCTGTAACCGTCGATGTGAACCTGGCGCCGGATTTAGTGGTCCGAACGACCAAACGCGGAGAGAATTCGAGGAGTCTTGCCGAGTGCCGAATTATGCCGAACAGCTGCGAGGAATTGCGTTCCGGACAGTCCAAACCGGGCGCTTCGAGCCTGAGGAACTCGGCATCATCCCTCTGAGCCAGTGGAGATAATTAGAGGAGAGTTGAGAGAGGGGATCGGCCCTAACGGACCTCGAACATAGTCAGGGCTCCCGTAAGCCTATGATAAGAAACGGGATGCTCGCCCGAGCTGTCAAGCATTGTGGTCGGAAATCCACCCGGGAACCGCTATTTGACGGGGTTTCCTCGGGTCGGAGCCTAGAAGCAGTTGACAGCAACTCATGCTATGACTTTTCAAAGTCGTGCTACGCTCCAAGGGCCATCATCAAGAAAACAAAGGCTCCTCCCTTCGGGCCTCGCCTATTGCATCGGATTCAGCTTGGGCCGCCGCTTTGGACGGGGCTGTCAACTAACGCGGGCTGTCAACCGCTAAAACAGAGGTTCGAAACGGAATTCCCGGGCGGCCAAGATGCCGATCCAAAACTGCGCTCGGGCATACGTGAAGCTGGCAGCATGACAAAACAGATTCGGAATTTCGCCGCCTCACCCCGCGAGGTTCTCGGAGTCCATGGCCTGGATGTAGATCGGCTCCGCGTTGCCGGGAACCTGATGCGGCGGAGCCAGGAACTGGAGCGGGTAATGGTGGCGCGTGCGGTGCGGTGGCACCTGGAACACCGGATACTGCAAGATGGTGATGTTCGAGTGAGCGGCGGCCGCCAGGCTTGCGGGTATAGCGATTTGTGGATACTAGCGCGGGGTTTCCGGGTTTCATCGAAAAGACGCGAACATTGGAGGTGATAGCCGACGAATGAGAGAAGTCGATTTGCTGATAGGGGGCATAATCGTCGGGCTGATGATTGCCATACCCGTGGGACCGGTGAATATCTTATGCATTCACCGGACGCTCGAGGGGGGATGGAAGTCGGGCGTCATCTCCGGCCTCGGAGCGGCGACGGCCGACATGCTGTACGGCGGTGTCGCGGGCTTCAGCATCACACTGGTCGTCCAGTTCGTTGTCCGGGAACAATTCTGGATTCGCTTTTTGGGCGGTATTCTGCTGGTCATTCTCGGCATCTCGTACTTCTTCAAGCAGCCCGAGCCGCTGAGCGCGCAAACGCAAGAGCGCGCGAACGCGTACTCGGATTTGAGGTCGACATTTCTCTTGACGCTCACGAATCCGACAACGGTGCTGTCATTTCTCGCCATCTTGGCGGCGCTCGGCATAGGGCATCAAAGGCATTGGTGGTTGACCGTGTTTCTCGTAGGCGGAATCTTCTGCGGCTCGATGGTGTGGTGGATTGCGTTGGGTAGCATCGTAAACCTGTTCCGCGACCGGTTCAACGACCGCATGCTCCTATTGATGAACCGCCTCGCCGGGTTACTGATCGGGGGGTTCGGCATAGCCGCAATCGTCCTTAGCCGAACTTGGCTGCGACCCTGATCATTAAATCAATCGACTCATATATCGCGGGAAAGAACGTCCCTTTTCCGAAGTACTGAACGAGCGGCCGATCATCGAGCAGGACGTGACGCAGGTGCCCGAAGCCCGGATTGGTAGTTGCGTTCACGTCGGACATGAACATCAGTGCGGCCTACGCGAATCTGGACGGGCTGATGGCGGAGGTCATTTTGCCGGCAGTGAAACCGTAAAAGGCTGCGAGGCGTGTCGAATCTGAAGTAGGGATCAGCGACTTTGACAGCGTGGTCGCGCACTTCTAGTGCAGAATGTCCGAGGAGAGGTCAGGGAGGGGCGCCAACCTTCTCGCGCCCCAATTTTCAGCCCCGTTTTCGTTGACTGCATCGTCCGCATGATCCGCGCCGAAACCCCAATTAACTGTTGTTTCTGCAGCTTCCAGTCGTTCTGCGTTTGGATCATCCTCGGCTCGTAAACCGGCCTGAACCCCCATGGTTCGGCTTGCACACCAGAATTTCGCGTGCGAATTCTCCGCCTTCTCCAGTTGACGCCTCGCTCATGTGGACAGGTGTTCGGGCTGGGGTGCGGACGTCAACGGGACGGCCGGCCACTTCGGGCCGCGGCCGCAGTTCCCGCTCGACCGATCCCACCCCATATCGACCATGCGAAATGGCCCCGTGCGTTGTGCGCGCCTTGCAAACCGGCAGAGATTGGCCGGGTAAGTCGCCAGCTCGCTGGAGTCACCAACGGCAAATTACTCTCCTGAAGTCGGGCTGGATGACGGAAGGCTAATCCGCATCCGGTTCTGGCGAATCCGATCGGTGAACGCGTTGCGTAGTGTGCCGCGGGTGTGTTTCTCCCGGCGCCGGCGGCGCGATTTTCACCCGGCCTGCCCTCCCCCTTATACTTGAGAGGGAATTGGAACCGGGTCTGCACTGGCTTTCGGCGCCGACCTGCCACTGAGGAGTTCATGGCCGTACTGATTGATGCGATTAGCGTAAAGCGACGGACCTTGTTTGAGCTGGAAGACACTCCGTTTGTCTGTCTGGAAGTAGAAGTGAACACGCCCACCGCCCGGGGTGGCCAGACCCTGGTGCGCATCAAGATGCGCAACCTCCTCACGAGCGCGGTCTTTGATAAGACATTCAAGGCAAGCGAGAAGTTCAAAGAGCCGGATCTCCAGAAGGTCCCGTCCTCTTTTCTGTACAGCGACAGCGAGGGTTTTCATTTCCTGGACCAGGAGAGCTTTGAGACCCTCACGCTGGCCCGCGAGGTGATCGGAAATGCGCTGGACTTCCTGATCGGGGACACGCTGGTCGAAGTCCTCAAGTACAACGGCAATCCCATCGGTTTAGAATTGCCGATGTTCGTTGAGCTGGCAGTTGCCTCCACGGAACCGGGTGTGCGAGGCAATTCGTCCAGTGGCAGCGTGACCAAGCCCGCCACGCTGGAGACCGGTCTGGAGATTCAGGTTCCCCTTTTCATCAAAGAAGGCGAAAAGGTAAAGGTGTCGACAGAGAGCCGGGAGTTCGCCGGCCGGGCATAGTTGAGTCGGACCGGCTTTATTCGTGGCTCTATTCGTGGCTCTATTCGTACCGGAGGGCTTCGACGGGATCGAGCTGCGCAGCGCGGTTCGCCGGCCACAACCCGAAAAACAGACCGACTCCAACGGAGACCGCGACGCCCAGGACCGCGGCCCACAGCGGCACCGAGGTCGGCAGGCTGGGGAAGACCAGGCGCGCTATGAGGGACACGCTCCAGCCGAGCAGCATGCCGATCAGGCCGCCGAGGCCGGTCAGCACAATCGCCTCGGTCAGGAATTGAAACAGGATGTCGGTGCGCTTCGCGCCCAGAGCCTTGCGGATCCCGATTTCGCGCGTCCGCTCGGTGACCGAGACCAGCATGATGTTCATCACGCCGACTCCGCCTACCAGCAGGCCGATGGAACTCAGCACGACCATCACAATCGCCACCATCGACGTGATGCGGTGGAAGTCTTCGAGCATCTGCGTGCCCGAGGAGATCCAAAAATCGTCAGGCTTGTTCGGAGCCACGCGCCGCTCGGTACGCAGTACGGACGCCACTTCGTCCTGAGCCTGGGGAAGCTGGCCCGGCCCGGCAACGAAGACGATCATCATCTCTTTCGCGTTCGGAAACATCTTCTTCATCGTGAAGAAGGGCAGCAGCACGCGGCGGTCCTCCTGGCCGGGAAAGGAGGCGGCGGGCTTCGCCATGACGCCGATCACCTGGAACTCCTGGCCGTTGACGTTGACCCATTTCCCAAGCGCGTTCTCGTCGGGCATCAACCCGTGATAAATCGCTTCGCCGATGACGACGACAGGCTGATGGCGCCGGCTTTCATCGTCGGTGAAGTACCGGCCGTACAGCATTTTTTCGGCGCCGCCGATCGCATAGGACTCGGTGGTGCCCGCCAACTCGACCTGAAAAACCTCGCGGCTCTTGTACTTGATGCGCTCAAAGAAGTTGTTGAACATGTTCGGGCTGAACATGTACGGCGAGACGTGAATGACCGACGGGCAGCGCTCCTGAATGGCCATCGCATTTTCCCAGGTCAGCGGCTTGCGGCGGAACTCTTCGCCCGAGATATTGCCGCGAAAGCCAAGATTGAATTTGTAGGCGAATCCGGTATCGGGACCGAAGCTCTTTGTGATATTCGTGATGGCGCCGTTCACGCCGGTGATGATCGATCCGACGGCGATCACACATCCGGTGCCGATGATGACGCCGAGAATCGTGAGCAGGCTCCGCATCTTGTGCTCGCGAATCGTCGCCAGCGCCATGCCCGCCGCGGACCGCATTTCGAGAAGTCTCACGCCCAATTGCTCCCGTTTCGCGCGTGCGTCATTTCTCGGCCCTCAATGCTTCAATCGGATCGAGCTTCGCCGCGCGCTGCGCCGGATAGACACCGAAGAACAGGCCGACCACGGAAGACAGGCCGACGCCCAGAAAGACCGAGGACGCCGGCAACTCCATGGGCACGGGAGTCGCCTGGCGCACCGCCACGGCAATGACCCACGCGAGGAGAACGCCCATCAGGCCTCCGGTGCCCGACAGGACCGAGGACTCCACCAGGAACTGGCTCAGGATGTCGCTGCGGCGCGCTCCCACGGACTTGCGAATGCCGATCTCATGGGTCCGTTCCGTGACCACGGCCAGCATGATGTTCATGATCACGACTCCGCCCACCACCATGAAGACCGAGACGATCGCGATGGCCGTGGCAGCTATGACGCCCGTGAGCTGCTGCCAGATCTGCAGCAGGGAATCGGACGCAAAGATGCCGAAGTTGTCTTCGTCTCCTGGACGCATGTGCCGGTGGGCGCGCAACAGCATGCGCATCTCGTCTTGTGCTTTGTGAAGCAGGGTCGGATCTAGTGCGATGGCGTTGTAGCCGATGCCTTGGCGCGAGCCGTACATCTTGAAATACATCTCGATCGGGATCCAGACGAAGTTGTCGCGGGACTGTCCAAAGACGCTGCCCAGCTTCTTCGAGGCGCCGATCACTTCAAAGGGCCGGCCATCGATGGTAAGAGTCTTGCCTACAGGATCGACGCCGGGGAAAAACTTCTCACGCAGATCGTTGCCGATGACGGCCACCGCGGCGTGCCGCCGGTTCTCGCTTTCGGTGAAGAAGCGGCCCGTCTCCGTCTGGAGATTCGAGATCGCCGCCATGTTCGGCGTGTATCCTTCCAGGGAGACGTCCTTGACTTCATTGTTCGCGTAACGAATGGCAACACTGCGAGGGACATCCATGCCGATTTCCGCCGTGTTACTGGCGTGGGAACGCAGGAAATCATACTCCTCGCGCGTCAGCTCCGGGTTCTTCTTCAGCAATTCGAGCAGCTTCTTAGGCTCCATATCGTCGAGGATGCCGATGCGCCGGATGCGGAAACCACTGGCGCCCATGTCGGAGACCTGCTGCGCGATGTAGACGTCCATGCCGTGAATGACGCCCATCACGGCAATGAGCGTGGTGGTGGCCAGGATCACCCCCAGCAGCGTGAGGAAACTGCGGAGCTTGCTCGCCCAGAGCGAGGCAAGAGCCACCTTTACGGCCTCGACAAAGGCGGCTCGCTGCGAGTGGGGGGTAGCAGACATGGAAATCCTGATCTCATTACGATTGTATGGGTGACGGAGTTCCGGTTTGCGGTTATTGTTTGTGGGGCGGCGCTGAGGCGCAGACCCACTTTGCCAATCCTACCTCCTGTTACGCCTGAGGCTGGAGGCTCGCGAGAGCGGCTCGGAGGTAATCGATCATCTCGCCCGCCGATACAGGAGGCATCGGCAAGCGCAGGATGCCCGCGGGCGTAAAAGCCGAGCCTTCGGTTTCGCTCACCAGCCGCATCAGCATCTGCGGATCGAGCTGCGCCCCCGGGTGGAACTTGATGTTCACGCCGCCGCCCCGGCGGTCGATGGCCTCAATGCCGATTTGCTGCGCGAGCGTCTTGAGTTCTGAGAACGCCACCAGGTGCTGCACCGCCTCGGGCGGTTCTCCATAGCGGTCCGACAACTCGGCCAGCAGATTCCGCGCCTTTTCGGCATCACCCGAGTCGGCGATTCGTTTGTAGGCCCGCAACCGCTGCTGCTCGTCGGCGATATAGTCCGCCGGAATGCGGATATCGAGTCCTAGATTCAACGACGAATGAATCTCGGGAACCACGGGCTGGCCGTGCAGTTCGCGCGCAGTCTCGTCGAGCAGTTTCAGGTAGGTCTCATAGCCCACCGAGACGATGTGCCCGCTCTGTTCGCCGC
>Ga0181528_10000550_pt1 | contig 26217 bp, 18 predicted proteins | sample PEATcosm2014_Bin_47_FD_119742 | JGI IMG/M metagenome (GOLD analysis project Ga0181528, IMG submission 119742) | Peatland microbial communities from MTU Mesocosm Facility, Houghton, MI, USA - PEATcosm2014_Bin10_10_metaG | ecosystem: Environmental > Terrestrial > Soil > Wetlands > Peat | place...
AGCGCGAGATCGGTTATGCTTTTCTTCACTGGATTCACGAAGATGGGATTGGCACGGGCCGCTGATTCTTGGGAATGTAACGGCCGTGGGTGTCATACAACTCACGGCGCAATTGGACTTCGAGTTCCAGGATGTGTTCACACGGTCGGGGTTTCAAAGGGCGCGCCGGCGATCCGACATAAATCGTCCAGGGTTCGCAATCTTTGAGCACCAACGAATTCGCGCCGATCGCCGCACCTTCACCGATGGTGACTCCCGGCAGGATGACGGAGTTGGCACCGACAATGGCGTGTTTTTTGATGGTGACAAAAGTTCTTTCCGGCTGGCGATAAGGATGAGGCACGGTGGAATTGGTCAGGTAATTGCCCAAAAAGTCGTCCGTCCCCGTGAAGACCCGGATGCCGCTGGAGAGCGTTGCAAAATCTTCCATCAAAAATTCACCGCCGCCGGTGATGGAAGTGAACGAGGCGATGTGGATGAAGCTGCCGATGACCGTTTTCCGTCCGCCCATCAACAGCACAAAATCATCAATGATGACCGAGTCGCCCAGCGAGATGGTTTCCGGCGTGATGATCTTGGCCATCGGCCAGATCGTGACATCCGCGCCGCGCCGGGCGAAAGGCAGTTGGTCGTTGGGGTTCGTCATCGGTTTAGGCTATCATGTCAGGCTCGCAGGATATTTTCCATGACTTTGAAGCGCGGTTCCATCTGGGCGTCAAAGTCAAACACCCGCCGGAAACTGGCCTGTCCGCGGTCGGCGAGCGCATGCAATTCTTGCGGATGGTTATAATAATATTCAACGCGTCTGGAAATTTCGTCTACGTCGCGGTTGATGATAACGATGTCCACTCCGTCGCGAAAGGCCACGTTTTGTTTCAAATCATCCGTTGCCATCACCGCCACGCCGCACATTCCCGCCTCGATGCAGCAGCCAGTAGGAAAGCCGTCGAATGCGCCGGGATGCAGGATGAATGATCCGTTGGGCGAAAGAATCATGTCCATGCGATCATAAAAACCACCAAAAAATTCTGGCTTTTGCGAACCATGGAAAGAAATGCGGTCGCCAAGCCCGGCGACATCCAGATCCTCTTTTGAGAATGGACCGACCACATGAAATCGTGCCTGCGGGCAGGAATGGGCCAGATTTTTGGCTGTGGCGACAAATAAATCATAACCTTTGTCCCGCCCCTGGGGCATGTATTTATGGGCCACAAAGCAAAGGTCGAAGGTTTCCTTCGATTCGCCAAATCGCTTTTTCTGCAACCGGTCATCACCATTGGCGTGGCAGGGGAATGCCCCGCCGTAAATAAATTCAATGTCTTCGGCGGCGCAAATTTCGTGCTGCAAAAGATAATCGCGCGTGACTTTCTGGGTGGTGATCACCTTGCGGAAATTTTTCGAAGAGCAGACGCGCTTTAAGCTTTCGTCGCACTCTTTATTCCGCAATTGTAGGCCGCCGCCGGGATAAAGCGTGAAGACAAACCCGGCTCCAGCCCGCTCCGCCAGCGGCAAAACCCAGCGGGCATTGTTGATGAACATGCAATAGACGAGCTTGGGTTTCACGCCCCGAAATCCGGGAAAGGCCGAGACGCGATCCTTGAATCGTGGAAAATTCCCGGCGTATTCGTCCAGCACCTCGTTGAGCGTTTGGTTTTTGCTGATGGCCGGCAAGGTGCTGCCGGTAGTATAAACGCGGCAGCTGGAAAAACGGGCGAGATAGGCATTGTATTCTGCCAGACGAAATGCCGACAGCGGGTGCGGAAACACGTCGTCGAAAATCGCCACGTCCATCCTGTCTTTGGGCAGGATAATTTGAGCAAGCTTGCACAGGCGGATTTTGAGTTTCTTGCTCACGGCCTGCCGTCGCAAACCGGAATGCCAACCATCGCGCAAAGCACCAAAAACAAAGTTGGTGCGTTGACGACCTTCAGAGCGTTCGGCTTTGGAAAACCCTGCTGCAAGCTGATCAGCCAGCGCCACCAGTTTTTTTTCAAAAAGATCATTGTATCGGTATTGAAAATATTGGTTGTAGGCTTTGGAAAGTTCAATTATTTCGGATATCTGGTCAATGTGAGTTTTTCCAGTCCATGCCCCTTTTTCGTGTATGCGATAAACTGAAAGCGGTTCATGAATGAAGCCGATGTTGCCCATTTCGCTGCAAGCCATGTTGAACAGCCAATCCGCCATGAACATTTTAAATAAACTGTCCGGCAACTTGCGGACAACACTGGCCCGATACATGCAGCATGAAAAATTACCGATATAATTAATGGCGATCAAATCTGCAATGGTCAGCTCGTCCCGGGGGAATTTAACTTGGTCATTATGCGGGGTGTATTTGTCCTCCTGCTGAAAGTAGAGGGTAAGGGCGGAAAAACACATTGAATATTCCGGGTGTGTTTCCAATAGTTGCATTTGCCTCTGAATTTTTTCGTCGCTGGTCCAATAATCATCCCCTTCGCAAATGGCAATGTATTTGCCGGTGCAGGCATCCAGACAACGCTTCAGGTTTTTCGTGGCCCCCAAGTTTTCCCCAGGATGAAGTTTTTGAATGAGGTTCGGATTTTTTTTAACATACCGGTCAACGATTTGCCCGGTGCCGTCGGTGGAACAATCATCCCCCAGAATGATTTCCATTTCAAAATCACCTTTTTGGGCCAGAACGCCTTCCAGACACCGCTCAATATATTTTTCGTGGTTGTATGAAGAGACAACGATGCTTATTTTCACAAAATATTAGTTTGAGCGGTTCAATTTTTATTGTTCAGCCTTGAGCCTCGAATTGCTTCCCGATCTCGTTCCTTCTCATTTAATGCCGCTCCATGTCGGCGTCGGTCAGGATGAATCATGACTTCAACCTTTGATGATTGGCGAGAAGTTTATCGTAAGCCTCCAGCCGCGTTTTGCGGACCGCCGCCAGTGAATAATTCTTTCGAACCAAATCCAGCCCATTGGCGGCCAAGCGATTCAACTTCTCCAAATTCTGCGACAGCTCGAGGCAAGCGCCGGCAAATGACGGGGCATCATCCGCGACCACAAAATGTTCGCCGGAACAACCCGGCAGGCCCTCGGCTCCGATGGTGGTCGTGACCACCGGACAGGAAGCGCCCCAGGCTGCCAGAATTTTGGTGCGGATGCCGCTGCCAATCCACACTGGCACAATCATGATTTTATTCTGCAACGCCCGGCTTAAATCCGCCACAAAACCGGCAAAACGGATGTCCGCGTGATTCGGCAGGCTGGTTTGGGCGGCGGGCGACCAATTGCCAATGACCTCGAGGATTGTGCCGGGCAGCCGGTTCTTGATTATCGGCCAGACATCCTGCATGAACCAGCGCAAGCCGGCGACATTGGGATGATGCGACTCGCTGGCGACAAAGACGAACCGATTGACGGGCTTGTCAAATGTCAACGCAACCGGCAGCGGTTCTTCCGGACTTGGAAACGGCGAAACACAGACGGCAAGCTGTGGACAGAACGTGCTTAACGCCTGCCGGTCCACCTCGCTGAACACGATGGCGGCATCAAACGTTTTCAAGTAAGCGGCTTCCTCGTGCCACATTCTTTCCGTCAGATAACGGGCATTGGCATTGTCCGCTTTGAATGCATCCAGAAACCGCCGGGCATAAACATAGTGGAGTTGATGATGCACGAGCAGCGTTGGAACCCGGCCGGCCAGCAGCGGCCCCAGCGACATCATCCCGGTAAAATCTGCCTGGAAAATATCGCAGCCTTTGCTTAAATGCTTTTCCACCGCCGCCACAAAACGGGGATGCAGATTGTTGAACGGGTAAAAGGGGCTGGCGGTGCCGGGCATTGGTGCCGATTGCCCCCAAAGCGGGAATTGGGGCGCAGCTTTTTTTTTTCTAAAAAAGTTTCGCGCCCTGTTTCGCAAGCGAGTTCCCCATGAATGCGATTTTGGAGTCTGAAAGCAACGGACAGCTTCCAGGGTGACATTCGAAAACATCCCGTCAAACACCTTCGCATCGGCTTCCTCCTGCAGGCTGTTCATTGGCACCACCAATGTAAATGTGCAGTCATGCCGCAGAGCCTCGAACGTGCGATATTGCGCCGCCCGGCCGCCTTCGGTCAACGGCCACGGCAGATAGGATGAGGCGATGAGGATGTTCATTGTGCTGGCTGGCAAATTAAAGGTCGAAGTTTTCCTCTGCAAGGTCGAGTATTTCTGGCAACGACCGGTTGATGGTCGTCGAAAGACCTTGGCGCCCGGTTAAAAGCGTTTTGAACAAACACAAAAGTTTTTCTTCACAACAGGCCATGGCGGGCGGGAGAACCAATTCGTCCGGCAAACCAAAAAGTCGGAACAGGCCCTCGAATTTACCCTGGTAGGCCAGCGCGGCGATCGGAACTGATTGTCCCAGGGCGGCGATGCCCAGGTGCATTCGCCCGGTGACCAAGGCATCCAATCCCGACGTCAGGGTTTTAATTTCGTCCGCGTGAGAAGCATCTGAATGCAAACGAACGTTTTCAGGATGATGAGGCTGGATCAGGCGGGCCAGCTTTTCCAGGACCAGTTCATCGGCAATCCCTGCGCGAAAATCATGCGGCAGCAATAGAAATGACATGTCTTGCTCATCAATTAAGGTTTTTAACACCAACGCAAACGACTTGATGAGCTGGTCCATTTTTTCGCCGTTGTCTGGAAAAAAGAGCATGGAATGTATGTTTACCCCGACAACAACGCCGCCGGCTTTTCGCCGCGCCTGACACCAGGCCAATGATTGTTGGATGGAAGTTGCACATAGGGAAATCGACCGGGGCGAAAGCAGAAAGGCAACATCGGCAACCAATCTGCCAAATCCCGGCCGGACCGAGTGCAAGCGTTCCAAACTGATTGGGTCGCGCACACCCACCTTGAGTCCGGCCGGAGCCGAACGAATCACCCCCCGCACCCGTTCCGTGATATGGCCATTCAAACTGATGCCTAAAACCACGCTGTTCGCGTTTTTTGAAGCCGCTTCGCAAGCCATTTCCCATAATTGAACGGCAAAGCATTCGTTATAAAACCCGTCCATTATGTCAGCGCCTTGGATGAGCAATTCATCATAACCAGCCAGGCTTGCCGTGCGACGGCGTCCTTTCGTGGATAGTTGATTGAAAGAAACTGCCCCAACTCCTGCAGGCAAGACCGGCCTGATCTTTTCCGGGTTCAGGACAGCCACGTCAATAACAGCCCGCTCATGCCGCTTTTGGATTTTTGATACGATCACCGTAAACATGGCCTGGTCTCCGCGCGAACCAATCAAGCCATGAATGTCACCGGGTATGATCAGGCAACGCGGCGGGTGCGGAAACAAAGAGCAAAGCCGCTTCCAATAATAAGCCGAAAGCCAATAAACCCACATAAGCCTTCGCTTGATGCCCGCAGTGTTTTTCATCGTGCAAGTTCTGCAAGGGATCGAGACAAATCCGATGCGGTGGACCACCTTAAACGGGAACCTTGAAAACAGGTTGATCTATTGTCCAATTTGAAAGTCATCGCTGATGCCTTTTGCGTCTGACATGACCCCAGCAACGCGATGGAATTCGTCCTGCGACTGCGGTCCGTAAGAAACAACGAGCCGTCACCCTTCATGTTTTTGAGGATTGCAGAATCATCAGATTGGTCAATGCTTTTGACAATGATAAGTGATGGCCGCCGGCCGGATTTATTCCATCGGTTGTGAACGGCATTATACCGCGCCAAAATGTTCGGGCCTTGCCGCTTCCCGGCCTTCAGATTAAACTGGCCCACGCTGCTTCGGCAGCTTGGCGGAAACGGCTGATGTGAATCTCCTCATCAAACAGGCAAAATCGAACAGATAAAATGACGACGCCATCTGACCCAGACCAGTCAAAGGTTGCCATCGTCATTCCGGTTTTCAACCAGCTTCATTACACCCGCCAGTGTCTGGACAGCCTGGATCGCGCGGGCGTGGCGGACGAACAGGTCATCATTGTCAACAACGCCTCGACCGATGGCACGGCGGAATTTCTCGCCGCCCGCCCGCAAATCCGCACCATCAACAATGCTGAAAATCGGGGCTGCGGTTTTGCCTGGACGCAGGGCGCGAAACTATCCGACAAGATCTGGACGATTGTTATGAACAACGATGTGCTTGTGCCGCCCGGCTGCATCGAGGGCCTGATCAGTTTTGCGGAGGAAAACCAATGCGACATCGTCAGCCCGGCGATGTGCGAAGGGGAATTGAATTATGATTTTCCGGCGCACGCGGCGGAGTTCATGCACCGCCTGAAGGATGCGCAGCGGCGCAATGTCGCGCACGGCGTCTGCTTCATGGTGCACCGGCGCGTGTTCGAGTCCGTCGGCTATTTTGACAGCGATTCGAAACTCGGCGGCTACGAGGACGATGAATATTTCCGCCGGGCGCGCGGCGCGGGATTCCGGCTGGCCATGACCGGGCGCGCGTTCCTCCATCATTTCGGATCCATCACGCAAAAGAGCATTCAGGCCGGCACCGGCCAGAAGCGCAAGAGCCTGGGCGACCGTGAATATTACCGCCGCAAGACCGGCCAGAACTGGCCGAAGCGCAAAATTCATCAGATCAAAACCGCCGTTCGCAGTGCCTGGTGGAAATGTTCCGAGCAGATGCGCTTTGGCGGCACGCTGTGGGAAAAACGTGTGGGCGGCCGTTCGGAATTTGTTTGAAGCCTGCCGACAACCTTTAGAATATCAGTCGTCAAGACGGCTGGCGCAATTTTATAAAATCAAATACATGACCGCTGAAACAAGCCTGCCCATTTCCGTCTGCCTGATTTCCGGCAGCGAAGCGCATCGCATCCGGCGGGCGTTAACGAGCGTGTCCGGCTGGACTCGCGAAATCGTCATCGTGCTCAATGAAGACGTGACTGACGGGACGGATAAAATCGCGGCTGAATTCGGCGCAAAAGTTTTCCGCGAACCATGGAAAGGCTACGCCGCACAAAAAAATTCCGCCGCCCAGAAAGCCGGGCAGGAATGGGTTTTGAGCCTGGATGCCGATGAGGCCGTCTCGCCGCAGTTGCGCGCGGAACTCATCCAGACTTTTGCGTCGGGCAATTTTCCCCCCCAGCTTGCCGCCTACAGTTTTCCGCGTTGCACGCTTTATTGCGGGCGCTGGATCCGCCACGGCGACTGGTATCCCGATAGGAAAGTGCGGCTCTGGCGGCGCAACTGCGCGGAATGGCGCGGACAAAGCGTGCATGAAACCGTTATCGTGGACGGCAAGGTTGGCCGATTGAAAAACGATCTCTGGCATTACAGCATGGAAAGCCTCAACCACCACCTCCAAAAATCAATCACCTACAGCGACCTGTTTGCGCGGCAGCGGCTGGAAAATGGAAAAAAGTCCGGCGGAATGGATTTGTGGTTCCGCCCCTGGTGGCGATTTCTGCGCGGCTATGTTTTGCGGCGCGGGTTTCTGGACGGTTGGCAGGGATACGCCGTGGCGCGGCTGGCGGCGCAGGAGGTTTTCCTGCGTTATGCAAAGGTCCGCGAGGCGCAGGCGGCCGGCACCGGGCAAGCCTCGCCTGAACCGCCGGCCTGACCTACTGCCAAAATTCTCAGCGACAATGTGCCGTCGGCGCAAAAATGGTTCGCCAAAATCGGAGCGCCGGCAATAATAAAACGGAAATGCCAGAAACTTCACTCGCGGACATCGCCGCCTATTGCGACCGGAATTTGCGCACCGCCGAAATCGGGGATTACGACGGCGCTGCAAACGGATTGCAGGTGGAAAATTCTGGCGCCGTCACGCGCATCGCGACGGCGGTGGATGCGAGCCTCGCCACGGTGAAACTGGCCGTTGCCGTGAAGGCTGATCTGCTGATTGTCCATCACGGTTTGTTCTGGAGTCCGCGCCAGCCGTGGACGGGGAAAAATTACGAACTGCTCCGGCTGCTGGTGGATAACAATCTGGCCGTTTACAGTTCGCATTTGCCGCTCGACGCGCATCCCCGCCTCGGCAACAACGCCCGGCTCTGCGCCACGCTTGGCTTGAAAAATCTGAAACCATTTTTTGCAAGCCACGGACAAGCCATCGGTTTCAAATCACGGACAAAAATTTCCCGCGCCGATCTGGCGGCCAGACTGGAAAAAGCTGCTGGAGCGAAACCCGGCATCATTCCCGGCGGCAAAAACATTTGCGAAAACATTGGCGTCGTGACCGGCGGCGCTGGCACGGAATTAAAACAGGCCGCGGCCGAGGGCGTGGACACGTTCATCACCGGCGAAGGCCCGCACTGGACTTATGCGCTGGCGGAAGAACTTGGCTTGAATGTTTTTTACGGCGGTCATTATGCCACGGAAACCTTCGGCGTGAAGGCGCTGGCGGCGGAGCTTTCCAGGAAATTCAAACTGCCTTGGGAATTTCTCGATCATCCGACGGGTTTGTGACGGGCTTCCCGTGAACTGTTTCCGCGACTTGTCTTCACCGCCGGACTGAACGAAACTGGCGCACCTGTGAAGTCACGAATCATCACACTGATCCCAACATTCAACAATGAAGCGTTTCTCGCGCAGACATTGGAATCCATCGCGCGGCAGACGGTCCGGCCCGACCGGGTGATTGTTTTGGATGATGGTTCCACCGACGGCACCACGCAGATCGTGCAAGATTTCCAGGGCATCCGTTGCGAACTGGTCCGCAACCCGTCGGATCCGGGTCTGTTTCAGAACTTCAACCGCTGCCTGGAATTTGGCGGCCAGACGGAATATCTGCAAATTCTTCACGCCGACGACACGCTGGAGCCGCAATTTTACGAGGTGATGACCGGCCTGCTGGCGGACTGCACCGGTCGCGGCCTCGCCTGGTGCATTGACGAGCGCATTGACGAAAATAATTGTCACTTGAGCGATTCGGGCAAGCCGGACGGGAAAATCGAGGCGCTGACGCGTGATCAGTTTTTGCAGCGCAAAGCCGAGATCGGCAACCAGGCTTTTTGCGCCACGTTGCTGAAAACCGGCGGCCAGCCGGTGCCCTGCCGGTTTCCGTTGGACATGCCCATCCTCGGCGACATGATTTTTTGGGCGGCCTACGGCGCACAGTGCGGGAAAATTCTCCATGTCCGGCGGGCGCTCGCGAACTATCGCTGGCACGGCTCCAACCAGACGGCCATTCGCGCAGCCAGCCTCCAGTCGCTCGTGCTGGACGAATGGCGGACGATGGAAACGAATGAACTGCTGCGCGGCAAGGGCTGGAGCGTGGCGCGAAAATCAAAATTGAAAGGCCTGCTGGCCGTGCGTTCCGGCATCAAGGCCCGGCGCGTCCGGCAAAATGGCGACACGGCCTATTCGCGCGAAATCGCGGAGACGGCGCGCGGCATCACCGGCTGGCCGTTGTGGCTGGCGGGACAGGTTTTGGTCCGGCTGCGTGATTTCTACCTGTTCGGAATTCTCCGCCGGACGCGCCATCCGAAAAATATTTACGGCTAGGCTGCCGCCGCCGGTTTGCGCCTTTCCAAAAAAAACAAAAGGCCGAGCAGAAAGATGCCGACGACCATCGCCGTGATGGTGACGTGAAGCGGCTTGTTCGGCAGCGTGAACCGGAACTCGACGGTGTGGCTGCCGGGCGGCAGATAAACGCCGCGCATGATGAAGTTGCAGCGCAGCAGCTCCGCCGGCTGGCCGTCCACGGACACATGCCAGTTCGCATCGTATTTGTCGTTGAGCAGCAGCACGGACGCCGTGTCAGACTTCGCGTCGAACACGATGTCGGCCGGCTTGTAACTTTTGAAAGTGACCGTGCCGGGATTTTCGTTGGTTGAATTCATCGCCGGAGCCGACGGCAAAGGCGTGGAAACCAGGACGGTTTGCTGCGGATCAAAATTTTTGTCGGCCAGCAGTTTCAGCGTGGCCTCGTCGTTGGTGCTGACCTGCCAGTTGGAATAAAGCTTCGCGCGCGGCAGGGCGCCGGTGAATTCAAACAGCGCGAGATCCTTGCAAAACGTCGAATATTTGCCGTTGTTGTCTTCAGACGGGACGGCGGTGAGTTCCTCCAGCCGCTGATGAAATTCCTCGACCCCCGGTTTGAGGACGACATCGAAACGCTTGATGACGCGGAATCGGTGCTGCTCCGGGTCAAACTGCGCGTTATACAAATCCAGCAACGCCGCCGGGCCAAGCAGGTAACGTGTGTTGCTTAATTCCCAGCGGCGTGTTGCGCGGGGAAATGTTTCTGGTGCCACCGAGAACCGACCTGAGCTGTCTTGTTTGATTCCGATTTGGAACGCGCCATCAAATGCCGCCAGATCGGCCGGCATGCGCGACATCTGAACGATGTCCAGCGACTGAATGTTGTAATAAGGAAAATGATGCTGCGCCCATTCGATGCGGTAGAGTTCATCGAAGACTTGAAAAGGCTCCGGCGTGCTTAACGGACTTGGCAGCCCATAGGCAACGCGATGTTCGTAAGGTTTGTCCTTCAGAAAATCCACGATGGGATTCAGCGTGCCGACTTCGTATTTTTGAAAGTAATCCCAATGAACAATCCACGGCAGATTCGCCCGGCCCAAATCAAAGATGAGCAGGACGCCGAGCAGAATGCCGCCGAGCCGCGCGCGTTTGCCCGAAAAAAATCCCGCAAGAATTAGGATGCAGAGCGCCACGGCGATTGCAAAAATCACCAGGAACCAGCCAACTTGACCGATGCTGAAAGCCGCAATTTCTCCTGCCTGCGCCGGGTCGGGGAAGCCGACAGATTCCAGGTATTTGATCAGGGACGGTTTTTGCGCCGCGTAAACCAGCCATGCCAGCGCGCTGCCGCCGACGGTGCCGACACAGGCCAGCGTCCATTTGCGATCGAAGCCGCGGACTTTTTCCCACCAGCTGATGAGCTGGGTGGAAGCCGAAGCCGAACTTCCGGCGGGAACTTCCAGAAGGCGCCGGCTCAAGACGTGGGCACCATAGGCAAACAAAATCACGGCGGCCCACGAAAAGACGATGATGAATTTGGCCGGATTCCGGATGGTGGAGGCATAGGGCAGGTCGTAGAAAAGCTTGTAAAAAACCGGCGCAAACCGGCCCCACGACAGGAGCAGCGAACCGGCCAGCACCACGGTCCAGAACCAGATGAACCGCTTTTGGGTTCCAGTGAACGGGGAATTTTCCCGCCGCAGCGACTGTGCGATGGCAAAGGCCGCCAGCAGCGCGACAAGGATTCCGAGGTAATTGCCGCCGCCAGTGAAGCGCATGAAGCCGGGCGGCTGGTCGCCCTGCCGGCCGCTGTCAAAGTAGCGGTCAATCGCCGGGTCGCGGCCGACACCGCCCCAATACTCGCCGCCTTTGTAGGCCGATTGCAGCGCGGGCATCATATCCTTGGGCGTATCGAGCTTGTAACCGAACAAACCGGGCACCACAAGGCCCAGCGTCTCGGACTTGGGCAGGCTCCATTGCGTCGCCCAGTCCCAATGATGCAATTTGGTTTCCGCATCCTGTCCGGTGCCGGTGATGCCGGTGATGGAGGAACCGACCAGCGCGACGACGGTTTGCAGCGCCAGAAATCCGGCGAAGACGGCGACGACGGCCACGCGGGCGATGCCACCGGAAATTTTTTTGACAGACGGAATGTCTTCCTCATTCACAGCCTTGAAAAAAACGAACGCGGCGATGAACACGCTGAAGATCGCGCCGATATCCGCCGCCTCCATGACATTCATGCCGACGCAAAGGCCCGCCAGCGCCAGCCGTGTCCAGCGCATCAGCGCGGGCATCCCCGGCGTGTTGCCCGCGATGAGGCCCAGCGCAAAAAAATCCATGCCGACGGCAATCTGCTGCGAGGCTACGCCCCAGCAGGCCGTGGAAAAAAAAGTGGAATTCAACGCCGCCGCCAGCCCGCCCAAGACCGCCGCCAGCGGGGACAGCTTCATTTGCCGGAAGCAATACCAGGCGCCGACGCCCAGGATCCAAAGCGCGATGGGCGCGAGAAATTTGGCATAGCCCACCGTGCCGATGGCCCAGCGGATCAAGGAAGCCAGATCCGGCGACGCGGTTCCGGCGCTGTTGCCGATGCTGTTCAGGTCATACCACTGGCCGGTGATTGAATCGGGGAAGCGCAGCCACGCGGCGTTTTGCATTCCCAGCGGGCCGTCATTGGAGAAATGGACAAACCCGGGCAGAAAGCTCCGCCAGAAAAGAATGGCGAGGACGATCAACAGGAGCAGCGGTGCGGACCAGTTGCGGTCCTGGGTTGCGGCAGGCGTCGGCTTCAAATTTTTTGCGGCGGTTTTCATAGACTTATCAGAGATAGCGGCCATACCATACCTTCCTCATGGTGATTATTCGATAAATTTCTGACGAACGCCGCCTTGGTTCAGTTTTTCAGAAATTGAACAATACGGCGGGGTCGAGATACACCACGGGCGCCGAAATTTTTTGCGGCGGCCAAACTATGGGTAACCTCATTCCGTGAAAACCCATCAAGGTGACCTCTGAACGATGCGATAAAAGCGTTGTGGGCTGCCGCTGGTGTTTGGATCAATCAATGTTACAGGAAGACCGATGCCGCCGACCGTGATGAGCGGATACCAGTTAATCAGATTTGCCGAATATTCCACCTCGTAGTCCACACCGGTGGCGGTGTCGAAGCCAAACTGAAACTCACCGCTGTTGGAAAGGACTGGCGCAGTCAACGCGAGTGGGGTCACCGTCAACAAGGCCGGACTGCTCGTTACACTCCCGAAGACATTGGTGACGGCAACAGTATAAGTTCCAGCATTGGCCGGAAACGCAGTGGGCAATATTAGCATCGGGCTGGTGGCGCTGTTCAAGTTCACTCCGTTCAACTGCCATTGATAAACTGGCGGTGGCCAGCCTCCGGCGGTCATGGCAAAACTGGCTCCGTGTCCGCTGATCACTGTCGTCAGCGGTGCCGGCTGGTTGGTAATGACGGGCATCGAGCCCAACACCGTCACTGTGACCACGGCACTGGTCACCGAACCATAGGCATTCGTGATCACCACCGAGTAACTGCCGGCATCCCTAGGCAATGCGCTCGCAATTGCATAGCTGGCATTGGTTGCACCAGCAATGATTCCATTGGTGGTCTGCCACTGGTAGGTCAGCGGTGCAAAACCATAGGCGCTCGCGCTCAAGACGGCATTACTGGTAGCCAGCACAGCCACACTTGACGGCGAGATGCTCACGGCTGGCGCTCCCACAAAATAGGCCTGGACGTTCAGGTTCGTGTTTATCACGACCGTCAGCGGATTGTTCGTCCCCATGGCGTTTCCCCCCCAGCCGTAAAAGGTGATTCCGGAGTTCGTTGACGCCTTCAACGTCACGTTGTCGCCCGGATTGTAGTAATTCTGCTGCGGACTGATGGTCACCGCGCCGTTGCCAAACACCGCCACGCTCAACGAATATTTTCCTCCTGGCAGGCTGGTGAACAGCGCATTGATGGTCGGCGTAGTGTTCATCACAGTAATGGTCGTCGGCGTGTTTGTCCCGCTAACGGCACCGCTCCACGTCACAAAATAATTACCGGGGTTTGGAACTGACGAGGCCGTCAGAATCGTGCCATAGGGCACAGGATTGGGCTGGCTTAACACGATGCTGCCGCCGATGGCATTTGTGCCCACAATTGTTCCGAAGATGGCTTGGATGTTGTTCGTCTGGCTGATGGTCACGTTCAGAGGATTGCTCGTGCTGTTGGTGCTGCCCTGCCAGGCCACAAAACTCCAGCCGTTGCTCGCCGTGGCAGCCAGCGTCACCACACTGCCCGTCGGATAGTAGGTCGCCGGAGAAATGATCAATCCGTTGGCGGTCGCCTTGCCGCCGCCGGGTGAGCTCAACGTGAGCGGATATGCTGTTGGCACAAACACCGCCTGCACGTTGCGCGGCCCGTTCATCGTCACATTGACCGGATTACTGGTTCCACCCGCATCCCCCGTCCAGTGGTCAAACGCCCAGTGCAAAGCTGCAGTTGCCGTCAATGTCACCACCGTGTTGCTGGTGTAGAAACCGAAGCTGTTCGTTGGACTGGCCGTGATCGCGCCGCCGCCGGCGACCAACGTCTGCAAAGTGTAAGCTGGCGCAATAATTTGCACCGTTACCGGGGACGAGTAGTTGCTCTGGGAGAAATCCGAGCTGAGACCGATTGCCGACACCACGGCGGAATTAGTCATGATGATCGGCCCGCTGTATAGTGCCGAACTGGTCGTGGGTGTGCTGCCATCAAGCGTGTAGAAAATGAACCCGCCGGGAAAGCTGCTGGTGAGCGTCACGCTGGCAGGTGCCACGGTGGAAAACGACCCGACAGCTGTCTGGCCGTTGACCTTGACCAAGATGGATTGCACCACGAGCATCGCCGGGCTGCTGGTGACACTGCCGGCGGAATCGGAAACAACCACATTGTAATTGCCCGCCTGATTTGACGATAGGTTTAATAGGACGAGGGGATTGTTGGTGGCCGCCGGCAAATTGGTGCCAGCCAGCCGCCATTGATAATTGAAGATGGCCGGTCCCGACGTGACTGTGACACTGACACTGAACGAAGCCGTGGTGCCGATCAGATTGGTGGAACCCACCGGCTGAGCGTTGATGATCGGGATGCTCGGCGGCCCAAACGGCGTCACATTTGTTAACACTGACAGCGTGGTAACCCCAGTGTTCGCACTGATCAAATCGATTTTGCCATCCCCATTCACATCTGCCGCAGTGACCCACCTAGGAGCGTTGCCTACGGCAAAGGTGCCAGCCAACACAAATCCGCCGCTGTCATTGTTTGTTAATACAGAAATCGTGTTGTCACCTGAATTCGCGCTAATTAAATCCAGTTTACCATCCCCATTCACATCCGCTGCTGAGACTACCCAAGGGGCATTTCCTACAGCATAGGTGCCAGCTAATACAAATCCGCCGATGCCATTGTTTGTCAAAACAGACAAAGAGTTGTCGCCTTGATTCGCGCTGATTAAATCAATTTTACCGTCCCCGTATACATCCGCCGCAGTAACCCCTTGAGGACTGGAACCTACCGCATAGGTTGCAGACAAAACAAAGTTGCCGCTGCCATCGTTTGTTAATACAGACAAGGTGCTGTCACCTCCATTCGCACTGATTAAATCTGGTTTACCATCCCCATTCACGTCGGCTGTGGTGATAGAGTAAGGACCATGCCCCACAGCATAGGTTCGTGATAATGCAAATCCACCACTTCCGCTGTTTGTCAAGACAGAAAGGGAATTGTCATAGTAATTCGCGTTGATCAAATCAATCTTGCCATCCCGATTTACATCTGCAGCAACGACTGCGGTTGGACCAACTCCCACGCTATAGGTGCCAGCCAACACAAATCCGCCGCTGCCATTGTTCGTTAAAACAGAAACAGTGTTGTCACCTACATTCGCGCTTATTAAATCAACCTTGCCGTCCCCGTTTATATCCGCCGCCGCGACCCCTTGAGGACTGGAACCTACCACATAGGTTCCAGACAGAACAAAGTTGCCGTTGCCACCGTTTGTTAATACGGACAAGGTGTTAACGCATCCGTTCGCGCTTATAAGATCAATCTTGCCATCACCGTTCACATCCGTCGCGGCAATTGAGTAAGGACAACTACCCACACTCGGCGTGGATGATTGAACAAAAGAAACTTGAGCCTGCAACTGGCAACTTAAAGCAAGCAATGCAATGAGTGTGGGGTATTTTTTCATAATTCTTTTCTTTGGGAATGCGTTAAAAATACTTTCTACGGAAGCCGATAAAGGGAAGCACCATGGACTCACATCTGGCTGTTGTAAAAAACAACCCGCCCGTGGCTCCACAAAAATGGGTCTGGTTCACAAAAATTAACTTGTATGAAAACCCCACCGGCTGCTAACGGCTGAGTTTGTATAATTTAACCCGGCATAAGTCAATCTTGAAATTAATTTTTAAGTTACGTTTGCGAAATTTAATTAGGCTTCATTGAATCGATATAATCATCCGCCTGCATCCAACAAACGGGGACTGCGCCAACCTTGTATGACGGAAGCGGCGCTTCGGTTCGGAGAATGGAACGGCACCTCGGTCACGCCAAAGTCGTCGCGGTATAGAGTCATTTGGTGAACACGCCGATACCATACAAGCCCAGCTCGGGTTTTTCGAGGAATTCCCGATACTCCCGATCCCGCTTCAGTTCATTCCAGAGCCGGTCCACGTGGCAGTCGTATTCCGGCGCGTGCGTGCAGATGTCGTGGAACACAATGGCCCCGCCGGGTTTCACCAATGGCGCATACATTTCATAATCCTGCCGCACGCCGTCGAGCGTGTGGTCGCCGTCAATGAACAGGAAATCCAGCCCGTCCGCCGGCAGCATTTTTTTTACTTCGTCCAGCATGGCCGGATTGTGCGAATCGCCCCGCAGCAGATGCAAGGTTTGCTTCGGCGCGGCGAACCGCCGGTAAAGAAATGTCTTCCACGGCGGATAGCCGCCGCCGTGAATTCCCTGCGGCAGATCCAGACTGATGACCGTCGCGTCCGGCGCCGCCAGCATGCACCAGCAAAACAGCGTGCCGCCGCGCGCCGTGCCAATTTCCAGAACCGCGCGGGGCGGCGGGCGCTGGGCCATCCAATTGAGCAGGCCGGCCAATTCGGATTTGAATTGTCCCGGGCAAATCAATCCATGTCCAGCCTCCCAAATAAATTTGATGACGGCGTCCGTTTTCGCCGCCGGACGCCCGGCGGAAAGAAAACTCACCGCTGACTTCAGGTCGCCGAAATAAATGCGGAGCTTGTTGAACAGCGAACCCAAGCCTTCCTTGCGGATGGTTTTCCAAGCGATGCTCAATTCATAAATCATAATTTTATCAGCCGATTTTGGGCGGTCCGAACCGGAACAGTTTTTTCAAGTCGCCGGCCTTGCCCAGCCGCCAGCAGAAAAACCGCAGCATCCACCAGTCGCTGCGCCGGCGAAAGACCCGAACCTGCCGCCGTTTGGCCCGCACATGACCGCGCAGCCGCCAGCAATCGCGAAGCGGCTCCAGCGCCGTGGCCCGCACCAGCGACCAGCGGCGCTTGAGCAGCAGCCAGAAAAAACCTTCGACGAACAGCATGGCAGAAAATGCCACCGCGGTCAGCAGCAGAATGTGCTGCGCGTGCTTGAGCAGGACGAGCAGATGATTGCGGTTCGCGTAAAACCGCTTGCGTTCGCTCGTACGAAATTCCGTGATCTGCTCGCCGCCCTGCGGGTTCACGGACGCTTCCCCGCGATGGTGCAGGCATGCCTGCGGAGCCGCCACCACGCTGCCGCCGGAAAGCCAGATCCGCCACGCCAGATCCTCCTCCTCGCCATACATGAAACATTCCTCGTCGAATCCACCGAGTTTTTGGAACGCGTCGGCGCGGATGAAGGCAAACGTGCTGGCGCAAAAACTGGTCGCGCGCCGGCTGCCGGGTCGGGCCACCACGCCCATGCCGAAAATGTCAAAGCCGTCGTCCAGCCACCATTGCACCGTGTCGTCGGCATATTCCAGAATCATGGAAGCCACTGCGGTTGCACCGGTTTTTTCGGCGGCCGCCACGAGTGCTTCGAGGCAATCTTTTTCCAGCCAGACATCGGGGTTCAGGAAAAAAAGATATTTGCCGGCGGCCGCCGCCGCGCCGCGATTGCAGCCGCCCGCGAAACCGAAATTTCCGCCGGTCTGGAGAAATTTTCCATTTGGGCAGCCGGCCATGGCGGCGCGCGCCACTTTTTCCGAGTCGTCGCTGGAGGCGTTGTCCGTAAAGATGATTTCGATCTGCGGAAAAATGGTCTGCTGGCGCAGCGATTCAAGGCAGCGCGGAATCCAGGAGGAGGCGTTCCAGTTCAAAATGACCACGCTGACGGCGGGCGTTGGCGGCGTGATGTTCATTCAAATTCGGCGCGTAGAAAGTGCCAGACCGGAGGGCTGGATTCAATCTCATTTCCCCAAACCGGCTTCGCGCCTCGACAATTGGCGGCGGCTCGGATTTAATTTTGTCCGCTCATGCAAAATAATTGTCTCGTCACCGGCGCCGCCGGATTTATCGGCAGCCATCTCGTGGACGCCCTGCTCGCGCGCGGAGCGAGCGTCACGGGCATTGATAATATGAAACTGGGCCGGCGCGAAAATCTCGCGCCCGCACTCCCAAATCCAGGCTTCAAATTTTTCGAGGCCGACCTGAACGATCTGGCTGCGTGCGGCAAAATCATTTCCGATCAAACGAAGTCCGCGCCGTTCACTGCGGCGTGGCACCTGGCGGCGAATTCCGACATTCGCGCCGGCGTGGCTGATTCGGACGTGGATTTTCGTGACACGTTTCTGACGACCTACAATCTGCTGAAGCTGATGCGTGCGCACAAAATTCCCCGGCTTGCTTTCGCCTCCACTTCCGCGATTTACGGCGACCTAAAAAAAAAACTCACCGAAGGCATTGGCCCGCTGTTTCCGATCTCGAATTACGGCGCGATGAAGCTGGCGAGCGAGGCCGCGATTTCCGCCGCCGCCGAAAGTTTTCTGGAACGCGCGTGGATTTTCCGGTTTCCGAACGTCGTCGGCAGCCGCGCCACGCACGGCGCGATTTTTGATTTCATCCACAAGCTCAAAAAAAATCCCGCCGAGCTCGAAGTGCTCGGCGACGGCACGCAGGAAAAGCCGTATTTCCACGTCGCCGATCTGATTGACGCGATGTTGTTCATCACGGACAACGCCAAGGACAAATTGAATTTTTTCAACATCGGCACGATCGACACTGTGACGACTGTGCGCTATCTAGCCGAAACGACCGTGCGCTACGCGCAGCCGACGGCGAAAATCCGCTACACTGGCGGCAATCGCGGTTGGGTTGGCGACGTGCCGAAGGTGAATTACTCCGTGGAGAAACTGAAAAAGCTCGGCTGGGCGCCGCGCCTGACTTCGAATCAGGCAGTGGACCGCGCGGTCACGGAAATCGTGGCGGAGAATTCCTGACATGGCGCGGCAGCTCATCATTCTCGCGGGCGGCGCGGGCACGCGGCTCCGCGCGCGGCTCGGCGATCTGCCGAAGCCGATGATTCCCGTCGCCAGCAAGCCGCTGCTCGAACATCAGGTGGAGCTGGCGAGGAAATACGGCTTCACGGATTTGATTTTCTTCGTCCATTACCGCGCCGATTTGATTGAACAGCATTTTGGCAATGGAGAAAAATTCGGCGTCCGCATCCGGCACATTTTGGAAACGGAACCGCTCGGCACGGCGGGCGCGGTGCTGGCCGGACGGGAACTGCTCGCCGACCGTTTTGTGGTGATGTATGGCGACACGATGGTGAACGTGGATCTGGAACGCATCTGGCACGCACATGAAAAGGCTGGTGCTGCCGCCACGCTGCTGCTGCATCCGAACGATCATCCGTTCGATTCTGATTTGGTGGAAGTGGATGCGGAATCGCGCGTTCTCGCTTTTCACAACCGGCCGTATCCGCCGAATGCCTGGCGGCAAAATCTGGTAAATGCCGGGCTTTACGTTTTGGAAAAATCCGCGCTGTTGAAATGCGCCGACGTAAAGCCGTCAAAGCCGGATTCCAAAATTCTTGATTTTGGAAAAGATATTTTTCCGACGCTGGTTGTGCGCGGTGAAAAACTGCTTGGCTACAACTCACCGGAATTCATCAAGGACATCGGCACGCCGGAGCGTTACGACCGGATTTCCGCACAGTTCGCGGCGGGCATCGTGCAGCGCAGTTCGCTGGCGACGCCGCAGCGCACGGTTTTTCTGGATCGCGACGGCACGATCATTCCCGACAAGGATTGTCTGCGCACGGCGGACGAACTGGAGCTGCTCCCCGGCGCGGCGGCGGCGATTCATCAGTTGAATCTCGCCGGCTGGCGCACGGTCGTCGTCACAAACCAGCCGGTCATCGCCAAAGGCTGGTGCAGCGAAGCGGAACTGCAAAATATCCACAACAAGCTGGAGTCGCTGCTCGGTTTGGAGCACGCGTTTCTCGACCGGATTTATTTTTGCCCGCATCATCCGGAGAAAGGATTTCCCGGCGAGCGAGCGGAGTTGAAAATTGATTGTGATTGCCGCAAGCCGAAGATTGGAATGATTCAAAAAGCGGTCGCTGACTTGAACATTGATCTGTCGCAATCGTGGTTGATCGGCGACACCACGACCGACGTGCAGACGGCGAAGAACGCGGGGCTGAAATCCATTTTGCTGCAGACCGGCCACGGCGGCAAAGATGGCAAACACGCGGCGCGGCCGGATTTTGTCACGGATAACTTGCTGGACGCGGTGCGGCTGCTTCTGGCACAAACAAGCAAATGATCATCAGCAAGACTCCATTACGGATGAGCTTCGTCGGCGGCGGCAGCGACTTGCCGGTGTTTTACCGCGAGTTCGGCGGCGCGGTCGTGTCCACGGCCATCAACAAGTTTGTCTATGTGACGGTGAACCAAAAGTTCGACGAAAAAATCCGCATCAGCTATTCAAAAACCGAGGAGGCGAAGTCAGTCGAGCGCGTCAAACACCCGCTCGTGCGCGAAAGCCTCAAGCTCCTCGGCCTCACCGGCGGCGTGGAAATCACCTCCATCGCCGACATTCCGGCAAAGGGCACGGGGCTTGGCTCGTCCAGTTCGTTCACGGTCGGGTTGCTGAATGCGCTGCACGCGTTTGCCAACCGCCATGCGTCCGCCGACAAACTGGCGCGCGAAAGCTGCGAGATCGAGATCGGGCGATGCGGCGAGCCGATCGGCAAACAGGATCAATATGCGGCGGCGTTCGGTGGGTTCAGCTTCATCCAGTTCAATCAAAACGATTCCGTCTCCGTCGAGCCGATCATCTGCCAGCGCGAAACGCTGCGGCAGTTGGAAAATAATCTCGTCGTTTTTTATACCGGCATTACCCGCAGCGCGTCGGCCTTGTTGAAGACGCAGCAGAACGCCGTCGCCAGCCAGAAGGCGAAGCAGAAATCGATGATCAAGATGGTCGGGCTGGCGCGGCAGCTAAAAGAAGAATTGCAGAAAAACAATCTGGCGGCGTTCGGCGAAATTATCCACGAAAACTGGCTGCTCAAACGCAGCCTCACGCGCGAAGTGAGCAACGACGCGATTGACGGCTGGTATGCGCGGGCGCGGAACGCCGGTGCCGTCGGCGGCAAGCTGCTCGGCGCGGGCGCGGGCGGATTCCTGATGTTTTACGCGCCGCAGGATAACCACGAGGCAATCCGGCGCGAATTAAAGGAATTGCGCCAGGTGAAATTCGGCTTCGAGCCACAGGGCAGCAAGATTATTTTCGTCCACGATTAAACCTAAGTTAACCGGATTGGCGGTCAAGGCTGCCAGAGGGCGCGCCAGAACACCGTCGAACTGGTTGTAATCGGATTGGTGATGTTGAGCATTCCTCCCGGAAGCAGATTCGTTGAAATGGAATTCCAAGACAGCAGGTTCGAGGACTGCTGAACCACATACGGAACTCCTGAATCCCCCGAAAGTTGGAAAACAATCTGGCCGCCCGAAGCCGACACATGCAGCAGTGAAGGCGGGTTTGGAATGCCGGAAGAAATCGTGAGCGACACCGGCAGCACGATAACCGGCTGCGACGGATCGCTGGTGTTGACGAAGATAGTGAAGGTGTAATTTCCCGCCGCCAGCCCGGTGGGATTGATGGCCAGATAAACCGTCGCGCTGCCTGACTTTGAAACATAACCGTTCGTGGACGAAAAACTCAACCAGGCGGGAACCGCGCTGGTGAACGTGAGCGAATAGGCCAGCGGCAGGCCGCCGCTGTTGGTGATGATGAGCGTCAGGTTGGTGGGCGATGAGCCGGGCGCGAGCGTCGGCGTCAAATTCGGCGGAGTAATGCCCGCATGCACCGGCAGACCGGCGAAAAGCGCCATGGAACGTAAAATCGGCGGGGTGGCGAGCGTGACGGTTGCGCCGGGGCTGCTGACGGTGAAAGTAAAATTGCTGACGGCGCCGGCACCAAACGTATCCCACCAGGTCGCCGAATAGGTTCCGACATTCAAGCCGGCGACTTGCACCGTGCCGGCGACTGAAGGTCCGGGTGTCGCCAGAAACACGTTGGTCCGGTGCCACAGCCACATGGCGGTGAAATTGGTGTTGCCAATCGCATAGGCGGCGAGCTGGGCAACATATGGATTCAGCGTGATATTGCCCAGCAGTATCCAATCCAAACCGGGGTTGGTCAGGAGCAGGCTGTGCGCGCCGGCCGGAACCGGAATGGTCGCCGTAAAATTGGTGGAAGTGTCACTGCTCGCGGAGGGGAAGGCGATGTTGGTTTGCAGGCTGCCGTCGAGAAAAATTTCCAAGCCGGCACCCGATGAGGCAATTTGCAATACTTGAACGGAAAAAGTTCCCGGTTGCATATAATCGGCGAGAAAAGCGTAACCATTCGGCGTCATGGATTTGTGGTAATTACCCTGAAGATAACTGGGTGCCGAACCTATGCCATCAGGTGCGGCGGTTCCAACGGTAAAAACACTTTGAGTGGCCGACGCCCAGCCTCCGCCCGGCGCGAACAACAACGGCCCCGATGAACCGCCGGTGGTGTTCGGGATTGATTTCGTCAAAACATCCTGATCGCCCAAGCCGGAGACGGTGACAAAATCCGCCGCCGCCTGAATCAGAAAATAATCGTTGTTCGGATCAATCGTGTCCCAATACCACGGCATGGAGGCTCCGGATTGACCGGACATGATTCCCGCCCAGATGGGCGGGCTGATGCCCACATGTGGCGTTGGGTCAATGCCGCATTCGCCGGCAAAGTCGGGCGCGACGGTTTGCGAGGCGCTGATGTCCTTGGCATCGCGAAGTCCGGTGATCAGGTCGCTGGGATATTCGTGATGCTGGTAATAATCAGTCTGATCCCACAACGGCTCATTGAGCGAATCGCTGGTCGTGACCAAGTGGTGATAGGGATCGTTGGTCTTGATGAACATGGCCATTTCATCGTGCCAGGCCTGAATGTTGCTCCACTGGCCGCTTTGTCCGGCATCGGTATATTGAACTTCGTTGAACAGTTCAAACGCCATGATGGCGGGGGAATAGCCCCAGCGCGCGACGATGTAATGATATTTTCGCTTGGTGTAATCGCGGGCGGTGGCGTCGGTGAAAAAATTGGTCGCGTTGGACAGAAATCCGCCGTTGGCCGTGTTATAGGGATTTTGTTCCCAGTTCGGATTGACGTTGCTGCCGTTCGTGCTCGCATACTGGCCGTGATGCTGCAAGGTCATCTGGAAATGGATGCCCGCCTGGTCCGCCGCCGAAACAATCGCGTCCCAGTTGGACGCCACGGTGAGGCTGAACTGGCCGAACGTGTTGTTGACCTTGGGCCAGTCCAGGTTCAGTCCAAGTCCGGCCCAGTCGTAAAAATGCGTCATCCACACGCGCGACCAAGTTTCATGCGCCGCGCCCATCTTGGGAAAAATGTTCAGCGCATTCGCAGAGGGCGAACTCCACGCCATGTCTTCTCCGACGGGATAAAATCTCCGGCCATTGCTGGTGAGAAACCGCCGTGGATTGGCCGGATCCACCTTAACGTAACCAACGCCGGTGGGAAAGCCGGTGACAACCCAGTTGGTCGGCGTCAGATTGCGGTAGGCAGCGTTGGTTCCGTTCAGCCGGATGCCGGTGATTGAATAAGTGCCGGGCAAAGTGGGCATGTGTCGGACGCGCCAGGTGGTGCCACCGTCGAAAAATGCCGACACCGTGAAGGTGTTCGCGTCCGGCTGCAAAATATCCACCTTCACATCCGTGACTTCATAATTGAAAGGATCCGTGGCCAAGCCCGGCAAATTAAAGGAAGCGTCAATGCGTGAATAAGTGCCGCCAGCGAAAGCCGCACTGCTGGCAAATCCAAAAATCAAAACAAATATGAACCGTTTGACGGCGCGGAGCCGAAGATTCTTTATGGCCGGCATCCTGACAGGCTAACATTCGCCGCGGTTCAATACAAGCTGCAGGCTGTCCTGTATTCAAATGACAGAATGAAATGTGGCCAATGAATGGCAATCGCTCTGCCAGCGCAAACTCCGGAAGGAGGATTACTCGACCGTCACCTTCCCGTCTTCCACCATCACGCGGTATTTGTAGCCGGCGCCAAAGTCCTTGTTGGTGGCCACCGTGCCCTCGACCAGCACGGTGTCGCCGAGCTTGGCCGCGCCGGCGCTGGTGATGAGCAGATCGTTGCCGCCGACGCTGCCGGTGCCGTCCTGAATGTGCAGCCAGTTCCGCCCCATGATTTCGGCATTATACTTGACCACCTTGCCGCGAACCTTGCCCGCCTTGCCCGCGAGCTGGTCGCTGGCGGCATAAATTTCCGCGACCGTCTTGCCACCTTCGGCCGGCTTGAGACCGGTGAAATCCATTTTGGGCGGCACCGTCGCGCCTGCCACTGGCGGATGGTTGGGTGGAAGTTTTGCATCCGCGCCGTCACCGATCGCCGGATGACCCGGTGGCAATGTCGCAGCGTTCGAACCGGCACCGTTTACCAAAATGGTGCCGGAAAAATAAACCACGTCGAAATCCCGGTTCAAAGTCCGGCTGTGGAAACCGGTCATCGGCATCGCGTCCGGCACCGCCACCGCGTCTCCCTTTTTGACGGCGAACTGTGGCGCGGCCGCCCAGATTTCATTCGTGCCGGTGTCCACCAGCACATAAGTGTAGCCGCCGGCATCCATGGTCTCCGCCACCTTGCCGGAAAAGGCGGCCTGTCCCAACGCCGGCTGGCTTTCGGCCAGAAATGCGGCGAAAGTGAGCGCGACCACCAACGATGCGATGTGTTTCATAAATTTGTAGTCACAGCCTGAACCGGCTCAGGTTTAAAATCAATGACGGAACTTTGAAGCCCCGCGTTGGAAAACACGCGGGCGCGGGTGGCGACCGCAGCGGACACTTCACCACGGGCGCGCGGCTTTGAATTGTTTTTTCTCCAGCGGATTGGGCGGTTGCGCATTTCCCGCCAGCACTTTCAGGCTGAACGGCGGCTCGACTTCCGGCGGCAGCGGTGCTTCCGGCCTGGCGGCGGGCGGAACAGTTTCCGGCTCCGACGGAATGGCGTCCAGGGTCGCGCCGATCACGTCGAGCAGTTCGCTCCGGCCTTGTCCGAGCGTTGCGGAACAATTGTAGCTGGCCGGCAATTGCTCGAACCAGCCGGCGATGCGCGCCGTGAACGCCGCGATGTTTGCCGACACCGTTGCCGGTTTTTCCTTGTCGGTCTTGGTGAAGACGAGGACGAACGGCACGGTGTTGCGCGCCAGCCATTCCACGAAGTCCACATCCATTACCTGCGGCGCAATACTGGAATCAATCAGCGCGAAGACCAGGCAAAGGCTCGTGCGTCGCTTGAGATAATGCGACACCGCCGCATTGAACCGCGCGCTGTCTTGCTTCGCGCCTTCGGCGAAACCGTAGCCAGGCAGGTCCACCAGCCGCCACGTTTTGTTGACCGTGAAAAAGTTGATGAGCTTGGTGAACCCAGGCGTCGGCGAGGTGCGGGCCAGACCGTCTTTGCCCGCCAGCATGTTCAGCAGCGACGACTTGCCGGAATTGGAGCGGCCGATGAAGGCGAATTCCGGCAGCACCGCGTCCGGACACGAAGCCAGGTCCGGCGCGCTGCAGTCAAAAATGGCGGATGAAATGTTCACACTGAAAACCGATGATCCATTGTCGCAGCAAATCCACGGCACGGATACAACCATTTTCAGTCACGCGGCAAAACCGGCTACGGCCCGCCGTTGTGGCAGTCGGTGCAGGCGCCGTCATAGTCGCCGCCGGGATGCTTGAACTGCTGGCCCGCCGGCGCGAGCTGATCGAGTTCCGCGCCCGCGCCCTGCGCCAGGATGGTGTGGCACTCGTTGCAGTCGTTGGCCTTGATGGTGAGCTTCTTGTCCTCGGTCTTGTGCTGGCCGTCATGACAGCGGAAGCAGCCGGGCCAGATCATGTGGCCGACGTTGTCGGGATAACTCGCCCAGCTCGCTTTCATTTCCGGGAAGAAATTATCCTCATAAATCTGCTGCACCGTCGCAATGGCATCCTTGACGCGGGCTTCGTTCGGGTAACGCGCGGCGAGCAATTGAGCGATCGAGTTGGTGGCGTCCTCGCCGGTTTTGTAAGTCCGCGTCAGCACGAACATCGCGTTGGTCTTGATCCACAGCATCGTCGGATCAATCCGGCCGAGCGCCATCGCCTGGTTCACTGCGCGCTCCGGCGAAAGATAGCGGTGCGATGGGCGGTTGTGGCAATCCATGCAGTCCATCGTGCGCAAATCCATATTGGAAACATCAT
>Ga0181528_10000551_pt1 | contig 26214 bp, 28 predicted proteins | sample PEATcosm2014_Bin_47_FD_119742 | JGI IMG/M metagenome (GOLD analysis project Ga0181528, IMG submission 119742) | Peatland microbial communities from MTU Mesocosm Facility, Houghton, MI, USA - PEATcosm2014_Bin10_10_metaG | ecosystem: Environmental > Terrestrial > Soil > Wetlands > Peat | place...
ACCCACGGCAACCTGGCCCTGGCGCAGGACGGCGGCAAGGCACACGGCGAGATCAAGAACCAGCTCCCGGCCGACAAGTACATCGCCATCACAAAAGAATTCTTCCTTGCCTGATAGAACGCTTGTCATCGAAGCCTGGAGGCAACCAGGGTTCGGTGAGCACCTCCCGGAGGGTTTCATATCCTCCGGGTTTTTTACGCCCGGAAAATGAACGATTGGAGAGCTGGAAAGAGAGCTGAACTGGTTCGCTAAATTGTTCGAATTAAATAGTTTAAACGCGTGATAGCTGTCACAAGCGGGGGTGACTGCAATCACGGCTGGAACCGGGGGAAACGAACAGACTATACGGTCCCGCAGAGCGTGCGAGGGCTGTTCCTGGATCAAGGTAGGCTGGCGGTTGATTTGTGAGGAGAGCGTTATGAGCATTATGGCAAACCGACTGATGAAGCTAATAGAGAAGCACGCGGACGCACTCACGGAGTCACTCGAACAGAAGATTGCGAGCTCAGAGCGCTGTGCGGATTACGCCCGTGTCTCCGGGGATGAACTGAAGACGCTGGTGGGCGGAATCTATGGACAATTGGGGCAGTGGCTGCTCACCAAGACGGAAGAGGATATTGAGCGCCGCTACACGATGATTGGCACTCGTCGGGCGGAGCAGTGCGTTCCTGTGAGCCAGCTGCTGTGGTGCATCGTGCTGGTGAAAGAGAACCTGTGGTCGTACATGCAGAGCGTGGAAGCCCTGGAAAGTACGACGGAGATCTTTGGCGAGCTGGAACTGATGCAGATGGTGGACCAGTTCTTTGATCGGGCAATGTACTTTGCGGTTCGCGGACACGAACGGGTGCGCGAAGCTCGGCTGGCAGAGATGAATGGTAAAGGGCGGGCGAACGGCACACGTTCATAAGCAAGCAGTTCAATTCAGTCAGGAAGTATCAGTATGGCGTGGCAAGACGAGTACCAGAAGAAGTTGACGACAGCCGACGCGGCATTGCGTGTGCTGGAGAGCGATATGCGCGTGTACGTACACGCAAACGCGGCGTTTCCGAGTGTGCTGCTGCAGGCGCTGACGCGTCGCGCGGGGCAGGTTCGCAACGTTGAGGTGATGCACCTGCTCGGCTTTGGAGACGCCTACTACAACCGTCCGGAGTTCGCCGAGAGCTTCCGGCATAATGCGCTGTTCATCAGTTCCACAATGCGCAAAACGGTGCAGGAAGGTCAGGCGGATTACATCCCGGTACACATCAGCGAGATCGAGGATCTATTCCGCGACCGTACCGTGGAATTGGATATTGCGCTGCTGCATGTTTCCACTCCTGACCGGCATGGGTACTGCAGTCTGGGTGTGGCCGTTGAGACCACGCTGACGGCGGCCCGCTGCGCGAGGATCAGGATTGCGCAGGTGAATGACCGCATGCCGCGCACCTTCGGCAACACGTTCATGCACATCAGCGAGTTCAATTCGATTGTGGAGTGCTCGGAGCTGCTCCCGGAGTTGCAGCCTGAATTGCCCACCGAAGAGCACAAGCACATTGCTCGCAATGTGGCGGGGTTGATTGAAGACGGAGCGTGCCTGCAGGTGGGCATTGGCGCCATTCCTAACGCAATTCTTCCTTACCTCAGCGACCGCAAGGATCTCGGCATTCACACCGAGACGCTGACCGAGAGCGCGATTCCGCTGATTGAAAAAGGCGTGATTACCGGAAGCCGAAAGCAGATCAATCCCAACAAGATTGTGCTCGGTTTTGCCATGGGTACGCGCGACTGGTACGAGTACGTGGACGACAATCCCATCTTTGAATTCCAGCCCAGCGGCTATTGCAATGATCCGTTCATCATTGCGCAGAACGACAACGTGGTGGCCATCAATTCGGCCATTGAGATTGACGTGACCGGGCAGGTGGTTGCGGATTCAGTGGGCTCGCGGCTGGTGAGCGGTTTTGGCGGGCAGGTGGACTTCATCCGCGGAGCAGCACGCAGCCGGGGTGGAAAGCCGATCATCGCAATCTCGTCCACGGCAAAGAATGGCAAAGTTTCGCGAATTGTTCCGCTCATCCAGAGCGGCGCCGGAGTAGTGACGACGCGAGCGGACGTGCACTACGTGGTAACCGAGTACGGCGTGGCAAACCTGCACGGAAAGAACGTGCGGCAGCGCGCCGAAGCACTCATTCAGATTGCCCATCCCAAGTTCCGCGAAGAGCTCAGCAGGCACATGCGCGATATGGGGTGGGGGCCGGCAGTGTTTGCCGGCATGGCGAGGTGAGAGATGGCAAAAGGCAAAGTTGAGGTTAACCAGGATGAGTGCAAGGGCTGCGGCCTTTGCGTGGAATCCTGTCCGCCGAAAGGTATGGAACTGAGTCCGGAGCTGAATCATTACGGAGTGCACCCGGCGCGGCAAGTAGCCGATGTGTGCACGGGCTGCGGAATCTGCTACTACGTGTGTCCTGAGCCGGGCGCGATCACGGTGTACAAGATGGTGGCTCCCGCGCCGAACGAGGTGCCTCATGCGGCAACTGTGTAAGGGAAATGTGGCAGTGGTCAAGGCAGCGATCATGGCAGGTTGCCGATCATACTACGGCTACCCGATCACACCTGCCAGCGAAATTGCCGAGTATGCAGCGCTGCTGATTCCGCAGTGCGGCGGAACGTTTGTGCAGGCGGAGAGCGAAGTCTCGGCCATCAACATGGTCTACGGCGCGGCAGCCGCGGGGCAGCGAGTGATGACCGGCTCGAGCGGGCCCGGCATGAGCCTGATGCAGGAAGGGTTCAGCTACCTGGCCAGCGCAGAGCTGCCGTGCGTAATCGCTGACATCATGCGAGCGGGGCCGGGGCTGGGAAACATCGCTCCAGATCAGGGCGACTACTTTGCCATGACGAAGGGCGGCGGTCACGGCTGCTATCGCAACATTGTGTTGGCGCCGTCGAGCGTGCAGGAGATGGCATCGCTCACCATGCTGGCCTTCGACCTGGCTGACAAGTATCGCAATCCGGCTGTGTTGCTGGCCGACGGGTTTGTCGGGCAGATGATGGAGCCGCTGGATCTGCAACTGATGGAAGCTGAGCTTCCGGCGAAGCCCTGGGCGGTGAAAGGAACGGCAGAGACTCGCGGAAATCTGATCTCTTCCATCTACCTGACCAACGATCAGATGGAGAAGCACGTTCGCCATCTGGAAGAGAAGTACAAGGAGTGCGAGCGCAACGAGTGTCGCTGGGAGACCTATCGCGCAGACGATGCCGAAGTGCTCCTAGTGGGCTACGGGATTGTCTCTCGCGTGCTGCGCACCACGGTTGACCTGGCACGGAAGCATGGCGTGAAGGCCGGGCTGTTCCGTCCGATCTCGCTGTGGCCCTTCCCCTCGAACGCGCTGTATGAGGCGGCTCGCGGAGCGGCAAAGGTCATGGTGGTGGAACTTTCCACCGGACAGATGGTTGAGGACGTGAAACTGGCTCTGCATGGCGAGAAGCCGGTGGAGTTTTACAGTCGCGTGGGCGGCAACGTGCCTTCAGCAGAAGAGTGCCAGGCCGAGCTGTTCTCGCACATGGAAGTCCTGGTATAGGAGCGGCGATGAGCGAATACAAGGTTACGCAGGAAAAGACGCCGGTCTTCTTTGAGCGTTACGAGCGCAAGGACGAAAACCAGCACCAAACACATTATTGTCCAGGCTGCGGCCACGGCGTGGCGCACAAGATGATTGCGGAAGCGATTGGCGAGCTGGGCGTGCAGGACCGCACCATCATGGTCAGTCCGGTGGGCTGCTCGGTTTTTGCCTACTACTACTTTGATACCGGCAATGTGCAGGCCGCGCATGGACGCGCTCCGGCCGTGGCCACGGCGCTGAAACGCTCGAACCCCGGGTCCATCGTTATCAGCTATCAGGGCGACGGCGACCTTGCGGCAATCGGCATGGCGGAGATTGTGCACGCGGCAAATCGCGGCGAGAAGATCAGCGTCTTCTTTGTGAACAACTCCATCTATGGAATGACCGGCGGCCAGATGGCTCCTACAACGCTGGTGGGGCAGAAGAGCACGACCAGTCCGTGGGGGCGCCGCCCGAACAACGAAGGTTTCCCGATCAAGATGTCTGAGCTGCTGGCGACCCTGGAGGCTCCCGTCTATATTGAGCGCGTGGCCCTCAGCGATGCCAAGCACATCATGCAGGCTCGCAAGGCGGTGCGGAAGGCCTTGGAACTTCAGAAGCAGGGTGCAGGATTCAGCCTGGTTGAGATTCTCTCGCCGTGTCCGACCATCCTCAAGATGGAGCCGACGGTGGCGCGGCACTGGGTTGCCGATGTTCTGACCAAGCAGTTTCCGCTCGGCGTGTTTCGCGACCGCAAGCCGGAGTTCACCCCGGTGGATGTTCCGCAGAAAGGTTTGGCCGAACTGCTGGGCATCACAGGCAAGCAGTTGACCGATGAAGAGCGCCATGCAAAGCGGCAACATACTCGGGCCAAAACCATCAAGGTAGCCGGATTTGGCGGACAGGGCGTGCTGCTGCTGGGCCAGGTGATTGCCGAGATGGGCATGCGCGAGCACATGGAGGTGAGCTGGCTTCCCAGCTATGGCCCGGAGATGCGCTCGGGCAGCGCACACTGCCACGTCACGCTCTCGCATGAGCGGATTGGCGCGCCGCTGATCACGCATCCCGAGGTGCTGGTGGCGATGAATGAACCGTCGCTGCGCAAGTTCGGGCCGCAGGTAAAGGTCGGCGGAGTGATTCTTTACAACGGTCGCAGCTTGCCGGAGGGGTTGACCTTCGACGGCATAACCGTGGACTGTGTTCCGGCCAATGAAATCGCAGATCAAATCGGCTCGGCGAAAGTTGCCAACATCGTCATGCTGGGAGCTTTCCTTGAGGCGACGGATTGCCTGCCCTTCTCAGCCGCACAGTCTGTGCTGAGTGCAATGGTGAAGAATCCGAAGCTGGCCGAGATGAATGAGAAAGCGCTGGAAGCGGGGCGGGATTACCTGGATACCGAAGTGCTGGTTGGTGCCGTCGCCGGACCGGATGGCTGCGGAGAGTAAGGCATTTATATTTCTATGCAATGAGAACGGCGGGCCGATTGGCCCGAGTTTCCCAATCGACGCTGACCAGGTGTCCACGTATGCAACGGGTTGAAATTGTTTATAGCGCCAGCAAGGCGGTGGTGTCCACCTTTGATCTCGACGAAGTACTTAATCGTGTGCTTGCGATCGCCCGCGACTGTTTCAATCTGCAAAGCGGTAGTATCTATCTACTAGACCAAAAGAATCAGAAGCTGTTTGTGCGAGCTCATTTCGGCGACCCGGTTCTGCCCGACGACGGTGCGGTGCCTCTAGGCAAGGGCATCGTCGGTGCCGCCGCCGAGACCCGGAGCCCCATCTATTCACCGGAAGTCATCTGCAACCCACACTTCCTCGGAAAGTCCACCACCACAAGATCCGTGCTGGCCATTCCTTTGATGGTGGACGATGAGGTTGTCGGCGTGCTCGACTGTCATAGCGACAGTCCTAAGTATTTCGACAACGAAACCATAGACCTGCTCTCCCTTTTTGCCACACAGGCATCCATCGGCCTCCAGAATGCCAAGCTCCACTCCCTCTTGCAGCGCCGCGCCGCGCAGCTTGAGGCAATCAATGCCATCGCGAAGCGCACCACCGTGGAACTCGATCTCAAGGAGTTGCTCGACCGGCTCTGCGTGCAGCTTCCCCAGTCCTTCCCCGTCGAGGCCGTTTCCATCTATCTCCGCGACGAGGACGGTGAATTGATTCTCCGCGCCGAGCAGGGGACCCTGCCTTCGCGCCTCAAGGTTGGCGACGTCCTGCCGCACTCCTACTCGTGCACCAGTGACGAAGATGGCCATAAGACCTACTGCGGCGATCCATCACAGTGCCCTGCCCTCTGCTTCCCTGAAGGGCATACCGAGGTCTGTCTGCCACTGGTATCTTTTGGCGAAGACATCGGCTTGCTCGTCTGCGCCACCAATCGTGACAAGGCCTTTCTTGCCAATGACATTCAGGCTCTGGAATCTGTGGCTGACATTCTCGCCACTGCAACCCAGAACGCCCGCTACGTGGACCGCGTCCGTCAGCTCGCCTACAGGGACGGGCTCACTGGGGTCTTTAATCGCCGCTATTTCGACTCCCGCCTAGTCGACGAGATCACCCGCGCAGCCCGCTACGGCGGCAGTTGCAGCGTACTCATGCTCGACTTAGATCACTTTAAGAAAATTAACGACGACCTTGGTCACTTGCTGGGCGACGATGTGCTGCGCGCGGTGTCCACGGTCTTTACCCGCTGCCTGCGCAAGGTCGATGTGGTTTGCCGCTACGGGGGCGAGGAGTTCACGATCATCCTTCCCGCCACAGGGGGGGGCAAGGCGGCCGCCGTGGCCGAACAGATTCGCGCAAACGTGGCTGACTTCCAGTTTGAAGGGGTCGCTCAACCGGTCACCATCAGCATCGGCGTGGCAACGTTTTCCGCAAATGGCCTCACCGGCGGAGAGATCGTGGGTGCCGCCGACGCTGCACTGTATAAAGCGAAACAGTCCGGACGAAACAGGGTTTGCGTGGCTCCCGCCAATGCCACGGAGGCGCGCCCCAGATCGGATATCTGAAACTGTGGGGCTGACAACCCTTTTGCGTTGCCCTGCTGCGATCTTGCCGTCTCCCACATCTGGCCAAAGACGGGCCAGATATGGGGCACCGAAGAGTAATCGTGCTAAGTAGCTTCCAATGCATCCAGCGCGGCGGCTGTGGCGTGGACCACGGCAGCGATGCGGACAGCGGCGAGGATGAGTTCCTCGGTCACGCCTTTTTCCAGCAGCACCTTTTCATGCGAGCTGACGCACTTGCCGCAGCCGTTGATGGCCGAGACCACCAGCGACCAGAGCTCGAAGTCCGTGTTGTCAGCGCCGTGCGTTCGCATGATGTTCATACGCAAACGTGCGGGGAGCGTGGCGTACTTCTCGTTGGTGCTCAGGTGATGGAAGCGATAGTAGATGTTGTTCATGCCCATGATGGCCGCCGCTCCCTTGGCGGCGGTGATGACCTCGGGCGAAACGTGTGTGGCAGCTTCAGCCTCCACGGCGGCGAGCAGCTTGGGAGCGCGCGAACCGTAGGCGGCGGCAACAAAGGATCCCCACTTCTGGGTGTCGTTCAATTCTGTGGCATTGACCAGGGCTGACCAGTTCAGGCGAAGGTCTTTGGCGTAGTCGGGGAGAGTCTCTAAGATTGCTTCTAGCGTCATGATTGGTCGTACCGGCTTTCTTGTTTCTAAGCTGTATTCTGCATCCCACATTCGCCAAAAGAGGGCGAATATGGGCCACCTATCGAAAAATGGGCGCGGCACAAGGCCGCGCCCGGCGACAAGAGTGAATTTACGCGTGTATAACTTCTTCGCCCTTCTGCCAGCCGCAGGGGCAGAGTTCATCGGTCTGCAGCGCATCCAGTACGCGGAGGACTTCTTTGGGCTCGCGGCCCACGGAGAGATCGGTGACGTACACAAAGCGGATGACGCCCTGGGGATCGACGATGAAGCAGGCGCGCTGTGCGACACCGGCAACGGGATCGAGAATGCCAAGCTCCGACGTCAGGTCGCGCTTGATGTCAGAGACCATGGGGAAGGGCAGGCTCTTCAGATCGGCATGGTTGTTGCGCCATGCAAGGTGAACGAATTCAGAGTCAATGGAGCAGCCAAGCAGCTGCGCGTCACGATCCTTGAATTCCTTGTCATGCTTGCCAAAGCCCGCGATCTCGGTGGGGCAGACGAAGGTGAAATCCTTGGGCCAGAAGAAAATGACCTTCCACTTGCCTTCGTAGCTTTCATTCGTGATGGTGGTGAATTCCTTGCCTTTTTCCAGGCTGACGACTGCGGTAAGCGAATAATTCGGGAACTGTTCTCCAACACCCAGCATAATGAGTATTCTCCTTAAAGAATGTGAAACTGTGAGTTAATGGCCGATTGGCCAACGGCGTTTTCAGGCTTGTGCCAGCGACGATTGATTCGCCGCACAGCGGCCGCAGATACCCCGGAGTTCAGTCGAGACATGTTCGACCTGGAAATCTTCCGGGACAGAATCCATCAGTGCACATACATCCAGTTCGCTGTGCGCGATGTCTGTGATGGAGTGGCACTGCAGACAGATGAAGTGATGATGCCGCTCCGAGTTTGGCTCGATACGGACTGAGCCGTGATGAGGACTGACTTCACGAATGATTCCGGCTTCCACAAACGAGTGCAGCGTCTTGTAGACCGTTGCCAGAGAAATGGAAGGCAGCTCCGGGCGGATCCGGTCGAAAACCTGCTCGGGACTGGGGTGATCTGTCATTTGCATGAGCTCCCGGTAAATCACCAGTCGCTGGTGCGTAACAGTTAGATGCTTCTCCCGGCAGAGCTGTTGAAAGTGCTTTTCGAGGGACCGTGCCATGGATTAAGTATATAAGAGTAATTCGTAATTGAGAACAGTTATTGAAAAATAGTAGATAGCGAGGGCCAAATGGCGAAACGTAAGACGTACAGCAAGGTGAAGGCCGTAAAAGATCAAGCCCGGGTGACAATCGGTACGCCGAAGTCGACGCGTGCCATTCCTGATGCAAAGACCAAGGCGGAAGCTCGTGGAGAGAAGCACAAGAAGCCAATGGAGGAGCTGCTGGAAGAGGAGTAGGAATCAGCGGATCGCCGGAATGTCGGCGGCGATGGCGGATGGTCCTTCGACAAAGTGTCGCCCCACCCGCAATCCGTGGAACCAGGCGTCAGGGACAGAAACGGCCAACGTAAGTCCCAGCGCGGCATGGATGAGGGCTACGACAAACAGATTGCGCTTGCGGGCATAGATGGCGGTGAATGCGACACCTGCAAAGAACGTGACCAGCGTAAGGCTCGGGTTGGGCAGGTGAGCCACGGCGAATACCACGCCAGAGAGTAGCAGGGCGCTCACCTTTGAAACCAGTGCCCGCAACATCCGCAGGCAGAAGCACTGCAACATGAATTCCTGAATGAAGGCCCAGCAGGCGTAACCGAGAATTGCGTATCCGGGATGTTGCAATCCCCAGAGCCGGTGCAGCGAACCGGAGAAGTACGCCACGGTGAGAACCACGGCGGCCAGCGTCAGGGTTGCACCCAGCAACCACGACTCGCGCAGCAATCCACGAAAATCCAATCCAAGAGAGCGCATGTTGCTGGCGGCCTTCCAAAGCTGCCAGGCAATGTACCAGAGCGCAACGACGCCGAAGAAAATTCCAAAGCGCAACGGAGCCCAGAGAGCCAGCTCCAGCAACGCAATGGGAAAAAGCAGGCGCAGGGTGATGGTCACACGGTCGGTGGAAATTCTCTGAGCTGCCCGTTGCTCCACCATCCGCACGCCTACGTCCATCTCAGCAGAGATGCGGACTTATTGTTTAAAGTTTCATGAAGCGCGCAAGATCGCGCAAACATTCGTGCCGGCAATAGGAGATCTGGACGAAGTTGCTGTCCCTGCGGGAGCGTCTTCTTACTTTTGTAATTCGGCGACTCTGGCTGCGGTCTCCGAAGGGCTCCACTGGTTTCCGGTGTAGAACTCGGCAATCCTCCCGTCGCGGTCGAGCAGCGCGGTGCGCAGGTCGTGCACGATCTGTCCGTTCTCTGATTGGTAGGAGAGGCCGAAGTATTCCGCTGCCTTGCGAATGTCTTCGGGCTTTCCGGTGGCAAAGCTCCAGTGCTTGAGGTTGGGGTCCACCGATCCGGCGAAGCGTTTGCCGTAATCCTGCAGCACCTTGGGATTGTCGAACTCTGGATCAATGCTGATGGAGAGCATCTGGAGCTTCGCAAACGCCCCAGGGTTCTGGTTCTGCATGGTACGCGCCACCTCGGCAAAGTTGTTGCTCATGCGAATGCAGAAGTCCGGCAGCGGGCAGCGTGAGTAGATGAACGTCACCAGCAGGGGCTGACCGCGGAACTGGGCAAGGTGAATTTGGCGGCCCTCCTGGTTGACGAAGTGGAAGTCAGGGACCGCATCTCCCTTTTGCGGCAAGTGTGCACGCGAGGTGTTAGAGAGATCCGCGGCAGCGCTGGATTGCGTGACAGAGATGTTTTCCAGGTAGGCATCGTCGGAGACGACGAGAGTGGCCTGCACCGTGTCTCCGGGGTGAACGACGTTAAAAATCCACCCGTCGCGCACCTTGAACGGCATGGTCATGGCTTTCATATAGCCGACCACCTCGTGATGCGCCAGCGTGATGGTTTTTGCCCCGGAGTCAACGGACACCACGCGTCCCTCGATAGGGAAGCGGCGTTCGGCTTCAGCGGGTTTTCTGGAATGGCAGCCAGCAATAGTGAGGAGCAGCAGAAAGGGAAGAAGAAAGCGCGCGTGCAAGATGCACCTCCGTACATCCATCAGTGTAGCCTGCTGCGCGCGATGCGTGAACTCAGTGTCGGCCCACACAGGCGGGCGGGCGCGTCAATCCGGGCGGTCGTGCAAAGTAGTGCAGAGCGGCAAAGTCGTAGCCGTACTGGTCGGGCCAAAGGGCGATGCCTCGCGCGGGAAACAGTGTGAGCTCGATGCCGCCACGCGGGTCGCGGTACAGCGCTCCGGCGGCGCACTTGGCCTGCGAGTAATGCCCGGTCAATGCGCTCTTGCCAAGTTCCTTGTAAATTTCCGTGCGGGGAATGGCGACCGGGAAAGCCTCTTCGATTTCGGTGATGATGCCAGCGCGGTCAAGACGAACGGTGAGGTCGCCTTTGTGGTCTCCACGAGCGTGATAGTTGAGTTCTTCACCGGCGGCCGTGTGCTGCACGGAGTCCGGGTTTCCGAGGGCGCTGATGGCTTGCGCCCGGTGCGAGCTGCCGAGGATGATTCCGCGAAAATTTGCCGGCGTCCAATGCATGGGCGCAGCCCAGCTGCTCGCGGTGAGAAAAAGAACCGCCGCAAGCGACAACGTCCAGCGACTGAAGGTCTGCAAGGCTACCATGCAGGCGAGCGCAATCCGCTTTCGTGCGTGTCTTTGTTCTGCCAGGCCCATGCCATGCGAGGTGTGTTGTGCGCAATGCCGATGCGCCCGCGGCGGTCCAGCAGAATGAGTCCGCCATGGCCGTTGAGCCGTGAATAGAGGTAGCGAATGGCGGCTGGCGCGACTTCGCGCGGCCCTACGTCGGAGGTTACCCTGTCGGTGGCCCACTTGGCGAAGACCAGTTTCATCATGGGCTCACCCCATCCGGTTGTGGAGGCCGCGGCGGTTTCGTTGTCAGCGTAGCAACCGCAACCGATCAGCGAGGAATCGCCCACGCGTCCCGGAGCTTTATTCAATGTGCCTCCCGTGGAGGTGGCAGCGGCAATGTTGCCTTTGCTGTCCACCGCTACGGCACCCACAGTGTCGTGCGAGGTGAGGTCTCCGCTGAACTCTGAAGGTACCTTCAGGTAGCGCTGTTCGGCGGCGCTTTTCCAGCGTTCCACTTCTCGCGGCAAAATCAATTCGCTGTTATCAACCAGTGCGATGCCGTGCTCGCTGGCGAAGCGCTCGGCACCTTCAGCGACAAAGTAGATATGCGGACTTTTTTCCAGTACCACGCGGGCAGCCCGCACGGGATTCAGCAGGCGTTCCACGCAGCCAACGCCGCCGGCCTTGAGGGTTGCGCCGTCCATGATCAGCGCGTCGAGTTGCACGCGGCCATCGCGGTTCAGGAAGGCTCCGCGTCCGGCGTCAAAAGTTTCGTTATCTTCCAACACGGCCACGGCTTCTTCCACGGCGTCAAGCGAGGTTGCACCGCGAGCCAGCGCCTGCCAACCGGCGGCTGCGGCGCGCTCTACACCCTGCTGATGAGCATCACAGGCTTCGTCCGGGATGGCCCACGCGCCACCATGCACAACAATCATTGGATCAGCCAAACATCACCTCAAAAACGTAGCTGGAACGTATCAGGATAGCACCCGGGCGGCGTCAGTGTTTGGGCCTTAGCCGGGCTGAAAGTGTGTGCGACTCAATCGAACAGAAAACGAGCCCGGCGTAAGCCAGGCTTGATGACGTGATCGAACGCCTTAAGAGGAGACGGACGCGGCCGACCGTTCGGCTGCCTCTTGTGCTGTGCTCTTCACGTACGTGAAGCGGATGCGGTGAATCACCGTGATGGTGGAAAGCACGGCAAGCACCCAGAGTACCGGGGCCATGCGGTTGAAGAGCGCGCCGATAATGACCAGCACGATTCGCTCCGGACGCTCCATGAAGCCGACCTTGCAGGTAGGGATCAGAGACTCGGCGCGGGCTCGTGTGTAGCTGACCATTACCGAGGTCGTCATCACGAAGGCGACCAGCACCACGTATCCAAAGCGATTCGCGCGGGCGTAATAGACCAAAAGGCCAAAGAAGATAGCCACGTCGGAGTAGCGGTCAATCACCGAGTCAAAGAAGGCGCCAAAGACGGTGACCTGGTTGGTGGCCCTTGCGACGCGGCCATCCACCATGTCAAAGATGCCGGCGCCGATGATGACCAACCCGGCATAAAGGAAACGCCGTGGCTGGTTGTTGTCTGCGCTGGCAAAACCAAAGAACAGCGCCGCTGCAACATTGATGACCAATCCAACAAAGGTCAACATGTTCGGCGAGATGCGAGTCAACGCAAGACCATCGACGATCTTGTACAGCAGAACTCCGCAATACCTTCCGACGGCGCTGGTCCAGGTCATGCTTCGGTCCCTGTCTCCTTCTCGTCATGCATGGTGGTCAGTTTCAAGACCTCCAGCTCGCGCGAGCCGCCCGGCGTAACGACGACAGTGACGTCGCCCACCTTCTTGCCCATCAGGGCGCGGCCAATCGGCGAGGTGGTGGATACCATGCCCTTGGTGACATCGCTCTCTTCGCTGGTGACCAGCTTGTAGGCGATTTCTTCGTCCTTGGTGGAGTCAAATACCACCACGGTCGATCCCAACGCGGCTTTGTCGCGGGGAATGTTAGACAGATTCATGAGTGACAGTTCAGCCATCCGCTTCTTCATCATCCCGAGGCGGGCGCGGACAAACTCCTGACGCTGCTTTGCCATGTGATACTCAGCATTTTCTGAGAGGTCGCCCATGGCAACGGCCTTCTTCAGTTCGGCAGGAAGTTCATGATTCAGCTCATGTTCGAGCACATCAATTTCTTCCTGGAGTTTCTTCTTTATATGTTCAGGCATTTCCTAAGAACCTTTGTGCGCGGCAAGCCGCGCACGGGAGGGAGGTACAGTTAGCAATTATAGCGCGCTTGCCATGTTGCTAACACCGTCTCCGCTTCTGTCATTGACCCTGCTCTGCTCGCCCCCGTATAATAAAGAAGGGATTTACCCGGTTTACCGGGTCTTTGAATGAGCACAACACAATTTAACGTCGGCGAAAAGGTAGTCTACCCCAACCACGGGGTGGGCATTATTGAGCAGATCTCCAGTCGCACGATCGGTGCCTCGGTCGAGCGCTTTTACCTGCTTCGCATCCGCTCCAGCAGCTTGAAGGTGATGGTTCCGTTTCAAAACGCCGAGGCTGTTGGATTGCGCCGGATCGTGAAGAACGCGGAAGCCCAGAAGATCCTCGAGTACCTTGCTGACGGGAAATGCGAAAGCACCTCGGATTGGAAAAACCGCTTCAAAGAAAATTCAGACAAGATGCGTACCGGCTCTTTGCTGGAAGTGGCAGTAGTGCTCAAGAGCCTGTTGGTTCTGGCGGCCCAGAAGGCACTCAGCTTCCGGGAAAAGAAGATGCTCGAACGCGCCCGTTTCCTTCTCATCAGTGAGATGGCAATGGCCCGCGGTCTGGAAGAAGACGAAGCCGAAGAGGAACTCCGCCTGGCGCTGAGCAAGGCCAAGCTGCGCTGGCCGGAGGCCGCAAGCATCGAAGTGTAAGTTGTTTTGGGCCAGAAGCGCAGCCTGCGGGCTGCGCGAATTTATTGCGCGGAACTGCGCTGGGTTAGGTTGTTGGAACTTGGCGATTTTCTTACACCTATTCAGGTACGCTGGGTGCCCCACCTTCGTCGCGCTTCCTTTGCGCGGCTAAGGTGGGAATCAGTCGGTCCGAAGCTGAAGCACTTCTGTCTTTCGTCCTGTTCGTCTCCGCGCCGTCCACTCTGACTCAATCTCAACCGTTTCCGCCTCATCAAGTGCGTAGTGTCGAAAACTACTCCAAATCCAATCTTCTGGTTTTTCGCACAGTCCCCGTTTGACCGGGTTGCGATGGATGTAGCCAAGCTTTTCCATGAAGTCAGAGTAGCTGCGAATATTGCGGTCGTAATAACGCCTTTGCCAGAAATGGCCACTGCTAACGTGCTCCGCAGAGATGGATTGCTTGGCAAATGACAGTTTCAGAAATTGAATGGCATCGGCCAAAGCCCCGGAGCCGGGTTCGCTTACGAGCAGATGGACGTGCTCAGGCATTACAACGTACCCGTAGACGCGCAGTGAAAACTGCCGCCGGGTCCGCTCAAGAGTTTCAATAAAGAGGTCGCAGATTGCCGCTGTACTAAAGAGCGCTTGTCTTCGGTAGCAACTGAAGGTTACAAAATGAGACTGCCCCGAGTGCTGCAATCGGATCAACCCTTGTGTCATGCGAATCACCTTACGGCAAGAGTCTGGATATCGAAAAGCAAATTCGAGAGATTGTAGAGATGGACTGCACTGATTCCCACCTTAGCCGCAAAAGGCGCGTCGAAGGTGGGGCACCCGGCCTTATCGTTCAACCCGCCTATCGCGCCCTATTCGCCCAGCCAGTTTCCCCAGGAGCGCAGGCTATCAACGTGGTCAAAGATGATCTTGATAGCCGCAGTTAGCGGGACGGCGAGGATCAGGCCCATGGCTCCCCACAGCCATCCCCAGAACAATAGCGCCAGTGTCACTGCCAGCGGGTTTAGTTGCAGGCGGCGACCAATGATCTTGGGATAGAGCACGTTCAGGGCGATCACGTGGCTGACCGCCACCACGACTACAATTCCGACGAACTGGCTTACCGTCAGCGAGTTCATGCTCACAATGACCGGTGGAATGATGGCCAGCACAATGCCGAGGTAGGGCAGCAGGCTGACCACGCCGCTGATGATTCCGATTACATAGAAGTAAGGAACGCCCAGATACCAGAACGCGAGGGTGCTGGTGAGTCCGAGGATTGCTCCAATCACCACGTTGCCCACAATGAAGGCGCGGATCATTTGGGAAATCAGGCCGAGTGTCACGTACACCGTGTTGCGGTTTTCCATGTTGAACAGCATCACGGTGGAAGATCGTACGTGGTCTTGCCAGCTCAGCATGAAAAAGACAAGGAACGGGATGAAGGCGACCATGAGCACGACTTCCGACGCTCCCACGGCCCCGCTGGTCAGGTCTTCCATCCATGTAGTGGACTGGCGGACGGTGACGGTGGCTCTTTCGGACTTGTCTTCAGGCAGCACGTTGCGGGTGGTTTGGCGCACTCGCTCGGCGCGCACCCGCACCTGGTTGAGCACATTGCGGATCCGCCCGGAGTACTTGGGCAGTTCGGAGATCACGTCATTTGCCTGGTTGTAGGAGAAGTAAAACATTCCATAGAGCGCAACGCACATCAGCAACACAGCAATCAGGGAGCCAAGCGAGCGGGGCATGTGCAAGCGCTGGCAGAGTTCCACGATGGGCGCCAGCATGAATGCAATGAGCACGGCGACCAGCGTAAGAATGAGCACGGGCTTGGCCACGTACATCAGGGTAAGCACGCCGCCCACCGCAATGACTGCCAGCGCGCCACTCTGGATGCGGGCATGGCGACGTCGTTCGAAGTCCACGCCGGCCGTGAGAGCGGCGACGGCTGCGCTTTCACTGACCGTAACCGGCTTCGGCGCGATGGTGGTCTCAGCGCTTTCGTCTCGGATGTCGCCAGTTGTCTGCTCCATCACCGTCTTCTCCTTGCGTGTAGAGCTGCTGCGTTTGCTGCCTCTTCGAACTATACTTGCGTTGTGCCGCACAACGAAGATGAAAAGCCCGAAGGGCGCATTCTGGCCTTAGACGTTGGTTCACGGACCATCGGTCTCGCCGTTACGGATCCGCTCGGCTACACCGCCCAGGGGCTGATCACCATTCGCCGGAAGAACAAACGCACCGATCTGGCCGCGCTCGAAGAGGTCATCCGCAGCTATGGCGTGGTGGAACTTGTCGTCGGTCTTCCGCTCCGTATGAGCGGAGCCGAAGGACGGCAATCAGAAAAGATGCGTGAGTTCGTGGCCGTGCTGCAACAGCGCTTCGACATTCCCATCCATCTCTGGGATGAGCGCCTGACCTCGGTTGAAGCCAACCGGGTGCTGCGCGAGACAGAAATGTCGATCAAGAAGCGAGCCGCCGTGGTGGACCAGCTAGCCGCGGTTCTCATCTTGCAAAATTGGATGGAGGCGCGCCACCACCCCCTGGAGCCCTAAGGGGATGTCCCTATCTGAAGATGGCCGCCCATTCACCGTGGCCATGCCACAGCTGTGAGAGGTGGTATTCTTGGGCTATCCACACATGAGATGACCACCGTCGCCGACAAGCAAGTCACGCCCATTTTCCACGCGGAACGTACCCGCGTGGTGCATCGTGTCATCTTCGGACTGGCACTGGTGGCGGCGTCATTGTTTGGTGCGCTGGCAGGGTTGCTGTTTGTGTACTCCACAGACCTGCCGCAGGTGGCGGACCTCGAGCGCTACCGTCCCAGCACAATCACCGAACTTTATGATCAGAAGGGCGCAGTCATCGGCACGTTTGCCCTGCAGCGCCGCGTCGTGGCCAAGTACGAGGACTATCCGAAGGTTCTGCGCGACGCCGTGATCTCCATTGAGGACAAGGATTTTGAGCGCCACTGGGGAATCGATCTCTGGCGAATCATGGGCGCGGCCTATCGCGATCTCTCCAGCGGCTCGCGCGCGCAGGGCGCTTCCACGCTGACCATGCAGCTCTCGCGCAACCTGTTCCTCAATCCGGACCGCAAGTTCGGGCGCAAGGTGCAGGAGATCATGATGGCCATCCAGATTGAGCGCCGCTTTACCAAGGAACAAATCTTCACGCTCTACGCCAACCAGATCTTCCTGGGCCACGGCGTCTATGGATTTGAGGCGGGCTCGGAGTTTTACTTCAGCAAACCGGCCAAAGAGTTGACCATCGACGAAGCGGCCCTGCTCGCCGGACTGCCCAAGGGGCCGAGCGCCTACTCGCCCATCAACAATCCGGAGAAAGCGCAGCGCCGCCGCAACCTGGTCATCAACAACATGATGGAAGATGGCCGCATCACCGCGCAGCAGGCCCAGGAGGCCAAGAATAAGCCTCTCAATCTGCGCATCCAGTCCGACGCCAACAGCGTGGCTCCTTATTTTGTGGAGGAGACGCGGCGCTATCTTGAAAAGAAGTACGGCACTGACACGGTTCACGAGGGTGGATTACGTGTGTACACATCACTCGACACCGAGTTGCAGAAGACCGCTAACCGGGCCCTGCTCGATGGCCTCGCAGCCTATGAGCGCCGTCACGGATGGAAGGGACATCTGCGCAACGTCTTTGCCGCCGGAGACGACTTTTCCTCCTACGAGCACCTCGACTGGAACCACACACCGGAGCCGGGCAGTTACTTTCACGCACTGGTCACCGCCGTAACTCCCGCGCAGGCGGCAATCAAAATTGGCCGCTACCAGGGACAAATCCGTCCGGCGGAGATGGTGTGGACCGGACATCATTCGCCCAATGAGATTCTGGCCACCGGGGACATTGTGTATGTGCACGTCCTGTCCGTCGCTCCCGATCACACGCTGCAACTTGCGCTGGAGCAGGACTCCGGTGCGCAAGGTGCGCTGGTCGCCATTGACAACAATACGGGCGAAATTCGCGCCATGGCCGGTGGGCGAGACTTTGATGAATCGAAGTTCAATCGCGCTACGCAGGCGCTGCGCCAGACGGGTTCATCGTTCAAGCCGTACGTGTATTCGGCAGCCGCGGAGCAGGGCGCGCTTCCAGATGACACAATCGTCGACTCGCCAATCAGCTTCCCCAGTGCCACGGGAACGTGGTCTCCGCATAACTACGATGGCAAGTACGAAGGGACCATCTCATTGCGGCGCGCGCTCGCTGACTCGCGCAACATTCCGGCTATCAGGCTGGCGCAACGAGTGGGCATCAAGACGGTGATCGAGTACGTTCACAAGTTCGGCATCACCTCAGACATTCAGCCATTTCTGCCCGTGGCGCTCGGTTCGGCTGAGGTCACGCTGCTGGAGCACACCGCGGCCTACTCCACGTTTCCCAACGACGGAGTGCGGCTCAGCCCGCATGCCATTCGCAAAGTTGCGGATTACGACGGCCACATCATGGAGCAGAATTTCGCCGACGTGAAAGATGTGATCAGCGCGCACTCGGCTCGCGTGATGGTGGAGTTGCTGCGCGGCGTGGTATTGCACGGCACCGGCTTTGCGGCCAGCAAACTGAATCATCCGCTCGGCGGCAAGACCGGTACAACCAACGATTTCACCGATGCGTGGTTCGTCGGCTTCTCGCCCTCGATTACATGCGGTGTGTGGGTGGGCTACGACGAAAAGAAAACGTTGGGAGAGAAGGAGACCGGAGCGCAGGCGGCTCTCCCCATCTGGATTGAGTTTATGAAGGTCGCCATCGCAGACAAGCCCGACGAGCAGTTCCCGGAACCACCTTCAGATGTGGCTGCCGGCGGAAAGCGCAACGCGCAAAAGGCTCCGGAGCATGGCTCGAACGGTGAATCGCACTGATCCTAAACTGCTCAATTGCGTGAAGCAGTCGCCAACGGGCTTCGCACGTTCAACTCACAGTCCGCGGGCGCACACACGAACCCGGCGCACCCTATATACTGAAGCTTCGACTGAATGGGAGCAGATTTTTTCGCAATGGCAAGAGTTCGACTGACAATTGCTGTAATCGTGCTCTGTATGAGCTGCACTACTGGATGCCTCTTCCGTTCACATGCGGTGAAGCCGAAGGCGTCCGCGGTGCCGTTGAAGAGCGCTACTCAGGATGAACTGGTTGCGAAGATCAATCAGATGGCTGCCAGCGTCCACACCATGAACGCGACCGTGGACATTGACACCACCGTGGGCGGCGAGAAAAAAGGCAAGGTTGTTGAGTACCAGCAGATTCGCGGATACATCCTGGCCGAGAAACCAGCAATGCTGCGCATGATCGGATTGCTGCCCATCGTCCGCAATCGCGCATTCGATATGGTGAGCGATGGCGACCGCTTCAAGCTTTCCATTCCGCCCAAGAATCGCTTCATCACCGGCAGCAACCAGGTCACCAAGCTCAGCAACAACACCCTGGAGAATCTCCGTCCGCAGGTGATCTACGAGGCGCTGCTGATGCCGTCAATCGACCCGGCAAATGAATTTGCCGTAATCGAACAGGGCAAGCAGGAAGTGCAGGAAGATCACACCCGCAAGACGATCAGCCAGCCGAATTATCACATTGTCGTGATCCGCCGCGGAGCGCATGGCGACTGGCATCTCTATCGCAAAGTTTATTTCAATCGCGCCGACCTCGAGCCCTACCGGCAGACTATCTACGATGACAAGGGTGCTATCGCTACCGATGTGACCTACTCTGATCCGCAGGACTTCGGCGGCACGCGCTTCCCATCGCTGATCTCCATTGAGCGGCCGCAAGAGGAGTACAGCATCACGCTCAAGATGGTGAAGCTGACACTGAACGAAGCATTGACGCCTGACAAATTCCAACTGGAAGCTCCCGCCGGAGCGACCATCACGGAGCTAAAGTAACGGCCGCAGCCCCGGGCGTGCTGGTGAAAACGCTTCGGAGGCCTGTGCGGTTCCTGTACACTGTGGTGCATTCATGGACACAATGACTTCCCCATCCGGTATTCCCGGCGAACGAGGCGCGCCCGCGGATTCGGCGGAGACTCGCCGGTATCAGCGACTGCTGCGGCGCATTGGCGTCTTCGATCTGCTGCTGGGACTGGCTCTGATGGGCGTGATTCTTGCCGCTGACTGGACCAGCGATTTCCGCAACTTTGCCGTGCATATCGCAGGCGACCACCATGCCTTCGCCCTCTTTCTGTACACGTCCATCCTGCTGCTGCTTACCAAGTTTCTCAGCCTGGGACTCGACTACTACAGCTTCCTGATCGAGCATCGCTATCACCTCAGCAATCAGCGCCTGCGCGGTTGGGCGTGGGACCAGGTCAAAGGCTTCGTCCTGATGTTCTTCTTCGGACAGTTGCTGGTGCAGGTTGTGTACATGCTCATCCGCCTGCAGCCGCATTGGTGGTGGGTGACGGGATGGGCTCTGTTCATGGTGCTCAGCGTAGTGCTGGCACAGATCGCACCTGTCGTGCTGTTCCCGTTGTTTTTCCGCTTTCATGCCTTGGAGGATGAAGACCTCACCAAGCGGTTGACCCACTTGAGCGAGAACGCTGGAGCCAGAGTCCGCGGCGTTTATGAGTGGATGCTGTCGGAGAAAACCAGGAAAGCGAATGCTGCCGTAATGGGATTGGGGCGCACGCGCCGCATCGTAATTTCAGACACGCTGCTGGCTACCTGCAATCACGACGAGATTGAAGCGGTGCTGGCGCACGAACTAGGACATCACGTCTACCGCCATATGCTTAAGGGAATTGCCGTGCAGGGAGCGATCACCTTCTTCGGCTTCTGGTGCCTGAAGCTGTCAATTCGCTGGGCGGAGTTTGGCTGGAAGCGTTACGAGCAAATTGATTTTGCCAACCTTCCGCTGATGATCCTGGTGGCAACGGCGATCTCCGTAGTGCTGGTTCCGGTGATGAACGCCTACTCGCGCTTCAATGAACGGCAGGCGGATTTGTACGCGTGGAAGTCGCTGGGCACGGTGGTGCCGTTCTGCTCTGCCATGGAGAAGCTCGCCGTGCAGAACCTGTCCGAACGCGAACCCTCGCGCGTAGTGGAGATTCTCTTTCACTCGCATCCGCCGATTGGCCGCCGCGTGAAAGCCGCGCTGGCGTGGGCTGCCGCGCAGCGTTAACTCATTTCGAGAATCGCGCTTCACGGCAGGATACAATTTCAAACGTGAGCACCACCTCCACATCGCAGACATCGGAAGCGCGCTTCACCCTTGGGCAGCGCCTTGCGCTCACGTGCATCGAGTGGCTTGGCTACCTGCTGATCTCGCTGATCGGCTGCACGCTGCGCTTTGAAGAATCTTCTGAGCCGGGAGGCGTGAGCGAAGGCAGTGATCCGCCTGCGTTTGTGATTGGTCCCTTCTGGCATCGCGCCGTACTCGCTGCTACGTGGCATTTTCGCGGGCGCGGCTTCGCCGTGATGACCAGCCGCAGCTTCGATGGCGAATACATTGCACGCATCATCGAGCGTTTTGGATTTGTGGCAGTGCGCGGTTCGAGTTCGCGCGGCGGCGCGGCGGCCTTGCTGGGCATGAATCGCATGCTTGCCGCTGGCCACGTTGCGGCTTTCACCATCGACGGCCCAAGAGGTCCGCGTTTCATGGCCAAGCCCGGCCCGGTAATGCTGGCGCGCATGAGCGGCGCACCCATCCTGTGCTTCTACATCGCAGCCGACCGGCCATGGATTCTGCGCTCGTGGGACGCCATGATGATTCCGCGACCCTTCTCAAAGGTGCATTTACGCTGGACAAAACTCATTCACGTTCCCGCCGCGGCCACCGACGCGGAGCTCAACGAGTTCCATCACCAGATGCAGGACTCGCTGGAGCGGGCGCGGCATGACGCGGTGGCCGCCCTCGGAGCTCATGCCAGCTAGAATCCATCCCCGATTGCAAACATCAAACCAGAACAACTCTCAAGTGGTCGAGGTGAAATGAGCGCACGCATTCTGATTCTTCTTGTTCTTGCTGCATTGTTGGAAGTCGGTGGCGATGCGCTGATCCGCGGCGGTCTGCAGCGCAGAGGAATCGCGCTGCTTCTTGGGGGCGCGGTGACGCTGGTCGTGTACGGCTTCATGGTCAACATGACGAAGCTGGATTTCAGCAGGCTGATGGGACTCTACATCGTTCTCTTCTTTCTGGTGGCACAGGCCATGGCTGTCTTCGTGTTCCGGGAGAGCATTCCTCGCGGCGTGATCGCTGGCGGCACGCTGGTGGTGCTCGGGGGAGTGGTGATGACGGTGTTTCGAGGCTAGGCTGCACCAAAAGCAGTGCAGAATGGCTGGAATGATTGGCAAGTTGGTGAATCGTTGGTATGGCCGTGTTTACTAGTCTGAGACTGGTTGAGCAGGCGGATTGAACGATTGACAACCTGATAACCTTGCAGAAGAGAACGATTCACCGATGTGACAATCGTTGGTGGAGCGGGTGGCGGCCGGCGCTGAAAATAGCACGGCAATTTGCTGCCACTTCGGTTGACCGCTTGCTGAACGTATTGGTATAGTTTAGAGGTTCTGCGAGTCTGTCTGGCTTGTCTGTGTATTACTGGTCGAGCTGTTACGTAAGATCAGCCCGATGGCGCTTCACGGCGCTTGCTGTAAGGGCTCCCTCGCTGAAACGGATCTGCGCTGCCCGTGGCGCTTTGCTACGGGGTATGCAGATTCAGGCTGCGAAACGGAATGCTCCCGGCAGAGACCTGAGCGAAAGTAGCTTGGGCGATTGCACGGGAATCAAGCACCACCGTCGCCGTCTCTATCCAGGAAACGTAAAGTTCCCCGCGGTTGTGGTTGCGGAGAGTATGGTTGAGCGCCGCGCGAGCGGGAATGTTTAGCCAGCCCTGAGTGGAAAACAAGGGTTCTGAGCGGCGGTGCCCGCGTGAAAAACGGGTATGGCCGACTGTGGCGCCAGCGTGCGTCCGAAAAAAGGAGCTTCAAGAGTGCCTACGTTTAATCAGTTGGTGCGTAAGGGTCGCAAGGCGCCGCGCTACAAGACGGCGAGCCCTGCATTGCAGTCATGCCCGCAGAAGCGTGGAGTCTGCACCCGCGTCTACACCCAGACGCCAAAGAAACCGAACTCGGCTCTTCGTAAGGTTGCACGTGTGCGCCTGACGAACGGGATCGAAGTGACGACCTACATTCCTGGCGTCGGCCACAACCTGCAGGAGCACTCGATTGTGCTCATTCGCGGCGGCCGCGTAAAGGATTTGCCGGGTGTCCGCTACCACGTCATCCGTGGCACGCTGGACTCGGTGGGCGTTGCGAACCGCAGACAGAGCCGCTCCAAGTACGGAGCCAAGCGGCCGAAGTCCTAACAAAACCCGGCTCTGCGACGGGTACGGGCCAAAAGATGGCCCTCCGGTCGCTGACGCCGTTAGCCACCCGGCGTCTCGATAGGGAAACGCCCGGGAGTACCGCCGAAAGCGGCAGGGAAGAGGAGTTTCTGAATGCCAAGAAAAGGCCATGTAGCAAAGCGCGAGCCGATGCCGGATCCGATCTACGGCTCCACGCTGGCCAATAAATTTGTCAACAACCTGATGTGGGACGGCAAGAAGAGCACGGCGCAGAACATCTTTTACAAGGCCATGACGCAGCTTGAAACCAAGGGCGGCGACGAGGCAATCAAGCTGTTCAAGAAGGCCGTTGAAAATTGCAAACCGCTGCTGGAAGTGAAGACCCGCCGTGTCGGCGGTGCCAACTACCAGGTCCCGGTGGAAGTGAATCCCGAGCGCCGTACATCGCTGGCAATTCGCTGGCTGATTTCGTATTCGCGCAGCCGTCCTGAAAAGGGCATGGTGGACAAGCTTGCCAACGAGCTGCTCGACGCCGCCAACGGCAAGGGCGCGGCAATGAAGAAGAAGGAAGACGTACACCGCATGGCCGAGGCCAACAAGGCCTTCGCACACTATCGCTGGTAAGTCACAGCGATTAGCGGATGGACATAGCGTTCGGAATCCCACCTTAGCCGCATAAAGACGCGGCGAAGGTGGGGCACCCGAGCAGGGCAGGAATCTCCTGCCAAACCAAGAAACCAGCACGGGCAAGCCCCCAGCGCCGGTGCAATGAGTAAAAGGGATAGGTAGAAGCTTTGGCTCGACAGGTTCCATTAGAACGTTGCAGGAACATCGGCATCATGGCGCACATCGATGCCGGGAAGACGACAACGACCGAGCGCATTCTGTTCTACACCGGGCGACTGCACCGCATTGGCGAAGTGCATGAAGGCACGGCGACGATGGACTGGATGGCGCAGGAGCAGGAGCGTGGCATTACGATCACGTCTGCTGCGACTACGTGCATGTGGAAAGACATCACGATCAACATTATCGACACGCCTGGTCACGTGGATTTCACGGCAGAAGTAGAGCGCTCGCTGCGCGTGCTGGACGGCGCGGTGGCGGTGTTCGACGCTGTTCACGGCGTGGAGCCGCAGTCGGAGACGGTGTGGCGTCAGGCTGATAAGTACGCGGTGCCCCGCATTTGCTTCATCAACAAGATGGACAAGATGGGCGCGGATTTCGACCACGCTGTGGATACCATCCGCAAGCGTCTGGCCGCTAAGCCGGTGCCGATCCAGATGCCGATTGGGCAGGCGGAAAAGTTCAAGGGCTGCATCGATCTGTTCGCGATGAAGGCCATTTACTGGCATGACGAAACGATGGGCGCTGATTATGAGGTCGAGGACATTCCTGCCGACCTGATGAAGAAGGCGACCGCGATGCGTCAGCTGATGGTAGAAACCATTGTCGAAAACGACGATGGCGAAGAGTTGATGGCGAAGTGGATTGAGGGTGATGAGATTTCCGTGGAGGCGCTGAAAGCGTCCCTGCGCAAGTCGGTCATCGCGATCAAAATCTTCCCGGTGATTCTGGGCACTGCCTTCAAGAACAAGGGCGTGCAGCCGCTGCTGGATGCGGTGGTCGAGTATTTGCCTTCGCCGCTGGATGTTCCTCCGGTGGTGGGCAAGAATCCCGACAACGGCAAGGAAGAGGTTCGTCATGCAAACGACGACGAGCCTTTTTCGGCGCTGGCTTTCAAGATCATGACCGATCCGTTCGTCGGCCAGTTGACTTTCGTTCGCGCGTACTCGGGCGTGTTGAAGACCGGCGACATGGCCTACAACGCCAATCGCCAGAAGCACGAACGCATTGGCCGCCTGCTGCGCATGCATGCCAATAAGCGCGAAGAGATCACGGAACTCCGGGCGGGCGATATTTGCGCCTGTGTGGGATTGAAGAACGTGACGACGGGCGACACGATCTGCAACGAAGACAAACCGATTCTGCTGGAGACGATTGAATTTCCGGATCCAGTGATTCACGTTGCGGTGGAGCCGAAGACGAAGACGGACCAGGAAAAGATGGGCGTGGCGTTGCACAAGCTGGCCCAGGAAGATCCGACGTTCCGCGTACACACCGATGAGGACAGTTCGCAGACGATCATCAGCGGCATGGGTGAACTTCACCTGGAAATCATCGTGGACCGCATGATGCGCGAGTTTAACGTGCAGGCCAACGTTGGTAAGCCGCAGGTTGCTTATCGCGAGACGGTTCGCAAGAACTCCGAGGCGGAAGGCAAGTACATTCGCCAGACGGGCGGCAGCGGACAGTACGGTCACGTGAAGATTCGCCTCGCACCGAATGAGCCTGGCAAGGGCTTTGAGTTCGAGGACGGGACGAAGGGCGGCTCGATTCCGAAGGAATACATCAAGCCGATCGAGATGGGTATTAAGGAAGCCATGGAAGGCGGCGTACTGGCCGGCTATCCGATGGTGGACGTAAAGGCCGTTCTGTATGACGGCAGCTACCACGAAGTCGATTCAAACGAACTGGCATTCAAGATTGCGGCGTCAATGGCCTTCAAGGAAGCGGCCCGCAAAGCCAGTCCGGTACTGCTGGAACCAGTGATGTCAGTTGAGGTTGTGGTTCCAGAAGAGTATATGGGCGTGATTATTGGCGATCTGAACAGCCGCCGCGGACGTATCGAGGGTATCGAGCACCGCGCCGGTTCGCAGGTCATCAAGTCGATGGTCCCGCTGGCTGAGATGTTCGGATACGCGACCAATATGCGCTCCAATACGCAAGGCCGTGCGACGTTCTCCATGCATTTCTCGCGCTACGAAGAGGCCCCACGTTCGGTGGCGGAAGAGATCGTAGCCAAGACGCAGGGAAAGACGGCCAGATAAAGTTCAACCGCTCCGCGCAGGCAACTGCGCGGAGCACAGCGCCCTGAGTATTGGGGCCCAAAGCCAGGCCGGACAGCGGCCGGCAGAGAATAACCAGACGGAGCTCGAGAGCAATGGCGAAAGAGAAATTTGACCGCAGTAAGCCGCACGTGAACGTTGGCACGATTGGGCACATTGATCACGGCAAGACGACGTTGACGGCAGCGATCACGAAGGTTCTGGCAAAGAACAA